>Ga0316198_10000910_pt1 | contig 16537 bp, 11 predicted proteins | sample OudBieAanoxic_MG_FD_204935 | JGI IMG/M metagenome (GOLD analysis project Ga0316198, IMG submission 204935) | Coastal sediment microbial communities from Oude Bieten Haven, Netherlands - site A anoxic | ecosystem: Environmental > Aquatic > Marine > Coastal > Sediment | place: Netherlands...
CTGAAGGGCAAGCTGGAAGCTCGCCCCTACAAGTAACCGAGCGCCTTTGTAGCGGCAAGCTTCCAGCTTGCCCCTCTCTCGTTCCGGGTAAGTGTGTCCTTGGGAACGAGCGAGCCGACGGGGCCCCCCGCGGGTGGGTAGATGGCTTCTCTTCCCGGCGTTTCACGAATCTCCACTGACCTCGTCGAGGTTCTTGAAGACCCAACCGCCATCCTCGATGAGGGCGAGCAGCGCCGGGCTGCGGTTCGAGCAGATGGCGTCGTAGACCTTGGTGCCGGTGGCGCCGTGCCAGGTCTCCACCGCCATCATCTCGTCGCGGATGAGCGCGCGGTTGAGACCGCCCTTTTCAATGGCCTCGATGAGTTGGTTCATGCCGTCGTAGGCGTGGGCGGCATAGGCGTCGGGGGCCTCGCCGTGGCGCTCGATGAAGGCTTTGACAAAGGCAGTGTGGATGGGATCGTCACTCCTCGGATCATAGGGAAAACCGGCAATCACCCAGCCGGCGTCGGGGCCGGCGGTCTCGAGAAACTCAGTGGTGACCATCCGGTCGGATCCGATGAAGAGCTGATCCATGCCCATCTCGCGCATCTGGACGAGAACCGCGGCCGATTCGGCGGCATCGCCCCAGGTGATGACGGCATCGGGTTCGAGGGCCTTGATCCGCTCGAGTTGGGCGCTGAAATCCGTCGCGCCGAGGGGGTAGTTGAGCTCGGTGAGGAAGGGGTGGCCGAGTCGGGTCGAGGCGTCGCGGAACTCATCGATGCTCATCCGGCCGTAGCGGTTGTTGGCGCGCAGCGCGGCCACCCGTTTGAGTCCCAGCGTGTTGTAGACATAGTCGGCCAGGAGATAGCTCATCTGCCGGTCGTCGGTGATGTTGCGGCAAACCCAGGGAATCTTGGTCTCGATAAAGGTCGGGTCGGTGTCGCCGGTGTTCATCATCGGGACTTCGGCCTTGAGGGCGACCCGGATGGCGATGTGGCTGTTGGCGCCGTCGATGGTGCCGAGGATGGCCCAGACCTTTTCGTTGTAGGCGAGATCGACGATCTCGTTGCCGCTCGAGCCCCACAACCCGTTGTCGTTGCGGATGACGAGTTCGAAGGGAATGTCGCTGTCCCGATACCCGCCGCTCCTGTTGGCCTGTTCGATGGCGAGCTGTGCGCCCTGGAGCATCTTGATCCCGAGCGGTTCTTCGTGCGACGCGCCGCCGGTAGCCACCGAAACGGTCGACTCGATGGGGCCGAGAAAGCCGATTTTGACGCTGTCCACGTGTTCGGGCTCGGGGATCTCTCTCCCATAACCGTGGTACTGGTTGGCCTCGAGGAAGAAGGTCTTGTAGGGCTCGGTGAACCGGCCGTACGGCACCAGTTCCTCGGGAGTGTCGCCATAGACCTGAGGTTGGCCGGCCGGAGAATCATTCGGATCCTCACCGGTGACGGGCCCGGCCGCGAGGGCCAACACCATCACGATCCCGATGACGGTGATTCTCATGGCTCGCTCCCTTCGGCCTCGACTTTCTCCGACGGCGGATGTACGCCGTTGTAGTAACCGGTCCCGCGGCCGCGGGCGAGGCCGTGCCCCGTGCCGATCCAGACATCATCGCCCTGGATCTCGGTGGCAATGATGAAATGGTTGGGAAGATCGAGATCGGTGGCGACCGTCGTGGTTTCATCGGGCCCGGTCCAGAGGTGTGCGGTCCATGTTTCGGCGTCTTCGGCGTCGCGTCGGTAGGAGACCCAGGTATCGGTTACGAAATCCACCAGCACGGCGAGACCGAGATCGGTGGCGTTATAGACGCTGGTGGCGCTGCGACCAACGGTGTAGTTGATGAAATTGCTCGCCAGTCCGCTGTCGTGGTCCATCCATCCGCGCCAGTGGCGGCCGTCATAGCGGCTCAGGCCGAAATAGGTGGAAGCCCAGAGGACGCCATCGACATAGGAAGCAGAGGTAGTGATGATGTGAATGAGCCCGTCATCGCGATAAAGATCGATCTCCATCTCGCGGTCGGGATCGCGGTGGGCGTTCCACCTGCGGGTGGCGGTGTCCCACTCGAGGATCCCGCCGCCCCAGACTGCCGCATAGACCTTGCCATCGGCCGCATCCACGCTGTAACACCAGATCTCCTCCATGGGCGCGTTCTTCTCGGTGTAGATCTCCCACTCACCGGTGACTGTGTTGAGAGCGTTCATCCCGGCGGTGGTGGCGACCCAAACCGTGTCGTCGAGGACGGCGACGCCATAGACGACATCGTTGACCAATCCGCTGTTGAACTGGTTGAAGTGGTCGAAGCGTCCGCCCGAGAATCTCGCGAGACCCCCGCCGAACAACCCGAGCCAGACATCCCCGGTTTTCTTACTGACGGCGATGGCGCTGACCACCCGCCACGGCAGCCCGTCGTCCTCGGTCCAGCTCTTCCAGTCCTTGCCGTCGAAGAGGGCGAGGCCATTCTCTGTGCCGACCCAGAGCTTCTCGCCATCGGCCCGAAGGGCGAAGATGTGATCGTTGGGAAGACCGCCCTCTTCCGCATAGAAGGTCTCCCACTCGGTGTAGACAAACGGGGCGACCGTGTCTCCGGGTGTCTCTCCGTGAGCGATCGAATTGCAGAAGACGATCACAGGCAGCAACGCGATGATCGAGGCAACGCCCATCGTGCCCCGTAATTCGCAAAGCGAATTACAGCGTTTTGAGGTATTCCACCAGGTCATTCAATTGGTCCTTGGTCATGTCGTTGGTCACCCCATGCTTGTCATCGGGGTTGAACCGGGTCCAGATCTCCTCGAGGGTCTCGGCTCGGCCATCATGCAGATAGGGCGCCGATTCGTAGATGTTGGTCAAGTGTGGAACGTCGAAGACATCGTGGGTGTCGAGCGGAGATGCGGTTCCGACGGAGGTCATCTCTCGGTTGGTGAAATAGGGGCCGGAGTGGCAGGTGATGCACCTCTGATCGGCCGCCAGCACGTCCCCCGAGTTGGAGAACTCCCGTTCGAAAAGCAGCTTGCCACGGCGTTGTGCCGGGGTCAGCGTTTCACCGGTACGAAAACGGTTCGGATTTCTCGGGATGGTCTGGATGTAGCGTTCCAGCGCCACTACCTGGTCGGGCGTGAACGGGTCGATCCGGGTGAAGAAGACCGCGAGCCGCGGTCCGCACTGGCGGCCGATGGTGGGGTTCTTCCCGGTCCACTTGAAGGGAGCGGTGTCGAGGATCCCGCGCAGCGATCGATTGTCCACCGGGTTGATCCCGATGCCATCGGGTTCGATGTCGTAGGTGATACCGTCGATCCCACCGTCGGGATGGCACGAGTGGCAGGAGAACTGACCGCCGAAGGTGACCTCGGCGGAGTGGAAGATCTTTTCGCCGGTGCGCCCGAGGGTGATTCCCCTGGGCCCGCCGAGATCGATGGCGGCGACCCGCTCCCGGCTCTCGACATCGATCACACCGATGGTGTCGGCGAGGGCTTCGGCGACATAGACGAATCGGCCGTCCGGTGAGATGGCGAGACCGCGGGGGTTGGCGCCCACCCGGATCCGTTCAGTGTATTCGGTGGCGAGGCCCATGTGGTTGGGGAAGAGGGTGGTGCGGTCCATCGGATCCGCCGCTTCGAGAAGCGAGATCATCTCCTCGAGATCGACCATGGCGACGGCGTCGATGCCGCCCCCGGAAATGAAGGCAAATTTTCCATCGGGGGTGATGACGACATCGGTGGGATCCGCGAAGTAGTTTTCCGGTTCGTCGAGGAGGAGCTGATCGACCCGGCCGTCGGTCCACAGGATGCCGATGCCGTTGGTCATGACCCAGCCCTGCATCACCCTGGTCATGGGCACCAGACTCTTGGTGCGAATCAGGGTCACCAGCGAGTACTCACCCGAGGGAGCCGTAGCGATCCCCTGAAGCAGATTCGCTTCATTGATGACGGCACGATCTCGGATCACCGATCGCTCGGTTCCGATGACCGTGACTTCGGACCGGGAGGGGCTCCTGAATGGCACGAAATGCGACAGGTTGTTTGTGACGAGGACTTTCGAGCCGTCTGCTGAGCGAGCGACATCCCACGCGCCGCGGGCCGCGGAAAGCCGCTTTGTCTCTCGCCCCGTGGTGAGATCGACAACCGAGACATCGTAGGACCCGGCATTGGCGACATAGAGTGTGTCGCCGCTCTCATTGGTGGTCAATCCGTGCGGTTCGTCGCCGACGACGATGTCCGCCGCCAGGGTGATGTTCGAGGTGTCGATTACGGAGACCGTGTCCGAACCCCGGTTGCTGACGTAGGCCAGGTCGCCGGAGGGCGACAGACACACCCCGTGCGGCAGGTGGCCGACCGCGATTTCGGCCACGACCTCTCGCGCCACGGTATCGACGACGACGAGGCTGTCGGACGCCTCGCAGGCGACGAAGAGACGCTTCCCGTCAGGACTGACCACCAGATTGAACGGGGTCTTGTATGGGATTTCGGTGGCCACCGCGTGGGCGAGGGTCGGGCGGCTGTGGTCGACCCGGGAAAGTGCGGACTCGAAGTCGAAGACCGATGACGAGGAGTGGATCCCGGGTGTGTGGCACGACTCACAGACCCGACGGTCCGGTCTAACGGGAGGCGAGATCCCGGTTGCGTCAGCGGCGTGGGCGCCGCCCGGTCCGTGGCAGCTCTCGCACTGGACACCCAGGGTTGGATCGAAACTCGCTTCGCGCCCGACTTCGCCGTGACCGGTGCTGTGACAACGAAGGCACGTTTCGGCTCGAAGCGGCGTCTCGGCAAGGCCCTGGGCGGCAGCGATCTCTCGGGCCCGGTCGCCGCCCAGAACGGACCAGGCATCGGCGTGGCCGGTCATCCGCCAGCCGCTGAAGAGGTAGGCGCCATCGGTTCCCTCGTGGCACGGGGCACAGACTCTGGCGCCCACGAATGGGTTGTCGCTCTCGCCCGACGACGCCTGCGAAGGGGCGTCATCGATCTGCCCTCCTCGACCCGGGTGGGTGATCCGGGCCATGGCCTTCTCCAGATTGAAAGGACGGGGGCCCAGAACGGCGGTGTGGGAGCCCTTTTCTTTGTGACAGATGAGACAGGTGGTGGCGGTGGGGGTCCGCAACCCGGCGGCCGCGGCCCTCTCCGGGTCCGCCATGATTTCGGGCGAGATGTATTCGCTGCCCGGCCCGTGGCAGAGTTCGCACTGGACGCCGTCGGCGAGGTGGAAGCTTGCATCCCGCTCCCAGTCTTCGGTGTCGGCGGCTGTCGTATGGCACCCGAGGCAGACCGGATTCGAGAACGGGTCCTCGTGGATCCCGGAGAGACGGGCGATTTCGAGTGACTCCGGCATGGCGAGAACGGCCCACGCTTGAGCGTGAGGGGAGCCCAACCACGTTGCGTACTGATTCCGTTGGTCGGTGTTGTGGCATTCCCGGCAGACCGAGGCGCCGACATAGACTCTCTCCATCGAAACAGCCGACCCCGGGATGGTCGTGACGGCCAGAAGGAGCGGAAGCCAGCGCCGTGCCACTCAACTACTCCTTTTTCTTGACCTTGGCAACGATCTTGGGTTCGGTGATCGTGAGAATCTGGTTCGCCGCGACGTCTTTCAGGACCTGGTTCTGTCCGCCCGGCCAACGGATCTCCACCCGGTCCGCCTTGCTCGCCCCGCCGAGACCGAAATGCGCTCGCGGGTCGGACTGTGAAAGATAGCCGGAGGTTGATCGAATATCCCGCGTCTGGGTGATGTCGCCGACGGTGATCCGAATCCTCGCCCCGACGGCGTCTCGGTTGCCGACGGTACCGACGCAGCGGATCATCAGCCAGTTCCGTCGGTTCCCGCCGTCGTTGCGGAAGAGGCGAGGCCCGCCGTTAAGGTTGAGCACCAGCAGATCGAGGTCCCCGTCGTTGTCCATGTCACCGACCGCGGATCCGCGGCCGACTCCCTTGATCTGGAAGTCCTTGCCGAGATTAGCCGAGATATCCGTGAATCGTTTGCCGCCATCATTGCGGAACAAGATGTCCTCTTCGGCCTCGAGGTGGTGCGCATCGCCGTTGGAAACGAAGACATCGAGCCACCCGTCATTGTCGAAGTCAGCAAAATTTCCCGACCAACTCGTGTACTGACCCAAAACCCGGGCGAGACCGTACTCGGCGCTTTTTTCCAGGAAAAACCCGCGGTCGGTATTGCGGTAGAGGCAACCGTAACCCATGTCGGGGACGAGAAGATCCATGAGACCGTCGTTGTCGAAATCGCCGAACTCGGGCCCCATTGCGGAGGTCGCCTCTCCATTCTGGCCAAAGGCGCTGCCGGTTCGAAGCGCGATGTTTTTGAATCTCCCGTCACCGGTGTTCTCGTAGAGATAGTTCTCCATCCCGTCGTTGGCGATGTAGATGTCCTGCCGGCCGTCGTCATCGACGTCGCAGGCCGACACCCCCATGGCTCGTCCCTGATCGGTCAGGAGCCCGGCGCTTTTTGTCACGTCCTCGAACTTCCCGTTGCCGAGATTTCGATAGAGGGTGTCGAATTGGCCGCGGTAGGCGAGGGGGCCGGGAAATGCCTCGGCGGCGTAGTAGTAACGGTAGTCGGGATCAAAACGAAGATAGCCGCCGACGAAGAGGTCGACGAAATCATCGCCGTCGTAGTCGAAGAAGGTCGCGCCGACGCTCCACAGCTCACTCCCGACACCGGCATGGTCGGTGATATCGGTGAAGGTTCCGTCGCCGTCGTTGCGGTAGAGAGTGTCCCGACCGTAGTTCGTGATGAAGAGGTCGCCATCGCCATCGTTGTCGATGTCGGCCGCTGTGACGGCCATCCCGAATCCGCGGTCGCCGACACCGGCGTCGTCGGTGATATCGGTGAACGTGCCGTCGCCGTTGTTGCGGTACAGGGCGTTTTTGAGTTTGCCGTCAGCGGCCCTTCCCTTCACTGAAGAGATGCCTTTGAGATACCGACCGTTGACAAGATAGATGTCGAGATCGCCGTCGTTGTCGTGGTCGATGAAGGCGCAGCCGGCTCCTGTGGATTCAACGATATTCGACAGTTCGTCGTCGCCGATACTGTGGACAAAGCTGATCCCGGCTTTCTCGGTGACATCGACAAAGATCGGGCCTGGTGGCGGGTCGGCGGCGGTTGTGCCGCCCGCAATCAAAAAAATACCGGTAAGGGCGGCCGGGAATCGAGAACAGATGCGAGCTCGCACGGTCATTCTCCTCCTCCGGCTCTGGTCTCGGGACCGACCAGGCGCACCGCGGGTTTGACCACCGCCTCGGCGAGAACGTTGGGCGCGACCATTTCGCGGTGTTCGTGGCAGCCGATGCAGCCGCGCCACTCGCGTGGCATCACCCAGGTCCAGCTGCGTTGTTCGCCAATGGTTGCACCCTCCGCGTCGAGCACTTGGAAGCGGACGGGTGTGCGGGCCGGGACCTCGATGTGGAACGAACCGTCGGCCTCGATGGGCGCCTCGCCGAGGACCCGTTCGCGTATGGAAGGGTCGTCCCCGATGTGGTGCTCGATGACCCGGAGCCGCGACCCACCGCCGTCGCGAAGATGGGCGAGCGTCGGCCGGTCGGTGATGTGCGAGCTGAGACAGAAGAAGACACCGGTAGTTTTGCTGAGGTCGACCACCGTCGATCGGCCCGGGACCACCGGGCGGGGAGCAATCTCGTGGGCGTCGAGTACATGCATCCCATCGCTACGGTGCACGGTCTCGATGATGCGGCCGTTTGCGGGATCCACCCGAACAAGCTCGTAGGCCGCAGATCTCCGGGCGAGAAACGATGCAAGGAAGGCTCCGTCGGACAGGGGCGCGGGATCGAGAAAGAGCCCGTCGTCGGTGGCGGCGAGCACTTTCCGGGACCGCAACGGGCGGCGGAGCGAGACCGAGGCCAGCGCTCCTCCACCCGAAATCGTCACCTCGGATTCAATGAAATACACCCTGCCGTCGGGACCGACACCCACGGCATGAGGAAACGGTGGAGAGTCATGCGGATCGGCAAATACCGAGAGGTCGGTGCCGTCGATATTGAGGCCCATCAGGGTGACACGGGGGCTGCCGCTCTGTGTGACCGACGGGTAGACGATGCGTCCGTTGGGCAGGACCTCGGGCGCGAGATCGAGGCCGGGTGCGTACGAGATTCGGAGTTCGTTCGAGCCGTCGAGATTCGCGGTGTGGAGGGCGGGCAGTGGTCTCTCTGCGGACGCGTTGGCGAGATAGGCGATGCGGCGAGTGGGTGCCTGGTCATTGAGATGGAAAACTGAGCCAACCCAGAGTGGGGCGAAGACGCCTCCCGGGTGATCGGTGACTGCATGGGCCTCTTCCGTATCCAGGGCCATCCGCCAGATCTGCCACTGGTCGGTGGCGAGTTTCCTCCCGGAAAAGAGGATCTCGCGGCCGTCAAACGAGACGGCGGGATCGCAGGCGCCGTCGAACTCGCCAGTGAGCACCGTCGCGGCGCCGTCGGCGCCGAGGCGGACCAGCCGGCTTCCGGAGACGCATCTGCCGTGCAGGCCCCACAGTGCCGGAGCGTCGACCGGTTGCTCGACGACCACGAGTTCGGTGGCGCCGGTCGGCGCACCGACAAGTACGATTGCGAGCCAGATCCAAAGAAAAGTCCGAGTCAGCCCACGAGCCCAGTGGGCCGGTGCGGGTCGTTCGGCCTCAGACATTGTCCGGCGAGTGCGCGGGGATGACCGCCGTGGCATCGATCTCCACGAGGAGGTCATCGCGGCAGATGTCATCGACGGTGCAGATCAGCGGCAGGTCTCCGAGCCCACGGGCATTCAGAATCGAGAGCAGCCTCCGGCCGTCATCACGCCGTTTGACAAACGCCGTCGCCTGGCAGATGTCGTCCATGGCTGCCCCACGAGATGCAAGGAGGGACTCGATGTTGTCCAGCGTCCGGCTGGTCTGACCGTCGAAATCTCCCGGGTGGATGGTGGCGCCGGCCTCGTCGATGGAGGCGGTCCCAGAGACAAAGAGTGTCTGGCTCTCGTCGGTGGCCACGGTCAGTCCGCGCGAAAAGGCCGAACCGTACTCAGGCGCCTCGTTCTGAAGCGGGTTGTGGAGCATAGTGACGGAGAGCTCTCGTCCCGGTCGAGCCTTGACTGCAAGAAGATCCAGGGTGCATTGATGGCCACGGAAATTGCGACCTCGAATACCCGTGCTGGCGGGGATGATTCCCGCGCGGGCTCCGTTGAGCAACCCGAGGTTCGTGAAGACCTCGTTTCTCGCGAGGTTGAACTCGTCGTACCAGGAAAGAATATCGTCGAGGTAGAACCAGGTGCGACAGACATCATCGAACGACCAGCCTGAAGCGCCGAGGATGTCGGACGCGAGCAAGAGGGCATTGCTGGTCTGGGCGGCCGCCGAGACCGGGCCCCGCCTATCGACGAGGCGGCCGACATCGCAGAGCGCGAAGTAGTCGGCGTCTTCGCCCGAGATCCGCCGGCCGCAGGCGGCGTCCCTCCAGGTGATGGTCCTGACCGACTCCGGATCGGACGGTCGGGCGGCGATGACGTGAATGCCTGCGATCGGTCCGCCGAAGACCGGTGATCCCTCGACCACAGTCGGCGGTATCCGGGCCGCGATCGTGTCTCCGAGAACTTCCGTTCGAGCGGCAATCACGGTGTCCGCCGAATCGAGATCGCAGAATATCCGCTCCTGTAGGGGGACCGCGCCCCGATCATCGAGCTGCCGGAGGATCTCGGCATAGGCGTGTCGAACCACCGAATCAAGCGCTTGCTGCTCGCCTTCGGGAATCCACGTGAGGAAAATCAGATCTCCGGAACCGCTTGAACCAACCACCATGGTTGTGAAGTACTCCCCCTCGGTCGGACAAATCGCACAAAACCAGGATTGAACCCGGACGATGCTGCGCAGGCGACCGTCCGAACCGCCGCCCATCTTAGCCGAGAAACCGGGACGGGCAAAGGCCTGCCAGTCCGAAACAAAGGCGCAAAATCCTTGATCTTAGTCGAAATTAGATATCTCGGTCAGAGTTGTGTTCGGCGGCGCGAGAGCCGACCCCGGATCTTAAAAGAGGAGAAATGCCGCGAGGCTGATGATGCCCAGAGAACTCAGCGAAATGAGGGTGATACGTCCCGTGGTCTTGGATCCGAAGACGACCGAATAGATTCCCTTCATGAGGTTGTTGGTGGCGGCGGCGAGAACCACCGCGAGGGCGGCGGTTTCGAGGGGGACCGTCGTGCCATTCTGCTGGGTCAGACCGAGGATGAAGGGGTCGACATCGGCGGCGCCCATGATCGCGGCGAGGATCAGGACCCCGGTGCCGCCAAAGCGCTCGGCCACCATCCGGGTGGCGACGAGCACGATGAGGAAGATCCCGGCGAAAGTGAAGGCGGAGCTGAGCTCCAGGGGGTTGGTCGGGGGTGTTTTCTCGTCACCGTTGTCACAGTTCTTCTTACCCAGTCGGGTCAGCACGGCTCCGAGGATCACCGTTCCCAGACCGAGGCACCAGAACAGAACGGTGAGCTGGCTGCCGAGTGCCGGTGCGAAGAGGATCACCAGGACCCACAGCCGGAGATACATCATTCCGGAGGCGGCGATGATGGCTCCGGCATAGCCTGTGGCAGCGTGACACCCGGTCTTTGATTGTCTGGAGAGGACAACCGTCGTCACCGTTGACGAATAGACGCCGCCGAGGATCCCCGACAGCAGTAAAGCTCGTTCACCGAGGCGCTGTTGCAACAGGTAGCTGGCATAGGAGACGCCGCTGACCGCCACCACCACGAGCCAGATCTTGAAAGGATTGATATTAAAGGGAGTGAAGGCGTGGTTGGGAACCGCGGGAAGGATCACCGCGGTGAGCACGAGGAAGCGAAGGAGCGTGCGCAGTTCCTCGGATGGAATCCGGACGGCCAGTCCTTCGAGTCTCGTTTTCTCATGCAGCAGGATCACCGCGACGATCCCGGCGGCGAGGGCGAGCCAGTACATTTCTCGTGAAGCGGCGGCGCCGAGACCGAAGGTGAGCAGGGCGGCGAATTCGGTGGTCAGACCTCGATCGCCTTCTTGGATGCTGTACCAGTGTGAGACTGCGAGGAGCATGCCGAGGACCAGAAGTCCCACCGCGTATGGCATCGGTGAATCGAAGACCTCGACCAGGATGAACCCGGCCAACCCGATCATGGGGAATGTTCGGATCCCGCCGAAGAAACCTGCCGTGTCGTCAGGACGCTTCTCCTCGCGCTCGAAGCCGATGAGGAGCGAGAGCCCAAGGGTCACCGCAAAGCCGGCCAGTTCGGGCGGCAGGTGCTGGAGCAGAGTGTCCATAGGGTAAGTTTATGCTATTACCGCTATTCTTTTTTCGACATTGGAATCATTGGTGAATCTTGGTCGCCGCTGCGAAAGTGGTGATTCCAATGCCGAAAAAAGAAAAAGAGACCAGGTTCAGTCGAGGAGGCTCTCGAGCAGTGCGTCGTCCGCGACCCTTGGGACGGTGACGTGGCCGCGGTCGGCGTTGGCCGCGTTCCAGATATCCACCGTGTCGATGGCGTTTGGGTTCCTCGCCCATGCCCGTCTGGCGACGCCGCCCATGGCGTCCCACTCGAGAGCCGAGTCGAGGATTCGATCGACCCGCTCCGAGCCGTCGAGCACAAGACCGAAACCACCATTGACGGCCTTGCCGGTGCCGACGCCGCCACCGTTGGAGAGCACCGCCATGGTCATCCCGCGGGCCGCGTTGCCGGCCCAACACTGGTGTGACATATCGGCAACGGTATTGGAACCATCGTAGATATTGGCGGTTTCCCGGTAGGGCGAGTCGGTGCCGCCGGTGTCGTGGTGGTCGCGGCCCATCATGACGGGCCCGATTTCACCGTCCGAAACCATCTTGTTGAAGCGGCGGGCGATCTCGGTCCGGCCCTCTGCATCGGCATAGAGGATCCGCGCCTGGGTTCCGACGACGAGCGCGTTGGTCTCGGCGTCGTGGATCCACTGCCAGTTGTCGCGATCCTGGCCGCGACGGGTCGGGTCGATACAGGCCATGGCCGCCTGGTCGGTGGCGTGCAGATCCGCGGCCTTGCCCGAGAGGCAGACCCATCGGAAGGGGCCGTAACCATAGTCGAAGCACATGGGGCCCATGATGTCTTCGACATAGGACGGCCAGATGAATCCCTCGGATGGATCGATCCCGTTGGCGGTGATCTCGGGAACTCCGGCGTCGTAGACGGCGCGAAGAAAGGCATTGCCGTAGTCCCAGAAGTGGGCGCCTTTGTCGGTGAGGCGCTTGAGCACCCGGTAGTGGCGGGCGAGGCTTTCGTCCACTTTGGCTTTGAAACCGTCGCGGTCGGTGGCCAGGAGATCCCGCATGGTTTCGAAGCTGACCCCTGCCGGGCAGTAGCCGCCGTCGTAGGGAACGTGGCAGGATGTCTGATCGGAGATGAGATCGACGGCGACGTCGTTGGTGTCGAAGTGCTCGAGCAGATCGACGATGTTGCCGTGGTAGGCGATGGACAGCGCCTCCCCTGCGGCAGCGGCGTCGAGCATCCATTTGACCGAGGTGGCAAGGTCGTCGGTGACCCGGCCAACCCAACCCTGTGAGTGCCGGGTTTCGATTCGCGAGGCGTCGACCTCGGCGACAATTCCGGCGGCGCCGGAGATCTCCAGCGCTTTGGGCTGGGCGCCGGACATCCCGCCAAGACCCGAAGTGACAAAGGTTTTGCCGGCGAGGTTGCCGTCATCGGGCACCCCGAGATAGAGCCTTCCGGCGTTGAGCAGGGTGATGTAGGTGCCGTGGACGATGCCCTGGGGGCCGATGTACATCCACCCGCCGGCCGTCATCTGGCCGTAGTTGACGCAGCCCAGAGAGGCGAGACGGTGGAAGTCCTCGGGGGTGTCGAACATCCCGACCATGAGTCCGTTTGTGATGATGGCTCGGGGCGCTTCGGGGCGTGAGGGAAAGAGCCCCATCGGGTGGCCCGAACTGACTACCAGGGTCTGGGTGTCGTCCATGATCTCGAGATAGCGCTTGATGAGCAGGTACTGCATCCAGTTCTGACACACCTGGCCGGACTCACCATAGGTGACGAGTTCGTACGGGTAGAGCGCGACTTCGAAATCAAGGTTGTTGTCGATCATGACCTGCATCGCCCGGGCCTCGGTGATTTTGCCCGTATAGCTCTCGATCGGCCGGCCGGTGAGACGGCCGTGCGGTCGGTAGCGGTAGCCGTAGATCCGGCCGCGGGTGCGCAGTTCTTCGAGGAACTCGGGTGCGACCACCGGGTGGTGCTCCTTGGGCACATAGCGCAGAGCGTTGGCCAGCGCGATCTTGATCTCGCGGCGGTCGAGGGTGCAGCCGCGGTCGGGCGCCCGGCGGATTCCGGGCTCGAAGCTCGCGGGCTCGGGGAGCTCGGTCAATTCGACGGTCAGTCTCTCACTCATGGCCACCTCCAACGAGATCGCTATTCTAACCCGCGTCCGTATCCGTTTCCGTATCCGTTTCCGTATCCGTCTCCGTGCCCGTGCCCGTGTCCGTGCCCGTGTCCGTGCCCGCATCCGTGTGAACATTGATCGTTTTCGCCTGACACCTGGGCATAGAGAAGGTCGATGTCCGCTGCTGCCGTTGTTGCCAGCATGCGTTGGAGGCGGCCCGGGACGCTCAGTCGGCTGTCGGTTCTGTCTCCGGCATTCCGAGAAAACGCGACAACGTCGGGATCAACCGCTCCCTTCGGAGGTCTTCGCTGGTCGCGACGATCATTCCTTCGGGAGAGACAAGGAACAACCACGGAGTGACGTTGGCCGGATTCAGGATCTTGACGTTCTCGTCAAAGTCACCCTCGGGCGGAATGGCGTGGAGCCAGGGCATGGGAAAGGTTCTGGCCCGGAACTCTGCGATCCGAGTGGGCTCTCTATCGATCGAGATTGACAGGATTTTCAGACCTCGTGGAGCGAATAGCTCATTGGCGAGGTGCAGCTGCGGCATATCGCCGATGCACGGGCCGCAGCGGATGGACCAGATATCCATGAGGGTCCATCGACCGATCAGGTCGGCCTTCGAACACACCGTGCCGTCGGTGAGTTTCACGCTGAAATCGGGAGCGGTGACACCGGTTCGGACGTGAGTGTCCGGGTCGAAAGCCTGAAGAAGAGGGCCGAGCTCAACCATGTCACCATACTGGCTTTCGAGTTGGTCAAAGAGCTCACTGGCGATATCGAGTTCGCCGGACCGGGTCGCGCAGAACACGAGGTGCGCGAGAGCCACTCCCTGAACAAGCCGGTCCGGGTTCGATTCGTAGGCCGTTTTGAATCGGGCGGCCGCTGAGGAAGGATCATCGCGAGGATCGTGTTCGGCCACAATAGTCCTAAGTAGAGAATCGGAAGCAAACCCCCACACCGGCGAGCTTGGGGGGACAGCATTGAGGATCTCAGTTGGAGAGAACTCTGATACACCGTTCAATGAGACGGACCGACCACCTGCCGCCAGACCCTGGACCATCGCAAAGGCCTGAGCGGTTGGATGGCGAACCGCGAAATCTATAGTGCCTTCGGGATACTGGACACGAAGATCAAGGCTGTCGACGTTTTCTAGAATGGGATCAGCATCTCCCAGATGGGGAAGGAATTCGGGTCCGCTGATCTCGTAGAGGGTCCGCATCGCCTCGGCCGATTCGGCGTTGGCCAGCCGCCGGATCAACGCCATTTCGGCGAGAAAAACGAGATCGGTAGACCATTCGGTTTTTGGTTCGCCATCGTCATCAACCTCGGGCAGAACGACCCGGAGACTCCCGGCTTTGATCTCGTCGGTGATGAGAACGGGCACCTCGATGTGTTGGTGGTTGGGCGCGGTGATCCAGAGGCGCAGAGCCTGATCGAAGGGAACCTCGAGTTGGAACTCGCCCGCGAGGTTCACCGCGGTTTCAGAATGGACCGACTTGTATCTCGATTTCGACCAGAGCAGATGAACCTCGGCATCTGGAATCGGGTTTTCGGCAGTGTCGGAGACGATTCCCCGGATATCGCAGACGGTTGGCCTCTCCGAGTTTGAGTCGAGGTCGCCGCAGCCGGCTACGGCGAGGAAGATGGCGCACGCGCTGAGTATCGCGGGGGAGCGAGTCACAGTACCGAGTGTACACCGCCGACGTGCCACCGACGAGGTTCGGTGCGGGTCAAACCGTTGGTGCGATGGATCTGTGTCCATCCGTGTGATCTGTGGGCTGCCGCGATGTGCGATCCTCTTATCAAGCATCCAGCAACGACTCGATTCCTGGAGCTGATCCGAATTCTCAGTTGCGTTCTTGTTTCTGCAATAACTGTGAACCACCATTCACCTTCGAAGAGAGTGTCTAAATCACTGAAAAATAGGACCCATGCAGATTGTTTTCTAGAGGAAACAAATTGATCGGACCTGGGGTATGATGCCATCTCTGGGGGAGGGGGCCACTGCTCGATGATGACGCTCGACACAGTGGGAATCCAGCGTGAGGCCCGGGTGATCATGATCGACGGCGGGCAGAAGGTGCGCTCCTACCTCAATACCCTCGGCATCCACATCGGAGATTGGTTGACCGTTGTGCAACGTGCTCCCTTCCAGGGGCCGGTCCTGATCGAGATCCACGGCACTCGGGTTGCGCTCGGCCGCGGAGTGGCAAGCAAGATCCAGGTCGACATCGATGGCGTCCTCGAGAAGCTGTCCGGGCGGATGGAGGCGGTCGAGGCCGGACACTGATGCGGTTTGTCCTCGCCGGCCAGCCAAACTCGGGAAAGAGCTCGATCTTCAACTCGGTGGCCGGTTATCGCTCGGCGACGGCGAATTTCCCTAAATCGTCCATTTCGTTCACCGCCACCAAGGCCCTCATCGCCGGTCGCGAGATCGAGGTGGTCGATCTGCCCGGGATCTACTCGCTGACGTCATCCAAGACGGTGTCCGGCCCCGCGGAACGCTATCTCCTCGATGAATCCTACGACCTCATCATCAATGTGGTCGATGCAAGTCGGCTCGGGCGATCCCTTGAATTGACCCTGCAGCTTCTCAGCCTGGGGCGACCCATGATCGTTGCCCTCAACATGATGGATGATGCCAGGCGGCGTGGGATCGAGATCGATCACGAGGCGCTTTCGAAGATCCTCGGCGTGCCGGTGGTGACCACCATTTCTCGTCTCGGGAGGGGGTTGAAACGCCTCTTCCGCGACAGCCTTCGCAACGCGACGATCGGCAAGGCGCCAACGGTCGTGCCCTACGACCTGGAGGTTGAGGAGGCGGTCGACGAGGTCAAGGCGATGATCGAGGAGGCGGATCCGATCCCCGGGATTCCACGGCGTCTTATCGCCATCAAACTGCTTGAAGGCGACCCCCACCTCACTGATCGGGTGAACAAACACACTCCCGGACTCATCGATCGGCTTCCGGATGTGGCCCGTCGTTTGGAAGAAGCCCACGGCTGGAGCGTGGACCAGGTCGTGTCTGGAAGTCGGCATGCGGTGGCCCATTCGGTGGAGGACCGTGTTGTCATCCACAGGAGCTCGAAAGAAGGATGGCGGGAACGCGTTGACCGGCTGCTCCTCAGCCAGTGGACCGGTGGCCCGCTCATGGTTCTGATCCTGGCCGGTTTCTTCTGGGTCGTGTTC
>Ga0316198_10000911_pt1 | contig 16522 bp, 13 predicted proteins | sample OudBieAanoxic_MG_FD_204935 | JGI IMG/M metagenome (GOLD analysis project Ga0316198, IMG submission 204935) | Coastal sediment microbial communities from Oude Bieten Haven, Netherlands - site A anoxic | ecosystem: Environmental > Aquatic > Marine > Coastal > Sediment | place: Netherlands...
TCATTTTGCGGTCTATCTGGCGATGTCACTTCCGTTTGCGGTAGGGCTCGTCTTGGTCGGTATCCGGAAATTCACGCCAGGCAACAGCCTACGGAACACCCTGCTGAGCTTGGCGACTCCGGCTGGGTTGTCCGTGGCCGGAGGCTCGGTCGCGGCTGCGCTGATCTGGGCCGGGGTCCTGCTGTCCTACTCCCGTAGTGGCCTCGTTGCCAGCATCGCAGGAATCGGATTCCTGTTTGCGCGCTCGGGTTCTCGCAAGCGAGCATTGGCGATTCTCCTCGTCCTGCTTCTCCCGACGCTCTTCTTGTTGTGGCAAGAGGTTCGTGCCCCCGCAGAGCGGTTCTTGGACGGGGACTCCGTTGTCCCGGAACTGGGGGACAGGCTCACCGTGTGGCTTGCCTCGGCCCAGATGATCCCCGACTTCTTCCCTCTGGGAACTGGCATTGGTACCTTCGGCGAGGCTTTCCCACTGTATCGGCCCCCCTCGATCCAACGATTCTGGCTCCACGCTCACAATGAATGGCTCCAGTTCGGGATCGAAGGGGGGTTCACGCTTCTTGCGGTCGCGATCGTGGTCTTTTTGGTGTCGATCCGGAATGCGTCGTTGCCGTCACTTGATCCCGTGCTCTCCGTGGTCCGGGTGGCCTCGGGGTCGGCGATTCTAGCGGTCGCCGTCCACAGCCTCACCGATTTTGGACTGAGAATTCCCGCGATTGCGGTCCTGACCGCGACAATGATCGGCGTGGCGATGATCCCGACACCACGAGACCTCCGAAGGCCGCCCGTTCGCCATCTACAGCCCGTGGCATCGATTCCGCCCTCTCGTGGGTAGGCATCTTCTTGTGCGGCAATCCCATCTGAGGCTTCTGCCAGTGGTGCATGATCGTCGTTCCGACTGTGACGGCCCCCCAGACGGTGTCCCGTCTAGCCAAGTCCGCTAGAATCGGTTGCTTGACGATCCTGATGGAGTTTTTTGTGACGATGGCCCGACACCGTGGAGTACAGGTCGTGGGCGCGGTGGTCCGTCGGACCGTGAGCAGTTTTCCTTGAGTATCGTAAGAATGGACACTCCGGCACAGCAGACGACGTTTTCGGCAACCACATCGCGGCCCGGCCTAACTAGGCTGAACCTGTACCACTTGATCGGGCTTCTTGTCGCTCTATTCGTCTTGACCGGACGGTGGAGTCCAACACGCCTGATGACCGGTGCCGACCGCGCCCCGTTTCTCGAGGTACGGTTCTGGTTGCTGTTACTGTTCGTGATTGTCATCGCGCTCCCTTCGGTCGGCCGACGAAGACCGTGGCTCTTGTCCCCTTCTGCATACGGACTTCTTGTCCTGCTTCTGCTCACGTTCTTGGGGTACATGATGTTGACGTCAAGTTGGGCAATTGACGGCAACCTGGCGCTGGTTAAAGTCTACGAATTGATGATTACGGCGGTCGCCATCATCGCCTTGAGCCGATCGACCTTTTTAGTTTCGTCCGCCGGGATGCGGGACGCTGTATGGCGCTCGATGGTTGGGGTCACCTCCCTCCTCGCAGGACTGGGCCTTTTGGGTGCGCTGTCCGACACCGGCCGATTTCGTCTCTCGGTACTGGCCGGAGGTCCGAACGCGTTTGGGCGAATGATGGGGCTCTTGTGCTTAGGCTGCCTTTTTTTCTGGCGAGGACACAGATCCAGGTGGTACTGGATCTCGGGCGCGATAGTCGCCGCCTTCCTCGTGGTGTTGTCGGGGTCACGCGGTGCGCTAATCGCAATGGCGGCTTCGCTCCTGACCTTCCTGTTGGTAGAACGAGTCAAATGGACGCGCCTAGTGGCGCTCGCGATTGTTTCGACAGTCGTCGCTGTCGTGCTCCTTTGGTACACACCAATCGGAAGAGTAGTGGCCGCGAGTTTTCAGCATCGAGTCATCGATCTGTCGATCGAGCAACACTACATGTCTGGACGCGGCGACCGTTTTTTCGATGCGATCGAACTTGGAAGACAGAATTGGATCATGGGGTCTGGGCTCGCAGCGTTTCCGGCTTCCGGCCTCGGACCTTATCCACACAACATTTTCCTGGAAGCCCTAACCGATGGCGGTCTGATCGGGGTTGCCCTGCTTGTTGCCGTGCTCACTCTCGGGTTTACAGTTCTCTGGCGCAACCGCCGTCAACTTGACAGTATCAGCGTCGCCGCTCTGGTCTTGGCGTTGGTTTTCAGCCAGATCAGCGGGGACTTCTATGACAACCGCGTGGTTTTCATATTCCTGCTTCTGGCGTTGATTCCCCGCAGCCACCGAACAGCCACGGCGCAAGACACGGCGGCACCGTCGCCCGCGGCATTGTGAACCGACCCGCGCGATCACTGGGACTGCGTCTGAACTTCCTCTGGACCCTGGGAGGGAATCTGGTTTACGGGCTGTGCCAGTGGGGTCTGATCGCGATCATTGCCAAGCTCTCCGGCCCCGAACAGGTCGGCCAGTTCGCCTTCGCGCTTGCGATCACGGCGCCGGTGTTCATGTTCGCGAATCTTCAACTCCGCGCCGTCCAGACGACCGATGCGGTAGAAACCTACCGCTTCGGCGACTACTTCGGCGTCCGCCTGACCTCGTCGGCAATCGCGTTCGGATTGATCGTCGCGTACGCGCTGTTCTGGGAGGATCCGTCGACCGCCCGGAGCCAGATCATCCTCTGGCTCGCGGCGGCCAAGGCCTTTGAGGCGGTCAGCGACGTTCTGTACGGGTTGCCCCAACGAGAAGAGCGAATGGACCGCGTGTCGATAGCCCTCATCGCCAAGGGGATACTGTCGCTCGTGGTGGTCGGGATCGCCCTTCGAGCGACGGGTAGTCTGGTCGTGGCCACCGCTTGCCTTGCGATCCTCTGGCTGGTTCTGTTGATCGCCCTCGATCTAACGATCTGCCGCCAGGTCTACCGGGAAACGGCCACGGAGGCGGCGGACGTGCCGCTACGGCCGACCTTCGCCCGGTCCGCGATCTTCGGCATCTTGATCCTGGGCGCCCCGCTGGGTATCGCACGCCTGTTGATGTCGCTTCAGACCAGCATTCCGAGGTTCATCGTCGACGACTTCTTGGGTGAGCGTGCCCTGGGGATATTCGCGGCTCTGGCCTACGTGATCCTTATCGGCAACCGGTTCATGCACTCGCTGGGCCAAAGCGTCGCTCCCCGACTCTCCCGGCATCACCTGGCAAACGATGGCGTGGCGTTTCGCCACCTCTACTTCCGGATGCTTGCGGTGGGAGGCGCCTTCGGCATCGCCGGTGTGGCACTAGCCTGGGCCGCTGGACCGTGGATCCTGCAGTCGCTCTACGGGCCCGAGTACGCGGCCCACAACCTCGCCTTTATCTGGATCATGGTGGCCGCTGGGATCGGTTACCTGAGGATATTCACGGAATACACCATGATCGTCACCCGCTGGATACGAATCCAGGTTCCGCTGTTGCTGCTATCCACACTGGCGTTGACCGCCGGGGGCCTCTATTGGGTACCGCGGATGGGGATTCTTGGAGCGGCCATCGCCCTGGTGGTCGCCGCGGCAACACACTTCGCCGGGAGTCTGGGAGTCAATCTGGTGATCCTCCGTGCGTCCAGGGTCTAGGTGAACCTCGGGGCGGATGCGGCATTCCACGTGGTGTTTACACTCGCACTTCGTATGGCCTAAACTTCGGCGGTCCGTGATGGAGTTCCCAGGCAGCGCCGGAGGGACTCCCGCCTGCGCGAACCCATGAAGATCATCTATCTCCACCAGCACTTTCGCACACCGGATCAGATGGGCGGCACGCGCTCCTACGAATTCGCGCGACGCTGGGTCAGTTGGGGACACTCGGTCACCATGATCACGACCCGGCAGGTCGGCGGCGATAGGTATCGCGGTTGGCGCGTGCGGGACGTGAAGGGAATCTCGGTCCATGAACTTTGCGTGCCCTACAGCAACTCGATGGGATTCTCTGGGAGGATCCTGGCGTTCCTTCGCTTCGCGGTCCACTCGGGGATTCGGGCAGCAAAGGTTGGCGGGGACGTCGTATTCGCCACCAGTACACCGCTGACGATCGCGCTTCCGGGTGTCCTCGCATCGACGCGTCTTGGCGTTCGGCTGGTGTTCGAGGTTCGCGATCTGTGGCCCGAAATCCCGATCGCGATCGGGGTCCTTCGAAATCCCGTCCTGATCCGGATCGCCCGCCAGCTCGAACGCTGGGCCTACCGAAACTCGTCCCGCGTAATTGCTCTCTCGCCCGGGATGGCGGACGGGGTGGTACGCGGGGGGTTCCCTCCGAACCGGATCACGGTCGTGCCGAACAGTTGCGATCTCGACCTGTTCCAGGGTGGTGACGCGAAGAGGTTCCTCGCTGAACACCCGGAGTGGCGAGGTCGGCCGATCGTTCTTTACGCAGGGACTTTTGGGGATATCAACGGTGTGGGCTATCTCGTGGAATTGGCCGCGCGCATGCAACACGTCGCCCCCCGGCCCCTGATCCTGTTGGTCGGGGAAGGTCGGCAGGGCGAGTCGATCCGCGCGAGAGCCAAAGAGTTGGGTGTGCTCGGCGTCAACCTGGAGATATTACCCTCGCTTCCAAAAACACAGATTCCGGACCTCCTGGCCGCTGCTAGCGTCGCCACCTCGGTGGTGATTGACCATCCCTCACTCTGGAACAATTCCGCCAACAAGTTCTTCGATACGCTGGCTGCAGCTCGGGCCGTGGTCATCAATCACGAAGGTTGGCAGGCGGATCTGATCCGCGAGTGTTCGCTGGGCGCCGTCCTGCCACCGAACGACTTCGATGCCGCCGCCAGGATTCTCGCCGAGTTCTTGCGGGATCCATCCCGGGCGCAACGGGCCGGAGTAGCCGCCGGGGCCTTGGCGCGGGCTCGCTTCGATCGTGAGCGACTGTCCCGCCAGGCCCTCAATGTGCTGATCGACGCGGCGGGTCCAAAAACCTCACTAGCGCGTCCGCCAGCAGGATAGGTCGAGGCCGGTCAAATGCTCAAGATCCCGATTGGCGGATGCGTACAGGGATTCCAGGTAGTCCCGGGTACCTGATTCCATCGCCAACGACGATTGGGGTCGGCGCCACCAAGCCAGCACGCGATCTCGGACACCGTTGATCTTCATCCGCAAGATGACCGGAGCCAGGAAGCTGCGCTCCGCCCCATGCACACCGTAACGCATCCATCGGAACAGGCGCGCGCTCCGGTAGCGAACGGCGGGGTTGATTACACGATGAGCGCTGGGCGGAACAAAGAGCGGGTCGACGCCGAGAAAGAGATAGACGGTACGGAGCACGTCGAAGGGACGCTCCGTGATATCATCGAACAGAACGCACCGGATTCGTTCCTTGCCGAATCGATCGTAGTAGGGAGCCAATTGGCGCGAATAGAAACCGTTCCGGATCACCGTATGGTCGTTCTCCCGAACGACCTTCGCGAACAGTCCCAGTTTTTCTGTCGACTCGGTCGTCGCCGAGTCCCTCAAATTCATCATGAAGTGCGAGAAGGCCCGGTCGGCAGGGTTGCGCAAACAGACGAGGAACTTGCATGTCTCCGGAAGAGATCCCATCCGGTCGACAGCGACGGCATCGTGCATATAGCCCGGTGTAAATTCTCCGCAACATGCCTCCGGCGGAGCCTCGGCGAAGAGACCCTTGTACCAGTTCTCCCCCATGTCGAAGCGGTCGTTGAAGAACTGGATCTCTTTCGTCGGCGGCGCAAAGATTTCCGGGTGTTCTGCGAGGCAGGTGTGCAGCCAGGTTGTTCCAGCCTTGATAGCTCCGACTCCGACGAAGTCGGGCCAACGCCCGCCTCTTCCTGTCACGGCGCTGCTCTCCGTTGTCGCGATCGGATCCATACGACAATCTCCCGGTCACGGCGCTACTATAACAACGATGAGCCGTACGGCGTAGTCAATTGAGGACGTTACACTGCCCTCGCTCGGTCGAGAGCATACTGGGTCTCGTCATGACGCGACCGTTCGAGTCAGCGCAGTTGTTGTGTTGCCCGACGCAATAGCCGGCATGAACATCCACGTGGCGCCCCCGTCACGGAGGATGAGGAGCAGAAAGTGCGAAGCCTGATCGCGAGGATGAGAATCCCATTAGTGGCGTGTATTCTGTTCGTTCTGCTGATCCCGCAGCCGACCCAAGCAGTGAGTCCGAATGCTCCGACGGATCATTCGACGCAATGGCATTCGGGTAACCCGCTGGCACTCGTTGATGGCAAGACCACTGCCGTATGGCGAGTGGCCGAATCCCGCGACAGCGACTTGATTTTCGCTTCAGCAGCGAGGGTCCAATGGTCGACGTCTCCACCAGTGGTTGGGGCGTCGGTTGGTTTTTCGGGTGATGATCGTGTCAGCGTTGAAGATATTCCGGACCTGGCTGGTGAGTTGATCTTCGAGCTGTGGATCAAACCCGGTGATATTTCGGTGCGGAGGAATCCTCTGGCAAAAGCGTATTCGGGGGAAGGCAACATCACGCAGGAAGTGAGTGGGCAGTTGACGTTTCATCATGGTGACGGAGGAGGCAACACTCGTGGCTACGAGTTCTTGCGATCATCGCCTTTGATGAACGACGCGTGGTCGTATGTCGTTCTGACCCGTGACGATCAAACCGTGTCCTAGTATGTGAACGGCGTGTTGGACAGTTGCACAACTTGGCGGTCGATACGCTATGCATGGCTTCCCTCCGTGATGCGGGAAGCCTCGCCGATCACGCGGAAACGGACAAGGCGGGGCGAGGCGAGGCAAGTTTGTACCGTCGTCCGATCACCTTGCCCCGCACGGCAAGCCGTCGTCGTTGGGCGTCGGTCAGGCGGAGTCGTCTACGACCGAGCTGTTGCTTCAGGACGCGGTTTTCCTCGCGAAGGTTCTCGATGACCGCGTCCTGCTGACGGGTAATCCAGCCAGCCATTGCGGCGACGAGGATCTGCCAGGGCTGGAGGGTGGCGACCATAGGTTCATCATGCCGACTTCCCAGGACAATCGACAGCTATCGGCTTGCGGCGAAACAGCATAGAATTGCCCAGGAAATGCGCCGATCGTGATTCCGGACACAACGCGGTTGGCACATCACGGGCGGCTATTCTCGCACTTCGGCGCCCCGGGGAGTCGGCCTTGAGCTGACCACCGCACGATACGCAGGAAAGAACCCGTCCACAGTAGGCGCAACACCCACGGCGTCGCAGAGTCGGGCATAGGCGGCGGGATCGTGGACCCGCTTGGTGATGTGAAAGCTCGCCCGCAGACGCGTGAAGCCCGCCTTGAACAACATGAGTGAATCGCTGTCCGACCCACCGAAGCCGCCGCCAAGATGCAGACGCTCGAAGCCCTTGGCCTTGGCCCACTCGATAGCCCGGAACATCAGGAGCTTGTTCGGGGTAATCGACGCAAAGCGCCGGTCCAACCCCGAGAAATGGTAGTGGCAGAGCTTGTCACCAAAGAGAAACATCGACGCCGCGATAGTTTGGCCCGCGTGGGCGGCAAAGAACATGATCACGTTGCCCGTCAAAAGGCACAGAGTCTCAGCAAAGAACTCGGCGCCGAAATAGTAGTAGGGCTTGGCGCCGGCGGCATCCATGGACTCGGCGTAGAGGCGGTAGCACTCGGCAGCGTCATCGGGGCTCTCGCTGGTGCGTACCTCAATGCCATTGCGCTCGGCTTTGCGAATGTCGTAGCGGTGTCCCTTGCGAACCTGCTGCCAGATCTCGGCCCCCGAAATCCGCAGATCAACCCAAGCCGTTTGATTGCACAGCACGGGCTGGTGGGACTTTCGAACCAACTCGGCATTCTCCAACAGGGGGTGGAAGCGGCAGAACTCGGCGACGATGCCGCGCTCGGCGCACGTGGCATCGAAGGCCGCGACGGCTCGACCCACAAAGGCGGGCCCATCGGCGCCGGCCTCGATACGGGCCACCGGCCCACCGTAGCCGTAGTCAGAGACTATGTCCCACGAGGATGTGAACTGCTCGAGACCCCGGATCTCCGCAACCGCACGCTGGCGAAACGGATAGGCGAAACCGCCCGAGGCGTCTTCGTACACGAACAGGTGGGGCGACCCACCTTCGATGGTGGTCCACAGGCGAGCGTAGCCCAGAGTGAAATAGGGATCGACGAAGCCAAACCGGGCAAGCGTCTGCTGCCATGCTGCGGCGTCGTCCAACCCCAGGACCCGAACTGTGGCTTGGGTCACGGTTCCCCTGCTTTGCGCCCGCACGATGACCGCTCCACGTCGAGGTCCTGCATCATGGTGCCGGGAGCATCAACGACGCCGTCGCGACCCAGGACTAGCCCGAGGGTCTTCAGGAGGATCTCGAAATCGAGCCCGAGCGACCAATTGTCTACGTATTGAACGTCGAGAGCGAGGCGTTCGTCCCAACGCACGTGGTTGCGGCCTGCAATTTGGGCCAAGCCCGTGATGCCCGGCCGGACGCTGTGACGCCGCTGCTCTGCCTCGGTGTAGTACGGCAGATACTTGGTACAGAGCGGGCGCGGGCCGACGAGGGACATGTCGCCCTTAAGGACGTTGATCAACTCGGGAAGCTCATCGATGCTGGTTCGACGCATCCACCGACCCAATGGGGTCAACCGCGCCTCGTCCGCGAGGGGCGTGCCGTTGGGCCCCGTCGCGTCCTTCATCGTTCGAAACTTTGTGATCGCAAAGGGCTTGGCGCCCAGCCCCGGGCGAGTTTGGCGGAAGAGGACGGGCTTGCCCATCGTCAGGCGAACGGCACCGGCCACCACGAGCATGGGGCCAGACAAGATAGCCAAGCCAAGCCCGGCACCCAGTAGGTCGACCGCACGTTTGAGGCTGCGAGATACGTCCGATCCCCGCATCATGGAGCCCTTTTCGCCCCCGGGTTCGGCGCCCTCGCGCGGGAGAAAGTAGGCCCGTGGATAGTCAGCCCCGGTTCCCAGAGGCTACCGGACAGAACCATTAAACTCGTCTCGCAGCAGGCTCATCATAATGACGTCGATGTACTGCCCCTCCTTGAATTGGGCCTGCCGCATTGTTCCCTCGACCGCAAACCCGAGGGACTTGTAAAGCCCCAGCGCCCTCTGATTGGTGGCAAGCACCGTCAGCTCGACACGGTTGAGGTTGAGCATCGTGAACCCGTATCCGACAGCGAAGCGAGTGACGCCGCGACCGATGCCCTTGCCCCAAGAGTTCTTGTCACCGAGCATGATCCCAAACTCGGCCGAACGCGTTCGGTGGGCAATTCTATAGAGGCCAACATGGCCCAGGCACCTGTCGGTTTCCGCCTCGGCGATCACCCACAGGACCTCGTCGGACCGTTCTTCGTGGGACTCCAGCCAACGCCGCATTCCCGCATGGGACAAGCCGTTGCGAAAGCCCACCAAGAGGTTAGCAACCTCGGGGTCGTTCTTGTGACAATAGAGGGCGTCGAGATCAGAGGGCTCTGGCTGCCGCAGCACGACGGAGGCGACGGTGTGGTTCATTGCTTCCTGCTCCCGGGACGCCTGAACCTATCACAAATACTGCGGCGGAGCGCAAAATTGTGGCCCCTCACTCCTGCCCCGCCCGCTGGGCGCAAATAGCACGCGTCAACGGAACCTTGCCCGGCAAGGTCCGCAGCGAGCAGGCTTCGTGTCGGACCTGTCCGCGTGCGGGCGATCGGGTACCGTTGTGGGCAGTTCGGTGGGACATCTCAGGCCGCCGTCTCCTGCCAACTAGTGTTTGCTTCCAGGGTGGCTGCTGCCTATGGTTGGCCCGAGTTTCGACTGGAGGAGTGCGTGCCCGATTCCGGCCGGCCTGACGGGCTTCTCGGAATTCGGTAGCTCAGCGTATGTGTGGCATCGCGGGAATCCTGAACTGGCGCGGTGAGCCAGAGGAACTGCAGGCGGCCCTTGAGCGCATTCAGGCTGCGCCGCGCCATCGCGGGGCTGATGACCAAGAATAACTGCAACCCGCGGACATCCTACCACCAAGGATGCCTGGAGTTTAGAGGGGATGAAGATGCGGAACAAGGGGCGTCCTTCAGGTGGAAAACGAGGAGATCGGCTGCGGTCTGGATAGGAACCATCTCTTATGTCGGTCACCGGGGGAGAGAGAGACCGTCCGAGAGTTGGGCAGTTTGCGATCCGGCTGCCATCGCGGTGAGGCCCGCGACGCGCGACGGAAACAAGTGTGCTAGCCTTGGCGTTTGGCTCGAGAGGACCTTCACTTGATCAGTGAAGGGGCCTGTTGGGGCACCCGATGAGTCATTCCGTTCACATGTCAGCTCCCGATCTGGACGACAGCGACATCGACGCGGTCGTTCGAGTTCTGCGCTCCGGCCGACTCGCTCTTGGCCAGCGGGCTGTCGAGTTCGAGCGGATCGTCGCCGACTATGTCGGCGTCGAACACGCCGTGGCGGTCAGTTCCGGAACCGCTGCCCTGCACCTGGCTGCAATCGCTCTGGGCATCGGCCCCGGCGACGAGGTCCTTGTTCCCTCATTCACTTTTGCCGCCAGCTTGAACGCGATCCTCTATCAGGGCGCCCGCCCTGTCTTCGTCGATATCGATCCGGACACCTACAACCTCTCGCCGGCCGATCTCGAGAAGAAGATCACCGATCGCACGAAGGCGATCATGGCGGTTGACGTTTTTGGCCATCCCGTGGATTGGGCCCAGATCGAATCCATCGCTCGGTCTCACGATCTTCGCGTGATCGACGATTCATGCGAAGCTCTGGGGGCGGAGTATCGAGGGACGAAGGTCGGCAGATTCGGCGACGCGGCGACGTTCGCCTTCTACCCGAACAAGCAGCTGACGACCGGCGAAGGTGGGATGCTCGTCACGGACGATCCGCGGATTGCCAGTCTGGCCCGAAGCCTGCGAAATCAGGGACGGGGCGAAATGGGTGCCTGGCTCGATCATGATCGACTCGGGTACAACTACCGAATGGACGAGATGAGTGCGGCACTCGGCGCCTCCCAGATGGCCCGGCTTGAACTTTTCTTGACGAAAAGAGAGAATGTGGCGTGCCTCTACACTGAGCGGCTTGAAGCCGTCGGTCGCGTGCGTGCACCGATCGTACGGCCGCAAGTGAGGATGAGTTGGTTTGTCTACGTGGTCACACTCGAGTCGGACCTGGACAGGAACGCGATCATGCTCGAAGTCGAATCACATGGCATTCCCGTGCGAGGCTACTTTTCTCCGATGCATCTCCAACCCTACGTTCGGCAGTTGCTCGATGTCGACACCGAATGCCTCCCGGTCACGGAGGACATCGCTCGCAGGACGATCGCGCTGCCGTTCCACAACAATCTCACCCTCGACGAGATCGATCGAGTCGTGAACACGCTTCGTGAAGTCCTTCATTAACCCATGGTGAAGCCAAGCTCACTTTTCAATCCGATCAGTGCCCGGAATCGGCGCGCGAGCCTTCGCGCCCTACTCGTCCTCGTCGTTGACGGCGCTATCGCTGTCGTCTGCTTCTGGCTCGCCATGATGCTTCGGTTCGACGGGGAACTCATCGAACCGTACCGATCCACTCTCGTTGCATTCGCGGCACTTCTTGTCTTCGTTCGCGCGCTTGCCAGTTTCCTGTTTCGTTTGCACCGCTGGTCCTTCAGGTTCTCCGGTCTTGCCGATGGGGCGCGGGTGGCCATGGCCGGCCTGGCCGGCACCGGGATCTTCCTCGGAGTATTCTTCCTAATCAGGGAATCCGGCCCTCCGCGCTCGGTCGTGGTCCTGGAGCTTCTCCTGTCGACCACGATGATGGCTGCCGTGCGGTTTTCGCCCCGCCTCGCCGGTATCTACGCCTCCGACTGGACGCTCAGTCACAAGGACGGCAAGTTGCGAACGGTTATCGTGGGTGCCGGGTCGGCGGGCGATATGCTGTTGCGAGATCTTCAGCGGTCTGCGAGCCACAGCTATCAGGTCATCGGCTTCGTCGATGACGATCCGTCCAAGCACAGTCACGTCGTGGGCGGGAAGTCAATCCTCGGTCGCGTCGATGATCTTCCGGGAATCGTCAGGAACTTCCGGATCGACCAGGTCCTGATCGCGATCCCACGACTCGACGGGCGCCGAATTCGCGAGATTCTCTCGACGTGCGCAGACCTCAAACTGCGCTTCAAGATACTCCCCGTCTCGTTCATTTACCTGCATCAACGAGCGGCGGCCGCCGCGATGCAAGATCTGGCTCCCGAAGATCTCCTCCCGAGAGAACCTGTCCGCTTCGTCGAGACCGGAGACCGAGTAAGCCTGGCCGGTCGGGTCGCCCTGGTCACCGGGGCTGCCGGGTCGATCGGATCGGAGATCTGCGAACAGTTGCTCCGCGCCGGGATCGGCCGAATCGTGATGGTCGACATGAACGAGAACGGGCTCTATCTGGCGCTCAGACGACTCGAGCGAGTCTACCCTCAGACGAGCATGAAGCTGGAAGTGGCCGACATCCGCGATGCCCACCGGATCGAAACTCTGTTCGCGCGCGAACGACCGGACGATGTCTTCCATGCCGCCGCCCACAAGCACGTCCCGCTGATGGAGGACTCCCCTTGTGAGGCCGTGAAGAACAACATCCTCGGGACGCGACACGTTGCCCGGGCCGCCGACTCGAGCGGAGCGGAGCGCTTCGTCTACATCTCGACCGACAAGGCGGTTCGCCCCACGAGCGTGATGGGCGCGAGCAAGCGGATGGGCGAAGAACTCGTGAGGTCAATGGACCGAAGGTCATCGACGCGATTCTGCGCAGTTCGCTTCGGCAACGTGCTGGGCTCTGCGGGCTCGGTGGTTCCGCTGTTTCAAGAACAGATATCCCGCGGCGGACCGGTCACCGTGACCCACCCGGACGTGCGCCGATACTTCATGACGATCTCGGAGGCAGTAGCACTGGTCCTGACGGCCGCTTATCACGACTACGGTGAAATGTGCGTGCTGGACATGGGGGAGCAAATCCGGATCGTCGATCTCGCCAAGCACATGATTACCATGGTTGGACTGGTACCTGAAGTAGACATCGTGATCGAGTTTTCCGGATTACGTCCCGGTGAGAAACTGTCCGAGGAGCTGATGACCGAGGAGGAGGAACGCACGAGAAGGGCGACCGACAAGATTCTCGTGGCCGATTGCCCGTCCCCGATCGAGGGTATTGACGCCAGGATCGATCAGTTGGCGGTTGCCGCCGGCGCCGAGGACCCCCCTCGGGTGATCGCATTGCTGGAGGGAATCCTCCCGAGCTACTCATCCTTTTCCCAGGACAGCGCCCCGACAACCTGGCACGATGCGACAGACTCCTCCGCGAAATCGGCCTAGAGAAAAACGCTCGCGCTTCTTGGCCGGTGGCCTGTTCGTCCTGGTCGTAATCCTTGGCTGCGCTACGGTCCTCGTTTACGTTGTCGGATCGACCCCCGACGGGTCTGCAGTCTCTTCGGTCCGGTATTCCTGGATCGTCGGCCCCTCGCCGGCGCGGCTCGCACAGGGGGCACGGCGTCACATCGGAGTTGCCGTGGAGGCGCTCAACGACTCCACCTTGCCCGGGTCGTCCAGAATTCGCACCTATAGGCGAGAGCTTGAACTGGCAGAGACACTGATGGAGCACAGCCTCCGCGCGCAGCCCGCTCAGTCCCGAAACCTCGCGCTCCTCGCCGCTCTTCGCTGGGAACTGCACCCTCCCACCGACGTCACCTCACGCGATGAGTTTCTGGATATCGTCGAGCATGCGGCCGACATGGCCCCTCTGGTACCCAAAGTCCAGCTGGACCTTGGGGAGCTTCTGCTCAAGATGAACCGAATCGAGGCTGCTGGTGAGTTTTTCGCTCGGGCAATCGAACTGGACCGTTCCGTCACACGTACCGTGGTCGCCGCGCTCTCCCAGCAACTCGTGCCCGCGGAGGAAATGCTCGGACTCCTTCCCGACTTGCCTGAGGTCATCTTCCACCTCAATCCTGCGTTCTCGGCCGAATCGAACGACGAACGCTATCTGGAGATTCTTGAAGAGGCCCTGGTTCGCTGGGATCCGTCGCAGAACCCCAGGCTTCTGAACAGTTTCACCGAGACTTGCCTGCGCCTGCGGCAGGGTGAACGTGCCCTGCGACGGCTGAATGAGATCGGAGAGCTTGACGATTCCGTGGCCGAGGCGACGCGCCTTTTGCAGCGAGGGAGAATCGAACTCGCCCTCGATCAACCCGACTCAGCCGCGGTCGACGCCCGAAGCGTGATCCGGTTGCAGCCCGTCAACCCGTTCTTTCTGGAGCGGGCCGCACGATTGCTCCATCTAGCAGGCGAGGTCGAGGAAGCGATGGTGGCATTTCGCACCGCGCTCCCCCTGCTGGCCCGACGCCGTGGTACCGAGCGAGACCGGGCCCGTGTGTACCGTCAGATCGGCCAGGCCGAGGAGGCTCGATCCGGGTGGCAGGAAGCACTCGATGCGTACCGATTGGCCGTCAGCCTCGACCCAGGTGAAAAGTTCGCGGCGAAACGTCTTCGGGAGTTCGACGTGGAAAGCGGCGTGGTCGATCCAGCCGCGGAGCAGGATGAGCGGGCACGACCCTGACCGCAGGACAGGATCGGGGGGGGCAAGCGGATCTCCTCGCAACTTTCTTGACCGCCCCGGGGATGACTCCTAGACTCACAGATCGTGAGACGTGTCGCCCCAGGATTGGTATTGGCTTCGCTTCTGGCGACGTCACTTTTGGCTCAGTCCGAGCTGGAACCGCCGGATTCTGCTCGCTACTTGAGATGGGGACCCGTCCGAGCCCGGCCGGGCCTGAATCTCACGAACTTCGGCTACGACGACAACATCCTGCTGACCAGCGACGACAGAAAGATCGGGGACGTCACGGCGACCGTATCTCCAAAACTCGTCGGCCTCGTTCTTTTTGGTCACGGACCGTTCCTGACGTTTGAGCAGCGCTTTGATTACACCGCTTACGCCACTCACACGGACCAGAATTTTCTAGACAATCACACATCGGGCCGGTTCACGTTTCCGATCCGACACCGATTCGGCGTGTTCGCCGAGGCGTTGTTCAGCCTGACCCATCAGCGACCAGTCGACCTGGAGGAGCTTCGACCGGAGGTGCGTGGGCGCGAAGCGGGGTTCGGATTCATCTTCGAGCCCGGCTGGCGCACGGAACTCCAGTTGACTCGTACCCTTGCGAGTTACAGCTACCAAGACCAGGATCTCGATTCGGGTGTCGAGGTAACCCGGAGCGAGCGCCTGAATCGGGACGAGAGAGGGACAGTGCTGACCGCCAGGTACAAGATCTGGGGGCGAACCAAGATCATCGTCGACGGGCGGTACAGGACCATCGACTTCGATCTGCCATTCGTCGTGGACAATGACACGATCAATCGAGACACGACTGAATCGCGCCTGCTTGGCGGCCTGCGCTTCGGTGAGGGTGGACCGCTCCGCGGTCAATTCTCCTTCGGGTGGGACAACATCGACGCGGTCGACCCTCTCCTTCAAGACCTATCGACCTGGGTGGCGCGCGCGAACCTCGCTTACCGATTGAACTCGAGGACGCGGTTCATTCTCGAAGGGGAGCGCCTACCGGGATTCGCACTCTACGGGGCCAACAGCTACTACCTGCTATCGGAGGTCGAGCTTCGGGCCGTTTACTACTTCACGCGAATCGTCGGCATTCAGGCAGCAGTCCGCGGCGGCATTCTCAGCTTTCCGGATGATCCGAATCTCCTCGACCGCGAGGACCAATTGAAACACTACGAGATCGGCATCCGGTTCCGGATGATGCAGAATTCGATGGGACGCCGAGTCGAGTACAGCTTTACAGTTCGCCAGTATCAGCGTGACTCAACTCTGGAGAACTACGATCGCACTGCAACCAAGATCGGTTTCAACGCCGTACTGGGGTTTTGACGATGAGCAGAAGGCCGCATATGTCGCTATACTTGGCGTTTGACCGAGGCGATCGCCGTGGAATCGACTGCGTGAATACAACAACACGACGCGCGACGCGGAGAACGGAAGGATTCCAGATCATGTGCCGCGCAAGACGACTGGCCGCAATTGGGTTTGCTTGCATGATCTGCGGATTGCTCGTGTTTCCCGTCGAGTCCGGTCAAGACCAACCAGAGACCCAGGAACCTCTCCGGTTGGAGGCTCACCCGATCGACACCGAACTCCCAGCCGCACCGTCTTCGATGTTCTCGAGCAAGCGTTCCGATTACCGCATAGGCAGACAAGACTTGCTCGAGATCTCCGTTTTCGACGTGGACGAGCTGGATCAGACCGTTCGCGTGTCGGACGACGGATCCATCACGATGCCTTTGTTGGGACGAATCGCGGTGGCAGGACTAACGAAGTCCGAGTTGGAACAGTTGATCGCCAGGCTGCTGGAGGATAGATACGTTCGCGACCCACAGGTCACAGTTTTCGTCAAGGAGTTCGAGTCCAAGAAAGTAGCGGTCAGCGGCGCTGTCAAGAGACCCGGCACGTACGAGATGCTTGGAACGAAGACCCTGCTCGAGATGATCTCGATGGCAGGAGGCCTGGATCAAGACCTCGGCAAGAACATCGTCGTGTTCAGACCGGACGAGGACGGCACGACGAAGAGACTTGC
>Ga0316198_10000912_pt1 | contig 16522 bp, 10 predicted proteins | sample OudBieAanoxic_MG_FD_204935 | JGI IMG/M metagenome (GOLD analysis project Ga0316198, IMG submission 204935) | Coastal sediment microbial communities from Oude Bieten Haven, Netherlands - site A anoxic | ecosystem: Environmental > Aquatic > Marine > Coastal > Sediment | place: Netherlands...
GTATTCGGTGTAGGCGCCGCCGACCGCCTCGACGATGGACACCCCGCGGGGTTGGGTTCGGAGGAAGCGAACGACGGCGCGATCCTCGGGTCCCATCCACGAAAGACCATCGATCTTGACAGGTTTTCCGGTAACTGGCTGAATCGCCATTCCCAAAAGATGGGGCAATGCCAGGACACTCATAAGGAAAACGGCGACCGAACGCGTCCGTCGCTGACGGAACCCCACCGCCAAAAGCGCAGGCAGTGCGATCGCGAGGCACACCCATGCCTGGATATAACACTTAAAGACCGTGTTCATCCGATGGAGTTTTTCGCCGTAGGAGTCCACCACATAGACGATCTCGGGAACCAACAGTAGAAAGACCCCGAGAGCCGCCAGGGCGATCCCGGATCGGGATTGCCAGTTCTCGCCGGTCACCGCGGCCACCACCAGCACGACCAACAGCATGGCGAGGATCACGAGCGTTGGGCGCCCGGTCGCAGATGCCAGGATGAGGGTCACCGCCACCGTGGTGAACGCGATTGCCCTTCCTCGCCCATCACCGCCGAAGATCCGGCACATGAGCGCCCACGCGGCGGCGACCACCGGGATCAGGAGAACACCGCTCCAGAGCAGGAGCATCGCCGGCTCGGTCCATGCCGTGACGGCCTTGACCCCCTGAAATGGCGGATGAAAGCTGAGGTGAAACGGCGCGGCGGCGAACCACCCCGCAACCGCGACGACAATGACCGAGAGCCACCTCGACCACCCTTCGCGGTTGGGCCAGTGCCACGTGCCGTCGCCACACAGAATCATCAACGCCGCAGCAACCAGTGTCGGCGGCATGGACCAGGGGTTGGCCGCCCAGGTGACACCGAAGAGGATCGCTGTTCCGACAACGAGACCCATCCGGGGACCCACCCGACCGATTTGCCACGCGAGCAGGACCGTCGCGAGGGCGAGGGGGATGGAGAGCAGGTGGGGATGAAGATCACCCAACCAGAGGGTGAAGAGCGGCCACTCGGTGATGGTGTCCGGAACCTGGCGTGACGAATGCCAGTAGTCAAAATTGAAGATCGACCCGGTGACCATGAATTGACGAAAACCATCGGCGGTGCCGGCGAAGAGTCCGAAAGCGACGGCGATCCATCCCGAGCCTCCGCCCTCTCCGGCGCGGCGCCCCAGAGTCCAGAGCAGGCATGCTGCGAGGCCGCCCACCCCCGCGACGATGAGGTTGTATGCGAGATCGAGCGGGATCTTGCTCAGAACCACCGGCACGATCCAGATCAACGCCCCCCAATAGTAGTAAGGAAGGGTCTCACCGGCGAGCCACATATCCGGCGGTGGAAAGCTCTCGGCGCGAAGCAGTGACGAGAGGATCCCGAGATCCATGAGCTTTTCCTGGCCGAGGATGTCGGGTCTCACAAGACGGAGCCACATCACCGCGCCCGCCCCCAGCAAGAACACGAACTCGGCCTCCGCCAGCGAGCGCCAATTCGGCCGCCGCCGCCACAGATCGACGCCGCCAACCACGGCGCAGCCGACCAGCACGGCGATCCCGAGCCACTGCCACTCCTTGACTCCGCCGACTCCGGCCCACCAAGCCGGAAATGCGACCAGCACCAGACCCAGGGTCCGACCCAGGGCCCATGCCTCGCCGTCATCGAAACCAAAGACCCGCACGGCAAGCGTGCGGCCGCCGAGGGCGGGCAGCGTGACAAGGATGTAAAGCAGTAGAAGGCTCATGCCTGTCAATATTGTAGCGGAGGCTGCGGTTCTTCCGCGAGCTTCTCGGCCACCGCTTCGGCGAGTTCTTCTCCGAGCCGCAGATAGATCATGATCCCGTCCCGATCGATCTCATCCTCGTGAACCCCCGCGGTCGCCACCGTCACCCGACCGAGTCGTCGACAGACGCACTCGGCGACGGCTCTGGCGATGGGTTCTTCCTTGTGAGGAGGGATGGTCAACACCGAGCACGACGGAGCGAAACCCGAGGCGCCGCGTCCGGGAGTCGGCACCGCGAGCACCACACAACCGACATGAGGCCGGTCTCCCCCACCGACCGCGACCACGACATCGTCGCCGACTTCCCGAACCCACGCGGTCAGCGACCGCCCGCTGGCGGAATCGACAACCCGAACCGAGGTCGTGTCTTCACTCATTCCATTCATGGTCTCATCATCCCCGAATTCACCTGCTGAGAAAAGCGGTATCGAGGGTGCCAGGTCAGACGATTCCGACGATTTTCGATCGAAAATCGTCGGAATCGTCTGACCTGGCACCCCCAATGATCCTAAATTGGCTACTATTGTCGAATGTTCACTGAACACCAGGAAACGATCGCAGTCGAGGTCGGGGGTATCACCATCGGAGGTGGCGCCCCGGTTGCGGTTCAGGCCATGACGGACACCGACACCGCAGATGCCGAAGCCACCGCTCGTCAGTGTCGGGAGCTGGCCGACGCCGGCGCCGAGCTGGTCCGGATCGCGGTCGATACCCACGAATCAGCGGCGGCGGTCTCGGAGATCAGGCTCCGGCTGGCCGATACCGGCTGCCCGGTGCCTCTTGTCGGCGATTTTCACTTCAACGGCCACGTCATCCTGGAGCGAAACCCGTCCTGCGCACAGGCCCTTGACAAGTACCGCATCAATCCCGGAAACGTGGGCTTTGGTGATCGCCACGACGCCAATTTCACGGCCATCTGCGAAATCGCCCGCGACCACGGCAAGACGATCAGAATCGGGGTCAACGGGGGCTCTCTCGACCGTGAACTCGTCACCGCACTCATGGCCGAGAATGCCGAATGCGGCATGGGAAAAACCTCGGCTGAGGTCCTCGACGAGTGCGCGGTCATCTCAGCGATCCAATCGACCGAGTCGGCGCTTCGGACCGGTCTCGGGAAAGACCGCATCATCATTTCGTGCAAGGTATCCTCGCCGGTGAATCTGATCCGAATCTATCGACGTCTCCATCGCGAGACCCGCCAGCCTCTCCACCTCGGCCTCACCGAAGCGGGGATGGGTGTCCGCGGCCTGGTTTGGTCGGCAGCTGCCATGGGAACGCTCCTCGCCGAAGGGATCGGCGACACCATCCGAGTCTCACTGACTCCCGCGCCCGGCGGTGACCGGTGTGGCGAGGTTTTGGCGGCGCGTGAGCTTCTACAGTCTCTCGATATTCGATCCTTCGCCCCGTCGGTCGTTTCTTGCCCGGGGTGTGGTCGAACCACCAGCGCAAGGTTCCGCGAACTCTCTCAGAGGGTAGGAACTCACCTCAGCGATCGAATGCCCGGGTGGCGAGAATCCCACGACGGCGTCGAGATGCTCAAGGTGGCCGTCATGGGATGCGTCGTCAACGGGCCCGGCGAGTCGAAGAGCGCCGACATCGGAATCAGCCTCCCAGGAACCGGCGAATCGCCACGATGCCCGGTCTTCATCGACGGCGAGATGGCCACGACCATCGAGGGAACCCTTGAAGAAATGACGGCATCGTTCCTCGACCTCATCGACGACTATGTTGCGAGGCGCTACTCAACAAAACCGCGATGATCGAATGCGGAGCTTGGTCATAGAAAAACTATCTACCGAAACCGGTGGAGTTCCCTTTTCTTCCAGACCCGTGGCATTTGAAACACAAAGGACACAAGGGGCCACGAAGGTTCCACGAAGAATCGCAAAATCGACCCGGCCCCCGTCCAATTCTGAATTGGTCGAGCAACCCTGCGATGAGTCAGGAAAGACTTAGTGGTTCCTTTGTGGTTCTTGGTGACCTTTGTGTTTCAAAACGGGCTGCGATGCCGTTGCGTTGAATTGCGATGGGCGATGCCCTGGCGTTCCTTGCGTCCTTGCGGTGGCCCAGTGATGGACGGTCAGACCATCTCGTGACCGACCACAGCCTCGATCCGCCACCCGCCGCTGACCTTCGCGAGGATCACGACGCCCGCATCCGAAAACTGAAACTGGAGCCGGTCCGGATCACCGGCCGCCAGGAGACTCACGAGACGATTGAGAAATGGAAGATGACTCACAACCATGATCGACCTGCGTTCAACCTGGACGGTCTCTGCCACAGGCGCCGGGTCGTCATGGGGGTTGAGTCCGGACATCTCCCGGACATGGGCCGCATGAAGACCGAGGCGTGAGCCGAAGATCTTGGCCGTTTGTCTCGCTCTGAGTTTGGACGAGTGCACGATCTCATCGGTTCCATAGCCGCACCCGTTGACCCAGCTCGCCATCTGTTCGGCGTGTTGACGGCCCGTGATGGCCAACGGACGCTCAGGATTGTCGATGGTGCTGGTCGACTCGCCGTGCCGGGCGAGGATGATCTTCTGCGCTGAGATCATGGAGAACCGCCATTCATACAACGACCATACCAGCAACGGTTCCTGAAAACGACAGAATTTTGAGAATCTTCAGGGCGCTGATTCACGACCACACCAACCACACGTCGGTGACCTCGATATCCCTTTGGATCGGCCGCACCTCGACAATCTCAACCTTCTCCGCGGTCTTTTCCGAGTCCTCGGCGATCCGATCGATCTCATCCTGGAGTTCCTCAGCGAGATCTTCGAGTTCAATTTCGAGGCGCTCGATCTCGTTCATCGACTCGGTCACCGATCCCTCGGCTGTCTGACGCATCCGACGTTTTCCGGCGGCGGTCTTGACCTTCGACGCCGCCTTTCGCGATGCCGACCGGATGCTCTTCGAACCGAGCAGCACCGAGAACAGGCTCTCGACGAGACCGAGGGACTCCTCGGCCTTGCGCGAGGCCGCCGTCTGTCGGTCTCGTTCGAGCTCGTCACGTTCCCGAGCGAGTCGTTTCTGGATGCTTTTCATCTTCTTTTCGTAGCGCTTCCCGGTCCGTGCCTGAGTCGCATCATCGGCCCGGTCCGCCACCTCGAGGCAGCGGCGGACGAACGCTTCCTGATTTTCTTCAACACCCGCGGTCAGCTTGAGCTTCTGGTTGGCCATGACCTCGACCGGCCGTCTCGCTCTCCACCCGACAAAACTTCGTTCGGCCCGAGCCGCCTCGCGTCCGAGTTTTCCCGGAGCGGCCTTGGGAAAGACCATGCCTTCGGGCGGTTCGACAACGAGTTCGGGGAGTTCATCGAGAAGCTCCGCCGCATCCCAGCACAGCGCACCGTTTTCTTCGACCGGAATCCACCAGTTCTCATCCAACTTCCGACTTAAATCGATGCTCTTGCGGCTGACACTGAGTGAGGTCCGAATGACGACGGAGGGCTGCGCCGTTCCTCCACCAGACAACCCGAAGCGTGTGCTCAAATCCTGCTGAAGTACCGGTGGCGAAGTCGTCCCCGCCAGTTTCGTTCGACTCGGCGATTTCGCTGAACCCTCCCGGGCAGGGTGCCGGGATTCCTCCGGTGTGGTTTTTGTTGCCAGCGGCGCCATTTCCGCGAGTGTGACGGGTCCTCGGAGATAGCTCATGGCCCAACGCGACGAGAACAACCGGACGCGAGGCTGTTCGCGGACGTCATCGAGAAGGAACTCGCGCTTGCCGAGTCCCGCAACCACATCATCGGCATCCCGACCGTCATCGAGAACATCGATGCCGAGACCCTCGAGCGCCCGCTCGCGGTCACGATCGGTGATGAGCCTGCCAACGACTTTCACACCGGCGTTCCCGAGGGCCTTGTAATCCAGATCGACGGGGTTCTGGGTCGCGAGCCATGCACCCACCCCGAACGCCCGTCCTTGTTTGAAGAGCGTCAGCAGCGGTCTCTTGGTGGGAGGGTTGGCCGGATGCGGCGGAAGAATCCCGAAAACCTCATCCATGTAGAGGAGCGCGCGGAGGCCCGATGAGGCCGGCTGCCGCCGCATCCACGCCACGAGTTCCGAGACCAGTAGCCCGATCACGAACAGCCGTTGGCGTTCATCGAGATGCGCCACCGAGATGATACTGGCGCGTGGATGTTCTCGTGTTCCCAGCAATGCCTCCATGGTCAGCGGCGTGCCCTTGGTCCAGGCCGAAAAAGCCGGGCTGGCGAGGAGGGTGTTGAGCGCCATGACCAACTTCATCCGATCATCGCGCGGGTAGAACACATCCAGGGGCAGCGCACCCAGCACATCCATGGGAGGGTCGGCAAGACTCGTGAGCAACCCGCCGAGATCGAGATGATCACCCCTCGTCCAATGTTCGAGGACAACCGATGCCGTGAGCACGTGGTCACGATCCGACAGCGCGTCACCGCCGCGACCGACCAGGGAGAGCAACGCCCCGACCACTCCGTTGACCCGGTCGGTGGCGGCGTCGGGATCGGCGGTGGGATCCCACCCATCAGGCGCGCTCAGGGCCGGGAGGATATCCAGCGGCGCCACCGAGGCCACACCCGGCGTAAAGAGCTGCCATTCCACCCCGTCTTTGACCATCGCCATGTCTGAGGACCCAAGCCCGGAACGATCGAGCCCCATTCTCCATTTGTCAGCCTGCTCGCGGGCAACGTCCTCGGGGTTCCGGTCCCCCACCTCATCCGCCGGCAGCCAATGTTCGAAGGACTCCGGATCGAGATCCGGGAAGTTGAGCAGGAGATCCACCATGTCACCCTTGAGATCGACGATGAGAAGGGGCACCTTTCGTCGCGCCAACTCCTCCAGCGCGACGATTCCGAGACCGGTTTTCCCCGAGCCGGTCATCCCGAGACACACCGCGTGGGTCGTCAGGTGATCCATATCGAGGTGGATGCGATCGATTCCGTCGATTTCGCTGCCGAGGTAGAGTTCGCGATCTTCCATCGAGTTCCCCTCTGTCCGTCAGGGACACGTTCTTCTGCTGGGTGCCGGGAGTATATCCGGTCCTGATATAGTTCCGTGCAGCGAATGCGTGATGAACGAAAACAATGAACCACAAAGGAGCAGCACATGGGTCTGTTCGATCTATTTGGAAAATCTTTCGAGGACAAGGTCAATGGGGCCGTCACAGAAATCAAAGCCATGAACCTCGGTGTCCGCCACCTCGGCGCCCAGGTCAACGGAAAGGTCGTCACCCTCACCGGCGAGGCGCCGAGCCGCGAGGTGGCGACTGCGACCATGCAGAAGCTCGACGAGATGGTATCCCCGGACAACATCATCAACACCATCAAAGTGGACAAACCGGCACCGGAACCCGAGGAGTTGGTCGAGGTCGCGGCCGATGTCGAAGCTCCGACGGAGCGCTACCACATGGTGGCGTCCGGCGACACCCTCGGTCACATCTCACAGAAGTACTACGGCAAAGCCGGCGCCTACATGAAGATTTTCGAGGCGAACCGCGACATTCTCGACGATCCGAACCTCATCAAGGTCGGACAGAAGCTCAAGATTCCGGAATAAGGCGAACGCCTTCGGTCGCCGCGCAGGTGGCAAGCACGCTGCCTCCGTTGGAAGCGTTTTCCAACGCGGAGATGATCTCTGTTCGGGTACCGACGGGATGCCAGACGACGATGCTCCCACCGCCCCCGGCACCACATCCCTTGACCGCGGTCGCTCCGTGGTCGAGGGCCACACCGATCAGCTCATCGAGTTCGACGGTGCTCACATCCGGAGCCAGCTGGCGTCGAGCCTTCCACTCGCGGCGGATGGCCACCCCGACCGCTTTTTCGTCCTGAGCCAGCAGGCCAATACGGCATTCGCGAGCCGCCGCAGCGATCTCATCAAACGCCCCTGTTGTCGCAGGATCGCCATCCAATCGTCGACGGACGACCTGCCAATTGACCATCCCCGACCGGTGGCGGATTCCAGAGTAGAAAACCGTCATCCGCCGGCTCAACCACTCGGGAGCCACATCAAGGCCCTCAACGCGGTTTCCCCCGGCTTCCAGGTGAAGCGCGAGGACACCTCCGCGGATCGCGGCCCAGTGGTCCTGTTCGCCGGTGGGAACACCCAGGACGCGAGCTTCCAAATCGCGAACGAGAGCCACCATCTTTGTTTCGTCCTGGGCCCGGCCCACCAGCGCGTTGAGCGCCCGCACAAGCGCGATGCCATAGCTCGATGAGCCCCCGATCCCCGATCGGAAGGGCGCCTGAGAAATCACCCGGACCTGGACGCCACCGCGCGGCACGACCGAAAACGCCACCGCGGCAGTGAGATCCGTTGTTGCCTGCGCCGGAGAGAACCGCCGCACCTCGCCCCCCGGGGTTGTGTGCAGAACCAATTCTGGTTCGCCGGCGAGATCCACCTCCAGCTCGACCTCGACGGGGATGGCGATGTTGACCGTGAGCGATCCAGCGTGGAGGAGGCCGACGGGCCAGATGTCCAGGGTGCCACCCGCGAGATCCACTCGGCATGGCGCGGCGGAGCGCACCGAAATCGGGCGGTTGTTCAACCTCGTGCTCCAATCGGCGCCTCGCGGCCATCGAGAAGATCGAGAACCGCCAGGGCGTGTCCGAGGAATCTCTGGAGGCGATCGGCCTTGAGGGGCTTGACCGGCGGCGACGAAATCCTCAACGGATTGATCCAGCTCCCGTTGTGTTTGACTCGATAGTCCAGGTGGGGACCGGTGGAGAGACCGGTCGACCCCACGTACCCGATCACCTGACTCTGCGAGACGCGAACGCCCCGCCGTATCCCACGGCCAAACTTACTGAGATGAAGATAGTTGGTCTGGTACCCGTTGGGGTGGCGGATGCTCACCATGTTCCCGGCGCCACCGTTCCTTCCGGCAAGGGTCACGACCCCATCGGCCGTGGCGTGGACCTCGGTCCCCACCGGCGCACCGTAATCGACACCATAGTGCGGCATCCGTTTTTTGAGCACCGGGTGGAACCGACTGTTGCTGAACCTGGAGGTGACGCGACTGAACTTGAGCGGTGAACGGAGGAACATCTTTCGCAGCGGATGGCCGTTGAGGTCATAGTAACCGAGCCGACCCTCTTTGTCCGGGTAGATCACCGCATCCATGGCTTTGTTCTTGTTGGTGAACCGGGCGGCGAAAATCGTCCCGTAGCGATAGAATTCGCCCTCGATCCGCTGCTCGTCGACGACCACCACAAAACTGTCGCCCTGCCGCAGATCGCGCAGGAAATCCACATCCCAGCGAAAGATCTCGGCGATTGCGACCGCCAGGGCGGGCCGGCCTCCGGCCGCGCTCACCGCCTGGAACAGGGACGACTCGACAAATCCTTCGAGGCGAACGACCTCGCTCACCACCTCTCGATCGAGACGCGAGGTTGAAATTCCCTCTGGGAGGGCCTCGAAGACGATCTCGGATCGCTGATCGAGGACGACCCTGAGTACCTCGAGCTCTCCGCCAGGGCTTCTAATCCCGTCGAAAACCGTGCCCGGACGGAGTTTGCGCGAGTCGATCTCGGCGGTCAAAGCGTCCCGCCAGGCGATCCAACCATCCCCGGCCAACCGCCGACTCACGCTTTCGATGGTGTCGCCGGAAGAGACCGTCACCTGAATCGGCGGTCGGTAGGCCTCGATGGGAACCACAACGATCGGTTCGATCGGCTCTCTCGACTCCGGACGGGGGGCGTCGCACGCGCCGATCAGAACAGAGATCGCCAGGCAGACCCAGACCCACGCGGAACGACGAGTCCTGAGGCGTGAGGGTCGGTTCAGCTGCACGGACCGCGCGATCACCCACCACCCCATGCGCGCACCGACTCCGGCTTCACCTCGAGTCGGTCAACCACGGTTCCGTCCCCGGAAATGACCAGCAACCGCGGAATCGAGACCACACGATTTTCCTTCAGGATGTGACCGAATCGGTCGTGGAACCAGCGAATGTCGACGCCCTCGAGGGACTCAGTTGCCTCACCCAACGACTCCTGCACGACCACCAGGATCACCTCGAGGTCTCGCTTCCGAGCGGCGGCCGTGATGGTTTCGATGTTGTCCAGGGTCGCGGCGGCATCGGGCACCCACGACGCCCAGAGCAGCACCGCGACCGGTCCGTTTTCTTCGAGCCAATCAGCCCATACGACCGGTCTTCCATCCGACGTCGTCACCGTAGGCCCGGCTGCGGAGGAGCCCGCCGTGTGGCCCGTGATGATGACCAACGCCATGATCGCGGCGACTGAAAAATGACTGAGCCGTTTCACGCGCCGAGTATACAGACCCGAAAACGTCCACGGGGCGATGATCAAGACACCCTCGCCGCCTTCCCGGATGTTTTGTGATCCCCGAACAACCGGACGATCTCTCCCATTTGCCGAAGTGCGGCATCGCAGGTAAACTCCCTTTGAGGTGGTCATGAAACAAGTAACATCGGCCGGCGCCACTGATTTCGACACCGATGTCGCGATCATCGGATCGGGTTTCGGCGGCTCGGTTGCCGCGCTGCGGCTCTCGGAGAAGGGTTATCGCGTCACCGTCATCGAGAAGGGCAAACGCTGGAATCCGGAGGATTTTCCCAGGACCAACTGGAACATCCGCAAGGCGTTCTGGTTTCCCAAGCTCGGTTGCCGTGGAATCTTCGGCCTCCACCTCCTGAGGGAATCCCTCATCCTCCACGGCGTCGGGGTCGGCGGCGGCAGCCTGGTCTATGCCAACACCCTCTTCGAGCCGCCTGAGACGGTTTGGGACGATCCCCAATGGGCCGGGCTCGAGGACTGGCGTTCCATCATGCCCGAGCATTTCGCAACCGCGCGAAGGATGCTCGGCGCCATCACCAACCCCAAGCTCGGCGAGCCCGATCTCGCTCTCAAGCGCGCCGCCGAACGCCGCGGACTGGGTCACACCTTCAAACCCACCGATGTGAGCATCTACTTCGGTCAGCCCGATGTCACCGTCCCGGATCCGTATTTCGACGGCCGAGGACCCGAACGAACCGGGTGCAACTTCTGCGGCGGGTGCATGGTCGGCTGCCGTTACGGCGCCAAGAACACTCTCGACAAGAACTACCTCTATCTCGCCGAGGAGCTGGGTGCGGAGGTGGTCCCCGACACCCAGGTGGAGCTGGTGGAGGAACTCTCAGGCGGCGGCTATCGAATTCGTTGGAAACGCCCGAAATGGCCGTTCACCCGCCGCGGCTCCATGACCGCACAAAAAGTGGTCTTTTCGGCCGGCGTGCTCGGCACGGTCAAGCTCCTGATGCAGTGCAAGGAGAAGGGGGCCCTGCCGCGGATCTCCGACCAACTCGGCAACGTTGTCAGAACCAATTCTGAGGCCCTCCTGGGAATGACTTCCCGGAGCAGGGACGACCTCTGGGAAGGCGTCGCCATCGCCGCCAAGGTCGAGGTCGACGATGTCACGCACATGGAGGCGGTCCGTTTCTCGAAGGGCTCCGATGTCATGCTGCTCCTCGGCACCATGCTCGCCGACGGCGGCCCCGGTCTTCCACGACCGCTACGTTGGCTCTGGAACGCTCTGCGCCACCCCCTCGATTTCTGGAGAGTGACCAAACCCTGGGGCAAGGCCGAACACTCGGTGGTGCTCATGGCCATGCAGACCGCCGACAACCACACCAGACTGGTCCGCCAGAGGCAGTGGCTCTGGCCCTTCAGCCGCGCGCTGACCTCGCAACCGCACCCCGGTCAACCGGGCATTCCATCCTATGTTCCCGTCGCCAACGAGGTCGCCAGGGAAGTCGCGACGGAACTCGATGGCGTCGCACAGAACAGCGTCAACGAAGTCTTTCTCAACACCGGATCCACCGCCCACATCCTTGGTGGCTGCGCCATCGGATCGGGGCCCGATTCAGGGGTCATCAACCCCAACGGCGAGCTCTACGGCCACGAGGGACTCTATGTCATGGATGGTTCAGTCATCGGCGCCAACCTCGGGGTGAACCCGTCGCTGACCATCACGGCATTGGCCGAACATCTCTGCTCTCGTTTCCCGGAGATGTAAAACTCACCGACGGTTTGAGGTCTTGAGGTCCTGAGGTCCTGAGGTCTTGAGGTCTTGAGGTCCACAGACTTGAGCTTCCGGCGCTGCCAACGTCGCTGAAAACGATCGCGGCCGTTGTCGCTGTCGCCGCCCATGTTCGTCGGATCGAGCTATCATCCATGGGATGTCACCCGAGTCCATCAACGGCACCGTCTCCCGCCTGCTCTACTCGAGCGACGATAGCGGGTGGTGCGCCGTCCGGCTCGACAACGACGAACGCGGCGCCTTTGCCGCGACAGGCCCGCTTCTCGGTGTTCGGGAAGGCGACGAGCTTCGCTTGACGGGTCGTTGGGTCGAACACCCACGCTTCGGTGAGCAGTTCCAAGCCGAGTCCTACGTCACTGTCGCACCGTCGACGCTGGAGGGGATCCGCAAGTTTCTCGGCACCGGACGCGTCAAAGGCATCGGTCCGACCATGGCTGCGAGAATCGTCGACACCTTCGGGCTCGACAGCCTGGAAGTCATGGACCGCGACCCCCAGCGGCTGCTCGAGATCCACGGCATCGGTCGAGCAACCCTGGCCAAGGTGCAGGCCTCGTGGGAGAAGCACCGCGGAATCCAACAGATCATGGTCTTTCTCACCGGGCACGGGATCGCTCCCGGTGTCGCCGTCAAAGCCTATGGCAAGTACGGCGCGGCCGCGGTCGATGTCGTGCGCGAAGATCCATTCCGACTCGCCGAAGACGTCTTCGGTGTCGGTTTCAGAACCGCCGATCGTATCGCGCAGCGCATCGGGATCCCCGCCGACTCGCCGCAGCGTCTCCGCGCGGGCCTGCTCTTCACGCTTTCTGAAGCCTCAGTTGAAGGACATGTCTTCCTGCCCCGATCAAGGCTTCTCGAAGACGCATCGGCCCTCCTCGAGATCGACCAGACCCTCCTCGAGCCGGTGCTCGATCAGCTCCAACAGCGCCAATCGGTGGTGGCGGTGGTCCGAGCCGATGACGAGACAGCGATCTTCACCCTCCGACTCGAAGCAGCCGAAGCCGCTGTGGCCAACCATATCCGTGAACTCCTCGGCCACGGCGCCGATGGGGCCGCCATCGATGTCGAAAAGGCCGTCACTTGGTATCAGCGCCGGGCCTCGATCGAGTTGGCCAAGAACCAGCGACAGGCGATTGCCGCCGCCCTCAAGGGGCGGGTCCTCGTTGTCACCGGTGGTCCCGGCACCGGGAAAACGACCCTGGTGCGAGGGATCACCCAGATCTTCGCCGAACGGAAACAACGGGTATTGCTTGCCGCACCCACCGGCCGGGCGGCCAAACGACTTGCACAAGCCACCGGCAGCGACGCCAAGACCATCCACCGACTTCTCGAGTTCAACCCGCGTAGTTGGACCTTCACCCGCGATCGAGAGAATCCCCTCGAAGCAGATGTCGTCGTGGTCGATGAAGTCTCCATGCTCGACATCGAGCTCGCCGGCCACCTCCTCGAAGCCATCCGACCCGGGTGCCGACTGGTCTTGGTGGGCGATGCCGACCAATTGCCGAGTGTCGGTCCCGGCAATGTGCTCGGTGACCTCATTGCCTCCGGCGTCGTGCCCTTCGTCCGCCTCGACCACATCTTCCGCCAGGGGGAGGCCAGCCGCATCGTGGTCAACGCCCACCGGATCAACTCGGGACAGATGCCGATCACCGACGGCAACAACCCCGACGCCGACTTCTACTTCGTCGCTCGGGATGATCCCGTCGAAGCAGCCGAACTCGCGGTGGATTTCGCGAGCCGACGCATCCCGAACCACTTCCACCTCGACCCCGTCGACGACATCCAGGTCCTTGCACCCATGCACCGGGGCGAGCTCGGGGTCAGACGTCTCAACGAGCGCCTCCAGGCGGAGCTCACGCCGGCCGGCCCCGAGATTGCCGTCGGCCCCAGAAAATTCCGCCTGGGTGACAAGATCATGCAGGTGCGCAACAACTACGATCTCGAGATCTTCAACGGGGACATCGGTCGCGTCGAGTTCTTTGACGAAGATGCCGATGAGATGGTGGTCCGTTTCGATGGACGCGCCGTGGGGATTCCACACGACAATCTCGAGGACCTCATCCCGGCTTATGCCTGCACGATCCACAAGAGCCAGGGCAGCGAGTACCCCGCCGTGGTCATCGTTCTCCACCACCAACATCACATCATGCTGCAGCGCAACCTGCTCTATACCGCGGTCACCCGAGGACGCAAACTCGTCGTCATTGTCGGAAGCCGGCGGGCCCTCGCACGGGCGGTCGACAACGCCACCCAACGCGCGCGTTTCACCCTCCTCGCGGACCGCCTGGCCGGGAGAATCGGATAGACGTCAATTCTTAGTTCTTAATTTTGAATTCTTAATTACATCGCAACCGATCCTCTGGGATGTGCGATGTAATTCATCATTCATCATTCATCATTCATCATTTCGAAGTCGACGTCAGTCGACTTCGAGCGGTCTCCCCATCGCCTTCCAACTCAGAATGCCTCCCTTGAGGTTGGCGACATCCTCGAACCCGAGATCGAGGAGCCAGTGCATGGCTCGTGTCGACCGGCGCCCCGAACGGCAGATCAGGAGGATCGGCCGGTCGCGCGGCAGCTGTTCGGCGTCTTCGATGATGAGCCGTAGCGGCATGAGCTCGGCTTCGGCCAGATGTCCCTGAACATACTCCTCGTGCTCGCGGACGTCGATGAGCACACCTTTCCTTCGGTTGGCGCGAAGGGCGTCCTCGAACTCGGGCACGGTGAACTGGCGTTCGGGGTAGTGGAATCGCGCCGGGTAAGCGGGAAGACGAATATCGTACGGGTGTTTCTCGAGCGGCTGGCACTCGGCGAAGACCCGGTGTTCGCACTCGTAGATACACACCGCAGGGTCGATGACCTTCTCGAAAAGCCAGTCAATGGCCGCTTCCTGTTCGAGGAAACGGTCGGCCCCCAACAGCTCCTCGAATCCGGAGGCCTCCATGATCTGGCGCACCTCCGGACGGACCTGGACCATGAAGACGTCACCGCCGGCATCGCGATAGAGTCGGAGGATTCCTTCCAATACATCGATTCCTGCAAGATCGCACTGGTGGACACCGTGCATCCTCAGTAAGAGGTGGTTCTGCCCGGGGTTGGTCTCGTAATTCGCGAGGAGTTCGTCTTCGACATGGCTGGCCGCGCCGAAGAAGAGCGCGCCCCGGATGTTGATCACGCCCAGCTGGCTGCAGCACGGTGCGTCGTCGCGTTCGACGAAATGCCGAAAGGTCGGATCCGGCACTACGGTATGAACCGTCGGCAGGCTCGATTTGTAGATGTAGATGGCGAGCGACAGAATGACCCCGGCCAGAACCGCGAACTCGAGGGGGAAGACCAGGGTCGCGACAAAGGTGGAGACCATGATTCCGGTTTCGCTGCGCGAGGTTCTCCTGACCCGCCCGACACCTTTCCAGTCCACCATGCGATAGGCGATGACCATGATCATCCCCGCCAGCGCCGCCTTCGGCAGATAGGCGGCGGCAGGGCCAAAGGCCAGGACCCCGCCCAGCACGAAGACACCGCAGAAAACTCCGGAGATCTGAGTCCGCGCTCCCGATTGGAAGTTGATCGCCGATCGGGTGAAGGATCCCGAACAGGCGTAGCCGGAAAACAAGCCGGCGGCGATGTTGGCCATCCCCTGCCCCACCAGCTCCTGATTGATGTCGAGCCGCTCACCGCTCTGGCGGGAGATTTCGCGTGCGATGGAAACCGCCTCGACCAGCCCCATGGCCGCCACCGCCATGGAACCCATCACCAGGGCGCCCACCAGATCGTCCCTCCACATCCAACCGAGGGAGAACGACGTCAGCTGCGGCATCTGCCGCGGAATCTGACCGATGACCGCTACACCCAGCCGGTCGACCCCGACCACCGCCACCAGGATCCCTGCGCCGATGAGCGCCATCAGGGCGGCCGGAAGACGCGGAGCCATTTTGGAAATGATCACCATGGCCGCAAGCGTCCCGAGCCCGAGCAGGAGGCTCTGCCAGTGGGTCTCGTTCAGGTGCTCCACCACCCCGACCATGGAGTGCCACAGATGAGGGCTTCGCGGGAGATCGAGCCGGAGCAGGCTCTTGATCTGGCCTGCAGCGATGAGCACACCCGCACCGGCGGTGAAACCGAGCAGCACCGCCCGAGACGCGAAATTGACCAACACGCCGAGCCCGGCAAAACCGAAGATGATGCAGAACACGCCCACCATGACCGCCATCAACGATGCCGCCATCAGGTACTCGGCCGAACCGATGGCCGCCAACGGGGTCAGAATCGACAGAACCAGGATGGATATGGCGTTGGTGGGTCCGGTTGCGAGGTATCGCGAGGAGCCCCATAGCGAGCCGACGATAGCCGCCACCGCGGCGGCATAGAGTCCGTAGGACGGAGGCAGCCCGGCAATCGAGGCGTAGGCGATGGATTGCGGTATCGCCACCACCGCCACCGTGAGTCCGGCCACGGCATCGGGACGGACCCTGACCATCTTGTACGACCGGAAAATATCCACCGGCCGGGCCAGTGCCTCGGCATACCATCTCTCGACGACTTCGGTTGCACGCATCTGCAATACAGGATAGCTGATCGCCGAAGGAGGCCCGGAAGACCGGAGCTGAGAGCGCTCCGTATCCGTGACCGTGACCGTGACCGTGACCGTGACCGTATCCGTGACCGTGACCGTGACCGTGACCGTGACCGTGACCGTGACCGTGACCGTGACCGTGACCGTGACCGTGACCGTGACC
>Ga0316198_10000913_pt1 | contig 16513 bp, 14 predicted proteins | sample OudBieAanoxic_MG_FD_204935 | JGI IMG/M metagenome (GOLD analysis project Ga0316198, IMG submission 204935) | Coastal sediment microbial communities from Oude Bieten Haven, Netherlands - site A anoxic | ecosystem: Environmental > Aquatic > Marine > Coastal > Sediment | place: Netherlands...
AACGGGACCGGCGACTGGTGCTCGGCGGGAACGCGCGTCACCGGACAGCCCGTTTCGAGCCAGGCGAGAACGCGAAAGGCACGCTGGAGATGGGCATCTGGACGCGCGTCGACCTCATCAATCCCCAGCAGCAATACCTCATCGAGGCACCGGCGAACCAGACCTGGGACGAACGCGTCGACGCGAATATCGTGCAAGGCGACATCGGTATGTGGGTCGACCTCGATTGGGACTTCAGCAAGTTCTTCAACGTCAAGGGTGGCGTTCGCGCAGACCTGCTCTTCTTCGACGTCGACGACCAGCTCGGAAACTTCGTGCCCGATTTCCGCGAAGAGGATTTCATCCCCGGGTATCGGCGCACGGCGGCAGGGATCGTGGCGGGGCCGCGGCTGGCGCTCACGGGGAAGCCCACGGACTGGGTAGACATCATCGGCGCATACGGCGAGGGGTTTCGCTCACCACAGGCACGAACCCTAGTCGACGGCGAGAACGCACCGTTTTCCAAGGTGCGCTCGCTCGATTTCGGCGTTCGCTTTCGACTCGGCGAAGAGAAGCAACACGAGCTTACGTTGACGGGCTATCGAACCTGGCTGAACAACGACGTCTTCTTCGAAGCCGCAGAGGGGCGTCTCGAAAACATCGGACCAACGAGCAGGACGGGTTTCGTCTTCTACGGGGTCACTCGTCCGCTGCCCTGGCTCGTCGGGGCGCTGTCGGTGACCTACGTCTACGCGATCCTCGACGGCCCGCCGCCTCTTACGGTCGAGAATCCGACGCCGTCTCTCGAGCAAGGTGATCTTTTACCCTACGTTCCGCCGTGGGTCGTGCGGCTCGATATCGGTGTCGACGACGAGCTCACCGACCTCGGAAAGCACCCACTCCGCGGTCGGCTCGGCCTCGGATACACGTTCATCGGCGCGCGGCCCTTACCCTTTTCGCAGGCCGCCGACCCGTTTTCCTTGCTGGATCTTTCGGGGGAGCTCTCATGGTGGTTCCTGGAGCTCGGGATCCAGGTATTCAACGTTCTGGACAAGCGGTACGCCGGCAACGAGTTCGTCTTCGCATCGGACTGGGATCCCCAGTCTCCGAGCTCCCGAATCCCCGCACGGCACACCAGCGCCGGGCAACCGAGGATGTTCCTGTTCACGATCGGCATTCGGCTATGAATCGGCTTCTCACCATCACGATCCTGTGCGCCTTTGGCGCGAGCTGCGGTGAAACCGGCGGCACGTTCGTCGAGGTTCCTTTCGAAGCGCGGGGCACCGCTCCGGAACCCTTCACCAAGGATGGTTGGGAGGTGACCCTCAGCGAAGCGACACTTGGGTTTGGACCCATCTATTTCTGTGCAACCGACAGCGCGCTGTCGAGCCGATGCGAAGTCGCCATCCTCGAGTTCCTCGATGGGGTCACGCTGAACGGCTTGGAGCCGGCGGCGCAGACCATCGGCTCGCTGTTCGGCACGACGGGCACCGTGCGCACGGCCTTCTTCGACTACGGCATCGTTTGGCTCCTGACCCAACCGCTTCCCGAAGCTCTATCGGGAGTGCCAGGGGGGCCCGCCGTCGTTCGCTCGGAGAACCCGAACTACGTGCCGGAGGGGCACTCCGCCAGGCTCAGTGGGAACGCGACGTGTGTCGCAGATCAGGAGATCTGTTGCCCTGGCGAAGCGACGTGCCCGGCTTCGTATGCGTTCGAGGCCAACGTGGACGTGCTCGTGGTGAACGCAGGTACACCCGCGGTCAACGGCCTCCGCACGCTGCAGGAGATCACCACGGAGCCTCGCACTCTCACGATCACGTTCGACCCCACCGCATGGTGGCGATCGGTCGACTTCAGTCGCCTCGCCGGGCTCGACGACGGATCCGGGCAAGTGCTTCTCGAGCCGGAGGATCCGGACTACAGCGCGTTGGTCATCGCCATGACGACCAACGCCCCACCCACATTCACATGGCTCGGATCCACCGCTGAGCCACAGCTGGTCAACGAGTCGGGAGAATTGAGATGAAGAACGACGGAGTCATGAAGAAAGCTGGGCTAGGTTGTATCGCCCTGGTTGGTTTGGCGGCCGCGGGCTGCGGCAGCGACGGGGGGGGCTCCGGGAACGGGAACCTATCTGTCTTACTCGAAGCCGAGGAGACGATCGTAGACGGTCTTCAGTCCGGAACGGGGGAGGAAAACATACTCGATGGGTTCGACGTGGAGTTCAACCGCTACATCGCGAGCTTCGGGTTCGTGCAGATGGCGCAGATCGACGGAAGCAATCCGCAAAGCAGCAGCGTCGTCGGCATCGCCGATCTCACGAGCCTCCCAACGACGCTGCCTCAGCTCACGGCGTTCACAGGAATCGCTACGGGACAGTACACGGAGTTCGGTTTCGAGACACCTGCGCCCGAAGCTGACGTGGTGAACATCAACTCCGTTCCTGCAGAGGAGGTGGACGCGATGGTGGCGAACGGATGGAGCTTCGTGATCGAGGGCACGATCACCCAGGTGTCTGACGGCGCGACGAAGAGCTTCTTGATCGAAGCCGATGTGCCCACCGTCTACAGCGCCTGCGCGGTGGAAGGCCTCGAGCCTGGAGTCAACGTCAGCGCCAACTCGAGCGTCGATCTCACGCTGCACGGCGACCACATCTTCTTCAACGGCTTTCCCGAGGAGGAGGGCAATGTCCAGCGGCTCGCGCAGTGGCTCTGGGACGTCGAGGACACCGACGGCGACGACGTGCTGACCCGCGTCGACTTCGAGGCGGCCACCGATGTTGGGAGTCTCTTCCCATCCCCTCCCCAAGGGGTCTACGAGCTCACCGGAGGTCCGATCACCCCCATCAACGATGCATGGGACTTCATTCGCGCTCAGCTCGGCACCCAAGGTCACATCTTTGGAGAGGGGGAGTGCGAATGGAGCCCGCTCTAGACCTACTTGGGTTCACGCGCTGATCGCGGCTTGGTGCCGAAGGCCCGTGGGCGATGCGCAGCATCGGTTTTACGGGCTGGCCTGGACACGAACGCGGCCCTAGCTTCCCCCCATGCAAGCAAGGAGCGACTTCCCCATTGCGATCATCGGGGCAGGGTTCGCCGGGATTGGCGCCGCGATTCAGCTGCTGAAGGCAGGCATCGAGTCGTTCACAATCTTCGAGCGTGCCGACGAAATCGGAGGCACCTGGCGCGACAACACGTACCCGGGTGCGGCTTGTGACGTTCCTTCGCACGTGTATTCGCTATCCTTCGAGCAAAACCCCAACTGGAGTCGGCGGTACGCTACCTCGGAGGAGATCCAAGAGTACCTGCTCGCTGTCGTCGACAAGTGGAGCCTTCGCGAACGCATGCGCCTCGCCACCGAGATCGTGGAAGCGCGCTTCGACGAAGACGCGGGGAGCTGGTGCCTGACGACCGGGCAGGGAGAGAGGTTCACGGCGCGGGTGGTAATCGCCGGCGTCGGCGGCCTCGTCGACCCTGCGTACCCCGACATTCCGGGAATGAGCGAGTTCGAAGGGGAGATGATGCACACCGCCCGTTGGAACCACGAGGTCGATCTCACAGACAAACGCGTTTCGGTGATCGGTACGGGCGCCAGTGCGGTCCAAGTCGTCCCCTCGATCGCGCCGATGGTCGCGCTTCTCACCGTGTTTCAGCGAACGCCCGCATGGGTCGTCGCCAAGTTCGACGCGTTCTACCCCCGGTGGCTGAAGAAGCTCATGGCGCGGTTGCCCTTCTTCCTCCGGGCAAGCCGTTTCGTGAAGTACTGGGCCAGCGAAATACGCGGGCCCATCGTCTTCTACAACTCGAAGATCCTCTCGGCGATCGGCGTCCTTCTTTCAAAATGGAACCTTCGCCGGCAAGTGAAAGATGCGAAGCTCCGCGAGAAGCTCACCCCGACGTTCCAGTTCGGGTGCAAGCGGGTGCTGGTCTCCGACGACTACTGGGCGACGTTTGAGAGAGACGACGTCGAGCTGGTAACCGATTCCATCGACCGCATCGAGGCTAAAGGCGTTCGCACGCATGATGGGACGCTCCACGAAGCCGATGCGATCGTTCTCGCCACCGGATTCAAGCTCGGCCTCGCGACGGCGCCCTTTCCAATCATCGGCCTCGAGGGCAAGACGCTCGACGAAGCATGGGCTCGCGGTGCGGTCGCGTACAAGGGAATGACGGTCTCGGGCTTCCCCAACTGGTTCATCATGATGGGACCCAACACCGGGCCAGGTCACACGTCAGTGCTCGTCTATACCGAAGCGCAAATCGCACATGCCCTCGAGGCTATTGAGAAGATTCGGGGCGAAGCCTTGAAGTACGTAAACGTCCGCCAGGAAGTGCAAGACCGCTACAACGCGGGGATTCAAGAGCGGATGAAGCACATGGTGTGGGGCGGTTGCAAGAGCTGGTACTTGAACGCGGACGGCAGCAACCATTCACTCTACCCGGGCTTCGCCGCCGAGTACGTGCTCCGTGCCCGCCACTTCAAACCCGAAGAATACGAGCTGGCGGGCTACACCAAGAGAGTCGCCGACACAGACTCGGACGCAAGCAACGGCGCTGAGGCGGTCACTCGGGCCGCGTCCGTCTAGCGCGCCACCGGGACGTACGCGAGAGTGTATTCGATTGGGGATGCTAGCTTTTCGCTCGTCATGTGCACCGTCATGACCAGCTGACCCGAGGGATCGAAGCTGTAGGTCGACTTCCGTTTCGCGTGCTCGAAAACGAACCACTGCACGATGCGTTCGCGCTCGAGCTCGTAGTGCAGCTTCGAATCCCGACCGTTGGGGCCGACCAGTGCGCGCTCGCTCCCGTCCGCTGGCGCGACGGCCGAGTACTCACCCATCTTGATGGAGACGTCGTCGCCCACGAGCGAGATCTCGATGCGTTGAGGAAGCTGCTTGTGATTCGCGAGTCGACTCGAGGCGATCTTTCGGCCGAGCCAGCCGAGACTGGTGACGGCCGCTTCGATTGATTTTTGGATCGTCGCATGGTCTTTGTCGGGGTCGCCGACGTAGCGATACGTTCCCGCCAAGCGCTCGACCGCCGACGGTGCCACAGGAGGCAGGTCGATCGACTGGGCGCTGGCCGCCGCCGCGAGGGCGAACAAGCCACACGCCAACGCTGGCACTCCTCTACTGCGGGTCATCCTCAGCTTGCTGGCGCAGGAGTTCGAGGTTCGCTGCCTTCTTGCGGTGTGCCTCCCCCATCGTCTGGCCACTCTTGCAAGAGCTCCGAATAGGAGTTCCGGGGAAACCAGTTGGCTGCGCTCTTGAGCCAGGGCTGAGGTCGGAGGCCTTCGAAGAGCAGGCCCTCCTTCCAGCGGCCCGCAGGGACGCCACCCGTCAGCGCCGCGCGAATATCTTCCTCGGACGACGAGCCTTCGGGAAGCTCCATGGGAGCCGTGGGCTCACCTGCCGGGTCGGCTGAGTGCTCGGGGACCCCCGAGGGAGAGTCAGCGTCGCTAATTCCAAGCAAAGAACCCGGATCGCAGGCGACCAAGAGGAGACCCAAGATGGGCGTGATTCGCTTCATCGGGCGGACTATCGAGCGAGGCGTGCTCCCCGTCAATGAGCGCTTTAGGAGAGACCGATGCCCGTTTGGAGCAGTTGCGTCGCCGCGAGTGCGAGCTTTCGCGCGTCCTCGGAGCTGAGGTCGCGGACTCTCGGATGGCGGTCCGCAATCATGCGCGCCAAGCCATGGGTGAGCGCCTCGCTGGTCAGCGCGACGAGCTCGGGATCGGCCTCGGGGATGAGGCCGGCGTTCTGCCCTTCGATGATGAGCGCGATCAACTTTAGCCGCCGCTCATCGTTGACTTGACCCAGGAAGCGCCCCGAGACGGCCGAGCGGCTGTGGATTAGCGCGAAAAGGTCGGGATGTTCAGCGGCATAGCGCACGTAGGCGACTGTCATCGCGCGAAACTGCGTGAGCGCGTCCGTGCATTCGGCCGCGGCCTCGTCGAGCCTGGCGTCGATCTCTGCGCCCGCGCGCTCGGCGATCGCGTCGAGCAGCTGCCGCTTGTCCGCGAAGTGTCGAAAAGGCGCCGCCGATGAAACGCCTGCATCCCGTGCAAGCGCCCGCATGCTGAGAACATCGGGCCCGTCGGTATCCACGATCCGAAGCGCCGCCGCGAGCAAGCTCTCCTTCAAGTTCCCGTGGTGATACGGCTTGTCCCCCATCGATCCCGACTCCGTGCCCATCACCGGGGCACCGTATGTTATCGTTGCTTACTTCGCAAGAAGCGATGTTATCACCGCTAACTTTTTCTGTGAGCTGCCTCACAATCAATGTTATCACCGCTAACTTTCTCTGTGAGCTGCCTCACAGTCAATGTTAGCAATGCTTACACTGACGAATCAGGTTTTGTTAGCACCGCTTACATCCGCTGATGTGCTAGCGGCAGACGTTCTTCGAGAAGTCGCACTTGTAGCCATAGGGGCAGTCGCCACTGTCGTTGCAGGCCAAAAGCTCACAGACGCCCCTGTCCTGATTGCAGAACTTCGGCGCTGCGCAGGAGTGCAGATGACACGCCACCTCCCCGCGGGACGGACGCGAGGAGCGTGGCTCGCTCTCCTCGCTGCTTTGTGCCGCAGCGGTCGTCCCTCGGGCGTCATTCGACTTGCGGCAGCCCACGCTGACAAATGCGAGGCAAAGACCTGCGAGCGCGATCCCTCGGAGCTTTCTCTGCATGCCGTGCATTGGCGAAAGATGATAGGTTTCGGGGATGGCGGCAAAGCACATTCTCGCATGCGTCGATTTCTCCGAACCATCCACCGCGGCGCTGGCGGAAGTCGGAGAGTACGCCCGCGCGAACGGTAGCAAGGTCACGCTGCTCCACGTCGCCGACCCGCAGTCCTTCATTCCGCCTCAGGCCGTTCTCGAGCCGCCAACCAAAACCGACAACGCCGCGCACGAAGTCGAGCTCGCATCGTTGCGGGATGCCCACCTCGGCGACATCGAAGTGGAGCTAGCCGTCATCGAGGACCACGCACCCGCCCGGGCGATTTGCGATTACGCCCGTGAGCAGGACGCCGACTTGATCGTGGTGGGTTCCCACGGGCGGGGCGGCATGGAGCGCTGGCTGATCGGTAGCGTTGCCGAGCGAGTCGTCCGGCATGCAAGCACCAACGTGTACGTCGTTCGACGTTGACTTCAATCGAGCCGACGACCCTGATAAGCTCCGCGGATGGGGCACCGGCGAGCATGGTCGATCTTGGGCAATTCCCAGCGTCTCGACGGGGGCGCGATGTTTGGCAACGCCCCGCGGGCACTCTGGCGGAAGTGGGTCGAGCCCGACGAGCTCAACCGCATCCCGCTCGCATGCCGGGCTCTGCTGATCGAGGATGCCAACCGGAAGATCCTATTCGAAACCGGCATCGGCGCATTCTTTCCGCCGCAGCTTCGTGACCGCTTCGGCGTTCAAGAGGAGCGGCACGTGCTTCTCGACAATCTGCAGAAGGCGGGGTTCTCGGACGCCGACATCGACTGCGTCGTCCTATCGCACCTGCACTTCGACCACGCCGGCGGGTTGCTCAGCGCGTACGATCCCGACGAACCCATGCGGCTCCTGTTCCCCAACGCCAACTACGTCGTGAGTTGGGAAGCGTTTCAACGCGCGAAGCACCCTCACGCGCGCGATCGAAAGTCGTTCATCCCCGAGCTACCCGGGCTGCTCGAAGAAAGCGGCCGCCTCGAAGTCGTCAAAGGCCATCGCTCGGATGCGCTCGGGGCCGACTACAAGCTGTGGCTCTCTGACGGTCACACACCAGGCCTGATGCTCACCGAGATTCCCGGCAAGGATGGACCGGTCGTGTTCGCGGCCGACTTGATCCCCGGAAGAGCATGGGTCCATCTGCCGATCACGATGGGCTACGACCGCTACCCGGAGCGCTTGATCGACGAGAAGACCGACCTGCTGACGCGTTTGCTCGAAGAGCGTGGCCGACTGTTTTTCACACACGACCACGAGTGCGCGCTGGGGCGTGTTGGCCGAGACGACAAGGGACGTTTCTTCGCCGAAGAAACGTGGGCCGAGTTGTCGGGCACCACCCTCTGAGGGGCGTGGTACAATCGCGCGATGCCCCTCGGAAACGGTGACGCCGCCCCGCGGATCGAAAGCGGCGCCGACTACATCGCGAGCCTTCGCGGCCGCAAGCTCAAGGTGTTTCTGTTTGGAGAGCTGGTAGACGAGCCGGTCGACCACCCGATGATTCGCCCCTCGATCAACGCGGTTGCGGAGACCTACGACCTCGCGCTCCGCGACCCCGAGATGGCGACGGTGGCGTCGCCGCTGACGGGAAAACGCGTCCACCGCTTCCTCCACATCGCGCAAAGCGCCGATGATCTCGTCGCCCAGAACATGATGCAACGCAAGCTCGGACAGAACACCGGCACGTGCTTTCAACGTTGCGTGGGCATGGACGCCTTCAACTCGCTCCACTCGGTGACATACGAGATCGACGAGAAGCACGGCACCCCGTACCACGAGCGGCTCTTGGCCTTCCTGACCACGATGCAGGAGCGAAACTACGTCGTCGGTGGCGCGATGACGGACGTGAAGGGCGATCGCAGCAAGGCGCCCCACGAACAGGCCGACCCAGACCTCTTCGTTCACGTTACGAAGAGGGACCAGCATGGCGTTTGGCTCAAGGGGGCGAAGGCGCACCAAACCGGCTGCATCAACTCGCATTGGATCATCGCGATGCCCACGATGCGGCTCGGCCCAAAAGACGAAGACTATGCAATCGTAGCGGCGTTCCCAGTCGACGCGCCCGGAATCACGTACATCTACGGGCGGCAATCGTGCGACACGCGAAGCATGGAGGGCGGGTCAATCGACGTCGGAAACGCGGAGTTTTCTGGCCAAGAAGCGATGGTCGTGCTCGACGACGTGTTTGTCCCTTGGAGCCAAGTGTTCATGGATGGCGAATACGAGTTCGCATCGATGCTCGTCGAACGCTTCACCTGCTACCACCGCCGAAGCTACGTCTGCAAGACGGGTGTCGGCGACGTTCTGATCGGCGCGGCCGCCCAGGTCGCCGAGTACAACGGCGCCGACAAAGCCTCCCACGTCAAGGACAAGCTCGTGGAGATGACTCATCTCAACGAGACGATGTACGCGGCTGGTATCGCGTCGTCGCATCAAGCCAAGCCAACGAAGTCAGGCTCCTATCTGAACGACGATATGCTCGCCAACGTGTGCAAGCACCATGTCACCAAGATGCCTTTCGAAATGGGCCGCCTAGCGCAAGATTTGGCGGGCGGACTCGTCAGCACCGCACCATCCGAGAAGGAGCTCACCCACCCCGAGCTAGGCGCGCTTCTCGAAAAGTACTTGAAAGGCCGTGCCGACGTTCCAACCGAAGCACGCATTCGCATCCTTCGGCTGATCGAGAACATGACGATGGGCCGAAACGCCGTCGGCTACCTCACGGAATCCCTTCACGGAGCAGGTTCCCCTCAAGCGCAGCGGATTCAGATTGGCAGGCAGATGAACCTCGTTGTAAAAAAGGCCCTCGCTCGAAGGCTAGCCGGCGTCGATCCCCGTGAAGACGAGTAGCCTCGGGGTAAAGAGAACGTCGATCCTTAGCCGTTTTCGAGCACGAACCGGTAGCGAACCTCGTTGCGGCGCAAACGGTCGAGCGCAGTGTTGACCTCGCTCATCGGCAACACCTCGACCTGCGCACCAATCTGGTGCCTGGCTGCAAAGTCGAGCATCTCACGGATGGCGACGCGGCCTCCGATCGGGCTTCCCGAGATCGAGCGGCGGCCTGACAACAAGAGCCCGGTCGCGATCGTCAGGGGCTCGTCGAGAGCGCCGACGAAGGACAACACCCCATCGGGGCGCAGCGCCGCGACGTAGCGCTTCCACTCGAGCGACTTGTTCACAGTGGATACGATCAGATCGAAGGACTCTCGCTGGCCCTTGAGCGCGGCGTCGTCGACGCTGGAGACGAAATGATGCGCGCCGAGCGAGCGCGCCTCCTCTTCCTTGTCTGGGGTCGAGGAGAACGCAGTGACTTCACATCCGAACGCGCGCGCGAAGCGAATCGCAAGATGGCCGAGTCCCCCGATACCAATGATGCCCACGCGGCTCTGAGGACGCGCATGTTGTCGGAGCGGCGAGTAGACGGTGATTCCACCGCAAAACAATGGCGCGGCTTCGTGAGAGCTGAGCGCTTCCGGGATCGCGAAGGCGAACCTTCCGTCGACGCGGATGCTATTCGCGAAGCCGCCAGGCCGGCCGACGCACGTTTCGATGGTGTCGCCGCAGAGGTTCTCATCGCCTCGCTCGCACCACTCGCAGGCGAGACAGCTCCCGCACTGCCACCCGACACCGACGCGGTCGCCGAGGTTCAAGTGCGACACGTAGTCGCCCTTCTTGGCGACGGTGCCGACGACCTCGTGACCGGGGATCAGCGGGTACCGGCTGGTTCGCCAGTCGTTGTCGATCAGGTGGAGGTCGCTATGGCAGATCCCGCAGTGGGTGATCGCGATCTCGACATCGTTGGGGCCCAACGCATCGGGCGCGTATGTTAAAGGGGCAAGCGCGGACCCGGCTTCACTCGCAGCGTAGGCATCGATCGAGGATGGCTCGGACTTCGTCATGGTGATTGTCGTCTAAGACCTAGCGGCGAACGGTCAAATTGAATACGGTACGACCGATGCGGAAGCGGGGGATTCGGTGGTGGGCTCTGGCGCCCGTCGTGATGGTGCTCATCGGATGCGATCGCGGGGCAACGGCGGAAACGCCTCAGACGAAACCGCCCGCGCCGACTTCCGACGGCGTGCGCGTCGAAGAATCAGTCGCGCCCGACTCGCGGAACCTAGCCATAGACGAAGAGGGGCTGCAGCTCGGTCAGCACCGTTTGGGCCGAGAGCCCGTGGTCGATGGCGACACGATTCGCGTCGAGGGTATCGAGAAGTCGATTCGCTTGCTCTCGCTCGATACCGAGGAGCGGTTCCACGGGAAGGCCGAGCGGGCCGCAGCGGCAAAGGACTTCGAGGGCTATCTGAAGAAGAAGCGCGGTGACGCCAGACGGCCAGCGAAGGCAGGCACCCCCATGGGAGAAGAGGCCACGGAGTTCGCCAAAGCGTTCTTCGAAGACGCGGAGTCCGTTCGGCTCGAGCGCGACGACCCCAAAGAGATCCGTGGGCATTTCGGCCGACTTCTCGCGTACGCGCTGGTCGAGAAGGACGGCCGTTGGACCAGCTACAACGTCGAATGCGTTCGCGCGGGAATGAGCCCCTATTTTACCAAGTACGGGTACTCGCACCGTTTTCACAATCAGTTCTCGCATGCCGAAGCAGAGGCGAAGCGGGCCAAACGCGGCATCTGGAATCCGGACGCGGAGGGATACGGCGACTACGACGAACGAAAAGCTTGGTGGAACGCGCGCGCCGACTTCATCCGCGCCTTCGAACACGAGGCCAACGGACGCGTCGATCTCATTCTGCTTTCGCATTGGGACGCACCCCAGCGACTGGCGGCGAACCTCGGGAAGACAGTCACCATCCTGTCGACCGTAAATCGGATCAAACGCTTCAAAGGTCTGGTGCGGGTCGCGCTGGCGATGCAACCGACGCGCCCTTTCCCCATCATCTTCTTCGACGAAGAGGTGTTCCGGCAAAGCCAGCTCGCGGACTACTACGGTGAGCCGATTCGCGTCCGCGGCCGAGTCGAGCGGTATACGAAAGGGAGCTACAGCACGCTTCAGATCGTCGTCGATGACCCCGCGCAGGTGACGACGCCGGAGCTGCCGAAGGGGCGCTGACGCAACTCTAGGCTCGACCGGCCGATAACCCGCCAACTCAAGAACGGTGGGAGGTCGACATGTCTGGATTGCCGAGTTGGGCGCGCGCTTTCGCGTGCCTCGTGTTCTCTTTTTGTGCGTGCGGGTCGCAAGGGCTCGCCGTCGACGACGGCTGCGGCGACTTTGTACCGGGGGATCTCGTGATCACCGAAGTCCACGCAAATCCCGAGGGCAGCGACGGCGATCGCGAGTACATCGAGCTCTTCAACACGAGCGGCGCTTCGATTTCGCTCGCGGGGCTCAGCGTGCTGACGAGCCGAGCCGACGGCACGAGCCCAAAGAGCCATCGGATTCTCGACGGCACGGTAGCCGCGGACGACTACTTCGTTCTTGGGAACGCGTCCGGCACAGCGACGCCCGAGCACGTCGACTACAGCTACGGCAATGCCCTCGGGAGTCTCCGAAACACCGACGGAAGCGTGTCGCTGTGGTGCGGGGAGCGGCTCGTTGACCGCACCTCGTACGCACAAACAAAAGATGGCAGGGCCCAGGAGCTCGACGGCGCCTTCGAGCCCGACCATGAGCTCAACGACGACCCGAGCGCGTGGTGCTCGACGCCGGAGGGTGCCGCCGCTCTCGGGGACGGCAGTTTCGGGACCCCTGGGACGCGCAACAGCGAGTGCGCGCCGACCCCATTCGATGGCTCCTGTATAGCGGGTGGAGCGGCGCGGGCCGTGGTGGCTCCACGGGCAGATCAGGTTCGGATCACGGAGTGGATGGCGAACCCAGAGGGCCTCGACGCCAGTCTGGAATGGGTCGAGGTGACGTTCGACGCGGAGGCCGACCTCAACGGGTTCCAGCTTGGGTCTTCGACCGATGACCTGGCAGTCACCATCGACGGCGACTCTTGCTTTCCGGTCGGCGCGGGGGAGCGAGTCGTCTTCGGGGCGAGCCCGGCGGCGGCTCCCCGCGTCGACGCGGAGCTTCGGTTCAGCCTCGGCAACTCCGGCAGCCGGATGGTCGTCGCAGCGGTCGACGGTGTCGTCCTCGATCTCGTGAGCTACGAGGGGACTACCGAAGGCGCAGCCTGGCAAGTGGACGACAACGCGGCGCTCTGCCCCTCCGAGACGTCGAACGAATACGCGCCCGGCAACTTCGGCACACCGGGCGAGCCCAATCCCGATTGTCCTCCCGTGCTCGAGGTCGGCACGTGCTTGGATGATGGGCTTCCACGCGGAATCGTGAGTCCTACCGTCGGGCAAGCACACATCACCGAATGGATGGCCAACCCCGGGTCCGTGAACAACCGGGTGGGCGAGTGGGTGGAGGTTCGCTTCGACGCGGCCGTCGACTTGAACGGACTGGCGCTGGCGGACCTCACCGATTCGGCGACGGTCGTGCAGAGCGACGACTGCCTCGCGGTCCCGGCTGGCGCGCACATCGTTTGGGCCGGCGACAAGGATCCGTCCCTCAACGGCGGAATCGCGGGGGTGATCGCGGAGCTCTCTCTATCGCTGAACAACCGAGATGAGACGATCACGCTCAGCATCGACGGCGTGGCCCTGGATTCGGTCAGCTACGCGCGCTCCGAGCCGGGGGCTTCGACTCAGGTGGACCGATTCGGCAACGTGTGCACCGCGTCGACGCGCTACGGGGACGGCGATCTGGGAACGCCTGGCTCGACGAATCCCTGGTGTTTCTGAAGCCCGCACTCTTCATCGCATGTGTGACCGCGCTCGTCCCGGGAAGAGCCGGGGCTGTTCCGTACGAGGTGTTCATCGACGTCGAGACGGAGCAAGACCTCTACGACCTGCTGGTGACGGGCCAGATCTCGGAGCGCTCATTCAACGCGCTTCTGATCCTCCATCAGACGCGCGTCGATCTGAACCGGTCGGCGCGTGCAGAGCTCTATCTTTTGCCCAACCTCGACTATGCCGACGTCGATCGCATACTCGCATACCGGGCGGAGGCGGGGGCCATTCACGCGGTCGGGGATCTGGTCGCTGCCGGGGTTCTGGCGACGGAGCTTGCCGAACCGCTTCGCGCCTTCGTTTCCGTTCGTGCGCGGAGCGCCCCGAAAGGCCAGGTGGATGGCTTCGTCCGGGCGCAGCTGCGGTGGTCCGGTCGCTACGATCGTCTTCCGCCACCGGCGGCGATTCAAGCGCGTGTGCAAGGCCCGCGCAACCTCGACTCCGGTGTCGTAGCGACACTGACGCGCAATCGTGTCCGGCGCGCTCGATGGGACGGAACGCGGAACGGACTCAGCGTCGAACCCGAGGGGGTGCGCCTCGACGTTCCGAAAGCCTACGTCGAGTGGGAAGGCGAGCAGTGGGAGATCGCGGTGGGCACCTATCGAATTGGGTTTGGAGAACGCCTGACCTTCGACGTGACGGGCCAGTTGACGCCGAACGGACTCTTTGGTGACTACGAGTTTCGGCGCGAGAACGAGCTCGGGCTTCGATGCCGGCGCGGGGCTGGGGAGCTGCCGGAGCCCCCCTGCCCACGAGCCCAGGTGGCACGGGTCACTCCCGACTTCACTTGGACCAATCGCCTCACCGGAGTGGCCGCGGGCGCGAAGCATCTACCGATGGGGCCGGGCTGGCTGCAAGCGTACGTCTGGGGGTCCTACCAGCTGCACCGAGTTCAGAGGAGCGAGATCGTACGCGCCGGCCGTTGCGTCGACCCGCGACGCGATGACGATCCGAATTGCGCTGCCCCCCCCGTCTACATCCGGAGCGGGGACAACCGAGCGCCTGCGGCGACGGTCTCCAGCGGGAGCCTGCCGGCTCTCGTGGGGGAAGGGCTCGCAGGCGCGAACCTGAGCTACTTCTGGAACGCGCGCACGCATATCGGCGTGACCGGGTACGGAGCGGTTCCGAAGTGGCGAGTGGATGGAGTCGAGCTGGACTTCCAGGAGCACGCAGCGAAGCCGTTCGGGGGCGCGTTTGGGGCAATCGGGGTTAACGCGGCCGCCGGGTTTCGTCGCCAGGACTTCTTCGCTGAGCTCGCGCGTAGCTTCGATCGGCAGGCCGACGGCGGAGGCGGTTACGGCGCAATCGCAAGAAGCGTCACCACGCTGGATGCCGGGGAGCTCGAGGTGTCCGCACGCTACTATGCTCCCCAGTACGCGAACCCGTACGCCCGGGCCACGGCCGCAGCCGACGAGCTCGACGGTCTCCGCACGAGGGACGAGGTGGGGCTTCGGGGCCGGGTGACGACCGAGCTAGGCTCACGACTCGCGCTTCGAGCGCTGGGCGACGCGTGGCGAAACCTCTCTTCGGGGCACCTCAATGGCCTGATCTTCTTGCGAATCGACGCACGCATCTCCTCCGCGTGGAGCGTTGCTGGCTGGACGGAACATCGGAGCGCGTCGCGGAAGACGTCGTTGGCGGTGCAGCTCCGCTTCACGGCCGTCCGCAGCGTGGCGCTCGCTTGGCAAGTTCAACAGCGTTGGCTCGACGCTTCACTGGCGACGATCCGGCGGCAAAGAGACCTCGGCGTAGTGTTCCACCTCGCGACCCGCCCTCTGGAGCTGCTGCGGCTTCGATTCCGCGTGAGATACGATTTCGAAGACCTGTTCGACAACCACAGGATGCCGCAGACGCTTTGGAGCTACGTCGACGCTGCCGTCACCGTGCGCGAGCAAGACACATTGAACGTCCGGTACGACCTCCGCGCGCATCTCGACGCGCGAGAGTCGACGGTGCGTCGAGTGCCGAACCCAGAACATTGGCTGTGGCTCGAATACGTCTTTCGATACTGACGGTAGAACCATGCCTGACGAAGCGCTAGTGTCCCTGGCGTGAGCAAATTCAGTGAAACTCTAGAGGCGGCGAGAGTGCTGTATCGAGCCGGGATCTTCAAGCCCATCCGGCCGGACAAGACCATCCGGATCATCCGAGCCGCGAAAGGTTGGGGCCGGTCCCCTGCAATGGGCTTCATCGCGCTGGCGATTCGCCAGCCCGATGCGATCGCCATCATCGACGACGAAGGAACCGTCACGTTCGACGAGCTGAACCGCCGCTCGAATGCCCTCGCGCGCGGCTTGCGTGAGGCCGGTGTCGCTCCCGGAGACGTCGTCGCCGTCATGGGGCGCAACCACCGCCGCTTCGTCGAAACCATCCTCGCATGCTGCAAGGTCGGCGCAAACACGGTGCTCATGAATACGATGTTCGCTGCGCCGCAGCTCACGGAGGTCGGGCAACGCGAGAATGTGACCGCACTTCTCTATGACGAAGAGTTCGAAAACCTCCTCGACGGCCTCAAGGGAATACCTCGTTTCGTCATCCATGGAGCGGGCGAGGACCCGAGCATCGACAGCGTCATCGCGGACCATGCGGATGACAACGTGGAGCCGCCAAACATCGAATCACGCTTCACCATGCTCACCTCGGGCACCACGGGAACACCGAAGGGCGCAAAGCGCGGATCGCCGGAGGGGATGATGCCCATCGCCTCAATGCTGTCACGGATCCCGTATCGAGTAGGTGAGCGGACGTTAATCGCAGCGCCTCTCTTCCACTCCTGGGGTTTGGGCCAGCTTCTACTGGGGCTGGTTCTCGGCACGACTTATGTGCTCAACCGCCGGTTTGATCCGGAGGCCACGTTGAAGTCGATCGCCGAACACCGGTGCACGACTCTCGCCGTCGTCCCGATCATGATGCAACGAATCTTGGCGCTCCCAAACGAGGTCAAGCGCAAGTACGACCTGAGCTCGCTCCGAATCACGGCAGCGAGCGGCTCGGCGCTGCCCGGTCATCTCGCGACCGAGTGGATGAACACGTTTGG
>Ga0316198_10000914_pt1 | contig 16513 bp, 15 predicted proteins | sample OudBieAanoxic_MG_FD_204935 | JGI IMG/M metagenome (GOLD analysis project Ga0316198, IMG submission 204935) | Coastal sediment microbial communities from Oude Bieten Haven, Netherlands - site A anoxic | ecosystem: Environmental > Aquatic > Marine > Coastal > Sediment | place: Netherlands...
TACCTGCATCAGAAACCATGGATCAATACGGGTCAGGCCGTGAATCTCCTGCAGATCGAGCCCGGCACGAAAGGCGTCGGCCAGATACAGAATCCGCTCCGCACCCGGTTCTCGCAATTCACGGCGAATAAAATCCTGCGCACCATCCTGTTTCAGATCGACAAGTTCGTCAAAACCGTAAATACCGGTCTCCAGACCACGCAACGCCTTGTGCATCGACTCCTGGAAAGTGCGTCCGATGGCCATCACTTCACCCACAGATTTCATCTGCGTGGTGAGCCGGTTTTCCGCTTTCGGGAATTTCTCAAAGGTAAAACGGGGAACCTTGGTAACAACGTAATCAATAGCCGGCTCGAAAGACGCCGGCGTAGCGCCCCCGGTGATTTCGTTTTTCAGCTCGTCCAGCGTATACCCCACGGCCAGTTTGGCCGCGACTTTGGCAATCGGAAAGCCGGTCGCCTTGGAGGCCAGCGCCGACGAACGTGACACACGCGGGTTCATCTCGATGATGATCATGTGCCCGTCTTTCGGATTGATGGCAAACTGCACGTTGGAACCACCGGTATCCACACCGATCTCACGCAACACCGCAAGCGAGGCATTGCGCATGATCTGGTACTCCTTGTCGGTCAGGGTCTGCGCCGGCGCAATGGTAATCGAGTCCCCGGTGTGCACGCCCATGGGATCGAAATTCTCGATGGAACAGATAATGATGCAGTTATCCCTGTGGTCACGCACCACTTCCATTTCGTATTCTTTCCAGCCCAGGATCGACTCTTCGATCAGCAGTTCGTTGGTCGGGGACAGCTCCAGGCCGCGCTCACAGATTTCGACGAATTCTTCCTTGTTATAGGCAATACCGCCACCACTGCCACCCATGGTGAAAGAGGGCCGGATGACGGTCGGGAAGCCCACCTGGGCCTGTACCTGCAGGGCCTCTTCCATGCTGTGGGCAACGGCCGCACGCGGCATGGCCAGACCAATCTTCAACATGGCCTCGCGGAACTGATCGCGATCTTCAGCCTTGTCAATCGCTTCACGGCTGGCACCGATCATCTCCACAGCAAATTTATCCAGCACGCCTTCGCGTGCCAGGTCCAGCGCACAGTTCAGCGCAGTCTGCCCCCCCATGGTCGGTAGCAAGGCGTCCGGTCGCTCGCGCTCGATAATACGGGCAACCGTTTCCCAGGTAACGGGTTCGATATAGGTCGCGTCCGCACTATGCGGATCAGTCATGATGGTGGCAGGATTGGAATTGACCAGGATAACCCGGAAGCCCTCTTCCTTGAGCGCTTTGCAGGCCTGCGCGCCCGAATAGTCAAACTCACAGGCCTGTCCGATAACAATCGGCCCGGCGCCTATGATCAGAACACTTTTAATATCGGTTCTTTTTGGCATGTCAACGCTGCCTCCTGGAGGCTGTCTGCCCACCGTTCCTTACCGACTCAATCAGCTCGATAAAATGATCAAACAGCGCTGCGACATCGTGTGGCCCGGGACTGGCCTCGGGGTGCCCCTGAAAACTGAAAGCCGGTCTGTCGCTACGGTGCACACCCTGCAGTGAGCCATCGAACAACGAACGGTGTGTGGTACACAGCGTCGCCGGCAGACTCTGCTCGTCGACGGCAAAACCATGGTTCTGACTGGTGATCATAACCTCGGCTGAATCCAGATCCTGTACCGGGTGATTGGCGCCATGGTGGCCGAACTTCATTTTTACGGTCTGGGCGCCACTGGCCAGTGACAGCAGCTGGTGCCCCAGACAAATACCGAACACTGCGACACCGCTGTCAACAATCTCGCGAATCGCCTCAATGGCATAATCACAGGGCTCGGGGTCGCCCGGTCCGTTGGACAGGAATACTCCGTCAGGATTCAGCCCCAGGACTTCCGCGGCCGGCGTCTGTGCCGGCACCACGGTCAGTCGACAACCGCGATCGACCAGCATGCGCAGGATATTGCGTTTGACCCCGTAGTCGTAAGCCACCACGTGGTAGGGAAGTTTTTCTTCGACGGGGTGCAGTGCGCCTGGCAGGCCGTCTTCCAGCGTCCAACTCCCCTGCGCCCATTCGTAAGGCCTGCGCGTGGTGACTTCCTTCGCCAGGTCCATCCCCTTCAAGCCCGGAAAGGCTCGCGCGGATTCGAGCGCAAGCTGTTCGTCCACCTGCTCGCCGGCAAGCAGGCATCCGCTCTGGGCCCCCTTTTCGCGCAGAATACGCGTCAGGCGACGGGTATCAATATCCGCAATGGCGACCACACCCTGATCGCTGAGGTAGTCTTCCAGGCTTCTCTGGCTACGGAAGTTACTCGGATGCAACGGCAGGTCGCGAATAATCAAACCCGCACACTGGATTTTTTCGGATTCTTCGTCCTCTGCGTTAACCCCGACATTGCCGATATGGGGACAGGTCAGAGTCACCAGCTGGCGCGCGTAGGAAGGATCTGTGAGGATCTCCTGATAACCGGTCATGGCGGTATTGAAAACAACTTCACCGACACTCTGGCCAGCCGCACCGATAGACCGCCCCCGGAACAGACTGCCGTCTTCCAAGGCCAGCAAGGCCAATATACTCAAGGGAACCTCCGCCGCTGAAGTTAATATTTCAGGTCCTGACAGAAGCCAGGCAGCTTCGCACCGAAAAGTTGGCCCGGAAGCGGCGAAATTGTACTCGATGCCCCCCCGGCTGCCAAGCTGGTGTACGGCATATAGCGCTGATTGAATGCCTCAGAATTTTCATTCAAAGGCGAATAGCCGCCTGCAACACCGCTAAAAATCCGCCATCAAATCAGCCACCGGGTGCTCATCGCACAGCGTGGCCAATGGCACTGGCCAGTCGTGGGTCGTCGCTGGCTTCCAGCTCTGTTCCGGGGGATAGCGGTTACCCAACGCTGGGACACATCGAGGCAGATAATCCCGTTGCCGCATGGTGGCAAAACCCGGGGTTCTTCGGCCCGCGGAAGGTAATCGGCAACTTGACCTCAATTCATTGAAAAAAGCGCCGTTAATGTCACAATAGATTCATAATTTCACTGTAGACAATATAGTAATATGCGGATACGCTGTTGATCTTAAAAATCAGTGGCTGGACATAATGGAATGCCTGTGGCCGGTTTTCAATTTTGAACCGGCGGCCGGCTGTTAAGCACGTGCAACTGCAGCAGAACTGCTGTAACTAGGATGACTATGAATTCAGTCGAGAATGTCAACGACTTTATTACAGAGCTAACCACCGTTGTCGGTGACCGCCCGGAACAGCTGCTTCAGTACCTGTACAGAATTCAATACCAGTACTCTTATATACCGCCGCACGCTGTGCAACTGCTCGCCTCCAGGCTCGGCCTGCCAGAGCGCGAGATCCAGGGTGTCATTGAATTCTACTCGTTCCTGCATGATACAGCGCGCGGTGATTTCGACATCCTGTTCAGTGACAGTATTACTGATCAGATGCTGGGTAGCCGCACACTTGCCAGCGGCCTGTGCGAACGGCTTGGCGTCCGCTTTGGCGAACCGCGGGCTGATGGCCGAGTCAGCGTCGACCTGACGTCCTGTACCGGTATGTGCGACCAGGGTCCCGCTATGCTGGTGAACGGCTGGACGGTCACCTGTGTGGACGAAGCCCGCATCGAGGCAATCGCCGGACTGATCGAAACAGCTGTGCCTGTCGAACAATGGCCAAAGGAGTTCTTCCAGGTGGAGGACAACATCCGCCGCCGTGATCTTCTGTTGAACTCACCGCGCAGCAACGGCAGTGCCCTGCAGGCGCTGCTGAACCAGGGCAGCGAGCAGATACTCGATGAACTCGACAAATCCTGGCTGCGCGGCCGCGGTGGCGCCGGCTTCAAGACCGCGGCCAAGTGGCGCTTCTGCCGCGAAGCCGAAGCGCAGCAACGCTACGTCGTCTGCAATGCCGACGAAGGGGAACCGGGCACCTTCAAGGACCGGATACTGCTGAACAGTTACGCCGACGAGGTGTTCGAAGGCATGACCCTGTGCGCGGGCGTCATCGGCGCCAGTCAGGGGTATCTGTATTTACGCGGCGAGTACCGCTATCTGCTCGAGCCATTACAGACCACACTCGAGCGCCGCCGGCAGGCGGGTCTGCTGGGGCAGAACATTCTCGACATCGACGGCTTTGATTTCGATATCGACATCCACATGGGTGCGGGCGCCTACATCTGTGGTGAGGAGTCGTCGCTGATCGAATCGCTGGAGGGCAAACGGGGGATCCCGCGCAAGCGTCCGCCGTTCCCGGTCACCAGCGGTTTCCGCCGTCAGCCGACGGTGGTGAACAACGTTGAGACCTTCATGGCGGCTGCGGGAATTGCGGCGCACGGCGCCGACTGGTTTACGGCCGCCGGCACCGGGCAATCCACCGGCACCAAACTGTTGAGTGTCAGCGGTGACTGCGCCCGGCCCGGTATCTATGAATATCCGTTCGGTGTATCGATCAGGCAGATACTTGAGGACTGTGGTGGTGGCGATGCCCAGGCAGTCCAGGTGGCCGGGGCCGCGGGTCTGACCGTTCCGCAACGCGACTTCGAACGCAGCATCTCCTTTGATGACGTGGCCACCGGCGGCTCTTTCATAGTTTTCAATCAACAGCGTGAACTGCTGGACATGGTGCAGAATTTCACCCGCTTTTTCGCCCATGAAAGTTGCGGCTTCTGTACTCCCTGCCGGGTTGGTGGCACGCTGTTGAAGAACCTGGTGGACAAGGTGCATGCAGGCCGCGGGACAGAAGCGGACCTGCAGCAGATGCGCGAGATAGGGGCACTGATGCGCGATACCAGCCATTGCGGGCTGGGCAGTACGGCGCCGAACCCGGTGCTGGACACCCTGGAGAAGTTTCCCGACATCTACCATTCACGACTCCGCGACAGCCGCTATGAACCGGCGTTCGACCTTGATGCGGCACTGCAGGAAGCAAGACAGATCAGCGGCCGGGATGCGGACGCCGCACCTTTCGAGGCAGAACAATGAGTGACCATAAAACCTTTACCCTGGACGAAGAGCCCATCGAGTTTCAGGATGGAGACACCATCATGGATGCTGCACTGCGCGCGGGTGCTTACATCCCTCACCTGTGCCACAACCCGGAATTCGAACCACACGGCAGCTGCCGGGTGTGTGTCGTCGGGGTCAACGGTCGCAGGGTGTCCGCCTGCACCCAGCCAGCGGCACAAGGGCTGGAGGTGGAAAATAACAGCGAGACCATTAAGCAGGAGCGACGTGCCCTGCTGCAAATGCTGTTTGTCGAAGGCAATCACGTCTGTCCGGGCTGCGAGAAAAGCGGTGCCTGCCAGTTGCAGGCTGTCGCTTACTACACGGGTATGCTCGATCCGCATTTCACCCATTTCTTTCCCCGGCGCTCTGTGGATGCCTCGCATGCAGAGTTCGCGATCGACTTCAACCGTTGTATCCTGTGCGAACTCTGCGTTCGCGCCAGCCGGGACGTCGATGGGAAAAACGTTTTTTCGGTCAGTGGCCGCGGCATTGACAGCCATCTGGTGATCAACTCCCCCAGCGGCAAACTGGGTGACAGTGACTTCTCGGCCACTGACAAGGCAGCGCAGGTATGCCCGGTAGGCGCGATACTTCACAAACACACCGGCTATGACCAGCCCATCGGCGAGCGCCTGTATGACCGCCAGCCGATCAGTGTGGTCGGCGACGTTGCTGAATACGAAGGTAAAGACCATGACTGAAAAAATCAGGCTGGCAACGGCGTCACTGGCGGGCTGTTTCGGCTGCCACATGTCATTCCTGGACATCGATGAACGTATTCTGGAACTGGTCAAACTGGTCGAATTCGACCGCTCACCGATTACAGATATAAAGAAAATCGGTGAATGCGACGTGGGCATTATCGAGGGTGGTGTCGCCAACGAAGAAAATGTTGAAGTGTTGAGGGAATTCCGCCAACACTGCAAGGTGCTGGTGGCCATGGGTGCCTGCGCCATTAATGGTGGCATACCGGCCATGCGCAATCAGTTCGAGCTCAGGGAATGCCTGCAGGAATCCTACATCGACGGCGTGGGCGTGGTAAATCCGCATATACCCAACGACCCGGAAATCCCCATGCTGCTCAACAAGGTTCACCCCATCTACGAGGTCGTTAAAGTGGATTATTTTCTGCCGGGCTGCCCGCCATCGGCCGATGCCATCTGGACCTTTCTGAACGAATTGCTCGCCGGAGACCCCATCAGCTTCCCCTATACACAGATTCACTATGACTGACGTGTTTCACCCGGCAACCGGACACACAACAGCGCCAAGGTAGGTATGCCCCATGACAGATCAACTGGAAACCGCGCAACACCCTGAAGGACTGCAGCGTGTCGTTATCGAACCCCTTACCCGCGTGGAGGGTCACGGCAAGGTAACCCTGCTGCTGGATGACGATAACCATATCAAACAGGCGCGGCTGCATATCGTCGAATTCCGCGGCTTCGAGAAATTCATCCAGGGTCGCCCCTACTGGGAATTGCCGGTGCTGGTGCAGCGGCTGTGCGGCATTTGCCCGGTCAGCCATCATCTCGCCGCCGCCAAGGCCACCGACATGCTGGTCGGCGCCACCCAGCTCACCCCCGCCGCGGAGAAAATCCGTCGCCTGATGCACTATGGTCAGACACTGCAGTCGCACGCCCTGCACTTTTTTCATCTGTGCTCACCGGATCTGCTGTTCGGCTTTGACGACGAAATCCGGCACCGCAACATCGTCGGCGTCATTGAGGACCACCCGGAGATCGCCAAGCAGGGTGTTCTGTTACGCAAGTATGGCCAGGAGGTGATCCGTGTCACCGCCGGTAAACGGGTTCACGGTACCGGTGCCATTCCCGGCGGGGTCAATAAATCGATCAGCACCGACGAAAGGCAATACCTGCGCAAGGATATCGACCAGATCATCGACTGGAGCCAGGCTGCGGTCGAACTGATCAAACGGATCTTCACCGAGCAGTTCGACTACCACATGGCGTTCGCCACTATCGACAGCAACATGATGAGCATGATAGGCGACGACGGCGCATTTGACATCTACCATGGTGGTCTTCGCGCCAAAGCCGCGGACGGCCAGATGATCTTCGATCATGTCGATTACACCAGCTATGAGCAGTACCTGCGCGAAGGCGTCAAATCATGGAGCTACATGAAGTTTCCCTTTATCCGTTCGCTCGGCACCTGGGACGGATGGTATCGTGTCGGCCCGCTGGCCCGCGTCAATAACTGCGACTTCTTCACCACCCCGCTGGCTGAACAGGAACGCAAGGTATTCAGGGAAATCGGGCAAGGCCGACCGGTACAGGCCTCACTGGCTTACCACTGGGCAAGGCTGATCGAACTTCTGTATTGCGCGGAAGCGATCAAGGACCTGCTGTTTGACGATGATCTGCTAAGCGACGACCTGCTGGTCAAGGGTGACATGCAGGCATGCGGCATCGGCGTGCTGGAGGCCCCCCGCGGCACCCTGTTCCATCACTATGAAATCGATGCCGATGGCCTGGTGGAAAAAGCCAACCTGATCGTTTCGACGACCAACAACAACCAGGCAATGAACGAATCAATCCGACAGGTCGCCAATCACTACCTGGACGGCAAACAGTTGACGGAACCGTTGCTCAACCAGATCGAAGTCGCCATCCGTGCCTACGACCCCTGCCTGTCCTGCGCTACCCACGCGTTGGGCAAGATGCCGCTCGAGGTACAGTTGTTGAACAGCGAAGGCGACCTGCTGGACCGGCTGCTAAAACGCGCTGACGGTGTCATCGGCATACCCGAAGACCGTGAAAACAACGGGTGATTGACGATAGACCGATCCTGGTATTTGCCTATGGCAACCCCTCCCGGGGTGATGATGCCCTGGGGCCGACCATGTACGAACTGCTGGAGGAACAGCAGCGGCAAGCCGGCCTGCTAAGCGATGTCGCACTGCTCACCGATTTCCAGCTGCAGATCGAGCACGCGACCGACCTGCAACACCGTCAGCGCGTAGTTTTTATCGACGCCAGCCTGACGGCATCCCCGCCCTACGAACTGGACCCCGTGCAGCCCGAACAGGACATCAGCTACACCACCCATGCCATGAGCCCGGCCGCGGTACTGTCCGTCTATCAGCAGATTCACCGGCAACCGCCGCCCACCACCTATATGCTTTCAATACGCGGCTACACATTTGAACTCGGAAAGCCTCTTTGCGCACGGGCGCGCTCGCATCTGCAGGCAGCTTTCGAATTTCTCATGAAGGGGCAGTTGTTAAAGTTTGAATAACCGGCACCTGCCTGACAGCTTGACTTTCAATTTGTTGCCATAGGCAATCGCATCATTTCCTCGAATACACAGGATTAAAGAAAAGCTGTCTGAGGACGACCTTTTTAACATAATGAAATATTTTATCTATTTGGTGATCACAGTGATCACTGGAACTTTTGCACTTCAGTACTTTGTCAGCGCAGACTATGCGATCGTCAATAATCCCCCTGCAGGCGAAACCATTGTCAGCTTCGGTGACAGCCTGACTTATGGCACAGGGGCCAGCGAAGGTATGGATTATCCTTCACAACTCTCCGCCTTGATTCACGAAAAAATAGTTAACAAAGGTAAACCTGGCGATACCACCGAAACCGCACTATCGCGCATCGACGACTTGCTCACATCAAAGCCAAGAATCGTATTGCTTACGCTTGGAGGTAACGATCTTAAAAACGGAATCAAGAAGCAGGAAGCGTTCACAAACCTTGGAATCATTATTCAGCGCATCCAGAACCAAGGCGCACTGGTGGTTTTAGGCGGTATTGACATCCCTCTACTGGGCGGTGGTTATGCGCAAGCGTATGAACACCTGGCGCGGGAGACCGGTGCAGTCCTGGTGCCTAATGTGTTTGAAGGAATAATGGGAAACTCACAGTTGATGGCTGACAGAATCCATCCCAACGATGCGGGTTACAGCATCATGGCCCAGTATTTCTATACAGCGCTTCAGCCTTATCTTTAGTACCCCACGCCCGCCCCCTTTCACTGTTTAATCCGTTTTTACCCTCACAGCTATCAGTGAGGTGCCGGGAAACCACCCTGCAGAGCGATACAGGCACTTAGCATCAAGCGTATCGACGGGAATTCCCGCAGCGTTTTTAACGACACGCCCAGGAATCTGATACCTTGTATTGGGCAATTACACTTTTACTTAATATTTTTATATTAGTGGATATCTACTTGAGCAGACAGATTGCCATGAATAATATATTCCTCTATTTCATAATGTTACAACTTCTCCATTATACATCGAGGCTTTCAGGCGCTGAGTGAGCAGCGATTCACCCTGCACACCTTATGTCCAGGCTGATCTGCAGTCCCCAGGCGTGCATAATAGGGCCTCTGCGTCGAGTCATCACATGCCGTGCGCATTTCTGCACATCGCGTCGGCAGCCGATAGACAGCGGCATCTCAAACCTGAATAAAAAAAGGGGGGAGACACCATGTCCTCAGAAGAGCAACAACAAACCGATCCCGGCAGGGTGGCGAGAAATCCCGCCACTGAGTTCGCCTCATTCTGTGCAGCCGAGCGGGAACGCCGCGGCAACGCCAATCCGGATTTCGATGCGGCGGTGTTTGACGAGGCCGTACAATTGATCGTGCGTAAACTGGAAGCGTTGAACGCGGAGGGTTTCTGATGATCATCAGCCGTCTGCACGCAGAGAACTTTCTAAAATACGCTGAACTCGAATTCAATGATCTCCCGGCATCAGGCCTGATAGCGGTCAGCGGCCCGAACGAATCGGGCAAGAGCACAATCGGTGAAACCATCTGCTTCGCCCTGTTCGGGCGAACCTATTCCGTGAATGCTGACACGCCGGAAAAGCTGATCCGCTGGGGACAGCCCCGCTGCAACGTCAGTATCGATTTCAGGGGAAAGAACGACCATAGCTACAGAGTCTCGCGTTACCTGGATGCGGAAGGCACGCAGGGAGCACGCCTGGAATCGCTCGATGATGGCGAGACAACGCTCGCCAAAGGTGCCAAACACGTAGCCGCGGTGCTCCCCGGACTGACCGGTTTCGACTACGAGGAGTTCGTCGAGTCCTTCTACCTGGCACAGCGTGAGTTGACCGCTCCCCATCCACACAGTCACGCGTTGATGGCTATGGCTGGCATAGCTCCGCTCGCAAGTATCCGCGAGGAACTGCAGCAGGCAAACGCCCAGGATGCGGCTGCCAATGCCGGCACCGCGAGTCAGATCGCCGAACTGGAAACGCGGATTGCGGAACTCGGCATCGACAAACAACGCCTTTCCGACCTGGAAACGACAGGAGCAACGGTGACGTCGGTTCAGGAAGAGAAATCCGAGCGGCTCGCGCTGCTGCAACAATCAGCGGCCGACTACCAGGACAAGTTTCCCGCCGTGTGTAAGGCGCGCGCTGCGAAACGCAGGTCGAGCCTGTTCACAGTCCTGTTCTTCGTGCTTGCCGCCGTCCTGTGGGGCGGCTGGGCGGTTCTGACACAGTTTCCCGATTCGGGCATCTCTCAACAGCTGTATGCCTGGTTTGCCAACAGTATCCCGGGCTGGCAGCCTGAACAGGTGGTGACCCTGCTGGCGGCGGCCGTCACAGCCACGATCCTGTGCATCGTCTCGCTGGCAGCCGGCGCCCGCCAGCGTGCTCACCTCGGCAAACTGGCCGCCCATGCGATTGAGTTGGCACGGCAACTCGGTCTCGCCCATGAGAGTGCCGGCGCCGGCATCGGTGAAGCGCTCGAAAACGTGACCCGACTGGTCTCGACTGCAGAAGCGGATCCGGCAACGTCCAGCGAATCCAGTGAGTTGCCCATCCCCGACAGCGTCGCGACCCTGCGCGATCGCACAACACGATTTGATGTGGACTCTGCCGAGATCAAACAGACTGTCGATGGCATCGCGCCTGCGTTGTTGAATCAATCCATAACCTTGAAGGAACAAGTCTCGCTGCTGGACCGCGCTATCGGCGAAGAGCAACAGCGTCTGCGCGAAGCGGAGCGGCTGGAGGCGATACGGGATGAACACCGCGAAACACGCCGTGAACGCGAGCACCGCATCCAGGTCCGGGATACAGGAATAAGCCTGCTGGAGAGCGCTTCGCGTGAACGATCTCACCGGTTCAACAAAGAGGTTCGCAGCCTTGCCGGCCGGGCGCTTCCGAGTTTCACCGAGGACCGCTACCAGCACCTGCAGATCGATGAATATCTCAGCGTACGCGTGTTCTCCAATGACAAGCACGATTTCATGGATTTCGACGAGATCTCAAGCGGTACTCAGCGCCAGATCATGCTCGCGGTGCGTCTTGCCCTGTCCCAGGAACTGATCCACTCCACCGTCGGTGGTGCACAATTCGTCTTCCTGGACGAGCCGTTTGCATTCTTCGACGAGCCACGCACGCTGAATACGCTGCACGCTCTGCCACAACTGAGCGATGAACTCGCCCAGATCTGGATCATTACGCAGCAACTCCCGGAGGCTGCAAGGGTTGATGAGCATATCCGCTGCTCGCGGGATACAGAGAATCTGCGCGTGATGGCGTCCGGGCCGGATTGAGGCCTGGGCGACAGAATAGGCTTCATGTATCAGTCATCCCACTTGCCGATACCCGGGATCACCACCTGATGCTCGTTGTAGATACCGGCAGCGGCGCTGCGATGGCAGGCCTGGCAGTTACTGAAACTTCCCACCTCCGCGTTACCGCGGACGATTCGCGCAGGGATTTCATAGTGCTCACGCTGGAAATAGCGCGTCTTTGTGATCCGGGGAAGACCATCACCGGCATCTGATCCCGCGGAGAAAGCGCGTGCGCGTGATAGCCTTGCGCGGTCGGCGGCATTGTCGAGCAGATAGCCGCGAATTTCCGCCGCCTGCAACTCATCGAGCGAGGCATCATCACCATAGTGCTCAACCAGCGAGTCCATAATACGTTCCCAATCTTTCCCCGGAAGCAGCCCGGGCTGATAGGCGAAGTGACAGCCGCCACACTCGCTCTGATAAGCCTGGTTTTCAACCGGGCGCACATCCGCGCGTGAATCCAGCCAGGCGCCCCGGAATATCCCCTCTTCGCGGTCATCCGACTCGTAGTGTTCTTCATCCTCTCGCTCATTCCACTCGGAGGAACTCATGACAGCGCCGATAGAAGCGATGGAAAGGATACCCAGGGCAATAATACTGATGGTTTTCTTCATGCTAATACTCCTCTAGTGCTGATGCTCACTGGCTGGTGATGAATTGAATAAAGTCGCCCTTTTCCTGGGGTGTACATTCACGCCCCAGCGTCCAGCGACAGTTTCGCCGAAACCACTTCTCGACCTTTTTCGCATCGGTCAGTCGCGCCGGGTTCACCGATAGCGCCATTGGTTCAATAGGCTTTCCCGTTTTGGCATGCCTGCCGGCTTTGCTGATATCCGTCCCGTGACAACTGGCACAACTTCTCGTGCCCGCGCCGCTGGAGGACTGGTGCTCCTGTGTCCATGCGGATCCCCCTGCATCTGGCGAAAACGGACCTGCACCGGTATTCCGGTAATCCGCAATCAGGTTTGCAGCAGACCCGTACGCCATATTGGTGGCCGCTAATCCGGCCATAACAAAAGCAATAAGAATTTTCATTGTGTTCCGCTCCGTTTCAGTCCGGTAATCATGGCCCTGACCAGGTTCTCGCGATGTTGCAGACTGGCCAGGGCCACACCCGCAAGATGCAATAAAATCAGTAAAAGCGCCAGGTTAGCCACAACCTCATGGATATCCTCCAGGGCGTGCGCCCAGCCCTCGGACAGGCCACTGAGCAAAGGCGCCATGGGTCCCGACAGTTCCTGTGCACCGTACACAGCGAGCCCGCTGAGGCCGGTGAAGGTGACACTCAGCATGAGCGCCACCACCATGGCGCCACCCGCCGGATTGTGACCCAGATAGCGGGCGGCCCTGGAGCGGATGGCGGCTTTCAAATAGGTGAAGATTTCAGCCGGCTGTTTCACAAAATCCGACCAGCGTGCGTGACGAGTGCCAATGAAGCCCCAGAGCACGCGGATGAATATGAGACCCAGGATGAGGTAACCTGCCCACACGTGCAGCGCCAGCAGGTCATCTTCGGTCAGGAAGGCGATCGCGAAACTGCCCGCCAGGCCCCAGTGGAACATGCGCACCAGCGGGTCCCATACGCGCACCATCTTCGGCGTTGGTTGGTGAATGTCATCGTGGATTTGAAATGTCGTCTCGTTCATGTGCGCACCCTGTCGTCGTTTTCATGGATTGAGTCCATAGTGGAGTCAGCTTCGCGGCCGGACAGTGAATAGTTCCGTGTCCGACAGCTAGCAATCTAACGAAACAGCCCTGACCAGGCTCTAAACGCCATTGTCAGCTTTTTGTCAGGTAGAACTGCGGCATAATGAGGACCATGAAACCACTATTGATACGGATCGCCTTAGCGACGGTATCTGCTGTCACGCTGATGAGCGCCAGTCACGTCGCCCTGAGCAGCGACTATGGGCGACATTGGGAGGATGACGACCACGCGTATGACCACGCGCGACGGGCGGTCGATCGCGGAGAGGCACGCCCGATAGCGGAGCTGCTGGAACAGTTGGAAAACCAGGTCCCCGGTGAGGTGGTTGGGGTTGAATTCGAGCGCGAACACGGCAGATGGGTTTATGAGTTCAAGATAATTGACAGCGGGGGTCGTTTGCTCGAAGTCTATGTCGATGCTCAAACCGGCGCAGTTCTCTCTATGGAGGAAGACTAGCTATGGAGGAGGACCAGTGCGAATTCTTCTGGTAGAGGATGACGACAAGACAGCCGCAGCTGTGATGACGTCACTTACCGCCGCCGGGTATGTGGTCGATCATGAAACAGACGGTGAACAGGCCTGGTTCAGGGGGGACACCGAGCCCTACGCGGCAATCGTTCTCGATCTCGGGTTACCGGGTATGGACGGCTTGTCGATTCTCAGAAAATGGCGGCAAGCGGGACAGACCTTTCCGGTGCTGATACTCACAGCGCGTGGCAACTGGAGCGAACGCGTCGAGGGAATCGATGCGGGGGCTGATGACTACTTGCCCAAACCGTTCCAGATCCAGGAGTTGCTCGCCCGCTTACGCGCCATCGTACGGCGGTCTGCGGGACAGGCGACAGCGGTTATAACGATTGGCTCTGTGTCACTCGACACACGCCAGATGAGTGTCGCCGTGGACGGCGTTCCGATCCATTTCTCCCCCCAGGAATATCGTCTGGTGAGCTATCTCATGCATCACGCAGGGCGCGTGGTTTCACAGTTTGAGTTGACCGAGCAACTGTATGCGCAGGATTTTGAACGTGACTCCAATGCCATTGAAGTTCTGGTCGGTCGTGTGCGTAAGAAGTTTGGCGTCGACGTGATACACACGCGCCGTGGATTCGGTTACGTCATTGAGACAGCCGAACCGTGACACAGCGTTCTCTTCGTTTCCGCTTACTCGTTGCCGCCGTCATCTCGGTGGCAACGGCACTACTCATCGCCGGCATCAGCCTGGTGGTCATGTTCGAACGCCACGTTGAACGGCGCATCGGCTCGGAACTTGAAACCTATCTGAATCAGATTGCCGCCAGCGTCGATATGACCGACAGTGAGCGTATCGCCTTTGGCCATGACCTGGCGGATCCTCGGTTCAATCAACCCATCAGTGGGCTCTACTGGCAAATCCAGGACGAACAGCGACCGACACTGCTCCGCTCCAGGTCACTGTGGGATAATGTCATCGAACTTCCAGATGACGAACTCACAAGCGGGACCGTTCATCGGCATTTGCTGCCGGGACCCGCCGGTCAGCAACTCATCGTTCGCGAGCGCCAGATCCTCTTCCGGCCCACTACCGGAGAACGCCGGGTACGCATTGCGGTGGCCGTGGATAAGCGGACACTTGTTGAAGCCCGCAACGCCTTTGCGACTGATATGCTGCCCTATCTTGTGGTGATGGCGGCAGTGCTGCTGGTAGCCGTCTGGATACAGGTCCGTATTGGCCTTGCGCCGCTCGATAGCGTGCGACGCGGGGTAACAGACATCCGCTCCGGGACCACGCGTCGCCTCGAGCGCGCCTATCCGGATGAGGTCATGCCCCTCGTCGATGAGATGAATGGACTGCTCGAAGCGCAGGAGCAAACCATACAACGCGCACGGGCTTGGACCGCCGACCTTGCCCATGGCCTTAAAACACCACTCACGGTGCTTACAGCGGATTCGCAGCGCTTGAGGGAGGCGGGGAACAGCGCCATCGCCGACGATCTGGATCAGCTGGCTGAAACCATGCGCAGGCGTGTCGACCGGGAATTGATACGCGCCCGGGTTCGCTCCGGCATTGAAACAAGGCGGGTGCGTGCCGATGCCGGCGATGTCATTAACAGCATTGTCCGCACGCTGAAACGCACACCCCGCGGCGCTGGCCTCGAATGGTCAGTTGAGGCGCCTGAGGGGGCTGATGCGGCAATTCTCCCCGATGATCTGACCGAACTCCTGGGTAATATTCTGGAGAATGCGACCAAGTGGGCTAACGCAGCCATCTCCGTATCTGTGTGCAGGGGTAACGGTATATTCATTAAAGTGGAAGACGATGGGCCAGGTGTAGCCGAAGACCAACTCATCACACTGGGCCAGCGTGGCGTTCGGCTTGACGAGCAGCAGCAAGGTTCGGGCCTGGGTCTGGCGATTGCCCGGGATGTGGCTGAGGCGTACCACGGAGTACTATCTTTTGATTCATCACCCATGGGAGGATTGGCGGTGACGGTCCGAATTCCAGGAATACCTGGCTGATATTGTTCGCCTATGTGACGTTAACTGCGTTGTTTCGGCGAGCCGAATTACCCGCACTTCCGCAGCATACAGCGCGACAGATTGAAGATCTTTTATTGATTAACATGCAAAAGATATTTCGCTTATCGATTTTAGTCATTACTTTTGTCTTCCAAGCCGGTTTTGCGGCTGAAATCGACAGCGTAACCCCAAGAGGACTTAAACTTGATAATAGCCTGACTATTATTAACACGATTTTTAATCAGCGTATGCAAGAGGCGATCGAAAAAGCCAATGCACAACAGAGTGATATTGAGGATATAGAATACGCTGAGTTCTGTGATGAAAACGTCCTTTATAGAGAACTTAGAAAAGCCATTTTTCAATCCTTTACCGCATCCTGGGGACTCAAGGGTTACGATCTGGACAGACAATTACGCGGCTTACTGGCCAGGAAAAGTTACTCTTTATCATTAAACGACTCTATTTATCGCGACATAGACTATTTAGAGGGGTTTTCCTTAAACCTTAAAGAACTGAGTGATATCGTCAATATCAATGGTCATCTCATCGGACTGGATAAAATGGGCCACTTTTTTGCTCAAGGCTGGCAATATTTTGAATTAACCCAATATGACGACCGCAGTATTGAGCAAGCTCTCGAGTGGGGAAAGCAACAGGAAGCCGGAAAATTCGGTTATACCACGACCGGCATTTTTTCGTTTTCCGATCTCGTGGCCAACTTTAATGG
>Ga0316198_10000917_pt1 | contig 16490 bp, 14 predicted proteins | sample OudBieAanoxic_MG_FD_204935 | JGI IMG/M metagenome (GOLD analysis project Ga0316198, IMG submission 204935) | Coastal sediment microbial communities from Oude Bieten Haven, Netherlands - site A anoxic | ecosystem: Environmental > Aquatic > Marine > Coastal > Sediment | place: Netherlands...
TTGTTTCGATGATTTTTTTATGTTCTTCACTAAAATGAATTGCAATAATAAGTTTACCGATATTGAGAAGAATGGCGGCGGTGAAAAGGTCTTCAGTATTTCCATATTCAGTAATCTGTCCAAGAATAACAGATATTACGGCACAGAATTGTGCTTGCCGATGAAATTTATTAAAACTAAAATAATCAAAATCAGATTGTTTCGCAAAATTATTCATTAAGATTGAAGTAGAGAGGATTTTTTTCATTTTTTCATAGCCAATTAATTTAATGGCATGGTTGAGTGATCGGATCTCTCTCGAAGAACTGGCCGCGTTGGCCATTTTAAGAAATTCTGCAGCAACACCCGGAGAGATTCGTTCGGCGATTTCGTTAAAATTACTATGGGGGTCATTCAGGATCGACAAAGTATTGTAAACCGATTCTTTTACCAAAGGAAGATTCTTAACCCGTTCTTTTATCTTTTGCATGGTAATAATTTCGTTCATTATCGGTTTCCATTTTTGCTAATAGCTATAACGCTTAAATAATTTTGTGCTTTTTCATCGGAGTGTTCACAAATATTTTCCTATTGCTTTTTGTACTCTCAATTAATGCAATATTAATGCCAAATCACCATAAATATCAGAAAAAAATACGAGAAGCGTAGATACAATAATCTGTCAAAAGTAAAAATAGATCAATAATAAATTTATTGGGCCTAACCCTTACATTCGAATTGGAGATAGCCCCTCAGATTAATTTCAATCAAAATTGAAACAACGGTTGAAAAAGTGCGGGTATTTATTCCCCAAAAAGTTATTATTTTTCCACGCGCCTCGGCTTAATCCAGTTTGAGTAGGTTCTGGATTTGATATATTTGGTTAGTTCAATTTGACGGTTAATATTGGTTGATTTCATTTGCAGCCTTCCCTGTTCTCCTTGATCAATATATTTGAGTTCCCAATCCGTTTTCTGATTCGACCAAACATATCGCTCAGTGGAATCATCTTTATGGTAACCACTGCCAATTGATTCAAGAACCATTTTTTTCAAAGCCAAATAATTGGTATGTCCTTCTGTCATAATGGTGACTGCATAAAGACTGTTTCTCCAAAAGGTATAGCGGATTATTTTAAGCTTAATTCCTTTAAGGTCTAAACTATCATCAGGACGTACGTATTCTTTTAAATCTTTAGATTCTCTCCTTGTCTCAACACACTTCATCCCTGTTATAGTTGCCAGGTTTTGCTCCAAGGTCAAAGCACAAAAACCGTCCTCTTTTAGCATGCTCTTTAGTCCGCTCGCATTAGTACTAAGAGGAACTATGATGAAAAAACCCATTATTAAATATTTTATCATTATTTCAAATGAATTATATTGTTTAAAAACTGTCCATCAACCATTTGGGTGAGTTTTAAATTTTCATTATAGAGATAATTTTTATAGAATTCTGATAAAATAAAAAATTTAAGCATACGCTGCTGCTATTTTGTCATAACGATTATCTCAACCCGCCTATTTTTTTGACGGCCCTCGGGGGTGCTGTTAGTTGCGATTGAATGATTATCACCGTAGCCCATCGTCGAAATTCGATCCGGTACTATACCAGTCTGTTGCATGAGAAATTCTGCCACTGTGGCTGACCGCGCAAGTGACAACCCTAGATTCGAGTTGAATCGTCCCCCACTTAAAGGTACATTGTCCGTATGGCCTGCCACAACAATATCTCCTTTAATCTCATTAAGGATTGATCCAATTTTTAACAATAAGGGTTTCATTTTTAGTCGAATTACAGCTTTTCCGGTGTCAAAGGTAGTCTCTCCTAAAAGACGTATGGTTACCTTATTATCTTCTACTTCTACTTGAATTAAATCTTCCCATTCTTTGAAATTATTCTTGACCTCTACAACGATCGGTTTAGCAATTATTTCTTCCATTCTAGTTACAATAATCGCTTGATCAAAATCCTTGGCGATGATTTTATTTCCTTTAGGGGAGTCAAATACGGGCGTTTTTCTCTGCATACCGAAAGCGTTTTGCATGGATCCCGAGACGATCTTATATTTTTTACGATCCATCTCGGAAAATGATAAAAGTAGGACAAAAAAGCAGAGAAGGAGGCTCATCAGATCACCAAACGTAACCATCCAGGAAGGCGCACCCTCTTCAACAATTTCATCTTTTTGAAAGACCTCTTCGCTCACTAAGCTGCCTCCGCCACTTTATCTTTGGCTTCAATTTTATCTCGGTCTTTTGGTGACAGATGTATTTTCAGGGTTTCTTCTAAAACCATTCCAGTCAGACCGCGGTATATACCTAAGACACCCTCTAAGGTAAGCGCCCGGTTTTCCTGTTCACGTTGGCTTCTGAGAGCCAATTTATCGGCGATTGGAAGGCATACGAGGTTAGCAAGGAGGGCGCCGTAGAGGGTCGTGAGGAGGGCAATAGCCATGGCCGGTCCAATGCTTTGGGGGTTAGACATATTCGCCAACATCTGAACGAGGCCGATAAGAGTTCCGATCATGCCAAAAGCTGGGGCAGACGAACCCATCCCTCTAAATACATTTTGGCCTACCGTATGACGTTGGACGGTGAGTTGAATATCCTTTTTTAGCATTTCTTGTATTCTTTCTTCATCGAAACCATCCACCATGAATCGTAGTGCTTTGGCTGAAAATTCGTCTTTCGGCATTTGATTTTCAAGAGCCATAAGGCCATCTTTTCTGGCTATTTTATTAAGAGAAATCATGTCGTTTATAATCTTGTCGGGAGGTTCAAGCTTGACGGTAAACGCTTTCATGACGACTTTGATCGAATTTATAACATCTTTTATCGAAAACTTGATAAAACAAGTGGCAAGTGTTCCACCGACGACAATTAGCAGCCCTGGGATATTGATAAAAATAGATGGAGATCCGCCGATGAGAATAGACAAAAAAACGAGTAGTGATCCACCAATTAAGCCAATGATAGTTGCAAGATCCATTGTCTCCTCATATCAAGTGTATTGGTAATAAATTGCTAATCTTGTTATCCTGATTAAAATAATTAGCACAGTTACAATAAATCCAAGCCTAAATTTAATATCGGCCGGTAATTAAAATTCTTGAGCAATTTTCAGATTTATAATCCAGCCCTGATTGAACGATAACCGGCTAAAATTATTTAAATATGAGTTTAAGTGCGGGATATTTATGGTCCCACTCGGGGATTGGGAGAAAAACCCCCGCCTTAGGCGAAGACTTTAGTTTAATTGTTGATGCTGCCGCATGGATTCAAGGATAGGCTTGGATGGTCGTATGACTTGGCCCCTCGAACCCTTGGATCCTTGGACCCCAAGCTTTCGGCCTTAGCCGTAAATAGTTGACTTTCGATATGGAAAATGTGTCAAGCGCGGTCCTGGTACCTCTGGTACCTTGGATAGAGTCTGAATGCGGATTTTTTGGAAAGAGAGGATCAAATGTAATACCCTAATAGAGCGATAGCCGAGGGTGCCTCAGATTCAAGGCGTCCAAGGGCGAAGCCGGTGTAAATTACTGCGAGTCCTTGGCAACGCAGAAGATGAGGTATCATCGGCTTTCCCGCAGGACCGCTAACGCGGGGCCCGAAGGGCCAATAAAATGGAGTGGTATGCAATTTATATTTCACTGGCGCAAGGGTTATAACAGACCTGCCTATCGCTTAAAAAAGCATTAAATTGGGTGTGTTATAATAGTTCTCCATTTTATTTACGCTCATTTAGGGTAATATTGGTACTATCATTTCTGGTCTCGATATTTCCTGAATTGAGATCATACTTGAAAGTCGTTTTTATCCAAATTCTTTTAAAGGGGTCAGGTTTTCGGCTGTTAAACGTTCTTGACTGACTCTTCCCAGGGTAATTTGCAAAGTTTCTTTTTTCTTTGCTGCCAGGTGGAGCCAGTTGCGAACTTCCGAAGATAGAAGCTCTTCTCCAACCCCCTTTGAAATATGCTGTTTTTCAAATTGATTATCCAAGGTCCCCGAGTTAATAAATGTCCATAATTTTTTATTATTTGATATGATCCCCACATGCCCGCGAGTGGGTGTGGAAAAAGAAAGAATCAATCCTCTATCAAGAAATGGTTTCATTTCTTTCATCAACGTGTTGGCGGAGCCTGTTGGATCAGAAATATTTTGAAGCGTTTTCGTAAATACATGGTAGCCGGCTGTTTTTATGATCCCTTCTCCGGTTAAATAACTATTAACCGGGAGGCCTTTATTTAGTGCTTTTTGGACAAGTTTTTCTTTTAACCCGTTTTTGCCGGAATACTGAATTCCTGCCTGTTTTAATCCTCGTATCACTAGTTCATAGCAATCTAAATCGGCATAGGATCTTCCCAGATAAGACCTGACGGCAAATTCGAGTTTATCCGAAATAGAATAGCTTTCTGGAGATTTTCGATCATTAATTGGCACGTATGGGGAACTGGGCGTCGGAGGGACTATTTGTTTGACCGGGTTTTTATCTATTTTCCATGAGAGTTCATGAGTTTTTGAATCGATATAGATAGCTGTTCCAAATTTGATTTTATCAAACGGCTTGTTGTTGTTTTCAGGAGAGTGAATAATCTGCCAGGATCTTTCACCATATTCCGGGTGTTTGACTATCAGGCTGGAGACCGTCGTATTTTCATGCGAAACTATCCCCAGCAAATGCATATGCTTTCTATCTTGATTTTGACCTTTTGTCGTTGGTTGGATATCATTGCCATTATTTTTAATGGAAAGATGCCCGCTCATTGATGATTTATTTTTAGGGTGCTCATTATTCCACGAAATTTCAAGCGTCATGGGATTCATGTAAATATTTGTGCCTGATTTAACATTATTAAATGATTTTCCCTTGTTTTGTTCAGAGTGAATAATCTGCCAGCATTTATTACCATAATCGGGATGTTTGATTAAGAGGTCGGAAATCGTTGGATTTTTTGGGGAGATCTTACCTAATGTCAATAATTTGACTCGGTTGCCATTTTTTCCTGTATCCGCTGTAAGATGATTTTTAGCATCCTCAAGGGGCTCAACGAAACGACAGCGTTCAAGGAATATATTTTTAAAATTCTCGGAGCTACCAATTTCCGAACTATTATCAGGTTTTACATTTGATTGTGTCATAACCTGATTTTCGTATAACGAGTTTACCTGCATTTTTATTGCCAGTTAAAATAATTATTAAAAAATAGATTGAAGAAGATCATACTTGGGTCACATCAACCAATAAGGCTTCGTTCATATATACCCTGCATAGATTATGCCAATTTATAATAATTCTTATCGCATATATTTTTGATTTAATAAATATTGGACCATCTCTTATCGGGGCAGGATATTGCTAAAATCGTTTGACAGTATCGGTTTGAATTCGTAAGATTATATAGCTCGGTGAACCGAAGGAAGATGCTGCCTGGAAACCCCTATAGCGCCAATTGGGATTGCAGGATGATAGAAGTGGTTTCAAAACCTTGGATCAGGTTGGAAGGCAAGGCGCCGGCCGAAAAAATGCGCAGCCCGCCTCAGGCGGATGAGCATTTTAAGGAGGCCTGCAACGCCGCCATCGGGCCTTAGACGGGGTTTTTCGCTTCTAACTCTTTACCACCCCTATGCCGTTGATAGACCGATGATTAATTTAGGCGTCCTTGGGTGTTATTTAGGTCCCATTTATGGATGGGGACTATTTCGATCTTTGGCCCATTCCCTCAAGTTTTATAGGAAAAGCGGCACAGGAGGCATAGCCTCTGTTAATTTGATTACAGCTTACTTTTAAGCCCTGGTTTTCTCCAATTTGCGTAGAACCAAGGTACTGTGGGATAAATAACATGGAAGATTCTCAAAAGCAGAAAGCGAAAAGCAGACAAAAAAAGTCGGAACAAATAAATCAGGGGGAGGGAGATGGACAAGTGAAGTTCGACATTGCAGCTGACTTGTCAGGTGATGCCAAAAATATTGATTTCATTTTGAATTTGCCACTAGAGTTAACCGTCGAATATGGAAGAGCCAGGAAAAAAATTGATGATTTGCTTAAATTTGAACGGGGAACTGTTGTTGAACTTTCCCAGCTAAAAGGTGAACCCGTTGATATACTAGCCAATGATAAATTAATCGCCAAAGGTGAGGTGATAGTGGAAGATGACAAATATGGTATAAAAATTACCGAGATTATCAGCCGGCTTGAAAGGATTAAAGGACTTTGATGGTCGCCTTAATGTAATAGTGAGGAGATACCAAAGTATTATTATCAACGACTCTTTTTCCTTCGATCGCCCCCCTTACGACGGTCGTTTTTAAAGGAAAAAGAAACATAGACTCCGTCCCGCACACTTTTTCGTCTGTCATTTTTACGGTTCCGGCGATCTTTCCTATAAATAATCTCATCATCGTCGTCAGGTTTTATAATTCTCCGCTTCGGAATATTTTTTATTCGTGTTATGTCGCCGATTTTTATTTCCACTGTATTTACCTCCGTCCTCTGTTAGATATCAATATAATCTCCTCGGTTGAATTTTGCGATTTCCATCGAAGAAATTATTAATACTTCATTTAGAATTTGCTTGAGGGCGTCATTTTTAGGAAGTGATTCATACAATTCGGTAATAGACTCACTTTCAGTTGCTATTTTATCGACGACCGGACCGATATCCTTTAACGTGCGTACCTGATCGCCCAATTTTTGATGATATGAATCAAGTGTGTTTAAAAAATTTTCAATTTTTTCGATATTTTTTGTTTTATCTATATATGAAAGTGGGGAGATCCCAGCTAATGGCGAAAAATTTGCTTTTAGAGGCTTATGGGATGAGGGGAGTTTTTGTTCTGATATCTTGATCGAGTCATCAAGGATAGTTTTAAAATCAGCTTTGGGATGATGACTTTCCATTGGACGATTATCGTCGAGTTTTTTCGTTGTGGAAAGTTCCGGACGTATTATGTTCATGTGTTTGCTCCTCCATTTGGTTGCCGCTGTATAGTTATATCGGAAAACAACCAAAAAACTTGAAATAAAAATTAAAAACGGAAGATCAACCGCTCCTACCCCTGGCTATTTATACCGCAATAAACATGCCAAAAAATAGATTTAATAACCAGAAAGGCGAAATAACCAAAGTTAATAAATCTTAGCCGGATTTAATAGATTTTTAGAAAAAAGAAATGGTGAATATTAGCTTGTATTTAGCGAAGCTTTTCGATGGAAAAAAGGTTATCCTGACGGAAAGACCATCTTTGAAATGTTGTTAATATTTCAAAACGGGATAAACCTTTTTCAATTGATTTTTGAAGAGCACTGGGCAAATTTTTCCCATTTATATTATCGATCCCGGCCCTATATCGCTAATTATAATATTCTTAAAATTTTTATAAAAGCTAAAAATCGGAGCTAAAGTATTTCAGCCGCAAACCGATATTAGATTCAGGCTATAAATAAACCGATTATATTTTAATACACCATCTGTTTGCGGCGGGGAGTTTCAAAATGTTAAAATTGATGAATAGTTCGGGATCGTCAATTCCAGGGTGAAAAGGATATAATAATGCCTCAAAATATTAAGGGCATCATCAGTAAGGTAAATCGGTCTGAAGTCGCCTCTATAAAAAGTGTTGTCTCCGGAATTATTAGGGTTATCAATGATCCGGAATCGACGGCCAATGACCTTATTGAGGTTGTCGAAGTGGATCCTCCCTTGATGGGAAAGGTGCTGAAAGTAGCGAATTCTGCTTATTATTCGCCCGTCAATAAAATCGGTGACCTAAAACATGCACTTGTCTGGATAGGACTCGACACCTTAAAGGAGCTAGCGTTAAGTCAGAAAGTTTACGATATTTTTGAAGGGAACAAATCGATTAATGGATACTCAAGGAACCGACTCTGGAAGCACTGCGTGGCTGTGGCCAAATTGAGTAAAATGATTTTTCGGAAAGAATTTGGTGAAAAAGGTACAAATGCGTATGTTGCAGGGCTCCTGCATGACATCGGAATTATCGTGGAGGATCATTTTATGTCCGATGAATTTAAAAAAATCGTAGGAAGAGCCAGCGCTGAAGAAAAAAACTTGCCTATACTCGAGAAGGAGGTTTTTGGATTTAATCACGCAGAGATCGGAATGGCACTTACGAAGAGTTGGGGGCTCCCCCAAGAATTATCTGTTGCAATCGGGTATCATCATAAACCCTTACTGGTTGAACCGTCTTCTACACGACTGACTTCGACTATCTATGTCTCAGAAATATTAAGTAAAAAATGTAACACAAATTACTCTGATATAGCTTCGGAAGATGATCAACTCTTTACCAAATGCATATCGGCCTTGGGCATTGATCCTAATGCACTCAATCTCATCTTAGAGGATGTTAGAAAGGAGCTTGCTGCCATGCATAAACAGGGATTGTTTTGATATGAAGGGGAATGAATACATAAAAAAGCTTGAAGACAAGATTCTTCTTTTTGAGATGCGGGCAAAGCATTTATCCAACGAGCTTCGCGTCACTAAGCAAGAATATGAAAGCTCCACAAACAATTATTTTGATTTATTATCTAGTTTAGAGAAAAAAGTTCAAGATCGAACCAGCGAGCTAAATAGTGCCAAACGAGTCCTGGAGGTAAAAAGCCACGAACTTGAGATCATGCTGGATTTATCTCCGACCATGATTTGCTATAAAGATCGGGACCATCGCTACATTCGTGTTAATAAAAAGTTTGCCAAGTTCTTGGGTGTCCCGATCAATCAGATCATTGGAAAAACTCATTCCGAACTATTTACAGCAGGTAAAAGTAAAATCTTAAATGATGACTCAGAAGTCTTCGAAACCGGTGAAGCGGTATTTAATAAGACGGGTTCAATTCAAACATCCGTTGGTCAGAAATCGATTTTGGTGGACAAAATTCCATACAAAGATGAAAATGGAAAAGTTATCAGCATCATCGCTTTTATCCAGGACCTAACCATACTTGAAAAGGCGGAAAAAGAAAAAAGTGAGTTGCAGGAAAGAATCGTCCGTGCCGAAAAGATGGAAGCCATCGGTCTTCTGGCTGGCGGTTTTGCCCATGATTGTAATAATATCCTAGGTGGAATTATGGGCTATATTGAAATGGCACTGATGAAAATGTCTAGTGACGATCACAACCAAAAACTTTTGAAGGCTTCACTAGAATCGGTTGATAAACTAGCCCAACTAGTTCAGGATTTGCTTACGCTGGCCAGAAGAGGCGTTATTAAGACGAGTGTGTTGAATCTGAATGATGTGGTATCCTCGTTTTTGCAATCCTCTATTTATACTAGAATAAAAACCTACAATCCGGGCATTAAAGTAAATGTAGACCTTGAGCCGGATTTAATGAATATGGTCGGCAAACAAGTTCATTTGGACAAGACCGTTATGAACCTGGTGACCAATGCCGCTGAAGCATTGCCTAACGGTGGTACAATAACGATATCCACAGAAAACCAATATGTTGACAGCCCGATAAATGGTTATGATTTAAGCATTGATGAAGGTGAGTACGTTGTATTGAGCGTGTCTGATAACGGGACCGGTATTGCGGCCGAGGATATGAATCGAATTTTTGAACCCTTTTATAGCACCAAGGTAATGGGTAAAAGTGGCACCGGCCTGGGAATGGCGGTAGTTTACGGTACGGTCAAAGACAATCAAGGTTCTATTGATGTTCATAGTATCGAAGGTATTGGAACAACATTCAAATTATTCTTCCCGATAACTCGGGAAAAGACCGTGCGTAAAAAAACCAGTTTGCCAATGAAATCATATATAGGAAATGGTCAGAAAGTATTAATTATTGATGATGTAAAGACTCAAAGGGAGATTGCTTCCGATATTCTGAGTCAATTGGGCTATTGTGTAGCAACGGTTGCCAGTGGTGAAGAGGCCATCGACTACGTAAAAAATAATCCGGCGGACCTCTTAGTGCTGGATATGATCATGTCCCCAGGTATCGACGGCCTGGACACCTACAGGAAAATTCTTGAAATTCGACCTAAACAGAGGGCGATTATCGCCAGTGGTTTTTCGGAAAGCGATCGGGTAAAAGAGTGCGAGAGGCTGGGCGCCGGCCAATATATCTCAAAACCATATACCTTTGAAGCAATTGGAGTGGCGGTTAAAAATGAACTCAATCGATCATTTCCCGCTATGACTTAATAGTACGCATAGCAAATGTAAAGTGCCTATAAGCGGTTTCAAAACCCCGCCAAAGGCCCGATGGCGGCGTTGCAGGGCTCCTCAAAATGCTCATCCGCCTGAGGCAGACTGCACTTTTTCGTCGGCCGACGCCTTGACCTCAGGTCTGATCCAATGTTTCGAAGCAACTTCTAGGTGCTAAATGTATGGAAAATCAAAAATGAGGTGTTCCGTAACTTCAATTTCTACGACCTCCGTCACACTTTCTACCTGAACCTCATCATGGGTGCTGGCGATCTTTAAAATGCCAAAAAACAGTCTAGGTCATTTTTATATTGCCATGACCGATAGGTATTCACATCCAACAATTACCCTCAAACGTTAGCCTCAAATAAGCCTTGCAGGCATTATAGTGGTTGGCATAAATATGTTTCCAACGACTTCTGCCCCATCGGTCATCATGCCGGATCTTCTGGATTCCGGCGTCCGCCGGAATGACGGTGGTGTTTTTTTATATCAACCGTGGATTAACAGGGTATAAAGTAATCGGAACATTATTCTGACAATCGCTCTATTCCAATCTCCAGACTTGAAGTTAGGTATTCATATGGTATATAGGTTTCTTCTGGAAAGAAAAAAGCGATTTAGCAAAATACCTAAGTCGCTTGATTAACTTAAATTTTTGGTCGGGGCGAGAGGATTTGAACCTCCGACCCCTTGAACCCCATTCAAGTGCGCTTCCAGACTGCGCCACGCCCCGACCGATTAGGAATTCGTTGCTAACATTTCGGAATATCCATGTCAAGGGGCCGCGAACCAGACAGCCAGGTGTAAATTGAATTTAAAGTTAACAGATACCGTGGGGGTATACTTCATCGAATTTGAATTCATTGGATGCGCGAACGTGTTTTAAGAATCATTATGTCGAATCCAAAACCATTTGTTCCCAAAAGCTTACGTCCCGGAAGCCGCGTCGGTATCGCCGCACCGGCCGGCCATTTTAATCCCGATAAATTTACCGCCGGCATAAAAGCGTTGGAAAATCAAGGTTTTAAGCCGTTCATCCCTTCCCGGTTGACCACTAGAAAGGGCTACCTGGCCGGGAACGATATTCATCGAGCCGAGGTGATTCAGCGTTTATTTGCCGATCCATCGGTCGATGCCATCCTATGTGCCCGGGGGGGATACGGTTCGATGCGGATCCTGCCGTTGCTTGACTACGCAGCCATTCGGCACAACCCCAAAGTATTCATCGGTTTCAGTGATATTACGGCCCTGCTTACGGTGTTATACATCAAATGTTCCCTGGTAACTTATCATGGACCCGTGGTCACCTCTCTGGGTATGGCCTCACCACAAACCGGGGCAGCCCTTACCGCAGCGATCTCCTGTGATCGAAAAATCGTTATGCAACCCCCAAATGGATTCATACTGAAACAAGGTGTGGCGGCGGGACCGGTCATTGGTGGAAATCTGACAATTTTGTCTCATTTATTGGGAACACCCTTTAAACCACGATATGAAGGCCATATCCTTTTTTTAGAAGATTGTGACGAGAAACCATATCGAATCGACCGAATGTTGACCCAGATGCGACTTTCCGGGTGTTTGAATGGGATCGCGGGCCTCTTTCTAGGGGAGTTTAAAGAATGTGGTTCCCTGGATGTGATCAAAGAGATCGTTACTGACATTTTTGAGGATTTGGAAATTCCGATTATGGGTGGTTTTGAAATCGGGCACGGGCGAACCAACCTAACCCTTCCCATTGGCCTTTCCGCCAGGCTGGATACACGATCTCGACAGCTGTCATATCAAGAACCGGCCATATCTTAGAAATTACGATGTTAACGGACGCACATCAATTAATGCAGCAAGCCCTTCGTACGGGATGTTTTCCGGGTGCTGTTCTGCTGGTGGCAGAGGGGAAAAAGATCGTTCATTACAAGGCTTATGGTTGGGCCAACCTTTTTAACCGGACCCCCATGTCCTGTGGTACCGTATTCGACCTGGCATCACTCACCAAGCCCCTGGCCACAACCATAGCTTTTATGGAATTGGTTCGGTTGGACATGGTTGATCTTGAACAGCCCCTGGCATCCATCATTTCCCGCTTCAAAAAGACCGAAAAGGCACCTATTCTCATTCGCGATCTCTTGGGACATACGGCCGGCTTGCCTGCCTGGCAGCCTTATTTTCGATTGCTGGCAAAGCTTGAATTCAAGTCTCGATCCAGGGCCTTAAAACATCTCTTAGCCAAAGAACCCTTGACCCATTCTCCAGGTGGAGCGATCGTATATAGTGATCTCGGATTCATGATTCTGGCGTGGGTCGTTGAGACAATAACGGGTCTTCCCTTGGGGCGATATGTTTCCCAAAAACATTACCGGCGGATGGGTTTGGAAAAATTGTTCTTTTTCCCTTCCCTGACCCCAATACCGGATGATACTCCATGTGCTGCCACCGAACTTTGCGCCTGGCGTGGCGTCCTCCTAAATGGGGTCGTTCATGATGATAACGCTTATACAGTGGCCGGTTTGCAGGGACACGCCGGTCTGTTTGGGTCGGTGATGCCTGTGTTCAGACTTTTATCAAGACTTCTCGACGCGTATCATCAAGAGGCTGGCAGCATGTTCGATCCTCAACTGGTTCGGCTATTTTTGAACCCTCCAGGGAGGGATGGCAGGGCACTTGGTTTCGATGTTCCCTCTGGCATAAAGCCCTCCTGCGGAAATTATTTTTCAACTCGAACGATCGGCCATCTCGGGTTTACCGGCACTTCTTTTTGGATGGACCTGGACCGATCTATTATCGTTATTCTTTGTACGAACCGCATACACCCCAGCCGACACAATAATCGGATCCAGATCTTCAGACCCCAACTTCACGATGCGATTATGGAACAATTGGTCGATTGTATCGGTTGATCTTCACATTGGCGAAATTTTACTTGTTCTTATGATGTTCTTTTGATAATCTGATTATTTACGCAAGTGGTACCGGTATCACCGGTTTTATTGCAAGTGTTTTTCGGCTAAAACAAACGGGAATCGATTGTAAAGAGGCGTTATGGGTTTTTTCAACCGAGCACTGGGTATTTTTTCCAATGATCTTGCCATTGATCTGGGTACGGCCAATACCCTCGTTTTTGTAAAAGGCAAAGGGATCGTGTTAAGTGAACCTTCGGTAGTAGCGGTTCGTACAGACAACCGAACGAAGAACAAAGTATTAGCGGTGGGTCAAGAGGCAAAAATGATGCTGGGGCGAACTCCCAGCAATATTGTAGCCATTCGTCCCATGCGTGATGGCGTGATCGCCGATTTTGATGTCACCGAGGCCATGCTTCGTCATTTCATTCACAAGGTTCACAATCGCCGTACCTTTGTCCGCCCCCGGATTATCATCGCTGTTCCTTCGGGAATTACCCAGGTGGAAAAACGGGCTGTCCGTGAATCGGCTGAATCAGCTGGAGCGCGAGAAGTGTTTCTGATCGAGGAGCCCATGGCCGCTGCCATCGGGGCTGGATTACCTATTACCGAACCCACCTGCAATATGATTGTCGACATCGGGGGGGGAACAACAGAGGTGGCCGTTATTTCCTTGGCAGGGATCGTTTTTAGTCGGTCGTTGCGAGTTGCGGGCGACAAGATGGATGCTTCCATCATTCAATACGTTAAACGCAAGTACAATCTCTTAATCGGTGAGCGGACTGCCGAAATCATCAAAACATCCATTGGAAACGCCTATCCCAGCCCCGCTGAAATTGAAACGATTGAGGTCAAGGGGCGCGACCTGGTTTCGGGAATTCCTAAAATTCTGTCAATCGACTCCGAAGAGATCCGGGTGGCCATATCCGAACAGCTCGATGCTATTCTGGAAACTGTTAAGATTGCTCTGGAACAGACTCCTCCCGAGCTGGCCGCCGATATTGTCGACAGTGGTATTGTTCTCACTGGTGGGGGCGCCCTGTTAAAAAACCTCGACAAACTTCTGATGGAAGAATGCGCTTTGCCCATTACCATTACAGAAGATCCGTTATCAACAGTTGCATTGGGATCCGGCAAAACGCTGGATAGTATCGAAATCTTAAAACAAGTGATTATAACTTAGGGTATGTTCTCCAGGAAAACGGTGGTGATTCTGGGTGTGATTATTTTTATCGCCGCCAACATCTTTTTTTTGACCGTTAGCAGCCGAAACCGAACATCTTCTTTCTTACCTTACCGTATCTCCCTGTCTCTGGTTGCACCTTTACAGGAGATCGTTATCCGATGGATTCGTTTTAATGAAAATATCTGGAACCATTATTTCTATCTGGTCACGGCCGCCAAAGAAAACAAACAGATCAAAAAGGCCCTGGCCGATGCCGAGGCAAAGCTAAACCAATATGAAGAGCTAACCCTGGCCAATCAGCGGCTCCGCCGGCTGCTCGATTTCAAAAAAGCCACCCCTAGAGAGGTTATCGCCGCCGAAGTGATCAGTAGAGACCCATCTCCCTGGTTTAAGACAGTTGTTATAAACAAGGGGAAAAATAACGGCGTTGAGAAAGGATACCCCGTTGTTATGTCAGAAGGTATCGTTGGACAGATAATTGAAATTTCGAATAGCTATGCCAAGGTTCTCTTGCTTATCGATCGAAACAGCGCCGTTGATGGTGTGGTCCAGCGGTCTCGAGCCCGCGGTGTCGTTAAAGGGGCGGCGGAGACACAATGCATGTTTGAATATTTATTACGAAAGCATGATGTTCATGTGGGGGATATGATTGTCACATCAGGTCTTGACGGTGTTTACCCCAAGGGTTTATCCATTGGAAAAGTAGTAACCGTGGATCGTCCCCATGCCGGAATATTTCAACAGGTATCGGTGGCGCCATTTGTCGATTTTGAAAAGCTCGAGGAGGTTGTCGTGATGCTGCCGCCCCTGATGCAAGATATGGAGACGGGCCGGTGACCTATTTTTTCCATATGGGTCTTGGAATGCTCGTAATTATTCTGCAAACGACGGTCTTTCATCGGTTGGGATTATCTACCGGCTTTTATGACCTTCTCATCGTCCAAATCATTTATCTTGGATTATATCGGCCTCTGCGGGAGAGCTTGATAATTATCGGAATGATCGGGTTCGCCATGGATAGTCTTACCGGTGGGCCGTATGGATTATACCTTACGACTTATTTCTGGATTTTTGCCGGTGTCCGCTGGTCCATGGCTTATTTTCATTTAAGTAACACCCTTATTTTTCCATTTGTTGTGGCTTTCGGCGTGATAGTAGAGAATTTAATTCACTTGGTTGGAACCGTGTCATTTGAAGCTGCACCCGTCAGTATCGCGCGGACGGATTTTCGCACAGTCATACTTCAATTGCTCTGGTCGGTATTGACCGGGCCATTGGTTCTGATTTTATTAAATAAGCTGTATCGGCACTCGGAAAAATGGTTCCTCCGCGTGCTTGCTACCGGAAGGGAAAATTGAAATTGGTGTGAAGATGCAATTTCTAGCGGACCACGTCAGCTGGGTGGGAAAATGGCGAACTACCTGAACAAGATAGAGATAGAATGGTTCAAGAGGCGCCTGACATATATTCTGTTTACGATCATCGCCGTTTTTTGTCTGCTGGTTGTCCGCTTATTCTATTTACAGATTTTGAGCGGGAACAAATACCGGCAACTGTCTGCAAATAACTGTATCCGTCTTCAGACCATCGGCGCTCCCAGGGGGCTGATTTTTGATCGTCACGGCGAAATGCTGGTGGACAACCGGCCCTCCTTTGATCTCTCAATTATACCCAAAGACGCTGATCCGGTGGATAAAACCATTGCCAAGCTGGCTGCTTATATCCGTGTTCCCGAAACCCAATTGGTCGAAAAACTTGGCGCGAAAAAGGGATTATCGGCTTACAAACCCGTCGTATTGAAACGGGATATCGGTCGCGATATGCTGGCGGCTATCGAAGTGAACCGGTTTGACTTGCCCGGTGTGATGGTTGATGTAAATCCGACCCGACACTACATCAATACCCAAAGTGCGGCCCATCTGATCGGATATATGGGAGAGATTAATTCCAACGAGCTGAAAAAAGATGAATTTTCTGGGAAAAAGCAGGGTGATCATATTGGTAAATTTGGCGTAGAAAGATCTTTTGAGCATATTTTAAGTGGTCAGTGTGGCGGCCGACAGGTGGAAGTCGATTCCAGCGGACGAACTGTACAGGTCCTGAATGCCGTTTCAGCCAAACCAGGGCGTAATATATATTTAACCATTGACAAGGGATTACAACAGAAGGCCGAATCCCTCATGACCGGTAAATCTGGTGCTGTGGTCGCAATGGACCCGAATAACGGTCAGATATTGGCGTTGGTCAGCA
>Ga0316198_10000918_pt1 | contig 16487 bp, 13 predicted proteins | sample OudBieAanoxic_MG_FD_204935 | JGI IMG/M metagenome (GOLD analysis project Ga0316198, IMG submission 204935) | Coastal sediment microbial communities from Oude Bieten Haven, Netherlands - site A anoxic | ecosystem: Environmental > Aquatic > Marine > Coastal > Sediment | place: Netherlands...
CGGTTTGTCCAGCTGGATATTTTCTTTTAAAAATGCCCGGTAAGGAGAAATAGCATCAGCCACTGATCGGTCGCCCTGCCCTTCAGGAAAATCCCCTCTGTCGATTATTTCACGTATTGCCTGAATTTGCTCACCGTGGATCGAATCCGTCCCCTTGCACAGCTTAAAACCGTTGTATTCGGCTGGGTTATGACTGGCCGTGACCATCACGCCGCCGTCCATGCTAAAATGCTGGATGGAAAAATAAAGCACCGGTGTCGGGCATACACCGATATCAGTCACATGGCATCCGACGGATTGCAAGCCGGCCATGACTTTTTCGGCATAGGCGTCGGAAGTGAGACGACAGTCCCGCCCGACTATCACATTCTGACAATCATACTTTTGAAGGTAAGTCCCGATCCCCTGGCCAATGCGCATCACATCGGCTTCGTCCATGTCCTGCCCGGCAATTCCCCGTATATCGTACTCCCTAAACATTTGTGGATTCATACTACAACTCCTATTTAATTACCTAGAAACAACGCCAACCCACCCACCAGCCAGCAATATGGAGAAAAAAGGTAAAGTCGACCCTTATTGACGATAAACACCAATAACTTTAACGATAGATAACCCACCACCGCTGCGGATAGCATGCCTGAACAAATAACGGCGGCGGAAAAATCACCGCCACGGGTAATATCCCTTGCCGCCAGCAATGCCGCCCCGCTGATGGCGGGAATTGAGAGCAAAAAAGCGTATCGCGCGGCCAGATCACGTTTTAACCCTAAAAACAGCCCCACCGCAATGGTGGAACCGGACCGGGAGATACCGGGTAAAATCGCCAATCCCTGCACGAACCCAACAATCAGGGCTTTTCTGGCCGAAAAACGCTTGACGCCGTGACCAGATTTTTCAACCCATCGGGTAGCCCAGATCACCACTCCGGTGACCAGCAGCAGCAGGCCCACCATCCGGACGGAGGAAAAAATCCGGTCGGCCACCCCATGAAAGCCAATCCCCAAAAGCGCCGTTGGAATCGAACCCAGTACGATCAGAAGGGCCAACTTCACATCCGGATCAGACCAGGCATCCGTCAAACTCGCCTGGCCCCTGGCCAAACGCCCTGTCATCCTTGCCAATGCGACAATGATCGCCCCCAAGTCCTTTTTAAAATAGATCACCACGGCGGTCAAGGTGCCCACATGCACCGCGATATCAAACACCAGTTCGGGTTCCTTCAACCCGAAAAGGTGCTGAAAAATAACCAGGTGCCCGGAAGAACTGACAGGCAAAAATTCCGTCAGGCCCTGTACGATACCCAGTATCACTGCTTGAGCAGGTTCCAAACTAAATAGACTCCTTATCTATCCCTTGATTTAATCGAACATAGTCATCTAAAGCGATGGCAAAGTAAAAAGTTCAAGTTCAAGGCGTCGCGAATCGCGTGTGATGAGGCGTGCTTGTGGTACGCCGCATTCACTACGGGATGAAGCGCAACGCAGAAATTGAGCTTTTTACGAAGTCATCATCCCTTCACAACGGCAATCGGTCGTAACTTGGCAACTTTGCGAGATAACCCGGCCCCATGGACCACTTCCACCACCTGGGTAACATCTTTATATGCGTCTGGCATCTCCTCGGCCAGAGTGGATCGCCCGGTCCAGCGAACCAGAATCCCCTTATCTTCCAGCTCGCGATGGATGGCCCGCCCCCTGCTCATCTTTTGGGCCGCTTTGCGGCTTAAGATTCGACCGGCCCCGTGACAGGTGGAACCAAACGTTTCTTCCATGGCCTTTTGGGTTCCCACCATCACGTACGAGGCCGTCCCCATGTCTCCTGGGATTAACGTCGGTTGACCGATCCGTCGATAGGTGTCACACACCGCCGGGTGGCCAGGAGCAAAAGCTCGCGTAGCACCTTTTCGATGGACACAGGTTTCCCGGTTTTTCCCGTCAATCACATGGGTTTCCCTTTTAGCGATGTTGTGGCACACATCGTATACCAGACGCATGGAAAGGTCTCGTGGCCCCAGGGCGAGGACCTTTTCGAACACCCGACGGGAATGATGTAGCAGAATCTGTCGATTGGCCCAAGCGTAATTGGCGGCACAAGCCATGGCCCTTAAATACCTTCGCCCATCTTCCGACTGGATGGGAGCGCAGGCCAGCTGACGATCGGGAAGATCAAAATCGATCGACTTCATTGCTTTAGTCATCCTCCCTAAAAAATCGTCACATACCTGGTAACCGAAACCCCGGGACCCGGAATGGATCAACAGGGTAATCTGGTCCGGATAAAGCCCCATGATCCGGGCCGCTTCCTCGTCATAAATCCGATCTACAACGCCTATTTCGAGAAAATGGTTCCCGGACCCAAGGGTGCCCAGCTGTTTTTGCCCCCTTTTCAGAGCCCGTTCGCTGACAATCGCCGGATCGGCATCGGCCAAACAGCCGCCGTCCTCGGTATGGGCCAGGTCCAATTCATCACCATAACCTTTCGAAACGGCCCAGCGACTTCCATTCATCAGGACTTTCTTTTCTTCAGCCACAGACAGCTTGATCGAACCGGTGGACCCGACGCCGCAAGGAATATCCCGGTACAAGGCATTTACCAGTTCTACCAACCGGGGCCGGACGGACGGCTCATCCAGAGCCGTGGCGGCCAACCGCACGCCGCAATTGATGTCGTACCCAACCCCCCCGGGCGATACGACGCCCTCCTTCCAGTCAAACGCCGCCACACCGCCGATGGGAAATCCATAGCCCCAATGCATATCCGGCATGGCAAGGGATGCTTTTAATATACCGGGCAACGTGGCGACATTGGATACCTGTTTTAAAGGTTCCTGCTGCGCTTCTCCTTTTAAGAGTGCTTCACTGGAATAGATAATACCAGGCACCTTCATCCTACCGGTCTTGGGAACCTCCCAGCGATATTTATCTATTTTGTTAAGAACGATGTTGACACGACTCATACAGAGGCTCTTTTTTTATGGTCCCACTCGGGGAATGGGAGAAAAACCCTCGCCTTTAGGCGAAGACTTTAGTCAATTTGTTGATACTACCGCAAGGATTCATGCAAAGGCTTGGATGGTCTTTTCACTTGACCCCTCGAAACCCTGGCTCCTTGGACCCCAAGCCTTCAGCTTTAGCCGAAGGGTGTTGATTAATCGGGCTCATTTTAACTCATCCGGATAAACCGAAAAAGCGCCTTCGGTGCGGCCATTTATTATTAAATTTACAGGCCAATCTCACCACAAACGGGACCACTGTTAGACTGGCTAACGGGCAAACCGATGAACCTCTCTTCATACGTCGAAAATGACTTCCGCTACCCAGCCATTTGAAACCTGCTTTACTTCAGCCTGGTGATAGGTGACAGCCTTTAGTTCATGCCGAATCACGTGTCGGGTCGAGTCAAAAAAATCTACCATCACCCGGCCGTTAATTGCCGTACCAGAGATTGACTCAACATGAATCGAGTGAACCAGCCGCTCCTTGCCCGTCCACAAAAAAAGAAGTTCTCTCAGCCAATTGATCAGCAAATCGATAGTATCGCTTCCCGTTATTTCCACCTGCTCGATATTGTTTGCTTCAACCATTTGTTTGTCGGTAATCAGATCAAACATCGCCTGCCCGGCATTGACAAAAAGCGACTTCTGATTATCACCCCATACCCGGATACCCATATCGGCCGTGTGATCGATCAATTCATAATAATCGAATTTCAATTCCGGATCTTTTGGTTGCTTAGTAGATTTATTCATAAATATTGTTGCGTTTTCCGGGGCTTTTTTATTTGCCCTCAGAGTTCGTCTAAATCGCAGAGATCATGATTATTATTAAACGTTAATATTTCTCTGCGAACTCTGCGTCCTCTGCGGTGAGATTTTTATACGTCATCGTATTTATGAAATTGTGTACTTAGGCATGCCTTGTCCTGATGACGCCACCAATTCACCGGTCTTTTCGGTATGGTAACCGCCGAGTTTACCCACCCTTTGTTTGAATTCATCGCTACGAATGATCGCCAATAGGGTTTTAATATTTTCCCATTGGTAATATTCTTCCGGTATGATCAGGTCGTATTGTTCCGTAACTACCGGTATGAAATCGAGGTCAAGGGCCTTGGCCGCCGCGAAAATGCCCAGCCCAGTATCAGCCGCCCCGCTTAACACGGCAACGGCGATGGCCATGTGGGTAAATTCCTCGTTGGTATACCCCTTGATGGTTTCCGGATCGATACCCATTTGATCGAGTCGATAATCGAGAAGAATCCGTGTGCCGGACCCACCCTGGCGATTGATAAAAACCACATCCGCACGGGTTAAATCTTCAAGCCCCCGAATATTTTTGGGGTTGTTCTTCGAAATGATGAATCCCTGATCGCGATGAACCAGAGTAATCTGTCGAAAACTGAAATCGGGTAAGTATCTCTTGATGTACGCGGTGTTATATGACCCTGTCTCCGTATCAAGGAGGTGGGCACCGGCCAGATGGCAGCCGCCTTTTTTAAGCGCCATTAAACCACCCATGCTCCCCACATGGCTGGAAGAAAGGGAGATATTACCGGTTCGGGCCCGGATCATATCGGCCAGCACATCCAGTGAATTGTCATGGCTGCCCACCGCCACGATAGTATTTTTAACCATCTCCATGGGACGTAACAGCTCGGCCGATACTGCTTCTTCGCTCTTGATCCCTTCCACATGGTGTGGAATTCGAATAATTCCATCTGCTTCCGTAATTGAGGTGATGTTCCCGGCACCCCGGGATAGTGGCGTGGCCACCAGGCGTTCACCAACGGCCCCGATTTTGACTCGGACAAATTCTTCGGTACCCAGTTTAGACGGTATTTTCCGAGTAGGAATCACCGTGGTTGTATTTCTAAAAATCTCCGGTAATCCCTGCCAACGACGAATCAGCGGACCGACAAATTGCTCAAACGCAATAATGGCCGACACCTGGTAGCCCGGAATGCCGAAGACTGGTTTATCTTTGATACGGGCCATCAAAATCGGTTTTCCCGGCATGATCGTCACACCATGGACCAATATATCGCCAAGGGAGGCAAAAACTGCCTTGGCCAGATCCTTGGCACCGGCCGACGATCCCCCGATGGTCAATACGATGTCATAATCCCCGTCGATGCCGTTTTCAACGGCCTTGCGAATCAGTTCGGTATCATCCGTAATGATACCCTGTTTTTCATATTCGCCTCCACAAGATTCAACCAGTTCGCCCAGAACATAAGAATTGCTTTCCAATACCTGCCCCGGAGCCAGTTCCTTATGGTCGTCTGACTGCCAGTCCACCACTTCCCCGCCGGTGGGAATAATCAGCACTCTGGGTGGTCTTTTTACCGGTACCGAAAATACACCGCCACTGATCAACGCACCGATGCAATACGGGCTTACCTGATGGTTTCCGGGAAAAAGAAGCTCTGTGGCGACGATGTCCTCGCCCACCTTGCGAACATTCTGCCACGGGACCGCCGGCGTCTCAATCTCAATATGATTATTATCTAACACATTGATATGTTCAATCATAATCACCGCGTCGGTATCCGGCGGCATGACCTGACCCGTGTTGACATACACGGCCTCGCTATCAGCAATCAGGGCCTTCGGCGCGGTCTCACTGACACCGAACGTGCTGGCTGCTTTAACAGCGATCCCGTCCATGGCGGCCGTATGAAAATTCGGTGAGGATAGCCGGGCAACCACCGCTTCGGCCAATACCCGGCCCACCGCTTCCGTTACCGGAACCGTTTCCTGTGGCCAGGATAGTCGATCGCCGAAAGTTGCGAACATGATCCGTCGCGCTTCGGCCAAAGGTTTCATCTTCAGGTAAATATTTCTTTTATGAGACATAGGTTTTTCCGTTTGCCGGTTGGCCGGTTTGCCGGTTGGCCCGTTTACCCGGCTGTCGGCTGGCTCGTTAATCCACTAACTGGTAGCCCGTAAGATTCTATGCTTGTTTATTGTTTAGGATCCTGGCGATTACTTTCCGGTGATTATTTAAATGATACAATATCCATAAAAAACAACAGCCACCGGACTAACCGGCAAACGGGACCACGGGCCAACCGGCTAACCGACTCATATAGGAATAACTTCGACCTGATCGCCTTTTTCCAGCCCTTCCACATTCATGCCGATGGCCACCAGCCCATCAGCCTGAACCATGGTATTGATCAGACCGGATTTTCCCAGAATCGGTTCGGCCCATAAGTCATCGCGCTTTTTCTCAAGGCGGACACGCACATAATCAATCCGTCCCTGAACCGAGGAAATGTTTCTGGTCAGGCGGGCGACTCTTTTTAAGATCTCTCTCCGATGATACGCTCTTCCGGCCAGCCGATCAACAAACGGCCGTACCACGGCGGCAAAAGCCACCATCGCCGACGTGACCTGTCCTGGTAACCCCCAGAACGGTTTATCACCGGCCCTGGCAAGGATGGTGGGTTTGCCCGGCCGGATGGAAATGCCATGGACGAGAACAACGGTATCGGGCAGGGTTGACAGAACCTGGACCGTTAAATCTCGCGTGCCCATGGAGCTGCCCCCGGATATCAATACCATGTCGGACTGTTCCAGGGCGTGGCGGCAGACACCAAGCATGAGGTTGAAATCATCTTTCACAATTCCATAGCAGTTTGGTTCAGCGCCGGCATCGGCTGTAAATCCAGCCAACGTGTAGGCATTGACATCCCGTACCTTTCCCGGGGGTAACGGCTCACCTAATGCAACAATCTCATCACCGGTAGATATGATGCTAATCACCGGTCTTTTAAATACCGTCACCCGTTCGCACCCCAGGGCAGCCAGAAAACCAACCTCCTGGGAGCGAATTTCAATCCCTTTGGCCAGGGCCAGTCGACCGTTGGGAATATCTTCACCGATCTGAATGACATGCTGTCCCGGTGCCACACTCCGGTAAGCCTCGATGGTCGTTTCATCCAGAGCCTGGGTATGTTCAACCATCACGACGGCATCGGCTCCGTCGGGCAGCATGGCACCGGTGGAAATCCGGGCCGCCTCGCCGGCACCGATGGAAAAATCCGGGGATTCGCCCATGGCCACGTTTCCCTTAATGGAAAGAAATGCGGGATTCCCCTCACTGGCGCCGAAGCTGGATGATGCTTTTATGGCATACCCATCCATGGTAGCCCGAGTGAATTCGGGCAGATCTTCAGGGGACACAAAATCTTTCGCCAGCACCCGTCCTTTAGTCCGGGAAAGCGGAACAACCTCCGTCCCCACTGGCGAAAAATCATGCCGCATGGCGATGACTTCACCCGGATCAGTCACTTTAAAGAAATCTTTCATATGTTAAGTTATCCAGTCTACCCGCTTGCCCGTTAACCTGTTGGAGTCAACTGCTTTCGGCTAAAGTCGAAGGCTTGGAGTCCAAGGATCCAAGGGTTCGAGGGGGCAAGTGAAAAGGCCATCCAGGCCTTTGCTTGAATCCTTGACCCCTTGAATACTTGCGGCAGCATCAACAATTAAAGTGATTCTCCTCCCGCATAGCGGGAGGCCTCAGTAAGCCCCCTCAAAGGGGGCTGACCACCGCAGAGGGTTTGACCTTCCCCTTTGTGACGCGCCGAGCATCGCAGAAACGGGCGAAAAGGCGCTGTGGCTGTCTGAGCGCTAGCGAGTTCCACCGCGACCGCCCGATTCGAGAAGCACAGGGCAACCCGAAGGGACGCGTCGCAGGGGCGATTTCTTTTGGTTCGTTTTCTTTTTCGCAAAAGAAAATGAACATAACCGCTTAATCATGCTAAACGGCTAATTTTTCTCTCACCGGATCGGTAGAACCTATCCGGGTCCTCCACCAGAGGTGGAGGGCTTAGACCAATACTAAAGTTTTCGCCCAAAGGCGAGGGTTTTTCTCCCATTCCCCGAGTGGGACAATAAAATTTCCCCTTTTCATACAGGGGGTTAAAAGGGGCTTATCAGCGCCTTTCTTCCATCTACCGCTTATCAATGCCCACCTTTAGCGGTTATCCGACCACGAGGTTGCTTTCTATTCCCTTCCTTTACCCGGCAACTTCTCCCAGTTCAAGCAATTGGGGGGGCGTTTACCGGCCAGACCGGCCAGGAGGTTATCCACGGCCAGATTGGCCATCCGGGTCCGGGTCTCTATGGTGGCGCTGCCCACGTGGGGTAGCAGGATGACATTTTCAAGATCGATCAACCCCGGGCTGAGTTCCGGTTCTTTTTCGTAAACGTCCAGTCCTGCACCGGCAATACGATTTTGTTTTAACGCCCGAACCAAGGCCGCTTCGTTAATCACCGGCCCCCTTGAAGTGTTGATCAATATCGTCGAGGGTTTCATTTGCTCGATCTCTCCTTCACCGATTAAATGGCGGGTATCCGCCGTCAGCGGCACATGCAGGGAGATATAATCGGCTTGTTTTAGTAGTGCCTCCAAAGGGCGGTAGGAAACCTTTAACCGATCTTCATCGGCAGGACCAAGCCGTCGCCGGCTATAATACACGGCGTGCAGTTCAAAACCCGCAGCCCGCTTAGCCACGGCTTTTCCAATTCGGCCCAATCCAATCAATCCCAGCGTTTTACCGGTGATTTCCCGGCCTAAAAAGTGCATCGGCGACCAAAATTTAAAATCTCCCCGCCGGGTTTTTGCATCTCCCGCCACGATTCGACGACCCATGGCGAGGATCAATGCCATCGCCAAATCGGCGGTGGCGTCGGTTAAAACACCCGGGGTGTTGGAAACCGGGATTCCCCGTTTGGTTGCAGCCGACATATCGATGTTGTCATAACCGACGCCGTAATTGGCAATCATTTTCAAGCTCGCGGCACGATCCAACAAAACCGGGCCCACCTTGTCGGTAATCATGCACAATAGGCCGTCTTGCCCACCCACGGCTTCCAATATCTTTTCCGGGGACATCGGTGTTTCGGTTTCGCTGGCAATGACATCGTGATCCACGCGAATTCTATCAACGACCGCATCGGGCAGTTTACCAGTTACCAGCACCTTCACATCATCTCCTCCGATCATTCAATTTAAGTCTATCTATAATTAGCGGCCATCCATTCATTTTTTTTAGATGGGCACCTGGTGACGTTTCCAATTCAGTAATGAGGATTTTTGTCCAAGGTCAAGGAAATCAAGGGATTGTGTAGCGGCATATCGTGGTACGCCACACAAGCAATCCCGCCGATTGACGCCGAGATTGGTCAAAAAGACCATTTATGGATGGAAACTAATTAGAACATAACCCCGATTGAGCGAAAGTCGAGGATGCCCCAGATACAAGACATCAAGGGTGACGCTGTAGTGTACTACCGCAAACCCTTGATAACGCCGTAGGTGGGGTATGATCGGCTTTCCCGAAGGGTAAACAAAATGGAGTGGTTTTTTGGCAATTTACATTTCACTGGTGCAAGCGATGTAAAAAACCTGCATATCGTTTAAAAAAGCATTAAATTGATTGTTTTATATTCGTTCTCCATTTTGTTTAAGCTCATTTGGGGTATAACATAACACGCACATATGGGCAGGTAAAGCGCTGACCAAAAACCATTATAAAATGGTTTTGGCTTGATCGGTTTAAAAAAATGATTTGGGAAAAGGTTAATGGTCTGCGCGTAATTTAAAATTTCCGATATGATCCCCCTGGCCTCCCTATCAAAAAGCGGGATAGGTGGATTTTTTTTGAATCTGGTCAACTAATTGTACAATTTTACACTTCGATGCCATTAACTATCCGATTATTTACCACAAATACTTCATGATCGTTTAAAATTATAAAATTTTACTGAAGCTCTGCTTCTCAAATTAAACATCATCAAGAAATATCATAAAATAGAGGAAATACGACCCGTATCATCATCGCCATCAATAGAAGATGACTTCTCTTTACAAACCATTTTTGTCTCCTCAAGTGCCTTTTGATTGATCATCTCATAAAGCTCGGCAAGTTTGGATTTCTTTAACCGTTTGCGAAAAGAGACAAACTTAGAGGGATCAAACAGCTTTTCGTCTTTTGTATTCCTTGTATCCGAGAAAATACTGCAAATACGGATTCTAACTGATCTGCGCTACGGTTTCTTCATCGCTCGTTCCGAGCCGTTCTTTAATGATCAGTGTAACCAGAGCGACGTGAACCGACTTGGCCGGAGGACCCAGGCCGGAAACACTCAGTTCGTTGAAGTAAGCAAGCTCAAATGCTTCCCATGGAATAAACTTGGCAAGTTTTACCCACCGATTGTCGCTGCTTAACTTACCGCTAAAGGGCAAATCAAAACCTTCAAATTCAAGTTGTCTCTGATTGTGCCGATACATAGCCGGAAAAAATGAAATTGTTTACGAATCACCAAACCATTTCTTTCGAGTTCTCGAGGTAGCTGGGTCAGTCGCGTAAATCCGTGCCCCTCAACACAGCGGGCCATCAGCGGCAACCCTACCTTATTAGTCGTGGTAGGAATGCCAGTTACCCAGCACCCCCCACACAGATCCCAGCGAGCGTAACTACCGCACTGGGCTCCTACCTTGGGTAATAACGTACATGCTCAGGTCAGGATAAGGATGGCAAATGCGGGGTCGTGGAAGCCAGCGGTTTATCAGTCGAGTCATCCGCTCCCAATTGAGCCGATTCCTTTGGCTGCGACGCTTTAGCGCTTAGTACCATAAACGTCCCACATGGTATTCAAAAGCTCGGATCTTGCGATCATTACCGGGCACTCCAAAGTAGCGATAATGTCCCAAAAATACGACACGCAACCATTTACCCACCGCCAGCACGGGCCAATGAAGACCCCGGCGCAGTTCGCGTTTCAGCTCCAAGAGTTTTGCACGCATCCGCTTGGCAACAGTATGCCGCTGCACAATGAACTTTCCGTTGCGCGTCTGGCCGCATATGTGGGTAAACCCGAGAAAATCGAATGTCTCTGGCTTGCCCTTGCCTTGGCGTTTGCGGTTATGAGCGGCAAAGCGGCCAAACTCAATCAGGCGCGTCTTACCCTCATGCATCTCCAAGTTGAACTTGTAAAAACGCTTTATAAGCGCCTTCAGAAAACTCTCAGCATCATGTTGATACTGAAAACCTACCACGAAGTCGTCGCAAAAGCGCACAACGATCACATCTCCTACAGCCCGCCTGAGTCTCCATCGTTCGACCCAAAGGTCGAACACGTAATGCAGATACACGTTGGCAAGCACCGGGCTAATACTTCCGCCCTGTGGAACGCCCTCTCCGTCGTAGGTTGTGGCCCCGTCTTCCAGCACCCCGGCTTTGAGCCATTTCTTGATGTGCCGGATGACGCGTCTGTCCGCAATGCGGTGCTCGATGAACTTTTCCAGCCATTGGTGGCAGATGGCGTTAAAATACCCCCGAATGTCTGCATCCAGCACCCAGCTTACCTTTCTCGTCATGATTCCCGAATATAGCGCGTTGAGCGCATCGTGGGGACTGCGTCCAGGGCGAAAACCATACGAAAAACCCTGAAAATCGGTCTCATAGATAGCGTTCAATACCTCAGCGGTGGCCTTCTGGACAATCTTATCCTCCAGTGTGGTCACGCCCAGCGGTCGTTGGCGACCATCGGGTTTGGGTATGTACGCCCTCTTGACCGGTTTGGCCCGGTACGCTCCGCGTTTGAGCCTGTCAGAGAGGTCCTGGAGATTTTCCTCCAGCCGCTCTCCGTAGTGCCGCCACGTCTCACCGTCAACCCCCGGTGCGGCATTGCGATTGAGGCTAAAGTAGGCCTCGCGAAGGTGGTCGATATTATAGACGTGATGCCAGAGCGTGGTAAACCGCAGCTTTTTATCACGACATGCTGCCTGTCGTATCCGTTCCATCGCTTTTGGCAAGCTCGAGTCAGCCTTCACGGCCAATCCTTTCCTGGTCCTGGGCCCAGAACTTGTTTTGTCAGAACAGATTCCCATTGGTCAGGCCCCTTCCCTCTACAGCCTCCGCCAGCGGGAATCACACCCACCTTTGTTCGGCTGCTTCTACGGTACATATTGACCTGTCCGACTTCCCGCCTTCGTGCATCGCAGACGTGCTCCCTGAGGATTCTCTGCGCGGACCCTGGCACCATCGATCCAGGGCCAAAGGTGGGACCTCCCGGCTCCCGTGAAAGAAGCTTCCATGCGTGCACAGGGTCTCTGACTACGCAGGGTCATGCCGCTTCTCGCGTCTGCCAAAGCGTCATGTGTTGCCTTCCGTACTTAGGGACATCGTCGGCACCCCGAAGTGGCTCTCTTTCGCAGCTCAATACCTGGCCCACACTTTCCCCTGTCAACGCTTCGGCTGCAACCTCACGGTCACCACCGCATGACTCGGGGCCGATGTGGCTCGCTACGCCTTCATCGTATGGAACTTTCATCCACTACCTCTTTCCGGTTTTGACCGGCGCACCCCTAATAGAGCAAAAGCCGAGGGTGCCTCAGATTCAAGGCGTCCAAGGGCGAAGCCGGTGTAAATTACTGCGAGCCCTTGGCAACACAGAAGATGGGGTATCATCGGCTTTCCCGAAGGGTATACAAAATGGAGTCGTTTTTTGATAATTTATATTTCACTGGTGCAAGCGTTGTAAAAAAAATTCAGCCCATCGCTTAAAAAAATACTAAATTGGGTTTTTTATATTGCTTATCCTTTTTGTTTACGCTCACTTAGGGTATTATAATCTTGGTTTCGGCTGTGCCTGCCATGAGATTAATATGTTTAGGCGGCATCTGAGCAAATCGGTTTAAGCGACCAGTTCTCGATTTTCCTTACATCAAGCCCGCCGATATAAAAGTCACTCTCAGAAACTTTTTTTTTGATCGGACGAACCAGAAGAGGCAGTTCACCGTGAAGGTTTCTGGCTAAGAACCTGATCGGGCTGTGCAGTGTAAATCTCAAATCAGATAGAATTGTGCCCAAATCACTGTCCACCGCATAGCTATAAATCGAAATGATATCAAAGTGCTTTGCATGTATTATACAGCCCAGAAGCTCTTTAATCGCCAGATTATCACCTTGGGCATAATCTAGGATATATCCACGGATATTGCAAAGGGAAACGCCCATAACAATGTAGCCCCTCATAACCTCATCCTTCATCAGATAGTAGAATACATATTTGTGTTTCCGGCTGTTGAAACGCCATTCGAAATATCGTGTGTCCTGCAATAGAGAGAAATTACTACCTATAGTACCCTGGGCGGCGATAACCGCAGCCATCTGTTCCGGTAGGGGTCTGTGCGACACCATGAAACTGCCAAATCTTCCGAAGGTAATCGGACTCGCTTCCAGGGGCAGTTCCTGACCCTTACGCTTTGCCAGGCTGTATTTAATAAACCCGGAAAGGCTATAGTGTGTCATGTAGATCTTTTTTTTCAAAGGGAGAAAGCCCATTTTCATATTACCGGGAAGAGACTTGTTGTTGCACGATAAGCTTAAATACAAAGGATATTTTGGGGCGTATTCTTTGCTTGCCAGATTGTTCATGGCTACTGACAATCCTTTGCGGCGGTGATGAGGATGCACACAAGTATCGCCGGGGATGAGAACTATAATAGTATCAGTGCGTCCATCGATTTTGAACCTTACAGGGAAATAGCCCCGAAAACCTAAAACCTGACTGCCATTCAACGCAACGATGGCCAAAGGAGAGCTGACATGGGGATTAGTAGTGTATTTCCAATCAAAGTGGGAAGCATGCTCGGCAGGATTGCCCTTCCACAGGTGCTGCAATACATCCAAAACTTGGGACTTCAATTCAGGATAATATTGAACAACCTGATATTCATCATGCTTCAAATGCCGACCCTCTTGCAGATGAGTACTAGAGGTCACTAATGCTCAAGTGTCGGGTGCTTCATCCCTGAGCTCCCGACCATAGCAGGTGGACCATGGTAATTCCTATTTCCCAGGCCTCATGCACATCTTCTATAATTTCACTTGTGCCGATCGCGGCATGTGGTGTCATCTGCTTGGTGGTGATCATTCCGGTTTGTGTAAAATTTATGATCACATCCATTCGCAGCCCCCTTGTTGTCCCATGAAAAATTGCAGCGATGCTTCCCGCACAAAGCGCTGAGCATTTAAATCATGAGAAGATTCCCCCTTTCGAGAGCGAAATAAGGGAAAATTTAAGGTAGCATATAGTAATAGACTACTCTCAAATAAATAGTGGAGTCGGAAAAAAACGGCTATCACCATCAAGAAACCAGTTATTTTAAATAATGGTTACCGATCGTATTGTCAAGACGGCATTTTTCTATCGATGTTCGACAACCATAGGTATGTATATTAGAACGATTAAATGTAAAACAAAGACGGTTCGGTGGTCGAATACGTCCAGCTGGCCAACAACGTCTGGAAAAAAAAAGTTTCGCCCAAGCTCAAGTGATCCACTTGTTCGGTCGCAGCGATCAGCTTGATGTGAAGGCTTTAAAACGACTGATTAAAAGCATGAGCCATTGAGCCCGGAAGACGCGATTCGGCTTAAATATCGGAGCGATAATCTTAAGTTCGTCAGCAGCCGGCCAGCCGGTGAATGCTTTATCCAACACACTCATAATGTTTAAAACGTAGCTTCTATACCCTCATCGCATGTTATATGAATTACAATTAATGCACTACAAACCACCAGATATGTTTCTTTAACTGTATTAAAATAACAGGGCTAAAAGGATGTAACTTTTTCTTATATTTGCATATTTTTGTTTTTACGCCTTATTTTAATATTTTTTGGCATTATTATTGCTTTAAATTAGTATTGTCTGGCCAGGCACAATGAGGCGGGATTTTCAAAACTATCAAAGGTTTTTTGTCGCCATAGTTTTGCATCCCATTTTTTGTGGGCTTTTAAGAACTATGCAATATGAGGAATCAAATGGTTTGGGCAATTTTCTTAATTGGTCTATTCGTAGGGACAAACATTGGTATAATTATGGGTGGATTGCTTTTTGCTGCAAAGGTAAGGGATAAGGTGCCTAAAGACGGGCTTGAGTTAACACCTTGCTAAACAAAGGATTGTCAGATCCCGGGACTTTTGCACAACCCATCTGATTCGCCTATTGAATTGATTTAAAATCTTCATTTCTGGAAAAAATATTTCTAAAATAATAGATTAACTATAAGATATAACTTCATATAATTATAAAGGGTGTTGACTAGAGCAGAGCGTATCGGAAACATTGCCTTATTACGCTTTTCCAAGTCAGCATTGGGGATCTCTTCGAACCAACAATCCCCTTGAACGACTCATGCGTGAGATCAGGCGCAGAACGCGAGTAGTGGGTGCCTTTCCTGATGCACAGTCAGCGTTGATGTTAGTTGCGGCCCGCCTACGGCATGTAGCCGGGACCAAATGGGGAACAAGGAGATACATGAACATGGATAGACTCAAAGAACTTGAGCGACAGATCGCATAACCGCCACCGCCCCAGGGGCCGCGGCCCCTGGGGCGGCGAAAGACATAAAGCCGTCAGATTAATGAGCAGCTGAAATCAAAAGTGCGAAAGATTGTTGACACTACCTTGACACTACAGTTGCCTTTTTATCGATTTAAGTTGATGCCACATAAAAAGGGCAAAGTCGCTATGACCCTGCCCTTTATTCTTTTTTATCTTTATTTTTTGTTATCCTGTGACGCTCATTGGGGATTATATTCATATACGTATTTAGATAGCTTTGAATTATACCGATTTAATACAAATCCCAAGAATTTCTCTTGGGGAACTAGTTCCAAGGCCTTTTTAACATCATTAATAGAGGTCCTACCTGCTTCCACAACCATCAGAATACTATCAACTAATGGGGCTAAAGTAATGGCGTCCGCCCCAGCAAGAACTGGAGGGGCGTCGAAAATAACATAACGATCATCGTAGCGAGCCTTTAGTTCATTTACTAATTCTCTCATCTTTGGAGAGCCAAGATATTCACTACTATCATTTACGGTCTTCCCTCCGGATATAAGCGTAAATTTATCAACTCCAGGCCAAATAAAGAGTTCTTTTAGCATGTGACCGTTTTTAAGATAATCGATCAAGCCGGTATCGCTCGAAAAACCTAAATATTTATGAACATTCTGATGTTTAAGGTCGCAATCGACCAAGAGTACCGTCTGGTTAAATTCTTTGGCCAAAGATAGTGCCAAATTGATAGATGTGAGTGTTTTACCTTCACCAGGAAGCGCACTTGTAATCATCACTGTATTCAAGTCCTTCTCTCTTGTCCGTTGTAGCATTTGTATCCGAAGGACCTTATAAGCCTCAGTTTCGGGCATATTGGGAAACATGCCTACACAGCGGTTTTTCTTCAATTTGTGCAAATTAAGTTGGATATTTTTTGATTTGGTGTATTTGGGCGGAATCCACTCATCCCCTTTCATTTTTGTATCACCTGGAGAATTAAAAGCTTTTTCATTTTTATATTGAGAACGATTCATCCTTCGCTGGGACTCTTTTTCAGCTTCTAAAGGTTCTCCTTTTATGGGTGCCTTTAAAATAGAATCTTTTCGTTCGTCTCTAGCTCTC
>Ga0316198_10000920_pt1 | contig 16475 bp, 13 predicted proteins | sample OudBieAanoxic_MG_FD_204935 | JGI IMG/M metagenome (GOLD analysis project Ga0316198, IMG submission 204935) | Coastal sediment microbial communities from Oude Bieten Haven, Netherlands - site A anoxic | ecosystem: Environmental > Aquatic > Marine > Coastal > Sediment | place: Netherlands...
GCCGATGGCCCTAGTAGCGAGGGTCTTTCGGGCCAAGGTCAAGGCCGTTTCTTCGACCCGAAAAGAGCGGGGCCGCTGCTCGACTCTGCACGAGCACGAGAAGTGCAGAGTCGCGCTTCGACCCCTCCCTATTCACAGGTTGCTCCGATGAGAAAACCCGAAAAGGGTCCTTCTTACACTCAATCGGTGCCTTACCTACTTCTGCGCCTCGGGAGATTCGTCTTCACCTTCTCCGGACGACTTTGTCTCCTCGGGGGCTTCCTCCGATTCAACTTCTTGCGCTGCTTCTTGCGCTGCCGGTTCATCCGCCTCGTCGGTTATGGATTCCACCGCGATTTCCACCGGTTGAGGCGAAATCTCGACGGGGCCTTCCCGGTCACTCCTGGGTCCCTGCGGCCCCATCGGTCCTACGGCGCCGGGCTCTCCCTGCGGGCCATGGGGTCCCTCGGATCCGTGCGGCCCCTGCTCGCCACGCATACCCTGAGGCCCCGGCGGACCTTGCTCTCCACGCGCTCCTTGCGGGCCAGGGTCCCCCTGCTCGCCTTTGTTTCCACGCGGCCCTGGCGGCCCCTGCTGACCCTCCGGCCCCTGCGGTCCGGGCGGCCCCTGCTCGCCCTGCAGACCCTGCGGTCCAGGCGGCCCGCCGGGAGTCCCTGGGTCCCCCTGCTCTCCCTTGGGTCCCACAGGCCCATCCGGGCCTGGTTCGCCCGACGGTCCCGCCGGCCCGGGAGGCCCTTCCGGACCCATGGGTCCATCTTGCCCCTGCGGCCCCTGGGGACCAGGCCCACCTTGGGCGCCCTGCGGCCCCTGCGGCCCAGGGGGCCCCTGTTCGCCCTGCGAGCCTTGAGGACCCGGAGGACCACCTGGCGCTCCGGGAGGACCGGCCGGTCCTTCCAGACCCGGCGGTCCTTCCGGACCCGCCGGCCCAGCCCTTCCTGTCCTACCTGCCGGACCCGGCGGACCCGGCGGTCCAGGTATGGTTGACAGATCCGCCAGCTCTTTTTCCAACTGCCCTACTCTTTCCAAAATTTCCCGCATGAAATCCTGGAGCTCTCCCGGAGCATCTGCACTTGGCGCAACTGACTGTTTTAATAATTTTTTTTCTTTCTTCGTTCCCATCCTCATCCTCCATATCATTTTCGTTGGAGTAGTTGATATCCGCGATATGACCCGGTTGGTCCGGATTCACATCATTTACCCTATTGCCGACGACCTACCGCCACGGTCCTGCAGGTAGAAAGAAACGCGCTCAGCTCGGCCTGTCCACTTAAAAGCATAAAGGAAGGAGAATGCGATGGACAGGAGATCCGGATCGGAAACAACTGCGCTACAGCGTTTTTGCGCAGGTCGCGCGGAACCCCAGCAGCAAGGCCGAGAGGATTCCGGTCGTCAAAAGTCTTGATGCCATCGGATTGTGCTGAAAATCGGGAGATATACATTCTGTTCTAGGAGTCCAATCCGATGGAAGCGCGCATTGATGCACACGCCATGTAACAATATCGTAATATTTAATCCGTTGCAGCGGCAACGACAGATCGTGCTGATAACACACCATGTAACAAGATCCACTGGAGCCAGGGTCGCGAGGCACGCGCAGAGTCGGCTCGACACCAGAGGATGTTCCACGTCCAGGTCCGTCAACGAGATTAGTTTGGTGTCCAGCTGCCACCGAAACTCACCCCCGAATTTTTTGCAGTGCAGCACTCCACGCACCCGCCTCCGTCGTGTATGGTTAGCGGTTTTATCGCCAACCGGGTAAGTACGATGGACGTGGAACTAATCGAAATCCGCGATTTTCTTGCCTCTCATCACCCTTTCGACCTGTTGCCCGAACAGACCCTAGAGCATCTACCCAAGAAGCTCAGCGTACGCTATTTCCGTCGCGGATCCATCTTCCCCCCCAAGGAAGCGGACCATCCCTATCTCTATATCCTGCGACGCGGAGCCGTCGAACTACGCGACGCACACGGCGACTTGATCAGCAAGTTGGCAGAAGGCGATCTCTGTGTCATGCACTGCCGTCCGGATGATCCATCGCTCCAGCTTTCAGGCTCGACTGCGGAAGACACCCTGGCCTATCTGCTCCCTTGCGTTGAGCTCGACAAACTGCGCATCAAGCACGCCGACTTCGCCAATCACTTCGACCACTCGGTCGCCGACCGCCTGAGGAAGGCGCTTGCTGTCATCAAGGAAGAACCCGGCGGCAACGCAAGTCTGATGACCGTGCAAATCGAGGAACTCGTAGGACGCAAGCTCATCAGCGCCAACTCCGAGACCAGCATCCGAGATGCTGCGGGCATCATGAGCGAGGCCCGTGTCTCGTCCCTGGTGATCATAGACGGCGAGCATCTCGCCGGCATGATCACCGACCGGGATCTGCGCAACCGCTGCATCGCAGCCGGATTGTCATTCGACGAGCCGGTGAGCCACATCATGACGGAGAATCTGCACACCACCAACATCGACACCCTGGGATTCCAAGCGCTGATCACCATGACTCGGCTCAACGTGCATCATCTGCCGGTGCTCGACGACGGCCGTGTGGTAGGCGTGGTGTCCACATCGGACCTGGTGCGCTTCCAAAGCGCAAATTCAGTCTACATGGTAGGTGATATCCGCAAGGCCAAGGACGTTGACACACTGGTCTCCATCAGCGCGAAGGTACCGGAGTTGCAAATACATTTGGTCAATAGCGGCGCTACGGCAGACCAGGTTGGTCAGGCCGTCAGTGCCGTGACCGACGCCATCACCGCGCGCCTGTTGGAGATCGCCGAAAACGAACTCGGCACCCCACCGGTACCCTACACATGGATGGCGGGTGGCTCACAGGCTAGGCGCGAGCAGTCCTCGCACTCCGACCAGGACAACGCCCTTCTCATTGCCGATCACATGAAGCCCGAGGACGACGCCTACTTCGCGGCCCTGGCAAGAATCGTCAACGACGGCCTGAACGCCTGCGGCTACATCTATTGTCCGGGAGACGTGATGGCATCCAACCCCAAGTGGCGCCAACCCATGCGTATGTGGCGCAAGTACTTCAACGCCTGGATCGAAAAGCCGGAGCCCATGGCCCTGATGTTCGCGAGCGTATTCTTCGATCTACGCGCCATACATGATCCGGAAGGCATGTTTGCCGAACTCCACGAATATGTCCTCGAGTCTTGCCGGGCTAACCGCATCTTCATCGCCTATATGGCATCAAACGCCCTTAAACACCGTCCGCCATTGGGCTTCTTCCGCAATATTGTCCTCATCAGCGGCGGGGAGCACGATAAAACCCTAGACATCAAGCACCGCGGCACAGTCCCCATCGTAGACCTGGCCCGCATCTACGCCCTGAGCGCAGGTCTGCCGCAGATCAACACCATCGAGCGGTTAGAGGCGGGCGCCAAGGTTCAGTCCGTCAGCAAGGGCGGGGCCGCCAATCTGATCGACGCGCTGGAGTTCATCGGCGCCCTGCGCATGCAGCACCAAACGAGACAACTACGGAACGGTGATAAGGCCGACAACTATGTGCACCCAGACCGTCTCTCGCGCCTGGAACGCGGCCACCTCAAGGATGCATTCTCGCTCATCAACACCATGCAAGAGTCGCTCGGCCAACGTTATCAGGCGGGTCGGTTCGCCTGATCTGCCATAGCCAACACCCGAGCCAATGATCTGGCCCTTCAATCCCGAAGCACGCCGCCGTCGGCTCCTGAAGAAGGCGCCCGCCGGCCCGCTGCGCGATTACCTGGCGCAGCCATTTCCCAAGCCCTCGAGCGACTACCGGGAGGTGGACTACCTGGCCATCGACCTGGAGACGACCGGGCTCGACGCCAAATCCGATCATATCCTGAGCGTCGGCTATGTGATCGTTCATGGCAACCACATCGACCTCAGCAGCGCTAGCCACCGGTTGGTACACACCGCCCACGCCATCCCGGAAGCGAGTGCAGTCATCCATCAGATCACGGACGACCAAGCTGCCGAGGGGGAAGCGTTAAAAACAGTACTGATCGACTTACTGAAAGACATGGCCGGAAAGGTCATGATCGCCCATCATGCAACCATTGAGCAGGGTTTTCTCAGCAATGCCTGCAAGCGCATCTTCGGTGGCGGGCTACTCGTACCCATTGTCGACACCCAGACCGTTTCGCTGCGTACCTTCCAGCGTCGGCAGATAACCTATAAGGGATCGGACCTACGCCTGCACGCGCTAGGGGATCGCTTCAACCTGCCCCGTTACGGCGCCCACAATGCGTTGAGCGACGCCTTGGCCGCGGCAGAACTCTTTCTCGCCCAGGCCGCCTACAAAGACAGCGGGAAAGGAGTCCCCTTGCGCGATTTTTTGTTATAGCTGCGCAAAGACTAAGCACGTCGCTCCTGCCCGGCGAGCCGATGACGATCGCAGACAAGGCTGGGGCCGAGCAGCGAAATTGCTACTCCCAGCGGTATCGTGGCAGGTAGCGAACGGCGTATCGAGCGTTTAGACTAGGCGGCCAGCCTGGATCGTGACCGGCATGCGTCCGGCAGAGCATCAATAAGGCCACCAGGGGCAAGGGCAGGATAACGAGGAGGACTATCCGCTCCATCTCGCAGAAGCGTCCTCAAGAGCTCGAGGCGAGTGGATTACGGCAATTCGCGGCCTGGCCGCGTTCGCCGAAATGACGAAATATATAGCGTGCTCAGCGCGCAATGCCGCCCATTGAGTTCTCTGGACTGAATAGCGGCTATCGACAATCTCGATACCTCCGAAACCCCGGCAAGGTGCCGGCTGGTTTCCAAACCACGCAATTGAGGAGATGGCTCCCATGTCAGAAATCAAGACCTATGACATCCCGGCCGATATCGCTGCCAAGGCCCATATCAACCCCGAGCAGTATGCAGCCATGTACCAGCGTTCGATGGATGATCCGGACGGCTTCTGGGGGGAACAGGCCGAGCAATTCATCACCTGGACCAAGAAATGGGACAAGGTGACCGACTACAGCTTCGACCCCGACAATCTCCACATCAAGTGGTTCGAAGGCGGCAAACTCAACGTGTCGTACAATTGCCTCGATCGTCACCTGGACACCCGCGGCGATCAGGTCGCCATCATCTGGGAAGGCGACAACCCTGAAGAGGACAAGAAAATCACCTACCGCCAGCTGCATGCGGAGGTGTGCAAACTGGCCAACGTGATGAAGTCCCGCGGAGTCAAGAAAGGCGACCGGGTGTGCATCTACCTTCCGATGATCCCCGAGGCGGCGGTGGCGATGCTCGCCTGCACCCGTATCGGTGCGGTGCACTCCATCGTCTTCGGCGGCTTCTCGCCGGACAGCCTGCGCGACCGCATCCTCGACTCCGACTGCAAAACGCTCATCACCTCCGACGAAAGCGTACGCGGCGGCCGTCAGGTGCCCCTGAAGAAGAACGCCGATACCGCGCTTTCCGAATGCCCGAACGTGAGCACCGTGCTCGTGGTCAGGCGCACCGGTGGTAATGTTGCCTGGACCGAGGGCCGCGACATCTGGTACGACGAGGCCATGGCTACGGCATCCACCGACTACCCGCCGGAGGAAATGGACGCGGAGGATCCCCTATTCATCCTCTACACCTCCGGCTCCACCGGAAAGCCCAAGGGCGTGCTCCACACCACCGGCGGCTATCTGGTCTTTGCTGCCATGACCCACAAGTACACCTTCGACTATCAGGAGGGCGAGGTCTACTGGTGCACCGCCGACGTGGGCTGGGTCACGGGCCACACCTACATCGTATACGGCCCGTTGGCCAACGGCGCCATTTCGCTGATGTTCGAAGGCATCCCCAACTACCCGGACATGTCCCGCTTCTGGCAGGTCATCGACAAGCATCAGGTCAACACCTTCTACACCGCCCCCACCGCTATCCGCGCCCTCATGCGCGCCGGCGAGGAGCCTGTAAAAAAGACCTCCCGAGCGAGCCTGCGAATCTTGGGCTCCGTGGGAGAGCCTATCAACCCGGAAGCATGGGAATGGTACTACCGCGTGGTCGGTGACGAGCGTTGCCCGATCGTGGATACCTGGTGGCAGACCGAGACAGGCGGTCACCTGATCACCCCTCTGCCCGGGGCCACACCGCTCAAACCGGGCTCCGCCTCGCGTCCATTCTTCGGCGTAGCCCCCGAACTGGTGGACGCGACCGATGGCACCCCGATCAAGGGGGAAGGCGAGGGCGCACTTGTGATCACCCGCCCGTGGCCGGCAATGATGCGCTCTATCTACGGCGATCACGCCAGGTTTGCGGACACCTACTTCAAGCAGTACCCGGGGACCTACTTCACCGGCGACGGCGCCCGCCGTGACGCCGACGGCTATTATTGGATCACCGGGCGCATCGACGACGTACTCAATGTCTCCGGCCACCGCTTGGGCACCGCTGAAATCGAGTCCGCACTGGTGCTGCACGAAAAGGTCGCCGAGGCCGCAGTAGTCGGTTTCCCTCACGACATTAAAGGTCAGGGCATTTATGCCTACGTGACCCCGATGGCCGGCGTGGAACCCACCGACGACCTCAAGAAGGAGTTGGTCAAGTTGGTGCGCAGCGAGATCGGTCCAATCGCCACCGTCGATCTGATTCAGTGGGCGCCCGGCCTTCCCAAGACCCGCTCCGGCAAGATCATGCGCCGCATCCTGCGTAAGATCGCCGCCAACGAAATCGATACCCTAGGAGATACCTCCACCCTGGCCGATCCCACGGTCGTCAGCGACCTGATCGAGAACCGGGCCAACAAATAAGACTGGAAAGCCCCTCGGCGGACCCGAGCGTCCGCCGCGGCCTCTCCGAGCCCATCGTCTTGGAGCATTGCACACTGGCAGATTGGAAACCTCAAGGATAGGCCCGGTGCCGAATCCCGCGGACCCGAAACAGCGGCAATCGAACAAACATCCCCTAGCGGATTGCCGAGCACGTCCGCAACATCCGCCTGTGTCACAGGCGCGATTCAAAGGATATTTTCAAGTACATGTCGAATACCGGAGCGCAATGGCGCACCCCGTCGTTTTATAAAGAGAGGTTCGACTTTTGAGTTCACCCATGCGAGTCGGCGTCTTCGTCGATGCCGAAAACGTCCGCTATAACGGCGGCTACCAGATGCGCTACGATGTGCTGCGGCGGTTCGCCGCACGCGACGACGGCGTCATCCAAAGGCTGAACACCTATTTGGCGTTCGATTCGGAACGTGCCAGGGAAGATCAGGAATACGCAAAAAAGTCCCGCGCCTATCAGCAGATGGTGCGGGATTTCGGCTGGAAGATCACCGTCAAGTACGTGCGCCGATATACCGACGAAAACGGTATTGTCACCACCAAGGCCAACGCCGATCTAGATATGGCCGTCGACGCCATGCTCCAGGCCAGCAAGCTCGACCAAGTGTTGCTCGTCACCGGAGACGGCGATTTTCTTCAGGTCGTCAGCGCACTGCAGAACACCGGCTGCAGGGTAGAGTTGATCGGCTTCAAGAACGTGTCGCGCCAATTGCAGCAGGAGGTCGACACCTACTATCCCGGCTACATGATTCCAGACCTACTCCCCGTCTCCTACGAGCCTCGCAACGAATGGGGCACCTGCGGATCCTGCGTGCGTGGCGTATGCACCAAATGGTTCCCGGAAAAGGGCTACGGTTTTCTCCGCTTCATGAACTGCATCTCGCCGAATCTGTGGATCACAGACCCCCGCGACGAGGGCTCCCCTTATACCAGCGTCTTCTGCCATGCGAACGAGGTAGCCGAAGACGTTACCGAAGATATGCTGATGAACCGGGAGACCATCCTCGAGTTCTACCTGAACGAGAGCGAACAGAAAGACAATGGTCTGGTCGCCAACAATGTTCGCCTCGCCTATTCGGTCAATCGCTGACTAAAGCCCGAGGGACGAAGAGTCTGTCTTTGTATTTCGCCTGAAGTTGGAATAGTGTTGGCTCCGATAAGTGCAGGAAACAGCGACGTCTGATGGCAACCAACCAAAACGCAGTAAAACCGATAGGACTGGCATGGCGACTCGTCCGCGATCAATTGATCACGGAAGAGCGGGCACAGAGCGCCTTCGCGGATGCCTTGAAACGCGACATGCCGTTCGTTCAATACCTGGTCGAGGAGAAGATACTCGACAGCCGCAGTATCGCCCTCGCCGCGGCCGAGGAATTCGGCATCGCACTGCTGGACCTGGCGGCCATGGACGAGGTCGATCTACCGGTCAAACTGGTCGATGAGAAGCTGATCCACAAGCATCATGCCCTGCCGCTCTACAAACGCGGCAATCGACTCTTCGTCGCCGTTTCCGACCCGACAAAGGCCCGCGCCCTCGACGAGATCCGCTTCAACACGGGTCTGGCCACGGAACCGGTGGTGGTGGAGGAGCACAAGCTCTCCGCCGCCATCAAACGCATCCTCGAGGCCCATGACGCGTCCGTGAGCAACATGATGGACGCGGAGCTGGACAACCTCGATCTCGCAACGGACGACGACGAAGCCGGTGACGACTCGGACCTCAACGTCGACGAAGCGCCCATCGTTCGTTACATCAACAAGATCCTGGTCGACGCCATCACCAGCGGCACCTCCGATATCCACTTCGAACCCTACGAGAAGTACTTCCGCATCCGCTTCCGCCAGGACGGCATGTTGAGGGACATCGCTAATCCCCCGGTCAACCTCACTCCACGGCTGATCGCCAGGCTAAAGGTCATGTCGCGGATGAACATCGCCGAAAAGCGTGTTCCTCAGGACGGACGCATCAAACTCAAGCTGACGAAGAGCCGCGACATCGATTTCCGTGTCAATACCTTGCCCACCCTGCATGGTGAGAAGGTGGTTCTGCGTATCCTCGACTCGAGCGCTGCCACGGTGGGCATCGAACAGCTTGGATTCGAGGAAGAGCAGCGGGAAGCCTTTATCAAGGCAATCAATAAGCCCTATGGCATGATTCTGGTCACGGGACCGACGGGTTCGGGAAAGACCGTATCGCTCTATACTGGCTTGAACATGCTCAATAAGCCTGAGGTCAACATCTCCACCGTCGAGGATCCGGTCGAAATCCAGGTCTCCGGCATCAACCAGGTGAATATGAATCCCACTACGGGGCTCACCTTCGCCTCCGCGCTGCGCGCCTTTCTGCGTCAGGATCCGGACATCGTCATGGTCGGCGAGATCCGCGACCTGGAGACGGCGGAGATCGCCGTCAAGGCCGCCCAAACGGGCCACTTGGTACTCTCGACGCTGCACACCAACGATGCACCGCAGACATTGAATCGTCTGGCCCAAATGGGCATCGCGCCATTTAACATTGCCTCTTCCGTGCTCTTGATCATGGCCCAGCGCTTGGCGCGACGCCTCTGCCCCCATTGCAAGAAACCAGAGGATGTTCCACGCGAGGCGCTTGAAATGGAAGGGTTTACCGCGCAGGAAATCGACGAGGGGCTGACTGTCTACGGACCGGTCGGCTGCGAGCGCTGCAACCAAGGTTACCGCGGCCGAGTGGGCATTTTCCAGGTCATGCCGGTTTCCGAAAAAATGGGACTTCTGATCATGGAGGGAGGCAGCGCCATACAACTTGGCGATCAAGCCAAGCGCGAGGGCATCGCCGACCTGCGGCAATCGGGGCTGCTGAAGGTCAAGGCAGGCGTCACCAGCCTCGAAGAACTCAACCGAGTGACCAAGGACTAATCCCAATGGCCGTTACCGCTGCTGCACGAAAACCCAAGATTGAGAAAGCCCACGTCTTCACCTGGGAGGGTGTCGACAAACGTGGAGCGCGCGTCAAGGGGGAGACGCGTGCATCGAACATGACGCTGGTCAGGGCGGAGCTGCGTCGCCAGGGCGTCAATCCCACCAAAGTGAAAAAAAAACCGCAGCCACTATTCGGTACCGGCAAAAAGAAAATTACATCGAAGGATATCTCTATCTTCAGCCGTCAGCTGGCGACCATGATGGCGGCCGGCGTCCCCTTGGTCCAGGCCTTCGACATTGTCGGTCGCGGCCACGACAATCCCAGCATGCAGGAGCTGGTCCTGTCCATCAAGGCGGATGTGGAGAGCGGCACGGCACTGACCGAGTCACTGGCCAAGCATCCGCTCTATTTTGACGATCTGTTCTGCAACCTGGTTCAGGCCGGCGAGCACGCGGGTGTACTCGATGTCCTCCTAGACAAGATCGCCACTTACAAGGAGAAGACGGAGAGTATCAAAGGCAAGATCAAGAAGGCCCTATTCTATCCCGCATCGGTTATTATCGTTGCGCTCGTTGTCACCGCCGTCATCATGTTATTCGTCATTCCTCAGTTTAAGGCCCTGTTTGCGAACTTTGGCGCGGACCTTCCCGCCTTTACCCTGTTGGTCATTGCCATCTCCGACTTCATGGTGGAGTGGTGGTGGGCCGTTGGACTCGCCATCGGCGCGGCCATCTATATGATTGGTTCCCTGTTCAAGCGTTCGCCCAAGTTCCGCGAGATCATCGACAGAATCACCCTGAACCTTCCTGTTATCGGCCCGATCATGCACAAGGCATCCGTTGCCCGCTTCGCGCGAACCCTGTCGACCATGTTCGCCGCCGGCGTTCCCTTGGTGGAAGCGCTGGAATCGGTTGCGGGCGCCACGGGCAACATCATCTACTCCAAGGCCGTCATGGAGATGCGCGAAGAGGTCGCCACTGGGCAGTCGCTCCAATTCTCCATGCGCCAGCGCGGCCTCTTCCCTCACATAGTGGTTCAAATGACGGCCATCGGCGAGGAATCCGGCGCGCTGGACAACATGCTCGGCAAGGTCGCCGATTTCTACGAGGAAGAGGTCGACAACGCGGTCGATTCCCTCAGCAGCCTACTCGAACCGCTCATCATGGTGGTCATCGGCGGACTGGTCGGCAGCCTCATAATCGCCATGTATCTGCCTATCTTCAAGCTTGCCGCCGTTGTCTAAGACGCCAACGCTGAACCCCGCATCAATTACGAGTCTTTATGTCTGCGTTCGAACTCATCAAAGAGACCCCGGTTCTGCTGTACGGAGTCACCTGCCTGTTCGCCCTCACCGTGGGCAGCTTCCTCAACGTCGTCATCCATCGTCTACCCCTGATTCTCGAGGCGCGTTGGCATCGTGAATGTACTGAGAGCGGCGAAGAGTCACCGCAAGGGGACGAGCAACCTCCCCTGTCCCTGGCCCGGCCCGGCTCGCATTGCCCACACTGCGGGCATGCCCTGAACGCCTATGAGAATATCCCACTGCTCAGCTATCTTCTCCTACGCGGCCGCTGCTCCGCATGCGCGGCCCGGATCAGTCCACGTTATCCCATCATCGAGGCCGCCACTGCGGTGCTCTCGATCTTGGTGGTCTGGCGCTTCGGCGTCGGTTGGGAAACTGCTGCGGCACTGCTTCTGACGTGGGGACTGATCGCGCTGGCTGCCATCGACCTCGACACCCAACTGCTTCCAGATTTGATCACCCTGCCACTACTCTGGCTTGGGCTACTGGTCAGTCTGGCCGGTTGGTATAGCGACAGTCACTCGGCGATCCTCGGTAGCGCACTCGGTTATCTCTTTCTTTGGAGCATTTTTCACCTCTTCCGGCTGACGACGGGTAAAGAGGGTATGGGATACGGCGACTTCAAGCTCTTTGCCCTATTTGGCGCCTGGCTCGGCTGGCAGCATCTGCCGCAGATCATGATTCTCTCTGCTGTCACCGGGGCGCTGGTCGGCGTTGCGCTTATCGTCTTGCGGCAGCACGACCGCCAGGTTCCTATCCCCTTCGGCCCTTATCTTGCGGCTGCGGGGTGGATCAGCCTGATGTGGGGAGACGAGATCAACAAGATGTACCTCAGTATGAGCGGAATTGCTTGACCCCATGGCCGCGGCCGCGCGTAACCACCCCGAGTTCATCGTCGCATTGACCGGCGGGATCGGCAGCGGCAAAACGATGGTCTCCGACAGGCTTGCTCGCCTGGGTGCCGCCATCATCGATGCGGACCTGATCGCCCATGAACTGACCGCACCGGACGGTAACGCCCTAGACGCTATCGCAGCTGAATTCGGTCCGGGCGTGCTTGCAACGGACGGCTGTCTTGACCGGGTCCAGCTTCGACAGTTGGTCTTCGGCAACCCTTCAGCCCGTCGCAGACTCGAGGCAATCTTACATCCGCGCATCCGCTCGGAAATGCTCGCGCGATTGGCCGTTGCCGATGGCCCATACGCAGTGTTGGTGATCCCCTTGCTGTTCGAGACAGGGCAAACGGAGATCTCGAACCGCATCCTGGTAGTGGACCTTCCGGAGGCGCTCCAGATCGCCCGGGTCAAGGCGCGCAGCGGTCTGAACGAGGACGAAATCCGTAGCATCCTGGACAGCCAAGCGAGCCGCAGCACCCGCCGCGCAGGCGCGGATGACCTGATCGACAACAGCGGCTCCATCGTCGACCTGCTCGCTCAGACGGACGCGCTGCACCAGCGCTACATGGAACTTAGCGGGTCGGGAAACAGCTGATCCTAGAAGGACATTCGATACCACCAAACACCACGAACGCCAGAAACCCCAAGTCTAAATCGCAGCATGGAATTCCACCCGACGGGTCAGATCGAACAAGGTGCTATCTTGGCGTTTTCCTTAGCACCCTTTTCTCCTTCGCGGCCCTAACCGCCGAATCTAGGCTGAACGAGGGAACAACTGCACATGAGCGCAACCCGCATGAAATGGCTGCGGTTGACCCTGTTAGGTGTGCTGAGCGGTGTCTTATCCGGGCTTGTAGTGCTCGCCTTCCATGCAGCGGTTGGGCTCGGACAGGGCCTGATGCTCCCCCCAGGACGTGAGGGGAATTACGAGGGACTCACGGCATGGTCGCGCCTACTGCTGCCAATCGCCGGCGGACTGCTGCTTGGTAGTGTCTTTGACCGCATCCCCGCGAAACACCGCCAGGTGGGAGTTGTGCATGTGCTGCGGCGTCTGCATACGCCAGGAGGAGAGCGCCTCCCGGCAATCAACCTGATCACCCAGTTCTTCGGCGCCGTCGCGGCCATTGTCGCCGGTCATTCGGTAGATAAGGAAGGACCGTCGGTACACATCGGCGCTGCCAGCGCAAACCTCATCGGTCAGCGCATGCATGTAGCGGCGGAAGAGGACTATACCCTTGCGGCCTGTGGCGCAGCAGCGGCCATCGCAGCAGCCTTTAATACGCCATTGGCGGGCGTCATATTCGTCGTCGAGGTACTGCGGGTGCGCTATGAAGTCAGCCGTTTTCTACCGGTAATTGTCGCCTCTGTGGTGGGTGCGGTCATGAACCGCATACTGTTGAGCTCGGACCCGACCTTCATTGTCCCGCCGTCGGTCATGCATACGCATTGGGAACTCCCCAACCTGGTACTACTCGGCCTCGTGATAGGTCTACTCGCGGTCGCCTTTATTGTCCTCTGCGAGACAGTGGCGATACGGACACGCGACTGGAGCAATCTGAAGACATTCACTCTCGCTGGCGTCGTCACGGGCATCCTTGCCATCTGGACACCTGAGATCATGGGGACCAGCTATGACACGCTCAGCGAGTTGCTAGCGGGCAATGCGGGGGGGGCCTTAGCGCTGGCGCTGGTCATAACCAAGCTTTTGGCGACCGGGACAGCCATCGGGCTAAGAGTACCCGGGGGCCTCATCGGTCCGACACTGCTCATCGGGGGTGCAGCAGGCTATGTGCTGGCATATTTGTTCGGGATGTACGAACCCATCGACGTAGCCTCGCCCTCCTTCTACGCGACAGTCGGTATGGTCGCGATGATGGGCGCAACCTTGCGCGCGCCGCTCGCGGCACTAACGGCCTTGCTCGAGCTGACGGCGAACCCCAACATCATCCTGCCAGGCATGATTGCCGTAGCGAGCGCTGAGCTCACCAATCGACTGCTCCTGGGCAAGGATTCCGTGTTCGAGATTCTGCTGAAGATTCAGATTGGGGCACCACGTTCCCCGTGACAGAGAACAGCCACATAGAATAAGAGGACGCAGGATATGGAAGGCCAGCAACAAGTTCAACGCATGGACCCACGCAGACATTGTGATCATCAAGTGACAAGATCGTAAAGCGAGCGCAGAAGCGAGAACCACTGTTCTAAGCGCAAAAATTGTCAGGTAATATGTATACTCCAACCCCCAATGGGAACTTGAAGAGGCAACATACTATGCTTGGTAGAAAGATCGTTCTCACGCTTGGCGCCATGATCACAGGCGCCGCCTTGACCGTTGCGGGCACGCCACTACATGCGGAATCCGTGTGCAAGGGAATTGAAAAAAATGCCTGCGAGAAGAAGGATGACTGTGCTTGGGTAGACGCTTACACGCGCAAGGACGGCGTCAAGGTCTCCGGTCATTGCCGTACCAAGGGCGGAAAAAAGAAGTCCTCGTAAAAACAATCGGTATAACCGAGAAAGGCAAGCATCTTGCCTGCCACAGAGGGGGCAAAGCCCCCTCCTCCACATGGAGGAATCAGGATTAGCGATAGCCCCGAGAACAGACAATAAGCGAACCAAGCAGCGATGAGTTGTTCTGCAATTGCCAAGCAACCATGCGGGGCACTCCACTCTCGCGTTGTATCTCCCCCTCCGCCCCCATGTGACACGCACCCTAAAGAACTCGGCGACGGCAGTCAGCAAAGCCCTTGTAGAGCACAAAATTGACGTAGTCATTATTGTCCTCGCGGGTAACGAAGGCCACGCTATTGGCGGAGGTCGGGCGCTGACAATTCACCACCAGCCCTCAGTCCTACAAGTCTCCAGGTGGACAACAAGCGGCGAACTGAGGGCGTTTACTTCACAGCAGGCACAGTGGGGACGACAACAGGCACCGGTGTTGCGATGTAGGGAACACCGTAGGCCGGGTAACCGTAGCCCCAGGGAGCACCCCAGTTAGGGCCATATCCATAGTAGTCGTTCCAGCGGTTGTAGCCGCGACCCCAACCGTGTCCGCCGACATTCATACTCATGTTGAAGTCGAAGAAACCGTCGCCGAAGAAATCGTTCCACCAGTCGTTACCCCAACCATTTCCCCATGGTCCCCCCCAAGCATTCGCAGAGGAGGAGGTACCGAGCAGAACGGCGATGGCCGCAGCAGTCATCAGTTTTTTCATGGTAATGCTCCTAAAAGGCTCGTTAGTTCGGATTGCGCCTGGGAAGAATGTTCTCGGCGTAAGTTAGCGGAAGTTCGGTACATTAGCATATTCCAATATTACAAATGCAATATTGGTATCAAGGCAAGCATTTCAAATATGAACAACGAAATCAAAATCGCCAAACCCGACGACTGGCACCTGCATCTGCGCGATGGAGCAGAAATGGCCTCGGTGGTCGCCCATACGGCACGGCAATTCGCCCGCGCCATCGTGATGCCAAACCTGAAGCCGCCAGTCACTGACACGGCGCAGGCGCTCGCCTACCGTGAACGTATCCTGTCCGCGCTACCCGAGGGGCCGACCTTTACACCCTTAATGACCCTGTATCTGACGGACAAGCTGGCGCAGAAAGAGATTCGGGTCGCCAACATTAGCGGGGCTGTCTATGCAGCGAAGCTCTATCCTGCCGGAGCCACGACGAATTCTGAAAACGGAGTAACCCGGCTGGATCGCATCTATTCACTGCTGGAGGAGATGCAGCGAGTGGATATGCCATTGCTGGTCCACGGGGAAGCGACAGACACAGAGATTGACATCTTCGATCGCGAAAAGCGCTTCATCGACGAGTCATTGACTGCATTGGTCAGGGATTTTCCCCAGCTGCGCATCGTCTTCGAGCACATTACCACCACAGATGCCGCCGACTTCGTGCGCGAGACCCCGAAGACCGTCGCCGCGACCATCACGCCGCACCATCTACTTTATAACCGCAATGCAATTCTTGCAGGCGGGGTCAGACCCCATTTCTATTGCCTGCCGGTACTCAAGCGAGAACATCATAGGCAGGCGCTTGTGGCGGCAGCAATCAGCGGAGATCCAAAGTTTTTTCTCGGAACGGACAGTGCACCCCATGCGGTAGCCGCCAAGGAGATCGCTTGCGGTTGCGCCGGGATCTTCAGCGCCCACGCTGCCATCGAGCTCTACGCAGAGGCATTCGACCAGGCTGGGGCGATGCACAGGTTGGAGGGATTCGCGAGTTGGTACGGCGCAGACTTCTATGGATTGCCGCGCAACCGGGAAGTCATTCAGCTGCGCCGGGAGCCTTGGATCGTCCCCGAATCCTATGCCTTCGGGGAAAATGAGGTCAAGCCGCTACGAGCAGGCGAGGCAATCGGATGGCGGTTGGTGGGCTGATCAAGTTAGGAGCCATCCCCTCCTGTCCCTGTGTCATCCGACTCCAGGTCATCGGCCCAGATGTCCTCCTCATGGGGATCAGGCGGCGGATTACCATCGTAAATCTGGTTGCGACGCCGTTGCAGATAGGCATCGCGGATGAAGCTATATGGATCGACCGCGGCGGCTTCTAGAATATCGCTCGTCGTGAGCAGGTCGGCCCGTTTATCAACAACG
>Ga0316198_10000921_pt1 | contig 16467 bp, 8 predicted proteins | sample OudBieAanoxic_MG_FD_204935 | JGI IMG/M metagenome (GOLD analysis project Ga0316198, IMG submission 204935) | Coastal sediment microbial communities from Oude Bieten Haven, Netherlands - site A anoxic | ecosystem: Environmental > Aquatic > Marine > Coastal > Sediment | place: Netherlands...
ACCCTCCTTCAGGTTGAAGATCCGGGAGTTGACCACGACGCCCTGGTCGGAGGTCACTCGGATCGCCCCCGAGAACGAGGTTTTTCCGAAGGTGTCTTCCAGCACGTTCTCGAGGACGGCTGTCTCGCCCGGTTGGATGACGAAGGCCTGGCTCTCCGGTGCCGGATTCGCCTGGTCCCGAACCAGGAGCTCCACCGACACGTTGGCCGTGTAGTCCCCGGGGTTGAGAATGTACAGATCGGTTCGCCAGTCGGCGACGATCGCGGCGCCGGGAATGAGGACGTCCGTCCCTGGAGACAGCGCTGTCAACGGCGCGACAATAATTGTCAAAATGGCAACACTCAAGACGCAGTTCCGTCGATTCATTTCGACCTCCTTATCGGATCGATGTATACCACAACCCCGATGTCGGCAACACCGACGTTGGCTTCAGCGAAGTTCGCGAACGATGCTTCACATATTTGTAAGCCCTCCGAGGTCCACCAGAATTCCACTGCCGAGGGTCCGCGTTTCGGCCAAGCGCGCCGGTCCCGGCGCGCGCCGATCAGCCAGATCGGGCGGAGGACTTGCCCGCCACGGGATGTCGAGCCGCCGTTCAGGCGGGGCGGGTCGGCGCCATCAGCCAGTCCAACCGGTACGTGCGCGCTCGTAGGCGTTTCAAGACAATCGGAATGTAGGCCGGAGCCTCTCATCGGAGGCTTCTCATTCAACCGGACTGCGGCTGGGGTGAAGATCCCCAACCCCACCTTCAACTGAGGAGGTTCTCATGCGAAAGATCGATAGAACGGGTGTGTTGATGACTGTGATGTTAGTCGCATCAGCAGCGATGCTCTGGGCGGCGGTCACGCCGTACAGCCAGGACTTCGAAGGATATGCTCCACCGTCGTCCGGTGGGTTGCTGGGTGACGGATGGCTGGTCTTTGGAAACGTCTTCGATGCCGGCGGCGTCTACCAAGGCGGCTACGGTCCGTTTGACGCGCCGAACAACAGCGACGCCCCGGCGTTCTGCCTGATCGCTTCGGGAGAGGGAGGCACCGCACAGGGCGCACAGCAACTGGTCGTATTCAGCGACTACAACAACGCCAGCCACGGAAACACCGATTGGGTCATCGAGTCCCTCGTATTTCAGGAACAGACGATCGAAGCCGGCGATGTCGGCCAAACCGTGGTCTTCTCCTTTGATGCGAAGATGGGCGATCTCGCGGGAGCATCCGAAGCCGCGGCGTTCATCAAGACGATCGACCCGGGCGCCGGTTTCGCGACCACGAACTTCGTGACAACCGACACCACCTCGATCCCGACGACCTGGGGGAGCTACTCGGTCCAGCTGGCGATCGACTCCGGGCTCGTCGGCCAAATCCTCCAGTTCGGCTTCCTCACGCGCGCCTCGAACTATGAGGCCTCGGGTGTGTTCTACGACAACGTCAATCAGCCGGTCCCCGTCGAGCTGATGAGCTTCTCGGTCGAGTAGGCCATCGGGCACCGAGAAGGGAAGCCCTGGGGGCAGCGGGGAATGGTCATGAGTGGTCGGCACGCCAGACCTTCAGACGAGTTGCGGCTCGGCATCGCGCCCACCGATTGGGCACGACGAGGACTCCGCCTCGTCGTGCTCGGTCTGTGGGCTGGAGGGGTATCGGCGGCCTCGACGGCGCCCCCATGCATTCAGGGCAGTTCCTGCACTCGACACTCACGATTGGCCGACACGAGCGTCGTATCAACATCGGGATGGCACATCTTCCTCGGTGGTGAAAGATTCATCATTGAGGGTGTCTGCTACAACCCGGTGCCGGTGGGAAGCACGTCGCGAAGCTGGGACACCCTTGATGAGGACATCCTTCTGATGCAAGGGGCGGGGATCAACACAATCCGTACGTACTCTCCCATCGAAGAAGCATGGGTCTTGGACCGGCTCGACGCGGCAGGCATCAAGGTCATCATGGGGTTCACCGCATACTCGGGCGCCTACAACATCAACAACGGCGGATATCTCACGTACGTCGACTCCTTCAAAGATCACGATGCGATTCTGATGTGGGAGCTCGGCAATGAGTACAACTACCACCCCGAGTGGTTCGGGGGTAACGTCGAAAACTGGTACGCGATGCTCGAGGCTGCGGCGCAGCAGATCCACCTGATCGACCCCGACCATCCGGTTTCGACGGCGCACGGCGAGCTTCCATCGGTGACGACGCTGGCGATGGCGCCGAGCGTCGATGTCTGGGGAATGAACGTCTACCGCTGGGATTTCTCGCACCACGCAATCACCGATTTCGCGGCGATCAGCGACAAGCCCTGCTATCTCTCCGAGACCGGCGGCGACAGCTACAACAGTGCTCCATCGCATCCGACCTATTCTTTCGGCGCCAACGAGCAGATGCAGGCAGATGCGACACAGGCCCTGCTGAACGGCGTCTTCGCCAATCTCGATATCGGCTCCGGGGTGGCGTTGTTCGAGTTCTCCGACGAGTGGTGGAAAGCGGGCAACCCCGCCACCCAGGATCCCGGCGGATGGGCTCCCTATAGCACCGGTGTACCGTACGACGGAGCACCGAACGAAGAGTATTGGGGAATCGTTGACGTGTTTCGGACCGAAAAACTCGCCGCTGGCATCCTCAGCGCCGTCTACACCGGACCTGTCTGTCTGGTCTCCGCCCACGCCGGGCCCGATCAGTTTCTCCCAGTGGGATCGACGTGGACGACTCTCGACGGTTCCGCAAGCAGCCATTCGGGCGCTCTGACCTTTGAATGGGGTCAATCCGGCGGTCCGACGGCGGTGACCTTCTCCGACCCCGCTTCCACGTATCCGATCGTCAGCGAACTCAATGCCGGTGTCTACACCTTCAGTCTGACCGTGACCGGCGACTGCGGGTCCTCGACCGACGCGGTTGCCGTCTCGGTGGCGGAGACCGTCAACGTCGGCCCAGTTGCGAATGCGGGTCCGGACCAGACCCTGGCGACGGGAACGACGTCGACCACCCTGGACGGATCATCGAGCCACGACCCTGACGGTGGACCTGCACCATTGAGCTTCACCTGGATGCAAACGGCCGGACCAATTTTGGCGATGTCGGGCACCACGGAGGTCTCCCCGATGGTCGCCGGCATGGTCCTCGGAGAGTCGTACACCTTCGAGCTCGTGGCGTTCGACGGGCTCGACACGAGCGACCCGTCGACCGTGAGCCTGCGCTTCGAATCCGTTTTCGCCGACGGTTTCGAGTCCGGCGACCTCTCCGCTTGGCCCGGCGGGAGCCTCGACGGTGGGTCGTTTGGAGGACATAACGAAACCCGGTTCAGTGCTTCGCTTCCGGATCGGGGGCATTCCAGCGGTCTCGATAGAGCGAAGTCACAAATGAACGTACACGCCGGATTCTCCGTTGAGAAGGCTCCTGATGCCACGTCGAGCCAGCGCTCGGCTCGGCCTCCCTCGACGGTGGTCCGGTGACGAGGAGGTTCTCATGAACAGTTTTTTTCGGGTGTTTCTCTCAACCGTTGTGGTGACGATCGTATCGCTGGCGGGATGGGCCGCGGTGACCTCGTACAACCAGGACTTCGAAAGCATGGCGCCGCCGTCCCCCGGAGCGCTGCTGGGTGACAACTGGCTGGTCTTCGGAAACGTCTACGATTCCGGCGGAAGTTATCTCTACGGTTACGGCCCCTTCCAGGCCCCGAACGACGGCGCCGCGTTCTGTGCCATCGCCACCGGAGAGGGTGGTCCACCCCAGGGCAACCAGCAGCTCTCTGTCTACAGCGACTACAACAACCCCGACCACGGCGTCGGCCATCTCATCGAAACCAACGTTTTCCAGGAGCAGACCATCGTGGCCGCCGACGCCGGAAAGACTGTGGTCTTCACCTTTGACGCGAAGTTCGGAAACCTCGAGGGTGCCTCCGAAGCCGAGGCATTCATCAAGACCCTCGATCCCGGTGCCGGGTACGCGACCACCAACCACGTCACCGTCGACATGACCACCGCGCCGTCCACCTGGGGCACCTCCTCGATCCAGCTTGCCATCGACGCCTCCCTGGCCGGCCAGATTCTCCAGTTTGGGTTCACCACGCGGGCTTCCAACTACGAGGGATCGGGCGTCTATTACGACAACGTGAACTTCGACGCGCCCCCTCCTTCGGTCAACCTGAACAAATCGAGCAGCTTCATCATCGCCCAACACGATCATGACGGCAGCGGAGATCTGACTCCCGGCGACTCGCTGCTCTACACGATCGTAGCCACGAACAACTCGCCGATCGACGCTCTCGATGTTGTCATCGACGACACTCCCGACCCGAACACCACGCTGACGGTCGGCGCGACGACCACCACCGCCGGGACCATCGTGTCGGGCAACAACGGCGGCGATTCCGCCGTTTCCATCGCCGTCGGAACGCTTCCCACGGGTGATTCCGTGACCGTGGGGTTCGAAGTGACGGTCAACGACCCCCTCCCCCCCGGCGTTGACTCCTTCTTCAACCAGGCGGCTCTGACCGGGTCCAATCTCGAACCGATCATGTCCAACACCACCGTCAACACGATCGGGGAGGGCGCGCTTTCCCGGCCGATCCCGACGCTTTCGTTCTGGAGCTTGGTCGTCTTCACCGCGCTGCTCGCCGGAACTGCCTTGTGGAGGCTCAGATTGTGAGAAACGGACACGATAGCACCGTCCAACCGAAGACGGCAGATCCCGATCGCCCCACGGCAGATCGTCTGGACATTGACTGAAGGAGAGGCGATCGCGATGGATGTCCGTTACACGACCAGATCGAGGCCGAAACGGCGACCGCGGTCGCCCGCTGTCGCCGTCTGCGTCGCTGCGGTTATCCTCTCCGCCGCAGGCTGGGCTCACGGCCAACTTGTGAACCCCGGGTTCGAGGACGCCGGAGGATCCCTCGATGGGTGGCAGACCTTCGGAAACACCGTGGGAAACGTCACAGCCGATTCGACCACACCGCACTCCGGCACGCACGTCGCGAAACTCTCGGGGCCGGCGAGCAGCGGGGCGAGTACCTCGTACTCCGGCATCCTTCAGGGGCTGGAGACCACGGCGGGCGACCTGTGGACCGCATCTGCATACTTTCGCCACAACTCTCCTACGCGCCTCGAAGAGGAGAATCAACTGGTGATGAAGGTGGAGTTCTACCGACGGTTCGGTGGGTATTACGGCACCGGCGACTTCATCAGTGAAACCGAGATCACCGCGCTTGACGCCACCTCTTCGACCAACGTCTGGCAGCAGAAGACCGTGAGCGCGTTGGCCCCATCGGGAGCGGTCGAGGCCCGGATCTCGTTCGTCTTCGTACAGCACGGTTCGGCAGCCGGAAACGCACTGATTGACGATGTGTCATTGACCTCGATCATCGGGGATGTCGGCCCACCAGAGGGCATCGCCTGGAGGTTGCACTGGCACGACGAGTTCGACGGCGACTCCGTCGACACAAACAAGTGGGCGGTGTTCGACGGTCATTTAATCAAGAACGACGAGCTCCAGTACTACGATCCCGAGGACGTCTATCTCGAAAACGGCCGCCTGATCCTGCGAAGCCGGCAGCACGATCCACCGGTCATCCGTCCCCACCCGAACGGTCAGAACGTCGAGTTCGAGTTCACCTCCGGCTTGGTCGAGAGCCCGGGTCTGTTCTCGCACACCTTCGGCTGGATCGAGGTCCGGGCCAAGCTCCCTTCGACGCAGGGGATTTGGCCCGCCCACTGGATGCTCGGCGAGAACTTCCCGGACATCGGCTGGCCCCGCTGCGGCGAGATCGATCTCATGGAACTCGTGGGCCACGATGTGGATACCGTCCACTTCAGCCGCCACTGGGGAAATCCCTACGTTCACCGGGGAACAAGCTACTCGGGCCCGGACTTTTCCCGGGATTTCCACACCTTCGCTCTTCACTGGACCGCGGAGGAGATGTTCTGGTACGTCGACGGTTCTCTCCGCTACCAGACCGACATCTCGGACGCCGGAGAAATCTACCAGCGGCCGTTTTATCTGATCCTCAATACGGCGGTCGGGGGTTATTGGCCCGGACCTCCCGATCACACCACGGTTTTCCCCCAGTATCACGAGATCGAATACGTCCGCTGGTGGGTCGAAGGCGAGCCCGGCGACTTCGACACGGACGGTGACGTCGATGCCGCCGACGAGGCCGCATTCGCCGATTGTTACGGCGGTGACGGCAACCACTGGAGAGACCCCGCCTGTCGGTTCTTCGATCTCGACGCGGACGATGACGTCGACTGCGACGACTGGGATCGCTTTACCGACACGTGGACCGGCTCTCCGCCGAGCTCCCCGTTTCTCTCGCAGTGCCGGACCTTGGAAGTCCGGCAGATCGGAGGCCGCCATTAAAAAGGCCAGCAAGCTCGCGAGACCTCGGCGTCGATCTAAGGCACCTGCCAGGGCGGCCGGAACGCCCCTCCGCACATCGGCCGCGTTATCCAACCGCAGTGATTCGATCGACGGCCATTACGACGAGGGCATCGCTGCCCTGTTGGGTGAATGATGGATCTGCTTCGTCGATTCCTGTCAGTAACGGGGTGCATGTTCCTGTGTTCGGCCTCTTGGATGGCATGCTCGTCCGAGCGGTCGGGAACCCGCGTCATCGATGACGGCGGCGCCTACCTCCTGGTCCGCAACGGCCAACCCTATTTCATCCGAGGGGTCGGCGGTCAAACCCACCTCGACACGCTGGCTGCAGCCGGCGGTAACTCTATCCGCACATGGGGTGCGGATCACCTCGATGACATCCTCGATGAGGCCCATCGGCACGGGTTGACCGTGTGCGCGGGCCTCTGGTTGGGGCACGAGCGCCACGGCTTCGACTATCACGACCGGTCGGCGGTGCTGGAACAGCTGAAGGCGTCGCTGGAGACGGTACGGCGCCACAAGGACCATCCTGCGTTGCTGGTGTGGGGCATCGGCAACGAGATGGAGGGCGACGGCAGCAACCCGGCAATCTGGCGGGCCGTTGAAGAGATCGCCCGGGAGATCAAGCGCATTGACCCCGACCACCCCACCATGACGGTGATCGCTGAGCTGGGAAACGACAAGGTCCAGAACATCGAGCGGTTCTGTCCCTCCATTGACATCATCGGCGTGAACTCCTACGGCGGCATCACGACCGTAGGTGCGAGATACCGCGCCGCCGGTGGGAGCAAACCGTATGTGGTTACCGAGCTGGGGCCGCTCGGGCCCTGGGAGGTCGGGACGACCCCATGGGGGTCACCGATCGAGATGACCAGCACGGAAAAAGGCCTGTGGTACGCGGACGGCTACCGGAGAGCGGTCACCGAACAGGAAGGTCTGTGCCTCGGGTCGTACGCGTTTTTCTGGGGGAACAAACAGGAGACCACCGCGACATGGTTCGGCATGCTGTTGCCGGACGGATCGAGACTCGCCGCCGTGGACGCTCTCGTCAAGGCCTGGACCGGAGCGCCGCCCGGGAACCTGTGTCCCCGCATCCTGTCACTCGAAGCGGACCCGACCTCACAGCTGCGGCCCGGTCAGACCGTGGTGGCGAGACTCTCAGCGAACGACCCGGAGAACGACGAGTTGACATTCCGCTGGGTGTTGCGATCCGATGCGGGCACGATCGGTGCGGGGGGTGACCTCCAGGAGAACGAAGCGTCCTTCGACGCGTCGGTGGCGGCATCCGGCCCGACGGCGACGGTCACCATGCCGGACAGTCCCGGTGGATACCGTCTGTTCGCGTATGTCGTCGACGATGCCGGCGGCGCGGCGGTCGCCAATGTGCCGCTGCACGTCGAACAACCGGCGACAGCGCACGAGCCGGCGGATCCCGCCATCCCTGAGTCGAGGTGAGGCTCCGATGAGAAACCTGAACGAAGCGACAGTCTGTCGAGGAGCATCACCGATCGCGACGTCGGACGCCGAGGTCCGGGGCCGGTGGGTGACGCTCGGGGCGGAGAAGTTCTATCGGATCGCCAACGCGGATCGCATGCCGCCCTTCCTGATGAGCCTCGTCAGCGATTCGGACCATTGGATGTTCGTCTCGAGCAACGGCGGGCTGACCGCCGGCCGCGGGGACTCCGACAACGCGTTGTTCCCCTACTGCACCGAGGACAAGATCGAGGACAACGCGACGAACACGGGTTCACGGACGATCGTCTGGGCGGAACGGAACGGAAAGCTGTACGTATGGGAGCCGTTCAGCAAGGCCGGCCGGGGGCTCTATGACACCACGACGAACCTCTACAAGAACGTGGTCGGCAACAAGCTCGTCTTCGAGGAGGTCAATCACGATCTCGGCCTGGAGTTCCGATCGCTCTGGACGATGTCCGACAGGTTCGGGTTCGTCAAGCAGTCGGAGGTCGCCAACACGTCTGCCGTGTCGGTGTCGTTGAGCGTGCTCGATGGCATCGAGAACATCCTGCCGTGGGGCGCGACCGAGGAGTTCCAGAGCCGCTTCTCCTGCCTGGGGGACGCCTACAAGCAGAACGAGCTGGACCAAGAATCAGGTCTCGGCATCTACGCCTTCACCTCGATCCCCGGGGACAGCCCGGAACCGCACGAGGCGCTGCGGGCGACCGTCTGCTGGTCGACCTGCCCGGCCCGGGTCCCTCGCCTGGTCTCGTCGGCCCAGTTGGACGCCTTTCGACACGGTGAAACGATCCGGCCCGAGACGCGAGTCTGTGGGCGACGGGGTGCGTACTTTGTCCACAACGCGATCACCATCGCGGCCCGGGGGCATGCGCAGTGGCAGATCGTCGCGGATGTGTCGCGCGGTCATGTCGAGATCGCCGAGTTGAGGCGGCTGCTCAGGAGCACGTCGGACCTCGGTCGGATGGTCGAGGCAGACGTCGCAGAGGGTTCCCGGAATCTCGAGGCGATCGTCGCCTCCGCCGACGGGCTCCAGCTCACGGGCGACTCCCTCGGCTCCGCCCATCACTTCTCGAACGTGCTGTTCAACGTGATGCGGGGGGGCACCTTCGAGTCGTCGTACCGGATACCGGTCGACGACCTGGACGACGTGATCCGGTCCTTCAACCGGAAGATCTACGCACGACATCGCGAGTTCCTGCGTACTCTGGGTGACGAGATCGACCTTCCCACACTCCTCGAGCGGGTTCGCGAACAAAACGACCCACACCTGATGCGACTCGTCCACGAGTACCTGCCGTTGTCGTTCAGTCGGCGCCACGGGGATCCGAGCAGGCCCTGGAACAGGTTCTCCATCGAGGTCAAGGGTCGAAACGGCCGCAGGGTCCTCGGTTACGAGGGGAACTGGCGCGACATCTTCCAGAACTGGGAAGCGCTGTGCCACTCGTTTCCCGAGTTCGTCGAGAACGTCATCTGCAAGTTCGTGAACACCTCCACGGCCGACGGGTACAACCCGTATCGCATCACCAAGAAAGGATATGACTGGGAGGTTCCGAGCCCGGACGAGCCCTGGTCCAACATCGGATACTGGGGAGACCACCAGCTGATCTATCTGCTGAAGCTCCTCGAGATGTCGCGCGACTACCACCCGAAGCGGCTTCACCGCCTGCTGACCGACGATATCTTCGTCTACGCGGACGTGCCCTACGACATCACGCCGTACGCGGACCTGCTGCGGGATCCGAAGCGGTCGATCGTCTACAACGTCGGCCGGGAGGCGGCGATCTCGGAGCGCGAGGCATCGCTGGGGTTGGACGGTCGGTACGTCACCGACCGGTCGGGGGACATCTGTCGCGCCAATCTCGCCGAGAAGCTGCTGGTCCCCTTGTTGGCCAAGGTCTCGAACTTCATCCCCGGCGCCGGGTTCTGGATGAACACCCAGCGTCCGGAATGGAACGACGCCAACAACGCCCTGGCCGGTTACGGGGTGTCGATGGTCACCCTGTACTACGCCCGGCGCTACGTGTCCTTCTGTCTCGACTTGTTCGCCGGCGCCGAGCTCGAAGAGGTATTACTCAACGAGGAGGTCGGGGAGTGGCTCGATGCCGTGAGGACCGCTCTCGAAGACACCCGCCCCATGCTCGCGGCGAACGACATCGACGACGCGGACAGAAAGCGCCTCATCGACCGCCTCGGAGCGGCGGCCGAAGCACACCGGAAGAAGATCTACGAGTCGGGTTTCTGTGGACGCCGCTCGGTGGCGGCCGTCCACGATCTGGTGGCTCTTTTCGAGCTGCTCGTGAAGTTCTTCGACCAGACCATCGGGCTCAACCGGCGCGCCGACGGTCTCTACCACGCCTACAACGTCATGACCGCGACGCCTGACGGCATCTCCGTCGGGCGCCTGCAGGAAATGCTCGAGGGCCAGGTGGCGGTGCTGAGCGCCGGCTGCCTCGAGGGCGAAGAGTGTGTGTCGGTGCTCGAGGGGCTCCGCGGCAGCCGGATGTACCGGGCGGACCAGCACTCCTACAATCTCTACCCGGACAGGAGACTACCGAGCTTCGCCGAGAAGAACACCGTGCCGCCGGAGCAGGCCGCGCGATCCGAGCTGATCCGGAGGTTGCTCGCGGACGGCAACACCGACCTGATCGAGGACGACGTCGACGGCGGGCTGCACTTCAACAGCACGTTCCAGAACATCCGTGACGTTTCGGCGGCCCTCGAGGGACTCGCCGAGACGGGCTACGCCGGGCTCGTTCGAGAGGACGGCGGGCTGATCGCCGAGATCTTCGAGTCCGTCTTCCGCCACCGTGAGTTCACGGGCCGATCCGGGACCTTCTACGGCTACGAGGGACTGGGTTGCATCTACTGGCACATGGTGAGCAAGCTCCTGCTGGCGGTGCACGAGTGCTGCCTCGCCGCGAGTGGGGTCGACGACCCGGCGCGCGAGCGGCTCGTGACGTGGTACTACGACCTTCGCGCGGGGCTCGGATTCAACAAGTCGCCGGGCATCCACGGGGCATTCCCGACCGACCCCTACTCCCACACTCCCGGCGACGGCGGCGCCAGACAGCCCGGCATGACCGGACAGGTCAAGGAGGAGATCATCACCCGGTGGGCCGAGCTCGGGGTGTTCGTGCGCGACGGGCAGATCTGCTTCGATCCCATGCTGCTGCGCAGAGACGAGTTTCTGCCGCGCCCGGAGTCCTTTGAGTACGTCGATGTCGCGGGCGAACGCCGGACGCTGGGGCTCGAGCGGGGGGAGCTCGCGTTCACCAAGTGCCAGGTCGTGTTCGTGGTCCACCTGGCGGCCGACGATCGGGTGGTGGTCCGATTCTCCGACGGCACGGAGAAGACGCTGAACGAAGATCACCTGGGTCCGGAACTCAGCCGCGAGATCTTCATGCGCACCGGCAACATCGCTCGCGTCGATATTTTCGTGAATTCAGACCGGACGGTTGGCACGACGTCGGCCTCCCTGCCCGACGCCAGGCAGCTCGTTGCCGGAGGAGAGGGATCGTGAGCGCAGAAGCGATCTCCCCCAAACCGCCGCTTTCGTTCGTTCCTTTCGGTCAGAAGGTGGCGTACGGCATCGGGATGCTCGGGAATCAGATGTTTCCCGCCGCCCTCGGCGTGTTCATGGTGGTCCTCGTCAAGGGCATGGGATTCACCCCCCTCCTGTGGGGGGTCCTGTTCTTCGTGCCGCGACTCGTCGATGCGATCACCGATCCGATCATGGGTTTCATCTCGGACAACACCAGGAGTCGCTGGGGCCGACGACGCCCGTACATCTTCGTCGGGGCGATCATCACCGGCATCACCTACGTCGTCATGTGGCAGCTGTATCCCGAAAACGGCCTCACCTTCAACTTCTTCTACTTCCTCGGATTCTCGCTGGTCTTCTACCTCGGTCTGACGATCTTCGCCACGCCGTACGTCGCCATGGGTTACGAGATGAGCAGCGATTTTCATGAGCGCACCCGGCTGATGGCGGTTGCGCAGTGGATCGGCCAGTGGGCCTGGGTCATCTGTCCCTGGTTCTGGGTGCTGATCTACGACCCGGACCTGTACGGTTCGGCGGCCGCCGGCGCCCGGAGCCTGGCCGTCTGGGTCGGGCTTTCCTGCATGGGCCTCGCCCTCGTTCCCGCCATCTTCTGTCGCAGCCGACCCACCACCGACGCCGAAGATCTGCAGGAGCTGAGTCGACAGAATCTCCGCGCGGCCACCGGCCAGTTCCTCCAGGGCATTCGCGACACCATTCGGTGCGAGCCGTTTCGAAAGCTCTGTCTGGCGACGTTCCTCGTGTTCAACTCGTTCAACACGGTCGCGGCGTTTTCTTTCTTCATCATCGTCTACTACCTGTTCGGCGGCGACGCGGCCGCCGCGGGCCACTGGCCGGCATGGTTCGGAACAATCGGCGCGCTCTGCACCTGCTTTCTGGTGATCCCCCTGATCACGTTCCTGTCGCAGCGACTCGGGAAGAAACCGACATTCGTCCTCTCCCAGCTCGTGTCGATCGCCGGCTACGCAATGTTCTGGTTCTGCTTTCAACCGGGCCGACCGATGCTGATTCTGATCCCCCTTCCGCTGTTCGCATTCGGCATCGGCGGTTTGTTCACCCTCATGACCTCGATGACCGCCGACGTGTGCGATCTCGACGAGCTGAACACCGGCGCGAGGCGCGAAGGCGCATTCGGGGCCATCTACTGGTGGATGGTGAAGTTCGGGACGGCCTTCGCCGGCGGCATGAGCGGGCTGATCATGACCGTCGTCGGCTTCGTGCCGGACGCCCCGGTGCAGGTTGACGGCGCCGTAGAGGGCATCCGGGCCGCGTACAGCATCGTGCCCATCGTCGGCACGTTGCTCGCCATCGCGGTCATGCGCGGCTACGACATCACCGAGCAGCGGGCGCACGAGATCCGAGCGGAGCTGGAACGACGGCGGGAAAACGATTCGAACACAACCGGTTATCTCGATCCGGGGCCGCTTGGAGGCCCGGTGCCGGCGCCGGTTCCGGCCCCTGACAGGGATGCCGTTGCTGCCGCCCGGTTCGCAGGGAAAGACTGACCGCGAAGGACGAAACGGAACCCCCATGACGAAGGCAGTCATCACTCTTTCAGTCCGAGAGAAACTGGGCTACGGGCTCGGCGACACGGCGTCGCACTTCGTGTGGGACATGGTCGGGTTCTGGATCCTGATCTTCTACACCGACACCTTCGGCATCTCGGCCGCGGCCGCCGGAACGATCATGCTCGTCGCCCGCCTGTGGGACATGGCGAGCGATCCGCTCATGGGCATCATCGCCGACCGCACCACGACCCGGTGGGGCAAGTTTCGACCGTACCTGCTGTGGGTCGCGTTGCCCTACGCCGTCCTCGCGGTGATGACCTTCTCCACTCCGGCGTTCGGGCCCACCGGCAAGGTCGTGTATGCCGGAGTCACCTACCTGCTGCTGATGACCGCCTACACGGCCATCAACCTGCCGTACTCATCGCTCGGCGCGGTGATGACCGCCGACGGGTACGAGCGCGCGAGCCTGAACACATATCGCTTCATCTGTGCCTTCGCCGGGCAGCTGGTGGTGGCCGGACTCGCGCTCACCCTTGCCCGGCACCTCGGCGGCGGAAATGACGCCAGAGGCTACCAGCTGACCCTGGTCGTGTTCGGGGCCGTCAGCTTTGTATTGTTCATGATCGCATTTGCCTCGACCACCGAGAGGATCCAGCCTCCGGCCACGCAACGGCCCTCCCTCAGGAAAGACCTCGGGATTCTCTTCACCAACACCCCGTGGATCGTTCTCTCCGTGGTCGGGCTGATCTCGTTCATCATGTTCGCGATGCAGAACGCCTCCGTGGCCTTCTACTTCAAGTACTACGTGGGTGACGCGGAGAACGTGCAGCTCTTCAACGTCATCGGCAGCGTCGCCCTGATCGCGGGGCTGCCCTTGTCGAGGCCGCTGTCGACGCGGTTCGGCAAGCGAAACGTGTTCATCGCCAGCTCGTTGCTTTCCGGGATCGCCTTCGGTCTGATCGTCCTGCCCGGTGCGCGGGACCTCTCCACCATCTACCTCCTCAATATCCTCGGCAAGATCACCTACGCGCCGGCGGTCCCGCTGCTCTGGACCATGCTGGCGGACACCGCTGACTACTCGGAGTGGACGACGGGCAGGCGGGCGACGGGTCTTTTCTTCTCGGCCTCGACCTTTGCCCAGAAAGCGGGCTGGGGAATCGGCGGCGCGCTCGCCGGATGGACTCTGGCGGCGTTCGGCTATGTCGAGCAGAGCGCGGTGCAGAGCGCCGGGACCGTCACCGGCATCCGTCTGATGGTGTCGGTCTTCCCGGGGGTGCTTTCGATCCTGTGTGCGGCGCTGCTCGTGTTCTACCGGGTCGACGATTCGACCTGCCTGCAGATGCAGGAGGAACTGGAGGCGCGGCGGGCCGACGCGGCGGACCGGCCGGCGACACCTGATTTGGTTGGAGGGAGCCGATGAAGACGACCGCGATCGCCGTTCTAACGACCGTCATGGTCGCCCTCACTTCTGCGTGCGGCGAGAACCATCCGAACGACCCGGCGAGTCGTGTCGAGGCCCTGCTCGGGCAGATGACGCTCGAGGAGAAGATCGGGCAGCTCAACCAGTACAGCAACACGTTCGACATCACAGGCCCTCCTGCCGAGGATCACGCGGGCCGGGTTCGCCTCGAGAGAATCCGGAACGGGCTCGTCGGATCCATGCTCAACCTCGCCGGTGCCGAGGAGACTCGGCGGGCGCAGGAGCACGCGGTCGAGCACAGCCGGCTCGGCATCCCGTTGATCTTCGGGCTCGACGTCGTCCACGGGTACCGGACGATGTTTCCGGTTCCTCTCGGCGAAGCGGCGAGCTGGGACCTCGAGGCGATCGAGAGATCGGCCCGGATCGCGGCCACCGAGGCGGCGGCCGCCGGCATCCACTGGACCTTCGCGCCGGTCGTCGACATCGCCCGCGACGCCCGCTGGGGACGCATCATGGAAGGCGCGGGCGAGGACCCGTTCCTCGCCTCGCGGGTGGCTGAGGCCCGCGTCCGCGGGTTTCAGGGCCGGGATCTCGCGTCCGTCGACACCGTCGCCGCCTGCGCCAAGCACTTCGCCGCCTACGGCTTCGCCGAGGCCGGCCGCGAGTACAACACCGTCGAGATCTCCGAGAACACCCTGCGGAACGTGGTCCTGCCGCCGTTCAAGGCGGCCGTGGACGCCGGCGTGGCCACGGTCATGAACGCCTTCAACGAGATCGGCGGCATCCCCGCGACCGCGAGCTCCCACCTCCAACGCGAGATTCTCAAGGGAGAGTGGGGCTTCCAGGGCTTCGTCGTCTCGGACTGGGATTCCATCGGCGAGCTGACCGTCCACGGCGTCGCCTCCAACCTGCGCGAAGCGGCCGCCATGGCCATCGCCGCCGGCAGCGACATGGACATGCAGGGCGAGGCCTACATCAACCACCTCGCCGACCTCGTCCGGTCGGGCGCCGTTTCGCAGGAGCTCATCGACGATGCCGTGCGCAGGGTCCTGAGAGTCAAGTTCCAGCTCGGCCTGTTCGACGATCCCTACCGCTATTGCGACGCCCGCCGCGAGCAAAGGGTCATCCTGAGTCGGGAGCACCTCGACGCCGCCCGTGATGTGGCGCGGAGGTCGATCGTGCTGCTCAAGAACGACAACGACCTGCTGCCCCTCGAGCCGACCCGGGGCTCGATCGCCGTCATCGGCGCCCTCGCGGCGGACAAGGACGCACCGCTCGGCAGCTGGCGCGCGCGGGCTCTCCCGGGCTCGGCGGTCTCGCTGCTCGAAGGAATCCGGGCGGCCGTCGGCGATGACGTCGAGATCACCTACGCCGAAGGGGCGCCTCTGGCGGTGGGTGAGCGGAGCTTCCTTCATGAGCTGACCTTCAACACCGGGGACACGTCCGGCTTCGCGGCGGCGGTCGCCGCCGCCGAGGCTGCCGACACGGTGGTGATCGCGGTGGGCGAGGAGGCGTTCCAGTCCGGTGAGGCCCGCTCGCAGGTGGACATCGGTCTCAAGGGTGTGCAGCAGCAGCTCCTCGAGCAGGTGCACGCCGTCAACCCGAATACGGTCGTGGTGCTCATGAACGGCCGGCCGCTGACCCTCGGCTGGGCGGCGGCGAACGCGCCGGCGATCCTCGAGACCTGGCACCTCGGCTCCGAAGCCGGACACGCCATCGCCGACGTCCTGTTCGGCGACTACAACCCGTCGGGCCGGCTGCCGGTGTCGTTCCCCTCTCACGTCGGTCAGGAACCCCTGTACTACAACGCGAAGAGCACCGGCCGCCCCCGGTCTCAGGGAGATGTCTTCTGGTCCCACTACACCGACGCCCCGAACGGGGCCCTGTTCCCGTTCGGCTTCGGCCTCAGCTACACCACCTTCGAGTACTCCGGCGCCGAGCTGAGCGCCGACGAGCTCGCGCCCGGCGACGAGTTGACGGTCGAGGTCACGGTCGAAAACACGGGCGAGCGGGCCGGCACCGAGGTCGTGCAGCTGTACGTCCGCGACCTGGTCGGCAGCGTCACCCGTCCGGTGAAGGAGCTCAAGGGCTTCAGGCTGATCGAGTTGGAGCCGGGGTCCGCACAGACCGTCAGCTTCA
>Ga0316198_10000922_pt1 | contig 16450 bp, 10 predicted proteins | sample OudBieAanoxic_MG_FD_204935 | JGI IMG/M metagenome (GOLD analysis project Ga0316198, IMG submission 204935) | Coastal sediment microbial communities from Oude Bieten Haven, Netherlands - site A anoxic | ecosystem: Environmental > Aquatic > Marine > Coastal > Sediment | place: Netherlands...
ACAAAAGACCATTCAGTATCTGGATGAATTTTATGAGATTATAGAAGATGAAAACAGGTTGTCCAACCGGATCTTTGAATCCTGTAGAAAGTAACTGCTGCGCTGGGAAAAATCATTATCAAAATAATATAGTTCTCAATTACAGGAAACAATTCTAGAATTACCTCTTTTAGATTAAACATTCCTCAATTCAAATTACAGTTTGATCGGTCAGATTTTACAGATTGACAGCGATATCAGTCAGGTTTTACAGGTCGACAACCATAAGGACTATATCTGGATCAATACTATTCCATGATATTGTATAAAGAGAAATTTGTGATTTGCGGTGTATCAATGGCTTCATGAATGGTCAGTCTAATCCTGCGGGTGTTTACCGGCTCAAAAATATCAATAAACTTCTGTCCTATAACACTACCTTTGGACAGTTGGAGCCATTGACCGTTGACCATTGCCTCTACTTTAAAGGAACGAACCCGTTCCCCTTTCCTGATATCTTCCTGTATGACAATCTGCGAGATGTCATTTAGTGCTTCTAATTTAAGCTCAATTTTATACTTTTTCCCGGATGCAGAAGCAAGCGGTGAAGAAAATCTTCTTTTGATTTCTTCACCCCATTCCCTCAGACGCTCCACATCAGGCTCAGGCATTAGTCCATCCGGTCCGGGTGTTAATCCCATAATGAGGGTTGAGTTATGACCAACGGAGCCATAATAGATGTCCATTAGTTTATCGAGTGGGTAAATATGTGCTTCATCTCCCGGCTCCCAGAACCATTCATGCCTGCCATTAAAACCTCTCAAAGGGGCATCCGACATCGCCGGCATCCAGTACTTTCCGTTAGGATCGCCGTGTTTCAGAATATAAAATCTGTCCCCTTCCGTGTCGCCGGCGTGTGAATAGTGGTATGGGAAAGAAGCATAACAGGGATAAGGAACAGTGCCGCTTTCAGAACCACCCCAGCGGGCTTCAGCATATTGTTTATTATGATAAAAAAGGCAATTGGGCTGGTATCTCCTCACGATTGGTAGTACATCCGGAGCACCATTTTCCGGATGGTCTGCCCCCCCATCAAACCAGATTTCAAATAATTCACCATAGTTGGTGCAGATCTCCTTTACCATACCTTCAACCATTTCATTATAGTGTTTCTGGCGATTAATCTTAAAATCACCCGTCCCGTTGACCACGAAGTCATGCACACCATAATAGGAATTCCACCTAATGCCCAGGTATATCCCTGGCTTGATCCCATATTTCCTGCATGATTCAACGAAGTCCCGAACCAGATCTCCTTTACCATCTTTATATTTCAGGGCTTTCATACAATAAGGATTAACCTCGGATTGATACAGTGCAAACCCTGTCTCGTGGGTGGCAGTAAGTATGGCAAATTTGAATCCTGCATCTTTTATCGTCCTGATCCATTGATCAGTGTCCAGGTTTTCCGGGTTGAAGATCTGGTAATCCTTAATGGGATTAATACGGTTAAAAGATTGATTATATCTCAGATTATCAAATACATGAAGGTCAAAACTAACAAGTGCCCCCAATTCAGCCTGCTGCCATACCAGCTGCTTCCTGTTTGGCAGAGGGTACTCAGAATTTTTTATCGGGATAAGAATGTTATATGATTCATCACCTTTTCTGGCGGCAAGCGATAAAACCCGGGCTGCCCCGTCTTCATAATATACAAAAGGACGCTCAAGACGGTCGGCGATATGATATGTGCCATCATCCAGCCTGACTTTTTTAGGCATCATCCAGTAATCAGCCGCTTTCTTCCAATTAATTCCATCAACAGAAGTGATCAATCCGATAAATCCACCTTCATCATTTGAATGGAAAATGCCATAAAAGCGACTCCGGCCCTGATCATACCAGATGGAAACATCCTCAGTATCGATATAATCAATGACTGGTTCTGGTATAATAGTAAATGGTCCATCCGGTTTTTCGGAAACCGCCACGGCCTGATTTCTGATGAAACGCGTTTCATTTGGCTTGTCCCCTTTAACAACAAGATAGTATCTGCCATCTTTCCCCCGGTCTATTGCAGGATTAACCGTTAAGGTAGTTATCGGCCCGGAAGGTTCAATTAAGGGTACATCCTGCCTTTCCCATGGACCTTCCAGGCTTTCGGAAACAGCAACACCCGTTCTTTGATTAGGGCGAAGGATCTTCCAGTATTCATGGTTATAACCTGTACGGGCAGTTTCAATCATATCCGCTTCAGTATAATCGGTTTCTCCCATATTGGTTGAAATATAATAGAGGTAGTATTTCCCTTCGAAGTATTTAATCTTAGGATTATGCGCGGTTATGGCATCCCAGTGACCTTTACCTCTACCTATTAAGACTGTGTTTTTATATTTCCATGGTCCGTAGGGTGTTTTTGATACCGCATGTGCTATCTCCGAGTGTGTCAGCCATCCTAAAAATGTAAAATCCTTCTTCCACCTGGCATAGAACATATGGTATCTGCCATCCTTTCCTTTGACAATTGAAGCACCCCAGTTATAATACCCCTCTGTTTTAAATAAATTATCTTCTTTAACTGGTTCAATTCTATCCCTTAAAAAAAAATTATCAGGATTATTCTGCGCCATTGAACCCAATGCGATTAAAGAAATCAGAGATATGAGAATGCTTTTTTTTAACATGGACAAGGCATCATGATGAGAAATTCAAGTCGGTTCAAAAAGTTTTGTATTTATCTATTAATCCTTAAATTTAGTTTGATAATGATTTTTTCAAAAGTTTCCAGACATTTTTCGAATTATAAAAATATCCTGATGAATTTTTATAGCATGCCAAAGTATTTAGTTATATCGGCGCTTCTGTTATTATTAAGTATTTCTTGCCTTAAAGAGCAATCACAGGTTGCAGAGAAGCCAAATATCTTGTTCTGTATCTCAGATGATCAATCCTGGGCACATACCTCATATGCCGGGGAGAAAGCCATTTCCACACCTGGGTTCGACCGATTAGCCCGTGAAGGAATTTATTTCAGCAATGCATTCTGCGCATCTCCTTCCTGTTCGCCATCCAGGGGATCTATTATAACCGGCCAGGAAATGTGGCGGCTAGGGGAGGCTGCACAACTGTTCAGTGCAGTTCCTAAAGAGCTGGAAGACTTAAGTTTTCCATTATTGCTCGAAAAAGAAGGATATTTCATAGGTCATACCCAGAAGGGATGGGCTCCAAATGATTTTAAAGTCCACGGTTGGGAAAGAAATCCCCTGGGGAAGGCATTCAATGAGAAGAAAACTGATCCACCTGTCAACAATATTGTTTCTAACGATTATGCAGGCAATTTTGAACAGTTTTTAGAAGAATGCCCTGCAGATAAACCTTTCTTTTTCTGGTTTGGTAGCTCTGAACCTCACAGGGCATTTGAGCTAAACTCAGGAATTGATAATGGTATTGATCCTGAGAAAATTAAAGTCCCGGAATTCCTCCCTGACGTACCGGAAGTCCGAAAGGATATTGCTGATTATCTTTTTGAGATCCAATGGGTAGATCAGCATTTGCAAAAAATGATAAACACATTGGAGGAACGTGAACTACTTGATAATACCATTATAATTTATACAAGCGATAATGGGATGGCTTTCCCATCAGCGAAGAACAATCTTTATGAATTTGGAATTCACATGCCGTTGGCTATTCGCTGGCACCAGGGTATCACCAAGGGAGGACGGACCATAGAGGACCTGGTCAGCCTTACCGACCTGGGTCCCACATTGCTTGAAGTAGCTGACATTACTCCTCCGGAAGCCATGACAGGGCAGAGTCTGTCAAATATCTTCAAGTCTTCTTCATCGGGAAGGGTGGTTCCAAAGCGTGATTATGTTTTTTCAGGGAAAGAGCGGCATACGATATGCAGGGAAGGTGATCTTCCCTATCCGCAAAGATCTGTAAGGGATTACCAATTCCTGTATATAAGAAACATGGAGCCAGACCGCTGGCCTGCCGGATCACCCGATGAGAAATCAGTGCATGGATGGATCTTTGGAGATATCGACCAGTCTCCAAGTATGAGTTACCTACTGGAATACCAGGACACAAAGAATGTCAAACCGTTATTTCAGACGGCAACTGCCAAACGGCCATTTGAAGAATTATATGATATTGTTAAGGATCCCTATTGTTTAAATAATCTGGCTGATCTCGGAACCTATTCAGAAGAGAAAATGAGATTATCAAAAGTTCTGGATGCTTATCTTCTTAGAACGGAAGATCCAAGAGTTGTCTCTGGCCAATCCATATGGGATGATTTTCCGTATTATTTTCAAAATCCTGATGGGAAGGTCCCGTATAACAAAGCATTTGATTGAATTTACTAAATAATTGAAAATATAAAATATGAGACCGAAACATCATCCTATAATATTGATCCTCCTCGTTGTATATTCCGGGAATATATTTGGGCAATTCGGACCAATAGGTTACGATTTTAAGGATCCCTATGTAGAATTTGAGGGATTGAAATTTGCGGTAAGATTGTCTACCGATAATAATATTTATTGTCCTTCACCATCCCATCTGGAAGTCAGCAGAAGCAATGATAGGGAACTGGTCCTCAGTAGCAATATGCTCTCAGCTGCCGGGGGGCAATTAATGTCAGAAGGAAATATCAGGCTTATTATAAACGATCTGGGAAATTCAAGATTTACATTGCGGGCATCAGGAGGTCATCCAGCAGAAAAATGTAAAACCATATTGATTCTGATAAAGGGGATCAATGTAAAATCGATGGTTTCAGAATATCCCGTGGCCAAAGGTGTAAAAGAATATAGTAATAACAATATAAGGGTAAGTTATCCGTCGAGGGCAGCTACTATGCCGTTGGTATTTTTTCCGTCTGCAGATAAAGAATGGTTTGTCCTTTCAAAAGATAAGGAAATACGCAGGAAAGGATTTGCCTGTTCATATGACCACTTAAACAAAGAACCCGTGATCCTGATCAGCCATGATGAAGATTCCCGGAAGATCAATGAAAGAATTGAATCTCCTGAATGGATACTTGGATCAGGGGAATCACGATTGAACCTTGTGAAGGAGCGCTGTGATGACCTGGAGAAATACTTTAATATCAAACAATATAAGGATAACCCTATAAGTAGTTCAATAGATAAGATCAAGCTGGTGGTGTTCTTTCATGGGATTCATTTCACGGGTCATATGTTCAATACCTTCAAACAAATGGAAGCTCAGCTTAATTGGATATGCCAATCGATCGATGGCGAAAATGTTATAGCCTTTCTCCCAGCCTGGGATGGAAGATATTACAATACCTATCCTGAACATGAGCCTGAGCCAAGAATGGGTGGCGCTGATGGTTTGAGGAATTTTGTAGACACCGCGCATGATCTTGGTGTGAAGGTTGTCCTTATGCTGGGTGGCCCCAATCTGGCTACTTTTAAATTCCTGAAAGAGCATAATATGATGGATGCAGCCTTATTGAAAGAGAATGGATTTCCCCAGGTTCAGGATTGGCTTGATTGGAATATCGATCTTTCTATTGAGACAATGGGAATGATCATGAATTTTGGGCATCCTGATTATAATCAATATATGATTGATAAAACAGTTGATTTGTTTGATAGCTATAATGTGGACGGCGTTTTCCTTGATGGTACATTACGATGGGAAAATAGTCCGGATTACTCCGCTTATGAAGGTTTGCTGCGATATACAGGAGAACTTCGGAAAAGGTATCCTGACAAATGGTTAATGGGAGAGGATGGCTATGATGTGGTGTACGGATTGTTTGACATGTTTCACACCTCCGGTGGGCCACTTGGACTGGAGAATTTTCTTCTGAGATATACCCGGCAGTTTTATTACTTATCGTATCCTGCAGAAAATGGAAGTTCCGGGGTACATGAAATTGGATGGTCAGTCAAATCGCCTACCATTACAAGCGCTGATCCCAACTACACCATACCATCACTTTCCCTTATTCATGGGGATATTGATAAATATGGGGATACCATAATTGAAAAGATAAATAGGTATAAAACCTGGGAACTTAAACGATGCCCTATCATGGATTAATTCAGAACGGTACTACTGACCTGGCAGGTATTCTTACGTTATCCAGTTTCGGTAAGTTCATCTCAAGGTTGATGTCTTTTCCGACATTACTTATAGCCTATCTTGCGGCCCCTTATCTTATTCCCATGGTCATGATGTTCAGTTTAACTATACAAATTGGCTCAAATTACGGTCTGGCACAAAAGCAAAAGGCTGTCCTATAATTAATATGGATAACCTGATGCTTGATATGAGAATTTATGGCCTGGTTATTGCATTCCATTATTCCTTCTGAAAGTAGCGAGATAGTACCCATCTTCATTTTCATCTGGACAAAGCTTGAATAGAAAAGGAGTAAGATTTTCGATCTTCACCTGTAATTCTGTAGGGTTGGATTCAATTATTCGGGTTTGAATGGAACATTGATTTATCTTATTCTCAAAAAAACAATCCGGATTTTCTCCCCACTTTGAGCTGGAGATCCAGGCATCTGAACCATTAATTTGGCATATACTATGATAATCATAAACACAAATTTTAATATCAAGGATATTTCCTAATAACTCTACAGATTCATCCCCATAAACATGGGTGATCCGGGTAGCCACCCAGGAGCCTGAAAAATCAATTTTCTGATCTGAACCACTGGGGATGTCGGGAGTTTGAATATCCTTTTCACACGAGAAGAGTAGCAGGCATACGAAAGCCAGGATCGTGGTTTGGTGCATAAAGTTTTTCATGATCGTACTGTTTAAAGGTTACTTAATTTTTAAAGATCTGGTAATCAAAAACAGCATGCTGTATTAATAAAAAACAATCGATTGTCAGTGACCTAAGTATTATATGTATTTATTTGGTTTAATACTTATGTGTTAAATTAATCCAATGTCATGCCAAATATTATAAGAGCCTATTTGTCAGGTATTTATGATGGGCGAATTGATAAATATGTTCAATGTTAGGACAATGTTTTTAGGTTTTGTCACATTCATGAACAGATAAATCGTGTATTATATTCCTGTTGGCGTATCAACAATTCAAATAAGCCGAATTTGTTCATTTTTGAACACTTTATCGGCCTTTGTTTAAAGCCAGATATTTGTTCGATATTGAAAGGCTCCTGGCATCGGATCATATACTTTTTGCTTTCAATATCCTCCATTCTATTGCAATTTGTATTGAGACTCTCCCTTAACATGAAGTCTTAGATTTGAACAATTAGCATTTAACATACTATAGTTTATATCCTGTCGTTTTAAGATTTGAAAACACTAATAAGACCAACTATGTATATTTTTAATCGTATCGCGAGATACCTGTCGATTTTTGTCCTGACAGGTATGATCAGTTATTCTTCCATGGCCCAGGTTGAGGTCAAATGGGAAAAAGAATTAAGCTCTGATATTTTATGGCAGGAAGTTACTGCCTTAGGTAATTTAATTGTCAGTTCGGGGAATCAATTGGCCAGAGTGAATACAGAAACCGGTGCAATTATCTGGAGTAATCAGGAATTGTCTGGATTGAACCGTATCGCTTATAATGAGATACCAAGAAGTCCTTTTTTTACAGTGGACCTGGGGAAAAGCATCCTTGTTCTTGATCAGCTATCAGGTGATCTGGTTTTTGATTCTCAAACAGCAGGCATTGGCACTATTGAAGATTATTTTCTTTTGTATAATTCAGATGCCATTCTGGTTTCGGGAGAAAGTTCGGGAGGTGATCCTGTAATGGTATCAGTAAAGATGTCGGACGGCAGTGTTTCCTGGAGTATGAATGAGGAATTTGGAAGAATAATTTCTGTTACCGAGCTTGGGAACAAGGAACTTTTGATTGTTACACTCTTTAATAATTACAAGCTTAATGCTGAAAATGGGGGAGTAATCTGGAATGAAGTTAACTCTTCTGAATCCGCCCAAATAAAGAATATGGGTGCTATGGGTGATCTGATGAAAACAATGGCGGGAAATATGGCTGAAGACATGGAGATTGAACTCCGTTTTTACAGGCCGGAGGGTAGTGATGTATTCTATCTTGGATCACAGCAGGAATCACTATCCGGCTTTACCTCATCTAGTGGAGGAAGCTCTGAAAGTTATCAGAATGTTTATAATGCATATAATATATCTGATGGGAAACGCGTATGGGATGAGGCACTGGAAGTGAAGGGGAAATTAGGGCAGGTTGCTTTCATGGATAACGGCATTCTCGTACTTCCCGATGATGGTAACAGGACCAAAATAAATTTATTTGATTATAAGACCCAGACAGGCCTTTGGGGCAAGAAAGGGAAAGGTATACCTATCAAAGGTGGTATATATGATTACCTTGATGCCGGAGATGGTATTCTTCTGGTATCTCAGACTTCCAATAACAATTTCTTAAATTATCTGGATCCTACTGCAGGACTTATAACTTTTGAAAAACCTGTGAAAGTAGATGGATATGTTGTTGGAATTGTACCTCTTTCAAGTGGTATACTTTATATCACAACTGAATCCATGAATATCCTGGACCCAAAATCCGGCACATTAAAATGGTCGAAAAGCATTCAGACAACCCCACATTTGACAGCACAATATGATGGGAAGATCTATGCTTTTGATACCAAATCAAAGACCTTAAAAGTAGTTGACGAACAATCTGAAAAAGTAAGTGAATTATCTGATTTCCAGTTAAAGTTCATGGGTGGTGAGTCGCCCAGGAACCTTGAGGTAATGGAAGATGGAATATTCGTCCATTCAGATCAGAACGTTGCAAAATTTGGATTTGATGGAACCGTAAAGTTCCAGGAATATTATCCTGCTCCAAAAGAACCGGGCTGGAAGCGCGCATTGCTTTATGCTGAAGCCGTAAGGGGTGCTTATATCGGAGCTAATTCATATTATGTGTCAGGCGCTATGGCTTCTGTAGAAGATGACGTACGCCAGGAAGACGCCCTTGCCGGGGAAGTTGTTGATGAAATAGGTAATGCATATGGCGAATTGGGTGATCAGGCATCGAGCTATGCTGTTCAGGCTTTTAAAATGGCAAATGCCAGGTTCAAAGCAACACAAAGTGGCAGGGATTTTATGTTCATTATGTCTAAGCAACCGAATGGGATAGAATTGCTGAGGGTCAGCAAGACCAGCGGCAAGGTAGATGGCAGGATCAGTCTTGGCAAAGACAGGGAGCCCATCTACGCAGTCGATGACATCACCGGGCAGGTCTATTATCGTTCGGATGATAACAAGATGACCTCTTATAAGGCGAACTAAGAAAGGTGTATACCTCCCGTTTCGGCGGGAATGGGATCATTTTTGTGTTATAAATATGTATCTCAAGTCCGGATTTTCGAATCCGGGCTTTTTTATTAATTATGATAGGTGGTATCCTGGATAAATCCAATAATTTCGATTTTGTTTCCCTTCACTATATATTCAACATAATCTCCTTCTTTACAACCAAAGTTGAACCAGCATGGGAAATTGCACATTAGCACTTGAAATTTTTTATCCCTTGTAATATCCGAATTAGAGTCAGGACAAATTTCTCCCACATAATAATGTTTCACGACGCCATCTATATCTTTTGTGACAATATTAAGATTGAGGACATCATCCTCTCCCGGGGCAGGTTTTTCAGCAATAATTTTACCACGGCCTCCCCTTATATCAGGATCCTGAAGTTTTGGATTTATGCTAGAAAATAGAAAGAGTGTGAATAAAAATAAAAATCCGGTGAAAAAAATCTTGTTTTTCATGATACTTGTAGTTTAGTTTAGAAAGATTAAAAATTGGTTCAGCTTGTTTAAATGTGGATTTAAACGGTTCTCTAATTGTATATTACAAATTAATCCCTTAATTTTCAAGACATTAACTCAGTTTTTTAATGTCAGGCCGAAAACTCGTGTTTACAGTTTTACTGATTTTTGCCGGCCTTGTTGCAGCCGCTCAACAGGTTCTTACCGAATACTTCCAACTTAATGATCTGATTTCCGATGATTACGCGCTCAGTCCTCAGAATTTCGATCTGGAACAGGATTCACTCGGAAGGATCTATATGGCCAATGGAACAGGCATTCTGATCTTTGAAGGGAATCGGCATTATATGGTCAGAGGATCAGAAAATTTAACGTTCAGGTCCCTGATAAAGGATCTAAATGGCCGGATTTATGCAGCAGGAATGAATCAGCTGGGATATCTGGCCAGCAATGACATGGGAGAAATAGGCTACTTTTCACTTTACCAGTATATAGAAGATCAAACATCTCATGAATTCAGGATCACAGACCTGATCATTCATAACGAAATATTATTCTTTAAATCCGGAACCCACGTTGGACAATTAAAGGATACCCTGTTAACCGAATGGGAATTCGAGTCCCCGAATCTGATATTCCAGGTTTTTGAAGATAAGATCATTACACAAAATGAGAATGGCGAGCTGTTCAATCTCTCAGATGGACATTTGGAATCAGTATCACTTCCAACCAGAAATAAAGTTAGTCCCCTGCTAAAAGGAATAATTCCTTTAGAAAAGGACAAGAACTTACTTATATCCAGGGAGGAAGGACTCTGGAGGATGGAGAACAATGAGATTTCACAGCTTCAGAATGACGCCACTAGAATCCTCAGCAAAACAGTGGTAAAAAGCATCCTGGTTCTCCCCGATGGCATTATAAGTATTGGTACCGCTGAAAAGGGGGTAATATTTGTCAATTCATGGGGTGAAGTGACCGATCAGCTTTATGCAAATAACGGGCTCATTAATGAGAATGTATATTTTTTATACCTGGACATGCAGAATAATCTCTGGATGGGGCATGATAACGGTTTTAGCAAAACAGAATATCCCTTTTTAATCCGGTATTACGGGGAAGAACAAGGCCTGAATGGAATAATCCTGACTATGCTGGAAGACAAGGATTACATTTATGTCGGAACTTTAGATGGATTGTTTTATAATAATCCCAATGAATCTTCTCATTTTACTGAATTCCCTGAAACACGAGAGATCTGGGATATTAAAGCTATTGGAAACAATATCATCGCTGCTTCTTCCTTTGGTATTCATTTCATAGAGAAAAATAAGATCATTAAGACGCTTGATATCAATGCAAGGTACATCATGCCTACTGCCATTGAGGATATTGTTCTTGTTGGAATTGGTTCCGGGTTGGGAAAACTGAAAAAAGAGAAAGATCAATGGATCTGGGACGGTGAAATCGAAGGGATCGACCATGAATCCCGTTTTATTATTGAGGAAAATGACAGTACTTTCTGGCTTTCTCATGAAAAGATCTCTAAAGTGGTCTTCTCAGGTAATTTGCAGGATGTGTTGGAAACCATGACCTGTGCTGAAGAGCAGGGGGTTCAAGGTGATTTTTATCAGGTTGAGTTGGTCTACTTTAATGGCCGGGTGCACTTTGCCACCCAAAATGGTTTCCTGATATATGATAAAGAATCAAAACAAATTGTAAAAGATTCTTTGCTGAACAATTATTTCTGGCCTTACGAAAGGGAGACTTTCGCTCCTATGGTTGATCCGGAAGGAAAATTGTGGATCACTTCAAAAAGATCAACCGGGCCACTTCTTCCCCTGGGTAACCAGACTTTTCTATGGGATACGCTTGCCCTACACAGGTTAAAAAATACTGATGTATGGAAAATGAAACCAGGAGAGAACGGATCTGTATGGTTATGTACAACTGACGGCTTATATCTTTACGATTCTAATTTGCAAAAGACTTTTGATACCTCATATCCTGCCATTATTAACCGAATCTATATCAATCAGGATTCATTGATCTTCTTTAGTGCACCCAGACAAAGGATGCACAACCAGGCTCAAAATGAGCCAATTGTTTTGCCATTTCAATTCAACAATCTATTGTTGAATTTTGATGCGAATTCTTTTCATATTAATGAGCACCTGATGTATTCCTATATACTGGACGGATTTGATGAGAAATGGTCAGTCTGGTCAGAGGATCGAAAAAAGGAATACACCAGAATCCCTGCAGGTGATTATATGTTTAAAGTGATAGCCCGTAATTTTTACGGGATCGAATCTAAAGAGGCCGCTTTTAAATTCACCGTTTTACCTCCCTGGTACCAGACCTGGTGGGCTTATGGAGGATACTTTTTATTATTCGTGGGTTTGCTCTTCGGACTTGACAGATACCAGCGCAAAAGAATCCATAAAAAGCAGGTGGCTAAGATCCGGATGCAGGAAAAAGAAATTGAGCGGGAAAAGGAGATCTCCAGTAAACTACGGAATGTGGATCGACTAAAAGATGAATTCCTGGCACATACCTCCCATGATCTTCGCACCCCCCTTCATGGCATTATTGGTATTTCAGAATCCATTGTGGACCAGGTGGAAGGAATGTCGGCCGATGAGATCAAAAAAAACCTGGCGATGGTTACATCTTCAGGCAAGAGACTTTCCAGCATGGTTGACAGTATCCTGGATTATTCAAGAATAAAAGCTAAAGATCTCGACCTGAAAATAAAGAATGTCGACCTGCATGCCATATCAGATCTTGTTCTGAATATGAGTCAGCCAATGATCTCAAAAAAGAAGATTCAACTCATCAATAGTATTCCGGGAAATCTGCCATATGTCAGGGCGGATGAGAACAGGCTACAACAGATACTTTTTAACCTGGTGGGTAACGCGATAAAATTCACGGAATCAGGATCTATTCAAGTTGAGGCCAGAGTTATTGATAGAAAGGTTGAAGTGAAAGTTTCGGATACTGGTATTGGTATTCCTGAAGAAAAAGCGAAGATAATTTTTGAATCCTTTGAACAGCTGGATCTTGTTGTAGACCGTGAATATATTGGGACAGGCCTGGGTCTCACCATTACGAAGAAACTGGTTGAACTTCATAAAGGGGATATATGGGTTGAATCAGAAGTAAACAAAGGATCTACTTTCTATTTCACACTCCCAGTTAATGATTCGAAAGCTAAAAGTCCAGAATCAGATACGAGCCAGGTAATTTTTGAATCAGATGAATTTGCATTAAAAAAGGAAACAGTTGAAGGTGAATTTAAGATTCTAATTGTAGATGATGAACCTGTTAATCAACAAGTCCTGGTCAATCACCTGCATAATGAAAATTATAATGTTGAGGTCGCTGCTAATGGTCTTGATGCCCTAGATCTTGTTCATACACAAAAATTTGATCTGATCTTACTGGACGTCATGATGCCGGGAATGTCGGGGTTTGAAGTGAGTAAAAAGATCAGAGAGAGATATCCTTTAAATGAACTGCCCATAATATTCGTAACCTCAAAAGATCAGATTGGTGATCTTGTGGAAGGATTATCCTTTGGCGGGAATGATTATATTGCCAAACCTTTTTCCAAGGAGGAATTATTAGCCCGTGTAAAGACGCACTTAAATCTGTATAAGATAAATGACTCCTATGCACGATTCATACCACATGAGTTCCTTGAATCCCTTGGCAGAGATACCATAATGGATGTACATCTTGGTGACCAGACAGAAAAGGAGGTAACCATATTCTTTACTGATATCCGTGGATATACCGCCCTTGCCGAAGGCATGTCGCCTACCGAAAATTTTGTTTTCCTGAATGATTTCTTAGGTATCATCGGGCCCGTTATCCGGAAAAACAGGGGGTTCATCCTGCACTACTTGGGGGATGGTTTGATGGCCTTGTTTCTGCATGCTCCATCGGATTCTGTGAAGGCTTCCTTACAGATGCAAAAACGACTATGCAAGTTTAATAGAAAAAGGATAAAGGAAGGAAAGGAAGAAATCCTGATGGGAACAGGTATGCATACAGGAAACCTAATACTGGGAGTTTTAGGGGATAAAAAGAGAATGGATGCAAATGTTGTTTCAGATGCAGTGAATACTGCCTCCAGGATGGAAGGCTTAACCCAAATATACGGTTCTTCGATCATTGTAAGTGAGGATACCATCCTTAGAATAAAAAAACCTGATTTCAATTATCGATTACTTGGGATTGTCCTTGCTAAAGGGAAAGCCAGGCCTGTTAAAATATATGAACTTCTAAATGGAAAGCTTTCAACTTCGAACAAATATAAAATTGAAACCAAAAAAGAATTCGAAAAGGGATTAGATCACTATTATAATAAAGAATTTGTTGAAGCGGCTTCCTGCTTTAAAAATATTTTAAGAAAGAATGAAGAAGATAAGGCTGCTGCATTATATCTTAAACTATCAGCACAATACATGGTCAGCGGGGTGTCGGAAAACTGGGATGGAACGGAACCCGTCACTGGTTAATTTGAGAGTCTGAATTCATCTGCTTAAAGCATAAGTCTGGGATTGATCCGGGATCTTAAAATAGGTTGTGATGGGAGTGTTTGGATTATAAATGATCCTTATTGGTAATCTCCCGGGTCACTGTTTCCAAGATGAAATGAAGTGTATTCATAATTAATTCCATTTATTTCTATGACCAGGGTGTTTTCAGTCAATAATCGGATAACAATTTTTTGACTCATCCATCCTGACGGTGCTTTTGATACTTCAACAGATTCAAGATTCAGTAGCGTTTTTCCTTCTGTTTTGCTAACATTCCAGGTGAATAAACTGATCCCATTTTCAGAACAACTTATTGAAAACGATTTATCTGTATTGAATGTCAGGATCTCTGACTTTTCACATTCGTTCCACTTGTGAACGGGGATACTGGCGTTGTCGAGGTCGTAAATGTCAACAAGCCTCCATTGTTTAATGAGGTTGTCAGTTAATAAAACTTCCACATTATTATCCACATCTGCTTTATATGGAGATGGTTTTATGGCCTCTTTCCCATCATCATCACAGGAGAAAGATCCCAGGGAAATAATAAGCGCTGTAATACAGATGCTTAGGATTTTTGTTGTGGTTTTCATTCTTTTTAAAATATAGTTTCCTTTAAAACCTTAGGCTCATAAATCATGCCATAGTTTTTATCATGGGTATCTTCTTCAATCAGCAAATAGTATAAAAATTACGATTTGCAGTTTAATTAAATTTATTCTGTTTGTATTGAAAAGGAGCACTTTCCTGGAGGATCATTAGTAAAAGCCTGGAATGTAATACCTAATAGAATCTTTTAATTCATCCACTGTAACATCTAAATGAACAATTGGTTTGCATTTTTATTCTTTTTTTCAAATTTTAACCAATTGATTATGTGGCAAATAAGGACTATTTATAGTATATTAGAAAATTAATGAAGAAACCGGTTGAACATAATTTTGATTCTGCAGTCATGCTGGAATCCATGGCTGAGAGTGTATTGATCACTGATACTAAGCTCAAGTATCCGGGGCCTCATATAATCTATGTAAATGCTGCCTTTGAGAAGATGACTGGCTGGAATAGAAATGAGATCATTGGGAAAAGTCCCAGAATTCTACAAGGACCGGATACTGATTATACAATCTTCAATGATATGCAGAATACCCTTGAGGAAGATAAGGTCTGGAGTGGAAAAACTTTAAATTATCGAAAAGACGGGTCAGAGTTTCAAATGCAATGGTCCATCGTGCCGGTTAAGGACGACCTTGGGGAAATAATACAATATCTGGCTGTCCAGAAGGATGTCACACAATTTGTGCTTACTGAAAAAAGGCTCCAGGAATCTATGGAGGCTGAAAAGCAAAGGCTAGTAGAAATTGAAAAGGCAAATAAAAAGCTGAATAAATTAGTAGCACAACAGAAAAGAACGCTGGACCTCTTTAAGAGATATGTTCCTGAACCAGTTGTCAAAAAGGCCCTGAAACAAGACGATAAAGAGATCAGGAATGGAGAATTATTGGATGCGGCCCTGCTCTTCTGTGATATCCGGAGCTTTACACCCATAGCTGAACGGCTGTCCCCAAACCAGGTGGTTCATATGCTCAATGCCTATTATTCTATCATGTCGGAGGTGATCAAAAAGCACAATGGGGTTATCAATCAATTTGTAGGCGATGAAATATTCGTATCCTTCGGTGCTCCAGTACCAATCCCTGATCCTGAGATGTCTTCCGTAAAATGCGCATTGGAAATGATAGATAAGCTTGCTGAGATCAGCAGGAATCTGGACGATATCCTTACTGAAGATATGGCTATAGGTGTCGGGATCCACTTTGGATCTATTGTGGCGGGAAATCTCGGATCCTACGACAGACTATCTTACTCTATAACAGGTGATGCTGTCAATGCGGCAAAGCGAATTGAATCAATGACCAAAAAGATAAAGAATGCTATTTTGATCAGCGAACCTATATACCAAAAAACAAAAGACATGATCTCAACAAAGCGCTGGGGCAGGGTTAAGATCAAAGGTAAAAGAGAAAAAATCAGGATCTATCAAGTTCGTGAACTACTTATTCCTGACAGTAATTCAGACCTATAACCTATATAATAAATCTAAAATTCCAATTTCCTGTTA
>Ga0316198_10000923_pt1 | contig 16443 bp, 14 predicted proteins | sample OudBieAanoxic_MG_FD_204935 | JGI IMG/M metagenome (GOLD analysis project Ga0316198, IMG submission 204935) | Coastal sediment microbial communities from Oude Bieten Haven, Netherlands - site A anoxic | ecosystem: Environmental > Aquatic > Marine > Coastal > Sediment | place: Netherlands...
CCGAAGTTCATGCCAGATACCTGCGCGAGGGCCGTATCAACGTCGACAAAACGATGTTCACCGAACCGGTGACCTATCACGACCCCTGCCAGATTGCCCGAAACGCCGGGGTGAGCGATGAACCCCGCTACATTTTGCGGCAGCTAACAAACAATTTCAGGGAAATGACTGCAGACCCCCGGTACAACTGGTGCTGTGGCGGTGGCGGCGGACTGGTGGCCCTGGGTGAGGAGACGCTCGACTTTCGCATGAAATCGGCCAAGGTCAAAGTCGACCAGGTCAAAGCCTCCGGTGCCGTAATTTTGTCTACCGCCTGCGAGAACTGCCACACCCAGCTCAGCAATCTCAACGACCATTATAAGATGGGGGTTCAAGTGCATTTCCTCTCCTCGATGGTTGCCGACGCGTTGATCGGTACCGGCAAATAGGCCGTGACATCGTAAGAATCCGGGCGTGGCCGTATTTCAGCTCGGAAACATAGGCATTGAATTCTTCAGCAAAGGAGGTGCATACACACTTTTTATAAACGGCCATTTTAAAAGACCACCACCAAATTGCAAAATGGAGGAGATGATGAGAAAGACATTTGCCGTTCTGTTCATTTTTTCACTTGTCCTGGTTCTGGGTCCCGCCGCACATGCCACCAACGGCGACAATTTGATCGGTGTCGGTCCAATTTCGCGTGCCATGGGCGGTGCCGGGGTTGCCGCCCCTCAAGATGCGACCAGCGCCATCTTCGCCAACCCGGCGGCCATGTGTTTCGGCCCCTACTGCCCGGGGTCGTCCGTCGATTTCGCGGGCACGATATTTGTTCCATCCGTCGACGGCAAGGTGAATTACGGTCTGCCCGGCTTTGCCGGTAGCGACAGCAGTGAACTGCCCCCATCGGTGATACCGGCCATCGCCGTCACGTCACCTATCAACGAGAAGTGGCGTTTTGGTGCCGGCATGTACGGTGTTTCCGGGTTGGGAGTGGACTATAAAGATACCAAAATCGACTTTTCACGGATGCCGCTGCCGTCTCCACCAGCGCCGCCGGGCGCCTCATTTTCAGCGGTTTACACCCAACTGCAAGTCCTGAAATTAGCACCGAACCTGGCTTATTTGATCACCCCGAACTTTTCGGTTGGCGGTTCATTAGAAGTCGTCTGGCAGAGCCTCGACCTGGGGGAAGGTGCTAGCTCCGGGTACACGGTGGGGCTGCAACTGGGTGCCCTCTACCATTGGGACAAATTCAATTTCGGCTTCTCTTTCACCACACCGGAAAAGGTCAACCACAAGAATGTCTCCAAATTCGGGAATCCCGCCGGCGAATATCAGGATCTGAAACTGGAAGCCCCGTGGAGGGTCCAGGGAGGGATCTCCTTCGAACCCAACAGCCAATGGCTCTTCGAGGGTTATGCCCGTTGGCTCGGCTGGAGCAGTGCCGATGGTTACAAGGATTTCGACTGGGACGATCAGTGGGTCTTCGGCCTGGGTGCCCAATGGAAACCGGCCGAAAAGTGGGCCCTGCGCCTCGGTTACAACTACGGCAAAAGCCCTGTCAAGGTTCACAACGGTTGGAATCCCAACCCGTTTGATCCCACCAACACCGTCAATGTGCAGGGTACCCCCGTCAACCGAGTCGGTTATGAAACCCTTCGCATCATCGGATTCCCGGCGATTGTGGAACACCACATCACGGGTGGTGTCGGTTACAAGCTGACCGACAGCCTGTCCCTGAATGCGTCCTTCATGTATGCGCCGGAGCAAACCATCAAAGAGGCATCGGCCTTCAACGCCATAACACTTGAGTCGAAGCTGGGCGAATGGTCCACAACCCTGGGCCTAACGTGGTACTTCTAAAGCAGACGGGGGGAATGGATTGTCCATTCCCCCCGCCACAAAGCATGCTTACCGGCTGCCCTCAGTGCCTTCCAGGGGAACACCCCCTGAAAAAGGTCGATTGACATCCTTGGCCTCCCATCGAATTTGAAAATAACTGTGGAATCATACTCTCGGGAGCGCCTTAGTGAGTCCCCGGTCCCAAGGCTCAATCCGATATCGTGAAAAACGCCTTATTTTCAATGAGATTTGGAGCGGCTGGTCCTGGTGGCCGGGAGGGCTGTGTATCAGGTGCACGCAGAACGATTTCCACCCGCCGATTGCGTTTGCGGCCTTCGGCGTTATCATTCGATTCCATCGGCCGGTATTTGCCAAAGCCCATGGTCGAAACGCGGCTTGGTGATATGACCGCCTTTGCTAATAAAAATTCGGCCACCGTGGCGGCACGGGCAATTGACAATTTTAAATTGGATCCGTAAGGGCCGCCATTGAGAGGGACATTGTCCGTGTGGCCGGCAATGATGATGTCACCTTTGGTATCGGCAAGCACGCTGCCAATTTTCAACAGCAAGGGTACCATCTGGTCCTTGATGTCCGCCTTCCCCGAATCAAAAGCGGTTTCGCCCATCAACCGGATGGCCACTTCTTTCTCACCCACTTCCACCTGGATCAGTTCTTTCATTTCCTGAAATTGGGTTTCAATTTCCTTTTTGAGCTGCGCGCCAACCTTTTTCTGAATGTTAATGAATTCTTGACGGGGTTTGGTTGGAATCAGCTCCTGGTCAAAATCCTTGGCGATCATCTTGACCCCTTTGGGCACCTGAAATGCCCTGACCTTGTGCTGGACACCAAAGGCCTTGGCCAGCGAACCCGAGACCTCCTTGTATTTGGCTTTATCCATCTCCGAAAAGGACAGCAGCAAGACGAAAAAGCAGAGGAGCAGACTCATGAGATCGCCGAAAGTAACGACCCATGCCGGAGCCCCCTCCTCTACAATGGCGTTTTCTATATCAATGGGCGCACTCATTTATTGGCTTTCTTGCTGGCCTTATCCGGGTGCCCTTTCTCACGATCTTTGGGAGCGAGATAGATCTTTAACGCTTCTTCGAGAACCATGGGCGACATCCCCTGGGCGATACCGATGGCACCTTCCCGGATAATCTGGCGGTTTTCCTGTTCCTGTTGGCTGCGCAAGGCAAGCTTGTCGGCAATGGGCAAACAGACGAGGTTGGCGACCAGGGCACCATAGAGGGTCGTCAGCAGAGCGATGGCCATGGCGGGCCCGATACTGGACGGGTCAGACATGCTGGCCAACATTTGCACCAGGCCGATCAAGGTCCCGATCATTCCGAAGGCCGGTGCTGAACTGCCCATACCCCGAAAGACGTTCTGCCCGATCATGTGGCGCTGGATCGTCTGCCGGATATCCTTGTCAAGCATTTCCGAGATCAGTTTTTCATCTAACCCGTCGGATAGATAGCGAACGGCCTTGGCAGAGAAATCATCCCCGGCCTTCTGATTCTCAAGAGCAATTAAACCTTCCTTTTTAGCAATCTTGGAAAACTCCACCAACTTGTTTATGAGCTCTTCGGGCGAATCGAGCTTGACCATGAATGCCTTCATGACCACCTTCACCGAATTAATCACATCCTTCATCGAAAATTTGATGAAACAGGTTGCCAGGGTGCCACCGATAACAATCAGCACACCGGGGACGTTAATGAAAATGAGGGCCGATCCACCAAAGGCAACGGCCAGAATGACCAAGGTGGTCCCGCCAAAAAGTCCGATGATTGTCGCTATGTCCATAAAGTTCCTCTTGCAGCCGACTAATCGCTAATTCCTGAGGGGGTAATCAATTCGATTCAATAAACAGTATCGGTATTTCTGTGGAAAACTTAAACGTGAAACACGCTGAAAAAAACACGGCGAGGACCGTCGTAGTTTTTCTAACTCGCTATTATTTCTCTAAATATATTTTTAAGTGTCTTTTCGGCGTCCGGTACGGGGTGTAGGATGTCCGGAAAAATCTCCTTAATCTGCTTCACATCCAGAACCCATCCGAAACCCAGGGTATCGAAAAAGACAATCCCTTCCGGATTTATCATCAGTGTAACTCCCCTTGGTTATTCTTTCCACTATCCATTAGGCTTGACTTTTAAAGCAATGATGCAGAGCTTGCTTTTTCTTTCGCATGCAAGTGGCACAAAAATGCAAGTCTACCCTGGGTATCGTCAATATATGGAATTTTCTTGAGTAAATTTTCGGTGGAATCATCGTATACAGGAAAAGACTGGCATTGCCTCAATTTGAATAATTGAGGCATATTTTAAAATATGTCTTATATTGTGGGTAGAGGCTGAATGAAGATGAAAAAAATGATGATATTCAAGCAGTTATATAATCTATTTAGGAAATACGTCTCTCGGCATCGGTCATTCCAGGTTAACCTGTTGGTGCCGGCTTTTATAGAAGAAAGGTCTAAGGTGAAGACTGACGACCAAGATGTCGGGTATCGATCCGAATCGCAAACGAGCAAGACGTCTCCGCTTGATATTAACGAGCTAAACCAGCAGCCAGAAAAACGCCCTGTCATTGAAGGATACCCGGCCTCAACGGCTAACGGGGCCGCGACGCACACAACGAACCAAGATATCGATTCCACCGGTTTCAGCAGTTTGGAAGGCTATGCCGAGGGTTTGAGCATTTCTGAAGAGACCATTGCCAAATGGGTCAGTGCCGGTATTTTAAGTCCGCGGGAAACTGAGATCGCGGAAAAGGTTATCAGAATCATGCGGAATAAGGCCCGTCAAGGCGGTTCGCCCCGTCCATTTTCACCATCGGACCCGTAACCGTCCGTCAGACATTCGATCGAATAAGGGTATCAACGGGACGATCACCACTAAGCAACAAGGGTTTGCTGGAGCTTTCTCAGGCGAGGAGAGATCTCGACCGGATAAAACGTGCTGGCCGCCAAATCTTTGTAAATATCAGATAAACCGGCAAAGTTGGTTTTGAATGCCAGACGAATATCTTCAAGTGATGGATGGGGTCGAACCGTGCGACCGGATTCCATGACGGATTCGAGCAGTGGCAGGGCAGCGTTGAAGGTTTCGTCGCGCAAACCGATCATGTCTTGCCGGTAAAATCCGTTAGCACTGCATAAGCGAAAAACCTGTTTGTCACCACCCAGGGTTTCTTTACCCGGGCTCAATTTCCGGACATTGCGCTGGCCGTAACGAACCATCTTATATACGATATCCGCAAAAGGCGCATCCGCCGACACGCCAAGGCTGGTCCCCACACCAAAGGCATCTATCTTGGCTTCCCCCTTCACGGCCTCGTCAATCTTAACCTCATCGAAACCACCGCTGGCAATTATTTTGACTTCTTTGAGACCGGCTTCGTCCAGCATGTGACGCACCTGCCGGCTCAGTCGATTCATATCACCGCTGTCGAGGCGCACCCCCAGGAGTGAGTGACCGTCTTTTTTCATCTGCAGCGCGACTTTGACCGCCTCGGACGCCCCCTTCAAGGTATCGAAGGTATCGATTAAAAATACCGCGTTATTCGGAAATGTATCGGCATAGGCCGTGAAAGCGTCGAAATCGCTCCCGAATGCTTGAACATAAGAGTGGGCCATTGTCCCTGATATGGGGATGCCGTATTCTTTTCCCGCCAGGACATTGCTCGTGCCGGTGAAACCGGCGATATACGTACTCCGGGCGACCTTCATGCCGGCATCATGTCCCTGTGTCCGCCGAAGGGAAAAATCAATCAGCTGGCGGCCTGAAGCACTGTGAACACAACGGGCTGATTTGGAGGCTATCAGGGCCTGGAACCCGATGGTATTCAGTAAAAAGGTCTCGATGATTTGAGCCTCGATCAAAGGCGCTGTAATTTCAAGGATCGGTTCATTTGCAAAAAATATCGTCCCTTCCGGCAGTGCATACACGTCCCCGCTAAATTGTAGCTGTTTCAGATAGGATAGAAATTCGGCCCTGAAAAGACCGGTTTGGTTCAAAAAAGCGATGTCTTCTTCAACGAATCGCAGTGATGCCAACTCCTGAAGACAGTCTTGAAGACCGGCCGCAACGAAATAATTGCGTTGCGACGGATAATTTCTGATAAAAAGGGAAAAGGTGGCCGGATCGAAAAGCCGGCGATCGAAGTAACCGGCGGCCATGGTCAGTTCGTAAAGATCTGTGAAAAGCGGGCCAAGTCGATGGTTGACGGTCATGATACCTGTTGCTGCCAGGAGAAACAAATTACGTATTATCTCATCTTGTCTATTCGACAAAACGCCGCGAGGATAACATCCAACATACGGTTCGAATGTAAAGCCAACTCCTGACTCGAGTCAAACGATTTGAGCGCCGTAAAGCTGCGCCATCCGTTTGAGGGCAAAATCGTGAAATGCCTGATCGAAATCGGCCACCCCTTCGATAGCCACTGTTATGCTGTAGTCTCGGTTGGCCAATCCGCCAACAGTGTCCATCACACAAATAGAGGTACAGACACCCACCACTTCAACAGATGTAATCTTCCGATCGGCCAGGATTTTATCCAGATGGGTTCCATAGAATCCACTGTATCGTTTTTTGTTCACGATCAAATCATCGGACCCCGGTACCAGTTCCGGAATGACGTCGCTACCCCAGGTACCGGCGACACAGTGCCGTGGAAATTTTTCAAATTCGGCATCATTTTCGTCGTGGGCATCTTGTAGAAAAATAACCGTATCTTTCCGATTGCGGTAGTTCTCTATCTTTTGGCGAACGAACGGTATGATATCACGTGCGGTTTTGCCACAGAAAAGGGCGCCTTTTTCATCAATGAAATCATTGAGCATATCGACAACGATGAGGGCCTTGTTAGACATTATCGCCTCCTCAATCCGGCCTATTGAGTAAATCCAATGAGGAAAGTAACCATCAAACAGACGAATGCCAGCCCATGTCATCCACCGACACTGTGACAGGCCGCCGGATTCGCAAGGGGTAAATGCGAGACGGCAGTGGTCATATCGTCGCTCTCTCCCCGAGATTTCCGTAGCGGTGATAGGCGTCGCAGATACTTTGGTTGACAAAATAATTGAGAAGTTCAATGCGACCGTCCATCAACACTGCCGAGCGGGCGATATAGTAACCGGTTTTTGCCGCGGCTTTGAGTACATCGGCAGGAACCCTCCCGGGATCGGCATAACGGATGCGCTCAACCCCGGGTATTGAATCGATGACTTCCCGGTCGGTTAGCACCTCTACAGCAGAAATACCGGCCAGTTTTGATCCGTCTTCCGAACTCAGGAAGGCAATCGCCGGATGATTTAACGCCGGTTCGATGCTGATCATCAAATCACAACCGGAAATACGAACCGCTGCTATGCGGGCCAGCACGTCGAAAAGGCTGTCATCAGAATGGATCCTTACCATCACTTTGCCGACCGGTAGATAGCGCAGAATGTTGTCCTGGCCGCGCAAATGGAAGTAGTCGTTTTCCTGTGAAAACATAACCTCGACATAATACAGGTAGCTCTTAATGGCCCTGACGGTCTTCAGGATATCGGCGGCCGAATCCTGAAAGGCCCCCCATTTGGCTTTGCGCCGCCAGTCCTGGGCCAACCGTAGCAAGGCATAATCCTTTTTTATGACATCGATCCGGGGGTAACCGGTCTCTTCAAACGACATGAATTGGGATACGTAGTTTGGCGAACCCGCTTTTATCCCAGGCCCTATGGCCGATTTTCCCATACCACCGAAAGGTTGTCGCAGAGTCACCGCCCCCGTAGTTCCCCGGTTAATGTAAAGATTACCGGCCCTGATACGCTGTTTCCAGAAGTCCTGCTCACGACGATCCAGGCTTTCCAGACCGGATGTCAAACCGTACCCGGTGGCATTGGCCAGATCGATGGCTTGTTCGAGAGACTCGACCCGCATGACCCCCAATACCGGACCAAATAGTTCAGTGGTGTGGGTGAATGATCCGGGTACGACGTTCCATTTGATTCCCGGTGTCCATAGGTAGGGATTACGGTCGAGATTCCGTGGTTTGAGAGCCCAGGATTCACCTGGCTCGAGTTGCTCGATGCCCTGCTTGAGCGCTCCGTCCGGTGGTCGTATCAGAGGGCCCATCTTGTTTTGAAAATCCCAGGCCGACCCGACATCGATGCTCTCGGCAGCGTCTACGAGCTGCCGTTTAAAGTGTTCATCCTCATAGACTTCTTTTTCCAGAATCAACAGGGAGGTCGCGGAACACTTCTGTCCGCAGTTACTGAAGGCGGAATGGATAAGGTTCTTAATGGCTTGGTCGCGGTCGGATACGGCCGTGACGATGGTGGCATTTTTCCCCCCGGTTTCCGCCGACAGGAAAAGATCTGGTTTTTCGGACAACATGGTCAGGCCGGTATCGGTACCACCCGTGAGGATGACGAAATCCACATCGGGATGGGTCACCAGTTTGCGCCCGGCTTGACCGCCGGAACAGGGTAAAAACTGCAGGGTATTTTTGGATATGCCCGCTTGCCAGAAACACTGGCACAACATCCAGGCAACCAGAACCGCATCCGAAGACGGTTTGAAAATAACGGTGTTCCCGGCAGCCAGACCGGCGACAATACCGCCACATGGAATGGCAATAGGGAAATTCCAGGGCGATATGACGCATCCGACGCCCTTGCCACGGGCGGCGATGCTATCGGGCTCGATAAAGTTTATCGCCGAAAAGGGATAGTATTCGGCAAAATCGATCGCCTCGGACACCTCAACGTCGGCCTCGGTGAAGACCTTGCCGGTGTTTGCTGCGGCCGCCCCGATCAGATCGTCCCGCGATCGTCGCAGTTCACGCGCCACCCTGGAGAGAACCGCGTGGCGCTCTTTGAGGTTCTTTCGACGCCACCCGTCCGGATCCTCGGCTGCAACCGACACGGCCCGCTCGACGTCATCGTTATTTGCCAGGGCGTAACGTGCAACGATAATGTGATCGTGATATTGCGATGAATCAATGCAATCACGAATCGGGCGATCATCGAACAGTTGTTGGCCAGCGATGACAATGGGAATCTCTATCGGTGCATCTGAAGTGCTCTTCATCCATCGGGTGCGAATCGAATCGGCCCATTGGCGGTTGGCTGCCAGAGACCAGTCTGTATCCGGTTCGTTGACGAAACCATTATCGTAGTAAGTACCTATTTTGTCAGGAAAATCTTCGTTGATGCGGTTTTGGGTCCGATGGGGGCGGGTACCGGCTTGATCGATCAATCGGCAGGATTCCAGAAACTTTTCTTTTAAAAACGCCCATTCTTTGGAGTTGGGGGACAACTTGGGCGCATAGCGTAAAAAATTTTCTGGTGCTGTATTTTCATCCAATCGCCGCACCAGGTATGCAATCGCATTAATAAATTCTTCCTTTGTGGCCACAGGCGCATATAAGAGAACATCGCCGGCTTTTTCAGCCAATGCCCGGCGAACATGATCGGCCATCCCCTCCAGCATTTCGAAATAGAAGTAATCCGTAACGCGATTGTGGTGCCCCAATTCATAAGCAAAAGCCAATTCGAAAAGGTTGTGGGAGGCAATACCGAGGTTGACTGCTCGGATTCTTTCCGGATCCATTCCATAGGCCACCATCCGTTTGTAATTGGCATCAACTTCCAATTTATTGTCATAGGGGGCCAATGGCCAGTTGTTGATGGAAGCCTCGACCTGCTCCATTTCCATGTTGGCACCTTTGACAATTCGCAGTTTTATCGGACTGCCGCCCTCAGTCACTCTTTTTTGAGCCCATTGGGTCAACTGCTTTTGAATGTCGAATGAATCCGGCAGATAGGCCTGCAGCACGATCCCGGCTGAGTAATTTTTAAACGCGGGCTGGTCTAATGTGCGCTGAAATGCCTCCTTCGTGATGTGTAAATCTCGATATTCCTCCATGTCCAAATTGACAAACTTGGGAACCTGAGATCCATCGATGCGGGTATATAAGTGAGCGGCAGCGGTCCGATAGAGTTGGGCAAATCGATCGACCAGAATGTCGATCGTCTGCTCCCAGGCCAAGGAGTTGATTTGCGAATAGATGGTAGAAATTTTAACCGAAATGTACTCGACGGCCGGATTCTTTAAATCAGCGATGTAGGTCGCCAAACGCCGCCGGGCTTCTGCCTCACCCAGAAGCGCTTCACCCAGATGATTGATGTTCATGCGGACGCCTTGCTTACGGCGCCTCTCCAAATGCTCAAGCATGCTGTCGGGTTCTCCGGCGATGATGGCGCGACTGCTGTTCTGGCGCATTTTGTCGATCATTTTGGGTACCGTAAAGGTCGGGAAACGCCGCCCGAGCCCTAAAAACATCTGTACGAGAAGCCGATCCACTTTAGTGAAAAAATCAGGTACACCGGATTGACGCAAGATGCTGTTGACCTGATCCGCAATGCGTGCCGGGTTGTGAGAGCGGAAACTCTGATCGATCAGTTTCGTTAAAATGACCTTGTCCAGGGGGTGGGTCAGCAGCCGTAACATCTGCTCCTGGATACCCTTTTCTTCATGGGTCAACAGCTCGTTGGCGCGATTTTGCCAATCAGCCGCTAAAATCCCTGCCTTTTCTGCCATCTGATCCAGCTCTTTTGCTTGCATTGCCGTCAACATCCTTTCTATTTTTCTTTGTGAAACCATGGTCTCCAAGACACGGCAGAAAATGGGAAAAACACCGGTACGGCATGAATGGCAAGCGGTTTAAACCAGAAATTCGGGCAGCTGATGCATTGGGAGGTGCAGGATATCGAATTGTGCGCTGCAGGGTGCCGATGCTTGCGTCATATCACATGACCGGCGATTGTACCCGCTGGGAGCGTTTGCAATGGTTCCGGACCTATTCGCCCAGATACGCCTCACGAATTTTGGGGTTGTCGAGCAATTTATCCGCCCGATCTTCCAAAGTGATATGACCGGTTTCAAGAACATAACCGCGTTCGGCTGTCTGAAGCGCCAGATTGGCGTTCTGCTCGACCAGCAAAATGGTGGTTTTTTCGTTCTGGTTGATGTCATGAATAATATCGAAAATTTTCTGTACAATCAGCGGTGCCAGCCCCAGAGAGGGTTCATCCATCAACAGCATCTTGGGTCGGCTCATCAGGGCTCGTCCAATGGCCAGCATCTGCTGTTCACCACCGGACAGGGTGCCGCCCTGCTGTTTACGCCGTTCTTCCAGGATTGGAAACAGCGCAAAAACCCGCTTGAGATCTTTTTGAATCTCAGCTTTGTCCGATCGATAGAAGGCGCCCAGCGTAAGGTTTTCTTCCACCAATAGACGTGGAAAAATCCGGCGGCCTTCGGGTATCTGGCACAGTCCCAAAGGCGGTAACGCTTCCGCCGTCAGCCCTTTTATGGATTGACCGTTGTAGGTGATATCACCTTTCTCGATCGGTACGATGCCGCTGATGGCCATCAGGGTGGTGGATTTACCGGCGCCGTTGGCTCCGATCATAGCGACAATTTCACCGGAATACACTTTCAGGGATACACCCTTGAGCGCTTTGATTTTTCCGTAGCTGCAATAGACGTCTTTCAACTCAAGAACCGGCTGGCCCGCCATCTAATTCTCCTTCTCCTCGGAGCGGGTGCCCATGCGTTTGGCCGGGATCAAGCCGGCCGGTCGGAAGAGCATCATTAGCACCATACACAACCCCACCACCAACATGCGGTAGAGCTCCAATTCACGGAACGCCTCTTGAAAGATGATCAAGGCCGCGACACCGAGGATAATTCCCGGAATCGATGCCATCCCGCCCAACACCACCATACAGAGCACCATGGCCGACTCGAGAAATGAAAAGCTTTCCGGGGCGACAAATCGCATCCGCGCAGCAAAGAAGGCCCCTGCCAGCCCGGCAAATACCGCTCCCATGGCATACGCCAGCAGCTTCAACAGAAAGGTGTTGACCCCCATCAGTTCGGCCACGGTTTCATCTTCGCGGATCGATTCCCAGGCCCGTCCGATCCTGGAAAAATTGAGACGGTAGACCGCAATCACAGTAAAGATGGCCAGCGCCAAGGCCACATAATAAAGATAATACAATTTCTTGAGATAAAAGTATTCGAAACTGAACCCGCCCGCGAAGGTGGGGATCCAAATAGCCGGCGCTTTGATCCCCAGGATACCGTTGGGTCCATTGGTCAGCGACATCCAGTTGTTGAGAATCAGCCGGACGATCTCACCAAAGGCCAGGGTCACGATGGCCAGATAATCGCCCCGCATGCGTAAGGTCGGATAACCGATGATACACCCGGCGATAGCGGCAAACAACGCCGCTATCGGAAGGCACATCCAAAATGACAGACCGAGTTGTGTGTTTAAAATCGCATAAGTGTAGGCGCCCACACCGTAAAACGCAATGTAGCCCAGATCGAGCATCCCCGCCAAGCCGATGACGACATTGAGTCCCAGTCCGAGGCAGATATAAATCAGCACCATAATGGCCACATCCTGGGAATAACGGTCGGTGTAGAATGGATAGGATAGGGCGAAACAGCCGACAACAACCAGCCAGACCCATGTGGGCAGGGTACCGGCATAGGCAGCCAAACGGTCACGGGTTTTGGCCACCGGCGTGGCAATGCCGCTCAAGGACCCGCTCTTTTTAAGTATATAAATAAATACGCAGATCACAACGGCTGACGCCACGTAGGACCAGACCTTAAACGCCTTGAAAAATGACAGCGTCCCGTCGGGATGGATGCTCAACAGCGGCCACAGCAGCGCGAAAAGCCAGATGAGCCCGATAACCATTAGTTTCCAGATATTTTTAAATTCTTGTATCATCGACATTTTCACCCATGATACCGGTCGGTTTGAAATAGAGCACCGCGATGAGAATAATAAACGCAAACACATCTTTGTACTGACCGGAGATGTAGCCGGCGCCAAAGACCTCTACCAAACCGATCACCAACCCGCCCAGCATCGCACCAGTGATGTTGCCGATACCCCCCAGTACCGCGGCGGCAAAAGCCTTTATACCGGGAACAAAGCCCATGTCGTAGCGGACGGATCCGTAATAAAGGCCAACCATGATGCCGGCTGCAGCCGCCAGACCGGCTCCCAGGGCAAAGGTCAAGGCGATAATTCGGTTGGCACTGATCGCCACCAGGGACGACATAATTTTATCTTGCGCGGTTGCCCGCATGGCCATACCGATGCGGGTTTTAAATACGAGGATGTTCAATCCCACGAGGAGAATCGCGGTTAAGGCGACAATGAGGATCTGTAAAACATTGACGGTGATCAAGCCGTAGCTGAAGCCGCCTTCGGCAAATTGCAGCGGATAGGGCTTGTCGAACACCCCTTGGGTCAACATCAGGCCGTTTGACAGAAAAATCGACATGCCCAGGGCCGACACCAGGGCCGCCAGTCGGGACTGGTGTCGCAACGGTTTGTAGGCCACGCGCTCGACAGCCATTGCCAGAAATGCGCAGTAGGTCATGGTCAATACCAGCGCAAGGCCCAGGCACATCCACGGATGGGAATCCATAAATCCAATTCCCGCCAGATAACTGAGCAGGATCACACCCATATAGCCGCCGGCGGCAAAAAACTCACCATGGGCAAAATTAATCAGCTGGATCACGCCGTAGACCATGGTGTATCCGAGCGCGATCAGGGCATAGAGCCCCCCCAAAGTCAAACCGTTAATCAATTGCTGAATAAAATATTCCATGGCTTATCGTCGTGTTTTTACAAAATTTGCTATCGTTGGTTTGAAAATGCCATGGTCACGGTCCGCGCATTGTCCGGACCGTGACCATGGGTCTAGTTTGGTTTACTTTTTGTAGTAACCGGTTTCAGGGTTCCAGTAGAGCTGGTATTCCCCGTTTTCGATTTTATAGGCGATGTAGGAGGATCCAGAGTCACCCTTTTGATTGAACTTGATTTTTTTGGAAGCGCCCTGGAAATCCATCTTCAAGATCTCCGCCTTGATTTTGGCCGGATCGGTGGACTTGGCGCTTTTAATGGCTCTCATCAATACGATGGCGGCATCATAGGCATAGGTCCCGTAGGCGCCGACCTCACCATACTTGGCCGTAAATTTCTTCTCATAGTTCTTGTAGGCCGCTGTCGCTTTATCAGTATAGCCATAGGTGACGTAAACCCCTTCGGCCGCGTCTTTGGCCACCTTGATAAAATTGGGGTGATACATGGCATCCTGGGATACGATGATACCCTTGAGCCCCAGGCGTTTGGCTTGAATCGCCATCAAACTGCCGGTGGCGTGGTTCTGCAAGCTCATGTAGAGCACATCGGCGTTGGCTTGTTTGGCATTGGTCAACAGGGCTGAAAAATCTTTGTCCCCCTGGTTGACGTGATCGTGGGATAAAACCTCGATGCCGCTCTTTTGAGCGGCGGCATTGACCCCTTCGGCCAGCCCCTGGGAATAGGTGGTTTTATCGTCGACGATAAAGATCGTCTTGGCCTTCAGGGATTCTTTAATGAACTTGACCGCCGCAGGCGCTTGAGCGTCGTCACGGCCACAGACGCGGAACATATAGGGTAGACCGCGGTCGGTGACCTTTTCATTGGTAGATGCCGGAGTCAGCATGGGAATGTCTTCTTCGGCCAATGTCTCGGAAGCCGGAATCGTCGAAGAGGAGCAGTAGGCCCCGATCACCCCCACAACCTCCAGATTGATCAGCTTATTGGCGCCGGCCACAGCCTGTTTGGGGTCGCAAGCGGTATCCTGTGGAAACAGCTCGATTTTATCAAATCCCGGAATTCCGCCTTCTTCCTCAATGACCTCAATGGCGGTAAGAACCCCATTTTTAATGTCGTTTCCATCCGCCGCATACGGACCGGTCAAAGGACCCATCATGCCAAGCTTCAGGGTTTTGGCAGATGCGGTCGACATTACAAACGGGACCAGTAGCAATCCGATGATTGCCATCAACGTAAATTTCTTTTTCATGACATACCTCCTTAGTTGTAAATTACTGTTTAGCTGGTTGTCCTAAATAAGCTTCTATCACCTTGGGATCACTTTGAATATCAGTTGGCGTTCCTTCAGCAATTTTTACGCCGTGATCCACACACACAATGCGCTGGCAGACACCCATGACCACTTTCATGTCGTGTTCCACCAACAGCACATCGATTCCGAGTCCGGAAATGCGCCCAATGTCCTCCATGAGTTTGGCGGTTTCAGACGGGTTCATGCCGGCTGCCGGTTCGTCCAGCAGCAGCAGTTTCGGCTGAGACGCCAGGGCACGGGCGATTTCCAGCCGGCGTTGCAGACCATACGGCAGATTCTGGGCCGCTGTATCCGCAAACTGACCAACACCCATAAAATCCAGTGCTTCGAAAGCTTTGTCGCGGATCGTTTGTTCTTCTATTTTTTGCGAACGGCTACGCAGCACCGCCCCGACGACCCCAATTTTGGAACGACAGTGCCGTGCCACCATGGCGTTTTCAACGGCCGTCATGTTGGAAAACAAACGAATATTTTGAAAAGTTCGGGCAATGCCCAAATCAAAGATCTGGTGAGGCCGTTTACCGATGATGTTTTTGTCCTCGAACCGCACACCGCCATCGGTCGTTTTATACACACCGGTCAACACATTGAAGACTGTTGTTTTGCCGGCGCCGTTGGGGCCGATCAAACCGACAATCTCGCCGGATTCCACGGTAAAGCTTAATTCTGACAACGCCACCAGTCCACCAAATCGGACCGTAATGTCCTGGATGTCTAAATGGGCCATTGATACCACTCACTCTACGAATATCTGTTGGACGGCTGATTTTTCATTCATGTTTTGGTTGCGAGTCATTATTGAAGAACCGCCTGATGCTGGTACATGTATTCATAAAAGCGGCGGACGTGTTGCCTGGCCAGTTTTCGGGCGGTTTCGGGTCGGCGGTGTTTGACCGCGTCGACGATCGCTTTAAGATCCTGGTAGTTTTCTTTTATTTCACGGTCTTTCATGCTCAAATAGTGATCGTAATATCGGTAAATGTTGTTGTGGATGGTTTGAAGCACCGATATGTAAACCAAATTACCGGTAATGGACGCGAACGCCAGGTGCAGATCCTTGTCCGCTTTTAAAAATTCCTCCAGCTGCGACGGGCCCTGCTCTGCATAGGTTCTGGCTTTATTGAGCAATCGTTCCAGTTCCCGCAGGTTGTGATCACTGGCCGTCCGGGCGGCTATTGCCACGACTTCACCTTCGACACCTTCCCGGAAATCGGCCAGGTGGGTCAGGGAGATTTTCTGCGACCGGATCAGCAGATCCAGGCTTTCGGTGACTTGATCGGGGGAGACAGATCTGACCACCGAACCGCCGCCCACCCCGAGTTTGATTTCGATCAGGCCTTTCTGTTCAAGCACCCGCAAGGCCTCACGAAGTGTGCTACGGCTTGTTTTCAGGAGATCCTTGAGTTCGCGTTCCGCGGGAAGCTTGTCGCCAGTCTTCAGGCGTCCGTCGATGATAGCGTCCTGTATCTGGTCGACAACATCCCGAAAAATCCGGTTTTGCCTGGTTGCTCGAAATAACGGTTCCATTTTTGGATTGAAGGTTCGTAAAAACGCTCATTCAAACGTCTTCAGATTGAGGAACTGCCTGTTCTTGAAACAGCGGAGAAGGC
>Ga0316198_10000924_pt1 | contig 16438 bp, 22 predicted proteins | sample OudBieAanoxic_MG_FD_204935 | JGI IMG/M metagenome (GOLD analysis project Ga0316198, IMG submission 204935) | Coastal sediment microbial communities from Oude Bieten Haven, Netherlands - site A anoxic | ecosystem: Environmental > Aquatic > Marine > Coastal > Sediment | place: Netherlands...
TCAATGCCAGCGCTGTCCATGCCAAAGGTCCGGCTTCAACGGTGTGTGTCAGCGTCGACAGATCGAGTGTGCCGTAGCCGGCATAGACCAGGCTGACACCGGCGAGGAACATCATCGAACCCAGCAGTCCCACCAGCAGGTAGCGTAACGCCGCCTGTACCGCCGCAAGCTTGCCCCCGAGTGATGCCAGTGCGACAGCACTGAGGCCAAGCAGCTCGAGCGTGACATAGAGGTTGAACAGGTCACCGGACAGCAACAGGGCGTTCAATGCCGTCCATAACAGCAGCCACAGGGGCCAGAAGCGGGCACGCTCGGCGGCTTTGCTGAAGTAGGCACTGGCATAAACGCTGCTCGCCAGCACCACCAGGGCTGTCATCATCAGCAGCAGTGTCGATAGCCCGTCGGCGCGCAGCGCGATGCCCAGACCGGTCGACCAGCCACCGATTTCGTAGCTCAACGTTCCCTGTCTGCTCACAGCGTGGAGCAGCATAGCAGCAACGGCGGTGGTCGCCACTGCCGTGACATTAGCTAGCGCTGTTGCCTGGCGCGGCAGCAGCAGTGTCGCGACTGCGCCGGTGAGCGGCAGGGCGACCAGCCAGATCAGGGTGTCACTAATTGTCTTGCTCCGCCGTCAGGCGTCGGGCCAGCGCCAGGGCCAGCGCGGTGGCGCTCACGGCAACCACAATCCCCGTTAGCACCAGGGCATGCGGTATCGGGTCGGGTGCAACCCCGGGGCCTCGGTAGGCGACAGCGATGAGCATCAGGAAAACGCCCGCCCCCATGACATTGATGCCGATCAGGCGGTGCAGCAGCAGCGCGTGCAGCAGTGCCGTGCGCAGTCCGAGTGCTACGACCAGGCAACCGGTTATGCCATACAGCCAGTGAGCGGTCAGCATTGGCTGTTGTCCTCGCTGAAATGTTTGTGGGGTTCAGCGCCAGGGGCATCAGCGCCGGACAGACCTTGGCGCGACCTGGGGCTGAGGGTGCTGATCAAAGTTGCTAGCGGTTTCCCGCCTGTCACGTTGGTTCGCGGTGGCTGCGGTCGACCGCCCAGGAATGCCAGCACCAGCGTCGCGGCGATGGCCAGCATGGCTGCCGTTTCAATGAGCAGGATCAGGCCACCGGCCCAGGCCGGCGGGTAGCCCAGAAACGGGCGTCCCAGGAGCAGCAAACTCAATCCCACGACCAGAAACATGCCCACACCCGCGGCGACGACGAGATACAGCGTACGACCCTGCGGTAAACCCACAGTGCGCTGGCCCGCGAGTCGCAATACCACACCGGCGGCCGCGAGCGTGGCGCCGGCCTGGAAAGCGCCGCCCGGTGCGTGAGCGCCCACCCAGAGCAGGTAAGCGGCGGTGAGGATGAGCACTGGGACCAACCAGTGGACAAGGCCGCCGAAAACGGGGCCCGCTGCCCGGTAGCCGGGTCTTGCAGGACCCAGGGCGAAGATACCGAGCACCGCGGTCAGCAGTACCGCCAGTTCCAGCAGCGTATCGTAGGCACGGAAGTTCAGCAGTACAGCAGTGACGGGATTGCTGACCCCGCTGGTGGCGAGATTCTCGTTGACCGCTTGTGCCAGCGTGTCTTGCGGTGCGCGGTCGAAAGCCTGCGCCAGGGCCCATGCGAGTACGCCGGCGACAACGATACACAATAGCGTGACTGTCCATTCAAGCAAAAGTTTGGGGCTTGAGTGATCGCGATGGTGAACAGTTTTCGTGTCATCGGGCAACGCCGGGCGCGGTTGTTCGCGCACGGCAGCCAGCAGCAGTGCGCCGGATAAACCGGCGCCGATGGCGGCTTCCGCGAGGGCGACGTCCGGTGCCTGCAGGCGTGCCCAGGCCAGCGCCAGTACCAGGCCGAACGCCATGAATAAAATCACACTGCGGCGTGCATCGCTCGTAGCCAGGGCCGCCGCCGCCAGACTCAGCAGCGAAAGCACCATCAGAATGTCGAGGATCAGCATCGCTGATGTCGTCACGATTGCGTCTCCCGGCGGCGTGCATGTTGTGCGATCAGGTGTGCACTGGCGGCGCTGGCGGCGAGCACCGCCAGCCAGATCAGTACCAGCTTGAGTGCGATCAGCAGGTCTTGCGTGTATAGCGCCAGGCCCCCGGTCAGCAGACCGAGACCGAGGTTGTCAGCCTTGGTCAGGGCATGAAGTCGCGAGTAAAGGTCCGGGAGTCGCAGCAGGCCGATACTGCCGGCCAGGTAGAAGCCAAGCCCCGATACAATAAGCAGCGAAGACATTATTTCAATCATCACCGGTCTCCAGTTCCTGGCCGGTAAACGCGGCCGCCGCAACCGCCGCAAGCAGCGCCAGTATCAGCGCCACGTCAATCAGCGCTGTCTGATCGAGCAACAGGCTGAGCAGCAACAACAGGCCGACACCGGTGGTGCCGATCAGTTGCATGGCGAGCATGCGATCGCCCGCCCCCGGACCGCGGACAACCCGCAACAGGCCGAGAAACAGGCTGAGTATCAGGGCAAGTGCGGAAACAGCCAGCAGCTCAGGCATCGGTTGCCTCCCGGGATAAGCCGAACAGCCTGGCGATCGCATGTTCAAGCCGGCGCAAACCGGGCTCAGGGTCCTCACCGGCGTCGAGCAGGTGTAATTCCACGCGGTCGCCTTCCAGGCGTGCGGCCAGCGTGCCGGGCAGCAGGCTGATGCAGTTGGTCAACAATATCCTTGCCGAAGGGTCGTTCAGCTGCAAACGGTGGTATTTGAAACCCGGCTGGATACGCAGCCTTGGTGCCAGTGTGCGGCGTGCCACGTCAAGTCCGCCGCGCACTGATTCACGCAGAAAGAATGCAACGAAACCCGGCAGGCCCAGCAGCGAAACTCGCGGCAGTGCAGCGCCACCGAAGTAAAGGCTTGCCATAGCGGCCAGCGCCACGGCGGGCAGTCCGATCAGCCAGGCGCCAACCTGGCCCTGGGCGATGATCCACCAAAGCAGCGCCAGTATTGCAGTTCTGGCGAGGATACCCGGAACCATCTCTGCGGGTTTGCCGGCACTTTGAATCGTTCCGTTCACTATCAGCCGGCACTCAGGCGTGTACATCCAGTCTTGGCGGTCGGGCCGGAGCCCTCGCCGACGCTATCTTGCGCTGCCGGTTGCTCTGGGTCAGTGTGTATACGAACAGCACGGCTGCGAGAGCGAGCAGGAAGATTTTCAGACCAAAAAGCCCGCCAAGCAGGCCGAACAGTAATGTATCGATCGCGATCATTTCATATTGCTCCTGTAAGTCAGGGGTAAAGCCCGAATTAACTTCCGGGTTGAAGTGCACGCTATGGCATCAGGCTGCATGGCGTGTGCCGCAGGCACGGTTGGCGGGTACGGCGATATCCATCAGTTTCGGGTCATCGAGTTCAAGCCCGTTCATCAGCTCGATATAGGCCTGCTTGTCAGTGACCTGCAGCCGTGGGTTATGGCGCTTTTCCTCGCCGATAGTGCTCAGCGTCATGCCGTTATAGTCGTGGGCCGGGTAAACCAGCGTGTTCTCGGGAAGCGTCAGCAGCCTGCCGAACAGGCTGTCATACTGGGCGGCAGGATCCCCGTTCTGAAAGTCGGTGCGCCCCGTCCCGCGGATCAGGAGCGTGTCACCGGTGAACACCCGGTCGGGCAACAAGAAGCTGTAGGAGTCATCCGTATGGCCCGGCGTATGCAGAATGTCCAGATGGAGGTTGTCCACGCACAGTTTTTCACCGTCGTGAAAATGTACCGAGACACATTCGGTGCAGGTTATCGCACCCATGGCACTGGCGCAACCGGTTTGATCACGCAGCGCACCCAGTGCGGTGACGTGATCGGCATGAATATGCGTGTCCGCCGCCATCACCAGTTTGACATCCAGCTCTTCGAGCAGGCGTATGTACTGCGCGGTGTTCTCCAGTACCGGGTCGATGAGCAGGGCTTCTCCGCCACTTCGTTCGGCAAGCAGGTAGGTGTAGGTATGTGAGGTCTGATCGAACAATTGACGGAATATCATGATGTCATCTCCTTTCTGTGTACCACAGATTCAGGCAGTCGTGGTTTGAGTGCAGTTCGTATTGCGGTTCCATGGCAGGTGCGTGATCAGCCTGGCCATGCCACACCAGCGGGTGGTGCCGGCGACAATCAGGCCAATGCCAATCATCGCTACCAGCGCGAAGAACAGTTCGTGCACGCTGAACCCCAGGAATACCTTGAGTACCAGCAGACTGCCTATGGCGATCTGCACCTGTCTTTCCAGGCTCAGTGCTCTGCCACAGCGTTCTAGCGGCAGGCCAAGCTCTTCCCAGCGCTGGGTTCCACCTTCGATGAGCCGCAGGTTATCGAAGCCGGCCTGTTGCAGCCGTTCGGCCGCCTGCAGGGCGCGCGGCCCGGTATGGCAGGTGACGTAAAGCGTTTCCTCGCGGCCCAGCGAAGGTCGTTTGAACGCGTGTGCAAGCGCGTCCGCCGACAATGAGTCAATCGGTATTAACTGCGCACCTGGAACGTGTCCGGCACGGTATTCCGCGCTGCTGCGCACATCCAGCACCGGGGCATATCGCCCACGGCGTTTTTCCTCGTGTAACTGCTGAGGGCTGATGGTCGAAATTTGATTTGACATGTTTTGCTCCTGTTGCAGTCCGGGTTCAGGTTTGTCCATGTGCCTAGGCTATCGGCTGTAAAATATTTATAAAATACGAAATGAGGTGCAAATAACATCGAAAAATACGATGTATCGAATGGCGTGGTCAGGGTGCGACAGGCTGGACATTCAGAGCAACCGGTCGCCCTGATCGCAGTGTTGGCATTGGTTGCGAAGTGTTCTGACGCCTAAACGGCTGGAGCAGAAGATGTTATTGCAGATAAACAGAGGTCCAGGGGGTTTATATGCGCCGCCTGCTGCCGCGCGATGCAGACGGCACATGCTCATTGCTTTCCCGGTGGCTTTCCGCCACCCGTTCAAGGACTGCCTGTAAGGCGTTAGAAAACGGTCCCGAACGAGGTATCCATGCAGTTCTCAGGCAGCGGCATGCTGGCCAGCCTGCAGGCGTTTAGCACCCGACCGCAGTGGAACAGCGGGTAGAGGTACTGCTTACCCCCCTTGTTGGCGGAATCGCGCCTTCAGTGCAATGTTCAGTTCCCGAGACCGGCGCACGCAGCCACGCTCCAGGTAGCGATCGCGGACGTACCTGATCACGACCCAATGCGCCTCGGACAACTGTGTAATGCACTGTGCGGAAAACCCTTGCGCCAGTGCTGATTTTCGCTAGCTTAGCGAGGAGCCGGGTATTCGGGCGACTCGACGGGTTCTCTGTCAGGGGCAAACACAAGGTTCTCTCCCGTAACCACTGCTTGTCAGCGCACGGGCAATGTTTTTGCCCGGTGCGCTGTTCAAGTTGTCTATGTATTGTCCAGGAATATTTGCTGGCTTTGGAGAGTGAGGCGAGATGGGTTTTCGCCCCTCAGAGGGCAAGTATTGCCCCAGCCATTGTTAAAAAAAATAATGGGGCTGTTAAAAAAACAACTACGATGCGGGAGATAACGCGGTCTTGAGTGTGTATCCGGGGGGTACGGTGGTAGCTCATGACGACTTCCTCGTTGTGACAGTGACCCGGACATGCCGAGATTGTCTAGGACATTAGTTAATATTGGCCTGCTTGTCAAGGTAATGTGCAGTACAATTTATGAATTTTGTTCGGGCGAGAGGCTTCAGCTCCGCACCTGCTGTACAAGCTGTTGAAAACCGAGAGGAAGGCATGACAGAGCAAGCGAACGATGCGCCGACCCAATACCGCATCGGCGCCGTGTCTCGAATGACCGGTATTTCCCCGGATGCCTTGCGCATCTGGGAGCGCCGTTACACGGCGGTGTCGCCGCAACGCTCGCCAGGCGGCGGGCGCCTGTACAGCTCGCAGGATGTGGCCCGTCTGCGTCTGATGAAGCGGCTGGTGGACGCGGGCGATGCGATCGGTGCAGTCGCTAACCTCGATCTCGATACGCTGCAGGGCCGGACGGTGGAGGCACAACGCTTACCGTCTGCACCGCCGCGGTGTTACGACGATGAAGTGCTGTCGCAGTTGGCCGCGCTGTCTTCAACGGTCAAATGCGAATGCCCCAAGCACCTCGCCGAGCTGATCGCCAGTCTCTCCGGCTTCGAACGTTACGGCGCCGAGTGTGAAAGCCGCAGTCCCCGCGATGCGGCGCTGCATGCCTACCTGCACGCGACAGCCTCAAAGGCGCGCAGTGTCTGCATTTGTTGAGTCAAAAGCTTTTCCAGCGCTGGGAACATTTAGTATGCCGCCCAGCAGCACGCGCTGGCGCGCTACTGCGGTTTTTAATACCTGCCCCATAAAACTCTCTTTCCCTGTGCCACACGTCGTTTGTGCATGGTTCTTAAATACCAAGCCAATCATACAGGTTGCAGCGGCTGGACTGATAATTTGTCAAGTATAGATTAAAATCTATCTAAATTAAAAAAAATATCGATTTGAATAAAGGCTTTGGTATTTATAAGATTTCCCCAGCCAAATGTCCGCGATGCAGGGCGGACAATATTGCGAAAACAGGGGTGCGCGGTATTGACCAGCACCGGTAAACCTGTGACAGTAGCTCCGCTAAATCGAAGCAGCGATATGATTGAACTCAGAACCTATGTCTACATCGATTCGCTGCAGCCACAGCTGGCAGAATACATGGCTTCTGTGTCGCAGGGTTTTCCGCCGGTTCCGGGTGATTCCTGTCTTTGGGTTGAAGTGGCGCCGGGCATGGCGGTGCATCGGATCACCGACATCGCCTTGAAAGCGTCCCAGGTCAAATTGACGCAGCAAGTCGTGGAGCGTGCGTTTGGATCGATGGTGATTCATAGCCAAGACCAGAGTGATGTGCAGGAGTCCGGCAGGGTTCTGCTGGCTAGTATTGGTGCCCGGGCAGAAGATCGTGACCAATGTGACATCGAGTGGCAGGAAATCATTCGCGGAATGACGTCGGATCACACCGTACTGATCAACCGCCAGCACCGCGGCGGTTCCATGATGATTCCGGGTGAGAGCATGTTCATCCTGGAAACCCAGCCCGCGGGTTACATAATCTATGCCGCCAATCAGGCGGAAAAAGCCGCCAATATTACCTTGGTCGATGTGCGTGCCGTCGGTGCTTACGGCCGTCTGACCTTGTCCGGACGCGAAGCCGATGTCGAAGAGGCGGCTGCCGCAGCCATCAAAGCCGTCCAGAATCCGGCGTTGTGTTAGCCATGCATAGACAGGAACTGCTTCAACTGCTGGCCAATCATTCCACCCGCTTCATGGACGAAGCCGGTTACGTCGCGCGTGCACGTGCCTTTGTCGAGGCCAATGCTGACTGCTTTCATCGCCATCACTGGCCCGCTCATGTCACCGGTTCGGCCTGGGTGGTCAGTCCTGATCGCAGTCGCATCCTGATGATGCATCATCGCAAGTTGAATCAGTGGTTCCAGCCAGGTGGGCATGCGGATGGTGATGCAGACATCCTGCGAGTCGCCTTGCGCGAGACTGTCGAGGAAACCGGGCTGGAAACTCGACACGTGAAGTTGCTACACATGCAGATATTTGATGTCGATGTGCACAGCATTGCCGCCACTGAGCACGATCCGCAACATGAACATATTGATATTCGTTTCCTGGTTGAGATTGACGACCGTTTGCCGGTACCCGGTAATGATGAGTCTCACGAAGTACTTTGGGTGAAGCTGAATGATGTGTCTGCATATAACAATAACCGTTCAACCTGGCGCATGACCGAAAAGACCCGTCGGCTGCGCAGACAATTCCCATTGAGAAAAACCGCATGAAGCCGGGCGATTACTGCCACCTTGCGTCAGTCCGGATTATTGCTGCGGCAAACATGGCGGCCATACTGCTGTGCGCATTGCTTTTATTAGCGGTGACAACCAGGGGGCAGCTGGCCGTTAAGATGTATAGATAAAAGTATATAAATTATTAAATAAATATCGATTGGAACTATGTATAGAGTCGAGACTATGATTTAGTCAGATTACATAAGTCTCACGGTGATTCACTGATCAGTCACAGAAATGATCAGCAATAGAAACAGGAGTTAAGCATGGCCTCTAAAGCATACGATGCAGGTGTAAAAGAATACCGCGACATGTACTGGACCCCGGACTATGTTCCGCTGGATACTGACTTGCTCGCATGTTTCAAGTGTACCGGTCAGTCGGGGGTTCCGCGTGAGGAAGTCGCGGCCGCGGTTGCGGCTGAATCCTCCACCGGCACCTGGAGTACCGTGTGGTCGGAACTGCTGACCGACCTCGAGTACTATAAAGGTCGCGCCTATCGCATCGAGGATGTGCCGGGCGACAACGAATCCTTCTATGCGTTCGTAGCATACCCGATAGACCTGTTTGAAGAAGGGTCTATCGTGAACGTACTGACCTCGCTGGTTGGTAACGTGTTCGGCTTTAAGGCACTCAGGCACCTGCGTCTGGAAGATATCCGCTTCCCGATCGCGTACATCAAGACCTGCGGAGGCCCGCCCGCCGGTATCCAGGTCGAACGCGATCGCCTGGCCAAGTACGGCCGTCCCATGCTGGGCGCCACGATCAAGCCGAAGCTCGGGTTGTCAGCCAAGAACTACGGGCGAGCCGTTTATGAATGCCTGCGCGGCGGTCTAGACATGACCAAGGATGACGAGAACGTCAACTCTCAGCCGTTCATGCGCTGGCGTGACCGTTTCGAATTCGTTGGCGAGGCCATTCAGAAGGCAGAACAGGAGACCGGTGAGCGCAAGGGTCACTACCTGAACGTGACCGCACCGACGCCGGAAGAGATGTACGAACGCGCCGAGTTCGCCAAAGAGGTCGGCTCGCCGATCCTCATGCACGACTTCCTCACCGGTGGCTTCACCGCAAACACCGGCCTGGCAAACTGGTGCCGCAAGAACGGCATGCTGCTGCACATCCACCGCGCCATGCACGCGGTCATCGACCGTCACCCGAAGCACGGTATTCACTTCCGCGTACTGGCCAAGTGCCTGCGTCTGTCCGGCGGCGACCACCTGCACACCGGCACCGTGGTGGGCAAGCTGGAAGGCGACCGTGCATCGACGCTCGGCTTTGTCGATCAACTGCGGGAGTCTTTCGTACCAGAGGATCGCTCGCGTGGTGTTTTCTTCGACCAGGATTGGGGGTCACTGCCGGGCGTGATGGCAGTTGCTTCCGGTGGTATCCACGTCTGGCACATGCCTGCGCTGGTTACGATCTTCGGTGACGATTCCATGTTGCAGTTCGGCGGGGGTACCCAGGGACATCCGTGGGGTAACGCTGCTGGTGCAGCTGCCAACCGCGTGGCGCTTGAGGCTTCCATCAAGGCGCGCAATCAGGGTCGCGAGATAGAGAAAGAGGCACGCGACATTCTTCTCGAGGCTGCCAAGAGCAGCCCCGAACTGGCGATCGCACTCGAGACCTGGAAGGAGATCAAGTTCGAGTTCGAAACCGTGGACAAGCTGGACGTCGGCTAAGCCGGTCGCATTCCATCTAACGCACAGTAAACAGATTCAACAGGAGACAAGACCATGTCTGCAAGCCATGAAGTGGGTGATTTTCAAACTGCACAGACCCTGGAGACCTTCGGTTTCCTCCCCAAGCTGACCCAGCAAGAGGTGTACGACCAGATCGAGTACCTGATCGCCAACGGCTGGACTCCGGCGATTGAGCATGAGCACCCGTCAGGCTCCGCTAACCACTACTGGACCATGTGGAAACTGCCGTTCTTCGGTGAACAGGACCTTAACGCGGTGGTTGCCGAGATCGACGCCTGCCATCGTACCTACCCGGATCACCACGTGCGCCTGATCGGCTACGACAACTACACCCAGAGCCAGGGCTTGTGTTTCGTGGTACACGAGGGACGTGCCTGATTGAGGCGGTGTACACAAAGGTCGCGTGATCGCGGCCGCCGACAAAGGTTGATTGAAGCGGGGAAGACAATGGCAGCAACGGCAAATGCAAACAGTGGAAGAGCCTTGGCGTTGGCAAGGCGTAAGGCAATGTCCAGCGGCGGCAAGGCCGCGATCGGCAACCGGTCGGGCGCAACCGCAGCGCCTGCCCCGGCGACTTTGACGCCGGCGCCAAGTTCGCCTCCACCCCTGCGAGCCGGTGCGGCAGCCAGTGCTGGTAGCAGCGCGCGAAAGGCTTCGTTGGAGCGTCGCCGTGCCATGTCGACCCGCGGCAAGCAGGCTGTAAGCACGACCGACCGCGTCCGCGGACCTGAGACCAGGCCTGGCGCCAAGCGCGTGGCGGCTGATGCCACGTCGGCCAAGGAGGGGTGCGGTTGCGGCTGTGGTGGAAAAGGCGATCTTGGAGACCAGACGTCGGTCCCGACCACCACTGCCGCGTTGGCTCGTCCACGCAGCCGTCGACCCGCGCGCCCGGCATTTGCCCAGAACCCGGGCAAGGCGGCCGCAATGGCTCGCCGCCGAGCGCAGTCGTCGCGTGGCAAGGCTGGTATCAGCAGTGCCGGCATGTCCGAGGCGCAGACCGCGCGTGCCGCCAATCCGCAATTGTCGGGCCGTGAACTGGCCAGGGCCTTGCGTGAGCAACGCAGTCGCCGCGGTTCCAGCGGGCAGAAGAAATCCGCACCGACCGGCCGCCGTCGCAAGGCGGTGGATAACAAGCCCGCTGCAGCAAAGGATACGCCCTGGAAAGTGGGTGCCAGCGAGACCAGTCAGGGACAGACGGTAACCGGCACCATGGTCGGGCGCAGCCACGACGTCACCGGTGATGAACCCAGCACCTGCCGCGGTATTACTGGAACTGAATACCTGGGCGCGGATATCTTCCGCGATTTCTGCCAGAGCGATCCGGCCTCGGCGCCGCGAAAGGTCTCCGTTACCACCACCTCACATGGCAATGCCGTAAGTGGGAACCGCATCGGTCGCGGTGAAAATGTAACCGGCAACGAACCCGGAACCTGCAAGCGTGTGACCGGAGACGAGTACATCAGCGCGGATCAGTCGCAGGGTTACTGCGGCGAGTTTCTCGCCAAATCGCCGCGCAAAGTGACGCGTACCGAAACCCGCAAGGGTAAGGCCATGACTGGCAACAATGTCGGACGCTCGGAGAAAGTTACCGGTGACGAGCCGGGGATGAATCGCAAATTGACCGGTACCCAGTACACACAGCCCGAGGATATCGGTGCGGCACCAGCGAAAGTTGGTACCAGCGCTACACTGCGGGGTGGCAATATCACCGGCACCATGGTTGGCCGCGGTCAACGCATGACCGGCGATGAGCCTGGCAGTTGCCGCGACATCACCGGCGATGACTACGTCGGACAGGAACAGTACAGCGCATTTTGCAACACTGCGCCGGCTCCTACTGACCGCAAAGTCGGTGTGTCCGCGACCGGCAGGGGTATGCCGGTGACCGGTACCATGACCGACCGCGAGAGTAAGGTGACTGGAAATGAGCCCGGCACCTGCAAAGCGGTTACCGGTACACCTTATGCGGGAGCCGACGCGTACGCAAGTTTCTGCCCGACCGGCGATGCAGCACAGGCAGGTATGCGCAGCAGACAGTCACGCGCTACACCGGGGATGCCAATGACCGGTATTCAACCGGGCGTTGCTGGCAAGATGACCGGAGATCGCAACGGCGTCTGCGAGCCGCTGACCGGGACGCCTTATGTCGGTGCCGACCAGTTCGCAGAGGCCTGTCCCGCAACGCCGGCGGATAGTGCCAGCCCGGACTTTCCGCAGTCGCTGGAGAGCGCGCCCTGGCAACAGTTCAGTGTTTCAACGCCATCCGGTGGTGCGCAGGCTGCTCTTGGTTCCACCGGTGTTACTGGCAGCAGTTACGAACAGGGAAACATTACCGGTCCGTTCGATATGGCGACCGGTAAAGTCACCGGTACTGAAGAAGCCCGGTTCGGCCACGAGACGCTCCAGGCAGGCGGCCTGCGCCCGCAGGCAGCCACAGAAGTCGAGGGCCGCGTCAAGTCGCGGATCACCGGCGAGGGTCAGGATGCCGGTCTGAAGATCACCGGTGATGACTGGGATCGTGGCAATAACGTCACCGGTACCGAGGGGACTTCGGCGACGCGTCGCAATCCTACGATGCGCACTGCGCCGGCCGCCTCCATGTCAGTTGATTTGAAGCGCAACAAAGACATGACGTTGCCGATGAGCAAGGTAACTGGCGGCAGCGGCAACACCGAACAGGGTTCTCTGGTGACCTATTCAGGAGGTGCCCGCGGTTGAGTCCGTGGATGAATCGTCATGCTTAGCGCTCGCAACAGGCATAACCGTCAGAAGTGGTCGAATTCGGCACCGGCACGTCTCGGTCGTCCGGGCGACCGCGCAGGGCGTTCGCCGGCCGCCGTTGGCGTGCGGACTGCAGGTACCGCGTACACGAGCATGCATCCGCTGACCAACAGCGGGGAAAATGCACATCTCTATGCCTATGAAAGCAGTGTCAAGGCGGCTTTCGATGCCATCGTGCCGACTCTGAAAGAGGTATCAGCCCTGCAGCATGAAGCGGAATTCGAAAAGCAGGCTCAGCAGTTGGCACGCACCCGGCTTGGCTTCGAACTGCCGGCGACGCTGCTGGACGACGCCTGGGTGACGCAGCTGGATATGCGCAGTCTGTTCGCCTGGTGCCTGTTCGAAACTTATCGGCGTTTTTGCGACGACGTGTTTACCCAAGACCCGCTGGGTGATAACGATGATGGCTCGTTTCAGAACTTACTGCAGGAATGCGGTTTTCATACGCTCGATGTGTCGCCCTGCGCGGATGGACGTCTGGCGCATGTGATCCGTTATGTATTGCGCCTGCCGTACAAGGCGGTGCGGCGCCGCTCGTACGCGGGCGCCATGTTCGACATTGACGACAGCCTTGGCAAGTGGGTGGAAACCGAGCTGGTACGTTTTCGTGAAGGCAAGCCAAACATAGCCGATGCACCAACACGCTATCTGAAAGTTGCTGTCTATCACCACAGCTCGGTAGATCCGCAGCACGAGGGCTGTGCGGCGCACGGATCAGATACTCGCAAGGCGGCGGAGGGCGGCCGCGAGCGGTTGCTGGGTTTCCAGCAGGCGGTGCAGAACACCTACTGCTGCGGCGCATCCATTGACTGTCTGTTGATCGGTATGGATACGGATACAGATGGCATACGTATCCATATGCCAGCTGCCAACGGCGATATCGACCTGGACAACCCGATAGACAGTCTGGAGGTCTACGACGCCACCGCACGCATGAGCCCGGCCCAGGCAGATTCATGGATCGCCGGGCACATCGAAGAGAAGGGCGGCGCAAGCCTGGAACGCGGCATGGCTCGTTTTATTGCTTACTTGTTGACCAATAATCTGTCACAGGTCGAGTACGTGCGCAGCTACTGCGGCGGGCACTACAGCGATATCGGCCATGCCGAGCACTTTATCGGTGCCGGTATCGGCTTCGAGGAGGTGCAGTTGCGCAACCTGACCTTTTTCGCCTACTTGAATACCGTGGAAGAGGCCGCCACGGACCTGGACGTCGGCATCAGCATTTTTTCCGGCCTGAACGTTGCGCACGGCCTGCCGGTGCCGATCGTGGTGCGCTATGACTACCACGGCAACGTGCCGGGTGCGCGTGAACGCGCCGAACAGCACTGCCGGCGCGTTTCGGCCGCACTGCACGACCGTTACCGTGATTTGAGCGAGCGTCGATTGCTGCACACCCTGCAGGTGGTGCGCGATATTAACGCCGCTGGGCGCATCGAGATTCTGGATTGTTCTGTGAGAACGGCTGCAACGGCAGGAGCGCATTGATGAAAATCTGTCAGGTTGAAAAGCCACTGGTCGCGACCAACCGTATTCCTGGCCTGGAACACAAGCACATGCAAGTGGTACGTGATGGTAGTTCGCAGTTGGTGGCGGTTGATGCGGTCGGCTGTATCCCGGGTGACTGGGTGATCTGTGTCGGTAGTTCCGCCGCGCGTGAAGCTGCAGGCAGCAAGGAGTACCCGAGCGATCTGACTATCGTCGGCATCATTGATCACTGGGAGCCCGAGGAGGCGCAAGGCTGATGGATATCCTGCAGGTCGAATCAGCGCTCGTCTGTACGCGCCGCATCGATGGGTTGAAACAGATGAGTCTGCGTGTACTACGTGATGCCGTCGGTCGCCGACACGTTGCGGTGGATCCGGTCGGTGCGCGAGCGGGGAACTGGGTATTCACATTAAGCGGTTCGGCCGCCCGCTATGCGGTAGGTGATTACCGGGTTCTCACCGACCTGACTATCGGCGGCATTATAGATATTTGGGAGGCTGGTGAAGAACGGCCGACCGCAACAGAGGCAAAAAGCAGTAAAACGATTGTTTGAGTAACACTGGCGTATTAACAATACAGGAGACATTAAGATGGCAAGCGATAACTATGGTATAGCTCTGGGTATGATCGAAACCCGTGGACTGGTGCCGGCGATTGAAGCGGCAGACGCGATGACCAAGGCAGCGGAGGTCCGTCTGATAGGCCGCGAATTTGTCGGTGGCGGTTACGTAACCGTTCTGGTTCGTGGTGAGACCGGCGCTGTTAATGCTGCCGTGCGCGCAGGCGCGGATGCATGTGAGCGCGTCGGTGACGGACTGGTGGCGGCACATATCATTGCCCGTCCCCACCGTGAGGTGGAACCGGTACTGCCCGCAGGTGGTAGTTCCGAATCTGCAGCTGCTGCCTGATCGTAGCGGCCGCGCACACAATTGAACTGATAGCAGGAGATACAGACCATGGCCAACGAACAGTATGGTATTGCCCTGGGCATGATAGAGACACGCGGATTGGTACCCGCCGTTGAAGCGGCGGATGCGATGACCAAGGCTGCGGAGGTACGGCTGATCGGACGCGAGTTCGTGGGAGGTGGCTATGTCACCGTCCTCGTACGCGGTGAAACCGGCGCTGTAAACGCAGCTGTGCGTGCCGGCGCGGATGCCTGTGAGCGAGTTGGTGATGGACTGGTGGCGGCACACATCATTGCCCGTCCTCATCGCGAAGTGGAGCCGGTACTCAGCGATGCAAACGGCAATCGTCCGTCGCGCGGTTGAATGCACAGTCTGATTGGTTGACATGTCATCATGTTGCCTGTAAACGTTGATCAGCGCATTCTCGGTTACCTCGGCAGGGCTTTGAGTCTGGAGCTCTCCGCGGTGCAGCTCTACAGCACCCAGGCAAAACTTGTTGAAGCCTGGGGGCTGGCTGAGGTGGCCGGGAAGTTGAGCGCTGAAGCAGGCGAGGAACTGGCGCATGCCGAACGTATCATCAGTCGCATGCTCGCGCTTGGCGTGGCACCGAATGCATCACAGTTACGACCGGTGCAGCTGGGCCGCAACCTGCAGGAATTATTGCAGGCAAACCATGCATTCGAATCGGATGCGGTGCGCTTGTACGAGGACGCAACTCGACACAGTGCCAGGATTGGCGATCATGACAGCCGGCTGTTTTTCCAAGCCCTGCACGCCGAGGAAAAAGAGCACGCCCGGCATATGCTGGAATGGCTGCAGGAGCTGCAAGCTGTCGATACTATAGTTTCAACTTGAACACTGGCCAGTACAGGAGATTAGCAATGAGTCAACAGTGGCAGGAGCGCGCGCGGCCCGAGCGCTTGGAGCGGCGTTACCAGTTTGTGGATTATGAAAGTTTACGTGATTTTCTAGATCGGGCCGCCGCGTTGTCGGAACGTGAGGGGCTGTATCCTGACATGGGATTTGGTAAGGATTACGTCAACATGACGATTCATGGCGACGATGAAGACAACACCCTGGGGGACCAGCAGCGTCGCCTGGCGCAGGAGCTGGATGCCCTTGCCATGCAAAAAGCTGGCTGAGGTTGATGTAATGCCCGTCATTGCTTTGGTGGGCAATAAGGGCGGTGCAGGTAAAACCACGCTGGCAGTCAACCTTGCAGCAGGCCTGGCAAGAAGCAGCAGTGTGGCGATGATTGACGCTGACCCACAGGGTTCAGCACTGCAGTGGAGTGCCATTACCGGTGATGCCGCAGCGCCGTCGGTTTCCGTGGCTGAAGCAGGCTTGCAACGTCAGGCGGTTAAACTTTTACAGGACTACGATTGGGTGGTGATAGATTGTCCGCCGTCGGTGCATGCACCTCAGACCAGCGCAGTATTGGGGTTTGGGGATTTGGCGCTGATTCCAGTGCAGCCCTCACCGATGGATTTGTGGGCAAGTGTGCACATTGAACAGTCGATCGAGGAAGCACACAACCTCAACTCATCACTGCGGACACTGCTGGTAATCAACCAGTTGGAACCACGCACTACTCTTTCTCGCCTGGTCCGCGACGCGTTGTCAGAGATTGCTTTCCCGGTGGCAGATACTGCCGTAAGGCGCCGCGCTATTTATCGTGCCAGCGCATTGGAAGGCAAGAGCGTATTTGACATGGGTCGTCGCGGTGCGGATGCCGCGGACGAGATCGATCAGTTG
>Ga0316198_10000925_pt1 | contig 16427 bp, 9 predicted proteins | sample OudBieAanoxic_MG_FD_204935 | JGI IMG/M metagenome (GOLD analysis project Ga0316198, IMG submission 204935) | Coastal sediment microbial communities from Oude Bieten Haven, Netherlands - site A anoxic | ecosystem: Environmental > Aquatic > Marine > Coastal > Sediment | place: Netherlands...
GGCTATCTCCCTGAGGGATGAATAGGTGTCCTCTCCGGGTAAAATAAAATTTGAATTTGTAATATAAGTCCCCGGAATATTCGACAGTTAAAATGAGCGAAAATTGCTATCTTTAAGTTCCAGCAAGCATGAAGTAGGGTAGACGAATGGAATGGTCTTATGAATTTTTAAAGAGAAGGAAAGTTGTTCTGGTGCGAGACAGACTGCATAGGATTATGTGTGTGAATCGCATTTTTTACATATTGAGGAGCGCTTATTTTTTATTGTTTTTGCTCGTATTATCGCTATTAACAGAAGCTCAAACCATCAAAATTAATGAGGTCGTATCCTCTAATTCCCTTTTTCTTGATGAAGATGGAGATACCCCTGATTGGTTTGAAGTGTACAATACTACCATCGAACCAGTCAATATTACCGGATACACAATAACCGATAATAAAGAAGATACTGCTAAATGGGTATTTCCGGAACTTACTCTCACTGGTGGCCAGTATTTGATAATATGGGCATCAGACAAGGACAGGAAAAAGATAGGATATCCGAAAACATTAATTACTCAGGGGGATAGTTTGAGCTACCTGATACCAAGTTCGGATATACCGGATGACTGGAAATATACGGATTTTGATGATTCCGAATGGAATGTAGGAGGATCCGGATTTGGCTATGGAGATGATGATGATCTTACAGAATTACCGACAGGTACCATATCGGTATTTCTAAGAAAAGAATTTACGATAGAAGATATTGATATAATCCAGGAATTGATCCTGGATATCGACTATGACGATGCATTTGTGGCATATATTAATGGAAATGAAATAGCCAGGGCCAATGTCAATGGAACACCCCCTTCTTTTAATGCGAATGCCAATGAATGGCGTGAGGCAACCATGTACTCCGGTGGGTTTCCTGAAAGGTACGTGGTAAGCAATATCAAGGATATTCTTTTCGAGGGTATGAATACCATGGCGATTCAGGTTCATAATACGGGATCCACATCCTCAGATCTAAGCCTTATTCCTTTTTTATCTGTTAAAACAAGCACGCCAATCGATTATGGCATTGAGCCACCTGAAATTATACAACTGAAACCTAGTTTTCTGCATACAAACTTCAAAATATCCTCAGCCGGAGAAAGCCTGTATTTATTTGATAGTGCCAGGAACCTCATTGATAGTCTCATGATACCTGCTTTAACGGTTGATATATCTTATGGTAACGTCCCGGGTTCTGAGGATTACAGGCTGTTTGATTCACCATCCCCTGGTGAGATCAATAGCGGAAACTCGTATTTGGGTATGCTTAATGACGAGGTTCGATTTTCTCATCAGGGTGGCGTGACCAGTCCAATTTCCCTGGTATTGGATTCTGTAGAGGCCCCTTCAGTCATACGCTATACAATGGATGCGACTGAACCGAATGATTCTTCATTACTGTATACCGCACCGATCAATGTTGATTCTACAGCTGTGATCAGGGCTGCCGTGTTCCGGCCTGGATATTTGCCATCAAACGTATCTTCCAGAACGTATATCATTGGGGATGGACATGCATTGCCTGTTGTCACTCTTGTTACAGATCCTTACAATTTTTTTGACATTGACTATGGATTGTACGCCTTTGGCAGAAACTACGAATCGGAATTTCCACACTTCGGCGCTAATTTCTGGCAAGACTGGGAAAGACCATTGAATTTTACTCTTTACGAATTAGATGGCCAACTGGGAACATCTTTCAGTGCCGGGGTTAAAATTTTTGGTGGTTGGAGCCGGGGATTTAGTCAAAAATCATTATCCGTATTTGCCAGGAGAAGATATGGCACTAGTTCCATTGAGCATCCTGTCTTTCCCGATAATCCCTATTCTTCATACCAGGCAATTGTTCTTCGAAATGCAGGAAATGACTGGCTAAACAGTAATTTCCGTGATGCTGCATTAACCGGATTATTGAAAGGATACGGTTTGGAATATCAGGCATACCGTCCGGTTGTAGCCTATCTTAATGGAAAATATTGGGGCATATACAATATCAGGGAGAAGATCAATGAACACTTCCTGGCTTCCAAAGGTAATGTATCACCTGATGATGTTGATCTGCTTGAATTTAATGACAGTGTAATTCATGGTAGTAATGAGGATTATCTTGAATTGTTAGACTATCTGAACAACAACGATCTGACGACCTCTGACAATTATAATTATGTTGCTTCAAAGATTGATATCAACAATTTCATCAAGTATCAGGTTGCTCAAATCTATTTTAATAACAGGGATTGGCCGGGAAATAACATTAAATTCTGGAACCACCCCGGGGGAAAGTGGCGATGGATTGTATACGATACCGATTTTGGCTTTGGCATCTGGGATAGAAATGATTATCAGTTAAATACAGTGGCCTTTGCGCTTGATGGTAGCCATAATAACTGGCCAAACCCGGCCTGGTCAACATTGATGTTAAGAAAACTTATTGAAAATCACGGATTCCGGAACAAGTTTATCAACAAGTTTGCGGATGAACTAAATACAAGATTTTCTGCAACCTCCGTATTAACTCATTTTGATTCCCTCGTAAACCGGATCTATCCGGAAATCGGATCCCATTATCAACGATGGGGGAGTGATCAATCTGCCTGGGCAGACAATTACAATACCATAAGAATTTTTGCTCAGAACAGACCTCAGAGGGTACGAGGACATATTATGAATCAATTTGGTCTTCCGGCAACTCATAAACTATTAATTAACAATTCGTCTGCCTCATATGGAAGCGTTCAGGTTAACTCCATTCATGTTGCAGAAAGCCAATGGGAAGGATATTATTTTGAGAGTGTACCTATTAAAGTCAAAGCCCTGCCAGCTCCGGGATACAAGTTTGCTTACTGGACAGGTAGTATTGAATCGGGGTCTTCCGAACTTATACTAAACATGAATTCAGATCTTACGCTTATTCCACATTTTGAGCCCGGAGGATCTGGTGGGATATCACTTGTAATAAATGAAATAAATTATAATTCTGCTGATGATAGAAATGCCAATGACTGGATTGAAATCTATAATCCAGGTGAAACAACCATTGATATTTCAGGATGGGAAATTAAGGATGATAATGATGAGCATAGCTTTATCTTCCCCAATTCAACCTTAATATATGGAGAGGATTTTGTAGTAGTAGCACGGGACAAATCTACATTTCAAACATTTTATCCTGATGTCGCCAATGTGATTGGAAATTTTGATTTCGGATTATCAAGTAACGATGATGCTGTGAGGCTATATGATCCAAATGGAACGCTCATTGATGAGGTCTATTATAGTTCCGATTATCCATGGCCAACGGAAGCAGATGGCAATGGACCAACTTTAGAATTGCTGGAACCAGTCCTCGATAATAATGTGCCTGAGAGCTGGGTCTCTTTGAATACCTATGGAAGTCCGGGAGCACCCAATATTAAGATCACATCCCTGGAGGATAATTTACGGCATCAGGAAAATGGATTGGAAGTGTTTCCCAACCCAATACAGGATATGGTAAATTTAAAACTTAATATCAACACTGAGGCCAGAACTCGTATTACATTTCACGATTTAACCGGAAGTGAATTAAGCACATTATTTGAGGGTATTATTTCACCGGGTGAATTTACCTGTGCAGGAATTGTTAACAACCTGCCAACAGGCATATATTTTATACGGGTGGAACTGGATAATGCCCTTCCTATTATTCGAAAGGTTATAATTGGTATACGTTAAGGGAAATCACTTTCTCCAGACGAAATCGCCGTTTTCAACGGACCAGTCATTTCCAAAAAATCCGGCACCTTCGATGCCTTCTAATCCATCATTGATCACGTTACTGTTTACAATGATTACATCCGGGAATGTGGTACCATTGACCAGGTAATGGTTGGCAAAGGTGGCCTTCATGCCTTTTTCACCTGTGGCGGTTACCACACCCACGCTCGCCATATCGCTGTCTTTCCGTGGGTAAATAAAATATATCCCATGGTCATCACCTTCAAATGATCTGTCTGGCATGGATATCTTACCATTTTCCACCTGAAGAGGGCTGGAGTTAAGTAGTGATTCCCAGGCTACATTGTTATCTCTGTTTCCATAAATAATCACGTTCTGATCCGGATACTTTTCAAGGGAGAAATCGGTGTCTTTAACCAATTCAACATTTCCATTTCCTCTGTAGTAGAATTTCTCCGCATCAAACAGCGCCCGATGATACCACCACTCATTTTCAATTTTGTTGCCTTTCGATGCATAAACAAATACCATGTTATTTCTGAAAGCATCTTTAAAACCACCGTTTCGATGAGGCCCTTTCTGATCGAAGGCCGGTTTTTGGGATACTTGCCAGGAGTCATTGCTTTTTGACAAGCTTAGAGATACGTTATTATCATCAATTTCTATATTCTGATCATCGACTTTAATAACAGCTGATGTATTGCCCATTTCTTCTAAATCAATATTGAGTACAGTAACATTTTCTGTGGTTATGGTCGAAATGCTATCTTTTTTGAAATTAAATGAGCTGATCTCAAATGGAATTTCCTGCTGATGTATTTCGATAAAATGTGATTTTGAAGACACACCCGGTGAAGCCGTATAAAATTCAATTTTTCCGATCTCATTCGAAGGTTTGATTTCCCTGAATTTGAAGAAGTCGAAAATAGGAGGCCAGTCTACGCTATGGTCACCATACCAGTGAGAACCATTGGGATATTCATAATAGGCAAAGTCAGTGTGAAAGGTTCCAAGATTAGCGCGCATTTCGCGGGCGATGAATGTCGGAACTACTGTGTCTTTTTCTCCGTGAAGGATATATACGCCATAATGCAGGTAATTTCTTTTCAGCCGTAAGGTGCGGCTTGGATTGCCAGCCCTACGCATGATCGAGTCGATCAGGATATCTTCCTCGTCAGTTAGTTTGCCAGCAGCCAGCATTTTATCAACCTGCTCTCGCGTCATACCAAATCTCTTTAATGCTTCATCACTCATAGACCGTAATCTGCGGGTAAAGCTACTTCGGTATCCTAGCAGATCCGGATAACCTGCGGCAGGAGCAATAGCTGCCCATCGATCCGGATAGGTAGCCCCAAGGTACCAGGCACCATGTCCTCCCATGGAGTGACCCGTCAGATAGGTGTGTTGCGGATCAGTTTTAAGTAAGTTTTGAGCATGTTCAAAGACTTCCAGCGCATCGAGCCTTCCCCAATCTTCCCAGGCAAATCCAAAGGGTCTTCGGTTTGTAGGTGCCACAAGGTGCCCCCAGCCTTTTTTCTTATAGGCACGCGCTTGGTTGACCGCCTCGACTGATGCACCATGGACAGAAAAGAATAATGCCGGATTGTCAATGTTTTTATCAGAGGAAGGAGCAATGCTGTAATATTGCACACTACCATCTATATCACTTAAAAACGTTTGTTTGTGATGATCATATTTTGATTTAATGTTAAGGTCGAAATTTTCCTGGTGCAAAACTTTCCCACGATTATCTCTCAGGGAAATAGTGAAATTTGCCTTTTCCGCATCCAGGTTTTTAGGAGTTGGGATCTCAAAGGGAACCTTTCTAACATTCATTGGCGAGATGGAAGGAATGGGTGTGCTCACACTTTTTGATCCGGCTTCACAGGTAATACTTCCGCCTTTGAACCACTTAGTGTTTACATTCATCACCCTGATAGCTGCGAGGTAATTTGCCTGTTCCTCCTTCAGTATATCCGGTGTGGTCATATCCCTTTTAGTGAAGGCGATGCTGTTTTCCGGTGTCAGAATCCTGGCCCTCATCCGTGGAAATCTTCCACCCTGGAGGACGAAAGTATTACGGCCTTTCATTAATCGTAGTGGGATCAGGCTGTATCCAAAATCATAGTGGTCCCCTTCATGCGGGTAACCATTTATAAGTATCATGGTATGACCGGAGGCCTCAAAAATTACATTTTCTTCTTTGTCAGCATGGAATTCCAGGCATAGGTAACCAGATCGTAAGGCTCTGTCATTGAATTCATTTTTTTCTCCTACTTCAATTTTCTCCCATTTGACCGGATTGCCTGCTGCATCTTCAATGAACGGATCCCCCTCCTTGATCTCCTTCGGATCATCAAGCAGGAACTTTGCGTAGACCGGGTTTTTGGGTGTTGAGCCCGAAATGAACCCGAAAGACCTGATCTTCAGGATCAGTCCTTCTTTGAAGATATGTTTTACATCACCTTCATTTATTTCCTCGACCTTTTCCTTGCCAAAGTATTCTACTATATTTCCCTGCTTACTTTCCTGTGCAGAAACAGATAATGCGATGGTAATGGTCAATACATAAAGAAATGTCTTCCCCACAGATCTTATCATAATGAAATCTCATTTAACATTTTCATATTCTATTTTACTTTTCCCATGAAATAATGGTAACTATAATGAATCTTGTTTTAAAAGGTTATAAAGATTTATATTGAGAAATAGTACTTGATTACCTTTAGGGATTGCTTTTAAAATCCCAACCTGTTCAAGTTCTCTTAAATATTTCATTGCTGTTCGCCTTTCATATAATCCTTTATCAACCAATGAAGAAACCTTGCAATAAGGTTGCTCAAAAATGGTTTCTATCAACTCTTTTGAATAAATTGATGGCAGATCAGTATTAACTTGCTCAATTGTCCTTTCAAGCAAATCTTTTATTCCCTTTATTGCTATAGTTGTCTGTTTTGCAGTTTTTTCAATCCCAATAAGAATATAGAGAATCCATTCCTCCCATTTATTATTAATTCTCACGTCTTTAAGTAATCGATAATATTCTTTTTTTTCTTTAATTATGAAACTGCTTAAATACAATATTGGTATATCAAGTAATCCTTTCAGAACCAGGTATAGTATATTAATAATTCTTCCAGTTCTTCCATTACCATCATAATAAGGATGAATAGACTCAAACTGGTAGTGAATAATGCCCAATTTAATTAATGGATCTATTTCATCATTATCAATATTTATGTAATCCTCAAGATTCTTCATTAATGACCTTATTAAATTCTCTCCTACAGGAGGTGTAAAAATTACCTGACCGGTTAAACTATTTTTTAGTTGTGTTCCAGGCTGTGTACGAATTCCAGCATCATTAGCTGTTATTCTTTTCTGTATACTTGTTATATCATTTGTTGTTAAAATTCCACGTTTCCGGATTATATTAAATCCAAACCAAAGTGCTTCCCTATAATTTAAAACCTCTTTTGTTTGCGGATTTATGTTTCCTCTTTTAGAGGCAAAAGCTATGTACAAGTCATCTTGAGTTGTAATAATATTTTCTATTTCGGAGCTATCTTTAGCCTCACGTATTGTTAGTGAATTAATTAACATGGATTGATTAGGAATTATTTCCCCAATACCTTTCATCTCTGCCAAAGCAGCTCTGGCATCAGCCAATCTCCTCATAATAGGTATTGTTTCTAATTCTATCTCTGGAGGGATTTTAGGTAAATTGTTATACGGAATATTTGGATTTATTTTACCCATGTTAATATCTATTGTACATAAAACGAATAATTATGTACAAATATATGAAACAATGTACATGAAACAATCATTTATGTACATTATAAAATTCAATATACATGGCATGTACAATACTAAAATAAAGTATACATAAAAGGTGAAATCGTGCACATATATGATTGTTCTATTAGCTAACTTCCTTGGAATATGGTGAATTTTAGGAGGTTTGAACTGATAATATCCATTGAAAAACCTATTTCATGTTATAAAACCTCCAGATCTTTATATTTAGTCTGAAGCTCTTTCAGTTTACTTTTTAAATCTGTAACAATTTGTACGTATTCCGGATGTTGAACAAGATTATTCATCTCCTTAGGATCTTTCTGCAGGTCATAGAATTCCCAGGAATCGATCAGGGCGTAATAATGAATGAGCTTATACCGGTCAGTTCTTATGCCATAATGAGGAGATACACCCCAGCCTTTTTCGTAAAAATGATAGTAAATCGCATCCCGCCATTCTGCTGATCCATTCCATGTTTTTTGTAATGGCACACCTTGCATTTTGGTTGGTATTTCTATACCGGCGATACCCAGAAGGGTAGGGGCAATATCAAGGTTCAGAACCAGTTGCTCAGAAACAGTTCCTTTTTTTATTTTGTCCGGATATTTTATCATCAATGGGGTCCGAAGCGCTTCTTCATACATAAAGCGCTTGTCGAACAATCCATGTTCTCCAAGGTAGAATCCCTGGTCGGAAGTGTAGACGACTACCGTGTTTTTATCCAATCCATTTTCTTTCAAAAAATCCAGTACATCACCAACACTTTCATCCACCGAAGCAATGCAACGCAGATAATCCTCCATGTATCTTCTGTATTTCCAATGGTCGTATCTTTTTTCATCATTTTTAACGTCCCGGTATTCAGCTTCTTCTTTTTTGTATGATGCTTCCCACTTATTTCTTTCTTCGGGGCTTAATCTATCGAGCCTTCTCCAGTATTCTTCAGGGGCCCACCAGTTGACTTCAGTGGTATCGCATTCCATGCATGGCACTTTAAAATCCATCCTAATGTCCATGTGATCTTTTACCGTGAGCATCTGAGTCTGCAAGCCTTCCCGACCTTTATAATCATCGTAAAAGTTTGAAGGCAGTGGGAATTCCTGTTGGTCAAAAAGCTGCAGGTTTTTTATGGCCGGCATCCAGCTTCGATGGGATGCTTTGTGATGCATCATCAGAAAGAAAGGTTCTTTTTTATCCCTGTTTTTCAGCCAATTAATTGAAAGCTTTGAAATGATTTCCGTAACATAACCCTGGTAAACAGTATCTTTTCCCTGATTGATAAAGTCAGGATTATAATAATCGCCCTGTCCGGGGAGGACATTCCAGTAGTCAAATCCTGTCGGTTCACTTTTCAAATGCCATTTACCAACAATAGCTGTTTCGTACCCATTCTGTTGCAGGATCTTGGGCAAGGTTTGCTGATTCCCATCAAAAACCTCGCTATTACCTCTTACTCCATTTATATGAGAATATTTGCCGGTTAAAATTACTGCCCGGCTAGGTGCGCAAATCGAATTCGTTACAAAAGCCTGATTATACAGAATACCCTCTCTGGCAATTTGATCAATGTTTGGAGTCTGAATTAGATCGGGATTATACGCACTAATAGCCTGAAAGGCATGATCATCAGACATGATGAATATAATGTTTGGCCTATTCGGTTTTGAACAGGAAGATATAATCAATAAAACAATACTGAGTAGAAAAAATAATTTCAGCCTGTTGGATATCTTCATTTTTGTGGAAACAGTTATGGTAAAAGGCAAAGGTAATATCTTAGTTTTCAATCTTTACAAAATATGAAAACCATTTTTAGGGTTGCGATTAAAACAAAAAAACAGGGGAATAACAAATTTCAATTTATCAGATTATGAAATAAACCAGGTGATAGCTTAGTAAAGGTTATAACTCTCCCGCTTCTTCCAATCGAGCCACTTCTGCCCTGATATCAGAAAATTTCTTTTCCTGTCGATCCGCTAAGGATTTGAATGCTTCTTCTTTCCTGAGATTTTGATATAGCGGATCAAACTGAATGGATCGAATCCAATTGCCCAGCATTCCCTGCTTTTCCATATCATACAGAATTTCAAACGCCTTTTCAATATCGTTTGTATAACTATAAATACCAGCCAGGTAATACACTGTAAAGCCCAAAGAGGAAAGTAGTCTTTCTTGTTCACTGATTTCTTTTTTGTATTCTTCAATCTTTATGTTAAAATATTTCTTTGCAGCATCCTCTTCCCCGAGATTATCTAGAATATACCCATATCGATACCCCATATCAAATAAAAACCAGTTGTTCGCAGAATCCATCATACACTTTTCATAATATTTTTTTGCAGCCTTAAAATCAAGTGTGTACATGGAATATGTGCCCAACCTGAATAAACAATCAGTACCACTATCTATCTCACATCCCGTATCTGTATATAACTTAAGGTTATCGAATTCCCCATACCATTCAGATAACTTGTAAAGACCGATGGATCCAAACTGGGGATTATATTTCAGTTGCTCGATGAAAAATTGTTTTGCTTTATCATAATATCCAATTGTCCCATACAGCCTGCCAAGCGATGCGAGTGCCTCACTATATACCGGTGTGCCAATTGAAAGTCTTTGCGATTTGCTGATGTTAAGTATGGCATCAATGTATTTTCCCTTAATTGCATATCTATTACCCAAATAATTATGTGATAGTGCATCATTTGGATTGAGTTTGGTTGCTTGTATTAAATCTTCAATTGCGCGATCCACATCACCCTTCGCACCGATCCAATACCCTGCCCGCACATAATATGCTTCGGATAAATCAGGATCAATCGACAATGCCTTATTAATTAAATTCAAAGTTGTGTCACCGTAATCCTCTCTTGTATATTCCGACACATAATTTTTCGCTAGAATGGCTTCACCCAGCCAGACGTAAGCAAGTGCGAATCCAGGATCAAGTTCAATGGCTTGCCGATAAAAACGAATGGCTATGTTTCGGTCAGCCTGATGATATGATCGATGATATTCTCTTCCTCTTAGAAACAAATCATATGCTTCCAGATTTTTAGTAGGTATTGTTTCTATTCTCTGTTTTTCATCAGGAGTAACAATAACTTTAATTTTCTTTGCAACGGATTGGGCAATTTTACTCTGAACATCAAAAATGCCGGATATGTCAGTGATATCCTTTGTATATGTTTCAGCCCAGACATGATCTTCATATTCACATAAAATCAGTTGTGTATTGATTCTTACAGTATTTCCAATCTTTTGAACCGTTCCTTCAAGTACGTATGTGACACCCAGATCTTGAGCAATTTCCCAGTTGGAGAAGTTTGAATCTTTATATTTCTCCACTGAACCTCTCGAGAATACTTTCAGTTCGGCAATTTTTGATAGATGAGTTCGTATTTCTTCGCACATTCCATTCACAAAATATTCATTTTCAGGATCATTACTTTCATTCCAGAAGGGCCTCACAGCTATGGATTTTTCCTGGTATATAACAGTTTGATGTGATCGCTTTTGTATTAATAATCCTATCATAAAAGCAGCAACTACAATGGTCAGTCCAAACAATACGTAATAGATCGTTTTTTTATTGATTTTCTTTCGCCCTTTATCTTTAGCTTGCTCTACGGGGTCTTTACCTGATACCTTGTACACAATTACAGGTTCTTCAACATTTTTAAGTATCCTCTCCCCAATTAATTCAGACGTAATACCTGCCTTATTCTTGATGTCTTTATAAACCGCTCCAGATATGTTAATACATCCTTCCTCAGCAATTTCTTCCAAACGTGAGGCTACATTAACTCCATCGCCAAGGACATCACTTCGTTCAAATACTACTTCTCCTTCGTGTATACCTATTCGTAAGGAAATTCCATCCTTATTGCCATAGTACTGAATTTCAATAGCACATCTAACTGCATCAGAAGAGGAGTTAAAACTTGCAAGGATACCATCCCCCATTTCTTTCAGCCATTCACCTCGGTATTTCTTAATAATAGGACGCTGGATTTCGCGGTTTTTTCGTAGGATTTTAAATGCTTTATTCTCATCACTGCCCATAATGGCTGTATAGCCGACAATATCGGTGAACATGATGGCAGCGAGTCTGCGATCCTCGGGCATGATTAAAGATTAACAGTTTGAAAGATCCAGCTTCTACTTAACCCGATCAGTAACTCAATTTAGCCATTAACTTTCAAATATTCCATTTTAGGGATAATAATAAATACTGGATAATTGAGATACAAGATAGATAATATGATCTTTGAAGGATTATAAAAATCGATATGTAGGTTTGCTGCTGGACTACTTGGTATAATTATTTAAATTCATATCAATAAATATTTTATCAATTTCTGTAAATTATCAATGGGATTTGAATTCGGGAAGGGAATTGTAGAATTGAATTAATCTTAACGATATTTCATGACATCCAGGGAACGTATGAATATGGCCATGGGACTACAACACCCTGACCGTGTGCCTCTCATGTGTCAGTTCAGCTTCGGATTCATAAATCAACAATTGAAAGGCAGTGGGATTAGTCCGATGGAAATGTGGCTCGATGCCGGTAAATATGTGGAAGGGCTAATGATCCTGCGGGACCGCTTCAGTTTTGACGGGATCCTTGTATCGGTCCATGGGCATTCCGAGGATTGGCGGTCCCGAATCAAAAAGTTGGACATCGAACAAGGTATTGAGATTGCTACATTTGATAACAGGCGGGAATCCTACCCGGATGATGACCTGCCTTCTGCCGAGTTGTTTAACGCACGAATTCATGATATAGAAGGTGTTCGCATACGGGAGATCCCGGAAGAGATCAGTTATATCCCATCCTCTAAGGATTGTCATGTCTTCATTGATAGCCAGAATCCCTTCAGGGTATTTGATATCATTGATGAAAAAGTAAAGGGAAAATATTCCATCCATGGAGAGGTAACTTCTCCTTTCGATTATTTTCTCGATCTGTTTGGGTATGAGCATGCCCTTCTGGCATTGTTGGATTATCCTGATAAATGTAAACAGATCCTTCAGAGATATACTGATGGATTGGTACGCCTCACAAAGGAGATGTGTAAGAAAAATATAGATGCGGTAAAAATATCCTCTCCTTTTGCAGGCATGGGCTTTATATCCCCTGACCAGTATGTGGAATTTGAGCAACCCTATGTCAGACAAATAGCAGAAGTTATATCACGATCAGAGAAGATATCCTATATTCATACCTGCGGACTGATCAGTGACCGGCTGGAGTATATAAGAGATACCGGGACTAATGGACTGGAATGCCTGGATCCACCTCCAATAGGGAATGTGGAATTGGAAGATGCCTTTAACCGGATTGGCTCCAAGATGTTTATCAAAGGAAACATCGATCCGGTTAATACCTTATTCAACGGTACTGAAGATTCAATTTCCACGGATGTCCGAAATAGGTTGCACACAGGGATGCAGAATCCGGGATTTATTCTTAGCTCAGCATGCTCCATAGCCCCTAAAACCCCACCGGAAAACATCTTGTTGCTGAGGCAGTTAATTGAAAAATACGGATATTATGCCTAGTCTGGGAATCAAAAGAACTATTCCCCCATATAGTGCTGGGGCATCCAGCGGTGCCATTTCCACTTGCCGTCTTCAAACTTATAAACCGTAATACACCTCATTTTGGTATTGACAGTCTCACCTCCACTATTAGGAGTGGCAATGTGTTCAAATAGGCTGAATTCATAAGCCATATCACCATGCACAAATAATTCCAGCGGTTTGTATTCAAGTATTTCCCACTGATTGTTTAAAGCGATTTCCCTCACAAATTCGAGTAATTCCTCTTTGTTCTGTGTAATTCCGTAGGCCGGCATATTCAGGCCATCATCGGTCCATATGGACGCGGCTTTTTCATCGTCCCAATCCAATGTTATTTCAGCCATCATATCATAGATCCCGGCCAGTTCACCACTAATTTCTTCCTTGGATTGGGCAGGAGCAGTTTCGGGTTGTGGCATCCAACGGTGGAACATCCATTCCCCTTCATGCTTCTTGAATACCGTAATATAACGTGATCTGGATGTCTGGGTCTCTCCTCCGCTATTCGGAGTAATGTCCTGGGTGAGATATCCGAATTCGTAAGCCATATTATCATGGACAAACAATTCTTTTCTGTCAAACCGGGCATTTGCGATCGTGTTGGTTTCAGCCATGTTGAAGAACATATCTTCTACGGCTTGTCGGTTTTGCGTATTGTGATAGCTCAAATAATTAACATAATCCGGAGTCATCATGGAAAGGCATTTTTCGACCTCTCCATTCATCCAGGCGGCGGCATATTCATCATTTAGCGATTGAAGTTCTTCAGCAACCTTTTCATATGCCTTACCCGTTTGCGGATTTTGCTGGCAGGTTACCATGACGAATGCAATAAGTAGAATTAAAATTCTCATGAGTTTGATTTTTAGGATTATAATTTAGAATAAGTTATTAGGGGTTGATTCATGGTCTACCGTGAGTTGCCGTGAAACATCGATTATTTCAATCAGGAATAAACGTTTTAGCTATTTCAGTTTTTGATTCCTGCAGGCATTCTGACCATTTTTTTCTGACTTCGTTCATAGACTCTTCACTTCCGGCAATCTTTAGGAATTCTTTATTGTATTCAATTCCCATAGGACTTAATTCCCATTCCATTGTCGAAATTCCCTCTTCCATTTTTACAACCCTGATAAGATCCCAATCCCCTGTTTCAAATTCATATACATTCTGCTCCCTACCGATCTTGTTTTCAATAGGGCGCCAGTAGTTTTTAATGATCTCGTGGGCTTCGGCTTTTTTATCAATCTTGAATTTCAGGTGTATTATCCAGTACCAGTCAACATTTTCAAGTTTTTTTGCCTGCTCTTCCTGAGCCATGAGGTAACAGGGGAAAAGCAGAATTGCCATAAGAAGGATTTTGAATTTCATAATTGTGCAGTTTTGGATTATTTTTTATTTGAAAGTCAGATGTTTTCGAAAACAGGTTATGGGATCTTACGGTTTTTGCGTAGGTTTTTAATGGCTTTGTCTTAATCACTGCCCGGAGCGGCTGATTTACGACAAGGTCGATAAACTCATTGACGGCATGTCTGAGATCTTCGGGCACTATTGAAAAGTTTGTTTGGCTTATTTCCTATGCACTATTTACCCGAACAGCATATTAAATTTAGGAATTTATTTGAATTTTCCTTACAGAAATCTTCATTCATTAAGATCTAAGAACCGAGAAAGGTATTAGCCGTATCGGAATAGAAGATGATCTGAAGATCCGAGAAGAGAAACTTTAACTAAATGTACCGATCAAATTATAAAAAATGCATTTATTCAATGTAGGGCATCAGTTCCTCCCTGAGTTTAAGGTATCCGTCTTCGTTGGGATGCAGGCCATCTGAAAATAAGGATTCCCGGATCTTGTGATCTTCGTTCAGGAAGGAAGCTCCAAGGTCGCCATACTTTACTCCCAGGTTAGCGGATAAACGAGCTATTTCGATATTAAGTCCGGCTATGCGTTCTTCGTAATCTCTCCTGGGCAATATACCAAACAGGGTTATTTGCGATTTGGGTTGCCTGGTTTTAATGGCTTCTATTAAAAGATGTAATCCTTCAAGGATCTCTTCGTCTGTATTCGAATGAAGGTTGTTGGTGCCAATCATGATCATGATCCTTTCTGCTTCGAATCCGTCGAGTTCACCATGATATACCCTCCAAAGCACGTTTTCTACCCGGTCCCATCCGTAGGCATAATTCCTTATACCCTTAGGCGTAAATATTGTTTCCCAGGTTTCTTCTTCAGTGACCAGTTTGGATCCGGGCAGTCCCCCCCAGAAATGGATAATGGAGTTGGCCAGTATTACGATCTTCGGTGGTGATGTTGCATTCATCTCCAGGATCTCCCGGTGCCGGTCTTCCCAGTCGTAAGTATTTGGTTCCCGGTATTGAGTGACCGGTCGGGTTGCAGATGATTTTCCAATGGGTTCATTGAGGATCTCCCGGAGCTTCTTAGCATAGGCAACTCCATAATTCATCATACCCAGGTCATTAGGATGGGTGCCATCTACCGTTCCGTCTAATGACATGCCGATCTCATCATAGTTTAAATAAAAAAGTTCACCATATCCTTCTTCCCTTAGTTGATGATATGCCTCCTTTTGTAGTTCATTGACATGACTGAAGGATTCTTTTCTGGATTGATTGATAAACTGTTCTGAGTAACCGGCATGATCAACCAGTAATATTGGGATTTCCGGTTTGCTGGATTTTAAGAATCGAACTGCTTCTAAGACCCGCTCCTTGAATTCTTCATCACTTGAAATCCCCAAACGTTCCCAGCTGTTTTTCGGTAAGTTGGGTAAACAATCCAAGATGTAAACCTTTGCTTCGATTTCTGACATCAGCTCGAGGACCGGTCGTTCCAACCTGCCGGATCCGCTGAAACCCAGGTTGATCAATGGCCTGTCCATATTCCTTCCCAGGATGGCTGTCCATGCCATACCTGGTCGTGATGCGCACCCTCCATGGGCGATGGATGTACCATAAACAACGATCGGTTTTTCTTTTCGTAACCGCAATGGCCTGAAATAAGCGGAATCATCGACTCCAATCTCCAGCCAATTGACCTGGTTGTACAGGGGTAAATAAAGCCGGTATTCCCTGCCCAATTGGTGGTATTGATCATTCGGTATCAATCCCTGGAATTTATAGATTACTGTGTCTGAAAAAGTTCTTCTGCCAGCACACCATATCTCCCTTCCATCACTATCGATAGCATACAGGTCGATTCCGCTAACCCCTGTGGCGGGCATATGGTTCATGGCGAAACTTCCCTTTTTAACT
>Ga0316198_10000926_pt1 | contig 16418 bp, 16 predicted proteins | sample OudBieAanoxic_MG_FD_204935 | JGI IMG/M metagenome (GOLD analysis project Ga0316198, IMG submission 204935) | Coastal sediment microbial communities from Oude Bieten Haven, Netherlands - site A anoxic | ecosystem: Environmental > Aquatic > Marine > Coastal > Sediment | place: Netherlands...
ATGAAGTGGTAAATTATAAATTTCAAAAATAATCGAATAAAGAAGGAGAAAACTTATGAAAAAAGGAAGATTATTAAACAGTGGAATCAGTTCTGTAATATCTACGATGGGACACACAGACCATATAACTATAGGAGATGCAGGCTTACCGATTCCAAATGAGGTAATGAGAATAGATTTAGCAGTGGAAAAGGGCGTGCCTACTTTTTTAGGAACTTTAGAAGTGGTCTTAGATGAATTAAAGGTAGAAGAAGTGGTGATTGCTAAGGAAATGAAGGACCTAAGTGGTGAGTTTCACATTGAATTATTAAAATTAATAGAGAAAAAATGCGGAGAGATCACCATTGTAGAAGTATCCCATGAGGAATTTAAAGGAATAACTAAGGAAAGTAAAGCTGTGGTGAGAACTGGAGAGTGTACACCATATGCTAATATTATTTTGAAATCAGGAGTGACGTTCTAAGGAGAAAAATATATGGAAAAAATATTAGAAATTTCAGGGATAATTAAAGATTTTCCAGGTGTAAGAGCATTGGATGGAGCTAAACTGAACGTTTATCAGGGAAAAGTAATGGCTTTACTCGGTGAAAATGGTGCAGGAAAATCAACTATGATGAAAATAATGACAGGAATATATAAAAGGGATGCAGGAATCATCAAACACAATGGAAAAGAAGTGGAATTTAATGGTCCAAAAGAATCACAGGATGCAGGGATATCTATCATTCATCAGGAGTTAAACCTAATAGATCACCTTTCCATAGCAGAAAACATATTTTTAGGAAGGGAATTAACTAAAAATTTCAGGATAGATTGGAATCTGATGTTCAATGAGGCAGATATAATCTTAAAGAAGTTAAACTTAAAATATTCATCCAAAGAATTGGTAGGGAAACTAAGTATAGGAGAGAAGCAAATGATAGAGATAGCTAAAGCTTTATCTCAGAATGCCAAAATAATAGTTATGGATGAGCCGACAGACGCCCTTACAGATACTGAAACAGAGAGTCTGTTCAATGTGATTAAGGAACTGGTAGCTGAAAATAAAAGTATTGTATATATATCCCATAGATTGAAAGAAATATTTGAAATATGTGATTACGCTACTATTATGAGGGATGGAAAGTTTATAGATGAAGCTGTGGTAGCAGATATAACTGAAGATCATATAATCGAAAAGATGGTAGGAAGAAAGTTAAAAGATCAATTTCCAAGGATAGATACGGAATTAGGAGATGTATCCCTAAGAGTAAAAGATCTGAGTGGTGAAGTTACAAAGGATATTAATTTTTCCCTTCAAAAAGGTGAAATATTAGGAATAGCGGGACTTATGGGAGCAGGAAGAACAGAGCTGGCTAAGACCATCTACGGATGTTTCAAGAAAACAAGCGGTCAAATCTATATAGATGGAAAAAAAGTAGATATAAACTCTCCCCAGGAGGCATTAAAAAATAAGATAGCCTATGTTTCTGAAGATAGAAAGGGAGACGGGTTATTATTAGGACTTTCTGTAAAAGAAAATATGAGTTTATCCTCGCTATTAAAGTTTGAGAGTAGATATAAAAAAATAGATGAAAAAAAAGAAAAGATAGAAGTAAAAGAATTTATATCTAAATTTAATATAAAGACCCCTACAATGGATCAACTTATAAAAAACTTAAGTGGTGGAAATCAGCAAAAAGTAGCCATAGCCAAGGCTCTGATGACCAATCCGAAAATATTAATTTTGGATGAACCCACAAGGGGAGTGGATGTAGGAGCAAAGAAGGAAATATATGATCTTATAAATGAGTTTAAGCATCAAGGGATGAGTATAATTATAATTTCCTCTGAAATGCCAGAAATATTGGGACTTAGTGACAGAATAATGGTGATGTATGACAAAACTATTACAGGAATATTCCGCAGAGAAGAAGCCACACAGGAAAAGATAATGAAGTGTGCTATAGGTGTTATGAAGGAGGAGATAGATGAAAACTAGTGCGGCATTAAATGGTACAACAATTAAAAAAGAAAATAAATTGTTAAAAAATAAACCCTTAATAGGACTGATTATATTTGGGGTGATAGTTTCAATATTGAACCCTAGATTTTTGTCTACAGCAAATTTATTGAATATATTGAGACAGACATCTATAAATGCAATAATAGCAGCAGGGATGACCTTTGTAATATTAACAGGTGGAATAGATCTTTCGGTAGGGTCTATCCTGGCTATCTGTGGTGCAGTATCTGCAAGTATGTTAGCTGGTGGAGTTAACGGTTATATAGTTTTAATAGTAACTATAATATTGGGAACGATATTGGGGGCAGTCAGCGGAAGTTTTATAAGTTATGGAAAATTACAGGCTTTTATAACAACCTTGGTAGCTATGACATTATTAAGGGGAGCAACTTTAGTATTTACAGATGGAAAGCCTATTTCTATGGGATTCGGAGAGAATGCCGAATTATTTGATATCATAGGGGGAGGATACCTTTTTGGAATTCCAGTACCCATATATATAATGATAGCAGTATTTGCAGTGTGTAACTATGTTTTAAAAAATACAAAATTTGGTAGGTATGTTTTTGCAGTAGGCGGGAATGAAGAAGCTACGAAATTATCTGGAATTAATGTAGAAAAATTGAAAGTTAAAGTGTATGCTATAAGTGGTGGACTGGCTGCCTTAGCAGGAATTATAATTACATCTAGACTGGGATCAGCTCAGCCTACAGCAGGAACAGGGTATGAACTGGATGCCATTGCAGCAGTAGTATTGGGAGGGACTTCACTTTCTGGAGGAATAGGAAGTATATCAGGAACCATAACAGGAGCACTGATCATAGGAGTGTTGGGAAATGCATTGAACTTATTGGATGTATCATCTTATTATCAGATGATGATAAAGGCTTTAGTTATATTAGCAGCAGTATTAATTGATAGAAAAACACATAAATAAAAGGGGGCTAAAAAATGAAAAGAACATTAAAATTGTTAGTTGTAGGACTTTGTATTGGAATGATGTCAACTGTAGCGTTTGCAAAAGGTAAGGTAGGGTTAGTTGTATCTACTTTAAACAATCCTTTCTTTGTAGATTTAAAAGAGGGAGCACAGGATGAAGCAAAAAAACTAGATATGGAACTTATAGTTTTAGATTCTCAAAATGATCCGGCTAAAGAATTATCAAATGTAGAAGATCTAATTGTAAGGGGAGTAGATGTAATATTGATCAACCCTACAGATTCAGATGCAGTGTATAGAGCAGTGAGAAGTGCCAATAGATCAAAAGTACCTGTAGTAACTTTGGACAGAGGAGCAAACAGAGGAGAAGTAGTAACTCATATTGCATCGGATAATACAGCTGGAGGAAAGATGGCTGGAGAATTTATCTTAGAAAAATTAGGTAAGGGCGCTAAAATAGTTGAATTAGAAGGAATTCCAGGAACAACTGCTGCAAGAGACAGAGGAAAAGGGTTCAATGAAGTAGCTAAAGGAAACTTAGATGTAGTAAGTAGACAAGCTGCTGACTTTGACAGAACTAAGGGACTTAATGTAATGGAAAACATGATTCAAGCTCAGCCAAAAATAGATGGTGTATTTGCTCATAATGATGAGATGGCTTTGGGAGCATTAAAAGCTATTGGAAACAATAAAAATATCTTAGTAGTAGGATTTGATGCTACTGATGATGCTATAAAATCAGTAAAAAAAGGTGGACTAGCAGCAACTGTAGCTCAACAACCTAAATTAATCGGATCTCAAGGGGTAGAAACAGCAAACAAGATAATAAAGGGAGAAAAAACTCCTAAGTTTATCCCAGTAGAATTAAAGTTAATCACAAAATAAGAAAGTTAGATAGGATGGGAGGGAAGTAATTTCTTCCCATTTAATCTATAAAAATAACGGTTTTAGCAAGAGACAACCCTAAAAGAATAGAGATATAAAAGAGGTGTACTTTATGTTACTAGGAGCAATAGAAGCAGGTGGGACAAAATTTGTCTGTACAGTGGGGACAAAAAAAGGAGAAATTTTAGAAAGAGTATCATTTTCTACGACTACTCCAGAAGAAACCTTAAAGAAAGTGGTAGATTTTTTTTTAGATAAAAAAATAGGAGCTCTAGGGATCGGCTGTTTTGGACCCATTGATTTGGATAAAAATTCAAAAACCTATGGTTATATAACTTCTACTCCGAAACTTGGTTGGAGTAACTGCAATATTCTAGGAGAACTGAAGAAATATTTTGATATACCTATAAATTTTGATACCGATGTAAATGGTGCGGCCTTAGGTGAAGCTAAGTGGGGGAACGGTGTTGGGCTGGATTCTCTGGTCTATCTGACTGTAGGAACAGGAATTGGCGGCGGAATATACATCAATGGAAACCTGGTACATGGGATGACCCATCCAGAAACTGGTCATATATTTGTCGGTAGAGCAGATGGTGATAAGTATAAGGGAAAATGCCCGTATCACGGTGATTGCCTGGAGGGCATGGCATCTGGTCCGGCTATGGAGGAACGATGGGGTATAAGTGCATATGAACTGCCAAAAGACCACAGAGCATGGGATTTAGAGGCATATTACCTAGCCCAGGGATTGATTAACTATATTTTGATAGTATCGCCTAAAAAGATAATATTAGGCGGAGGAGTCATGAAACAAAAGCAGTTATTTCCATTGATCAGAAAAAAAGTGATTGAAAGATTAAACGGCTATGTATCCCATAAAAATATATTAGAAAATATAGATGATTATATAGTTTATCCTAAATTAGGAGATGATGCAGGGATATGCGGGGCATTGGCACTGGCAGATTTGGTTTTAAATTAGATAACTTGATATTCTCGCTTGTTTTTAGGACAAAAGGCATATTTATAACTTATAGATTGTAGTAAAATGATTTGTAAGAGATAAATTTTATTTGGGCATAAATTGTAGGAAATTAATGAAAAAATAAGTATATTTCCTTATGCATAATTTAGGGTCAAGATACTTGTGATTTCAAATTTTAATTATCAGCTATTAAAAATGTTTGTATAAGCAAACATCCGAGGGGGAATAAAATTGAAAATATTTATCGACACGGCAAATGTGGAAGACATAAAAAAAGCTAATGATATGGGTGTTATTTGTGGTGTAACTACAAATCCATCACTTATTGCAAAAGAAGGAAGAGTATTTAAAGAGGTTGTAACAGAGATAACATCTATTGTAGACGGGCCTATAAGTGCAGAAGTAATCTCACTAGAAGCTCCTAAGATGTTGGAGGAAGCTGAGGATCTAATTAAAATCCATCCAAATATCACAATCAAGGTACCTATGACTGTAGAAGGTTTAAAAGCTTGTTCTGCGCTGTCTAAAAGAGGAATAAAAACCAATGTAACTCTAATTTTTACTCCTAATCAAGCACTATTGGCTGCTAGAGCAGGAGCGACATTTGTATCACCGTTCTTAGGAAGATTAGATGATATCGGTGTAGATGGAATAGAATTAATCAAAGAGATTGTACAAATATTTAATGTACACAATATAAAATCAGAAATAATTGCTGCAAGTATCAGAAATCCATTGCATGCAAAGGAAGCTGCTAAAGCAGGAGCACATATTGGAACTATGCCACTTGGTGTAATTGAAAAAATGACTCAACATCCATTAACAGACGCAGGAATAGCTAAATTCTTAGCTGACTGGGAAGGGGCAAAATAAATAAATAAATTAATAGTATGGAAGGCAGAGTCGGTGTTGGATTTTAAGAGGAAAATTCGAGATTCTGAACTCTATACTATTTTTTATAACTTGACAATAACTAGTATATTACATATAATGTTGTTAGAAAAAACAAATAATGTACACTAATTTTTATTTAAAAAGGAGTTAAAATGGCAGATATCAAGATGTTAACGGAAAAAGCTACACAGATAAGAAAAGATATTGTGACTATGATTTGTAAATCAAAATCAGGACATCCAGGGGGATCTTTATCAGCAGCGGATATAGTGAGTACACTTTATTTCAATGAGATGAACATCGATCCAAAGAATCCTAAAATGGCAGACAGAGATAGATTCGTTTTATCAAAGGGACATGCAGCACCAGTATTATATGCAGCATTAGCGGAGAAGGGATATTTTGATAGAGAGTTATTAGGAACACTTAGAAAATTTGGATCACCTTTACAAGGACATCCAGATATGAGAAAATTACCAGGAGTAGATATCTCTACAGGTTCGTTAGGACAAGGGTTATCAGTAGCAAATGGAATGGCATTATCAGCAAAATTAGACAATAAATCATATAGAACATATGTATTATTAGGAGATGGAGAAGTACAAGAAGGTCAAGTATGGGAAGCTGCTATGACTGCTGCTCATTACAATCTTGACAATGTATGTGCGTTCTTAGACTCTAATAATTTACAAATAGATGGAAATGTAGATAAAGTAATGGGTGTTGAACCATTAGATGATAAATGGAGAGCATTTGGATGGAATGTAATCGTAATAGATGGTCATAACTTCGAGGAAATCTTAGGAGCTTTAGAAGCTGCTAAGGCTCATAAAGGTCAACCTACAATGGTTATAGCTAAAACTACTAAGGGTAAGGGTATCTCGTTTATGGAAAATGTATGTGGATTCCATGGAGTAGCTCCTACATCTGAAGAAACAGACAAAGCATTAGAAGAATTAAGTCACGTAGAATGTTGTAATAACTAATAGGAGGCCAAAAAAATGAGTAAAAAAGCTACAAGACAAGCTTACGGAGAAGCGTTAGCTGAATTAGGAAGAATAAATAAAGATGTAGTGGTTTTAGAGGCAGACTTATCTAAATCTACAAAGACTGCAATATTTCAAGGAGAATTTCCTGAAAGACATTTTAATGTAGGAATTGCAGAAGCAGACTTAATGGCTACAGCAGCAGGATTTGCAACTACTGGAAAGGTAGCATTCGCTTCTACATTTGCAATGTTCGCAGCAGGAAGAGGATTTGAGCAAATTAGAAATACTATAGCATATCCAAAATTAAATGTTAAAATAGCTCCAACTCATGCAGGAATTTCTGTAGGAGAGGACGGAGGATCACACCAATCTGTAGAAGATATGTCTCTTATGAGATCTATCCCAGGAATGGTAGTATTATGTCCTGCAGATGCAGAAGAAACTAGACAAATGGTATTCGCAGCAGCAGAATATGATGGTCCTGTATATCTTAGATCAGGAAGATTAGATACAGAAGATATCTACAAAGATACTGATTATAAATTTGAGATTGGAATAGCTGATACTTTAAAAGAAGGTACAGATGTTACAATCGCAGCTACAGGAATGTTAGTTCATGAAGCTATGGAAGCAGCAAAGACATTAGAAGCAGAAGGGATCTCAGTTAGAGTAATCAATGTTTCTACAATTAAGCCATTAGATGGTCCTACTATCTTAAAAGCAGCACAAGAGACAAAGTTTATTGTAACTTGTGAAGAGCATTCAGTAATAGGAGGATTAGGAGGAGCAATCTCTGAATTCTTAGGAGAAACTCATCCTACTCTTGTAAAAAAATTAGGAATCTACGATCAATTTGGTCAATCTGGAACAGGTAACCAATTATTAGATGAATATGGATTAAGAGCAAAGGATATAGTAGCGAAAGTAAAAGAAAATATGTAATTATACAAAAAGCTGTGGAATTTTCCACAGCTTTTTTTATATATTATAGATGGCAGTAGAAGTTTTTATGTCATCTAGAACTATTGATTTTATTAGATGTATATTTTCAAATTGTTCAAAAGTATGGTACTTTTATGACTTATGCAAAGGTCTTAATTTATGTAGCTTAAGCTTTTTTTAGGTGCACACAATATTTTCACAAAACTTTGATAAAATGAACAAAGATTTAAAAATTGCACAAATGAAATTATATGGAGCTGATGATTTTGAAAAAAAAGATACAAATAATTAGAAATATTGTTCAACTTATATTTTTAAGTTTCTTATTGACTGGATTATATATGGAGTTTAGAAAGGTATTTATTGTACTACTTCCCATCTCATTGCTAATGGGTAACTTTTTTTGTGGTTGGGTATGTCCTTATGGAACTGCTCAAGAATTCTTTGGAGCCATTGGAAATAAAATTTTTAAAAAGAAATATAAGATGCCGCAGAATATACAAAGATATCTACAGTTTTCAAGATATATTCTTATGATATTTACGATTGTAGGTATAGGTAGTATGTTTTTTAAGACTATTAATAGTTATATAGCATTTATAATTTTAGGTCAAAATATTTCTAATATTATGATCTCTGCTTCTTTAATTATAATGATTAGTTTTCTCGTTATTTCTATGCTGTTTGAGAGGCCATTTTGTAATTATCTATGTATAGAGGGGACTAAGTTCGGTTTTGCGAGTTTAACAAGGATTTTTACTATCAAAAAAAATACTGAAAGTTGTATAAATTGTAAGAAATGTAACAAAGTTTGTCCTATGAATATATCTGTTTCTGATAAAAGTAGTGTTAGAAATAGCCAGTGTATAAATTGTTTTGAATGTGTGAGTACTTGCCCTGTTAAGGAGACTCTATCTTATGGAAAAGTTAAGGTCTCTCTTAAGAAAAAGTAGTATATAAGTTTTATCAAAATTTGTGTCAAAAAAAAAGGAGCTCCTAAATTAGGAACTCCTTTTTTACTTATCTTGATTTTACTTACTTTATCTCTTTAAATTCAATAACTTCATCGAAGTGAGAATTACTCCCCTTTTCTTTTATGATGTTTTCATTGTTTACAGTGGAATAATATTTTTGCTGGCTAAACTTAGTCATTATTTCTATAAATTCTGATATATCTTTCTTAGATGTAGATAAAACTTCCGCTTTTTCTCTCTCCATATCTTCTAAACTTATATCATACAGATAGTGAGTATATGAAAGGCTCATAAGGGTATCGGGAGTATAAGCTTGATAATATTTTGCCATACTCTTTAGGATAAATCCGTCAAATTTTTCTTGTTTGATATCTAACTCACCCTGTAAATAAGCTGGGATTCCCTTGTAGGTATCAAGAGTTTTATCCACTTCTCCATCTCTATAAGAGGAAGCCACGATATCTCTGTTTAATGTGATATAGAACCAAGCTCCATAGGCACCATTTTGTACTCTGATCTTGTTGTTTAAGTATTCATTGATCATATTAGACATGATTTTATGTTTACCATTGTATTTGTAACCCATATCTAACAGGTTATTTCCCCAAGAGGTTGAACCATTTTGAGCAGGGACTGTAATGGCTAAAGTAGACTTTTCTAACTTTCCATAATTTTCTTTCTCAATAGGTGTATCCTTCATCTTACTAAGGAGAGGTGTAATATCGGTTTTAAAGTTTTGATAATTACCTCTATTGGCATAGAAGATAAGTAAGTTATGCTTATTGAATATTTTCTCTCTTATTTTTTTCATGTCTTCCTGTAATTGAACAAAATTATCATCGAAATTATCCAAAATATTATTGATCTTAGTTAACATAGGAGGATAGACATAGTAACCTCTCCCACCAAAATTAACCTCCTCATCTAGATAATAGTTATAGTTTGGATTGATCATAGACATAGCTTTGATTACCGACATCCTGTTGATGACATTAGCATCTGAAGAGCTGGTTAAGATTGAGTCACGAAGGCCTTCTAATCTTTTTTTGATCTCTAATTTATTGTCAAAATTTCCCTCTAAGAATAAATTTTCCAGTGTATTATATACCTCTGTTTTGTCATCCTGAAGGTATTCAAAGTTTATTACAAATCTTCTAGAGATGTTGTCGTTATCTAAAAGGACAGTTCTGTTGTTCAGACCAAGTTTGAAAAAATATTTAGTTAAATTATTGGAGACCTCCTCAAAAGAAAAATCTTTGGTGCTGCTGGCTGCCATGAGATATGAAAATAACTCGGAATCTAATTTTTCAGATTGATCAAATCCGCTGGCATCGAATTTTAAAGATACTAAATTGATGTCGTAGGTGTTGATATCGTTGTCTACAAATGTTACTCCATCTAGAGATTCTTCACTTCTTTTTACAGTGGGAATCTCAGAATTGGAAAGGTCACTTAATTTGACACTAGGGATAGAATCAATAATTTTTTTATCTACAGGTTCCTTTGACCAGGCATTAAATTTTTTAATATCTTTATTTAAATGCTCTAATTCTTTATTATTTAGATTTTCTTCAAACTTGTTTAATTTTTCTTTTTCCAATGTTTCATTTTTAGCTAAAAGATCTTCATCTGGAGTGAAGAAAATTTCCAATTTATTGGTGTTATTTACAAAATATTCACCTATAAGTTGTTTAATTTTTTCAGGATTACGAGCTAAATCCTCCAATATTTTTATTTTATCATCAGAGATGAATAGATATGGTTTATCATAGTAAAAAGAACTTGTAGCAATACTGGTTGTGAGATCAGATGCTCTTTCCTTGGAATACTGAGATTTAGCTAGTTGTTTTTTATAGTCTCTCAGAGCTAATTCAACTATCTCTGGATCTACCCCGACTTTGGCGATCTCAATCATCTTGGCATCCATCAACTTTCTAAATTTGGCCACTTCTTCTTGTTTTGCACCTTGGATAAGGAAGTACCCTCTCGGCTGGATAGTATTGTCATTGTACAGACCAAAACTACCGCTAAGCTTTTCATCCACAAATATTTTTTTCAATGGAGAGATCTCGTAGTCGGCCAAAAGAGATGTTATAAACATAAGTTCTGGAAGAGACGTCTTTGGTTTCATAAGAGTTCCATAGATATAGATATTTGGAGATCCTTTAGGGGCTGGATAACTCTCGTTATGGAATTCATCTTTTAATGGTGTATTCTGAGTCTCTATTACCGCTGTTTCTGTCTTGTCATATTGGCTGTAATATTCATCTAATTTAGATAATGTTTTCTTTACGTCTTGCTTTCCTGCTAAGACTACAATGGAGTTAGAAGGAGTGTAATATTTTTTATGAGTCTTTCTAAGATGATCTAAATCCAAATTTGGAATTTTGCTGGGTAATCCACCAGAAGAAAACCTGTAGTTAGCCATATCATCTGGATACATCAGTCTATTCATTCTAAAGGATAGGTTTCTATATGGATTGGAAAAAGCTCCCTTCATCTCATTATAAACTATCCCGTTTATGATTAGTTCATCATTATTGGGATTTTTGTCGTATCTCCACCCCTCTCTTTTCAAGGTGTTTTCATCTTCTAATACCAACGGATTGAAAACTGCGTCTAAATAGATATCCATCAGATTATCAAAAGATTTTGGTTCTACTGCTGAAAATGGATAGACTGTATAATCCTGCCCAGTCATAGCATTTAAAAATGATGGAATGTTTTTGGTATCCAGTTCATAAAATAAATTTTTATCGGGATATTTTTTGGAACCCTGTAAAACAGCATGTTCAAATACGTGATTTACTCCGCTATCGTCCACTACAGGAGTTTTAAATGCAATACCAAAAACTTTTTCAGGTGATTGGTCGTCTAAATAAATAACATGAGCACCTGTCTTTATATGCTCGTAGGTATAGCTCGTAGCTCCTAAATTTTTAATTTCTCTCGTTTCAACGAGTTTAAATATTTCTTTTTCTTTTTCGACTTCTTTCTTACCGCATGAGATAAGAAAAGAAAGGGTCATAAGTATTATCAGTAATTTCATAAAGCCTCCAATTTGTATATATTTTAAAGAATTACTAGAAGTTTACACTATATTGAATATAATAACAAATATTTAGATATGAACTGCAAATACACATGGATCATACAAGGCATGATGGTATTTATAAATTTTTTGTGGTATCTATAGTAGTAAGATTAAAAAAAATTAACAATAGAAGGGTTATTCATCGGATTTATACGAGAAAATGAATGGTTGAGGTTTTTATTAAAACTGTTATTATGTTTCAATCATGGTATAATATCACTATGAATTATTAACTAATGAGCGGGGTGAATTATGGGTAAAATAATATTTTTAATAGCAGCATTATTGGCTTTAACATCTTGTTATAAGATCGACAATAGAACCTATAAAGCAACAGGGTATAATGAAAGGGTTAAATTTATAATACTCCATTATACAGCTACAGATACAGAAAGATCTATTAAAGCCTTGACTCAGGGAGAGGTAAGTGCTCATTATTTGATAACAGATAAAAGATGGGATTCTATATATCAGCTGGTTCCCCATGAAAAAAGGGCATGGCATGCAGGTATCAGTGAATTTGGAGGTAGAAGCAACCTAAATGACAGCTCCATAGGGATAGAGGTAGTCAATAAGGGATATAAAAAAACAGTTATAGATCTAGATACAGATAGTGAAGTTAAAAATATAGCTAATAGGGAATTTTACCCCTATGAGGATTACCAAATAAAAAAAATAGGAAGACTTCTCCAGGATTTGGTGAAGGAATATAAGATATCTCCTAAAAATATATTGGGACATTCAGATATAGCACCTGCAAGAAAACAAGATCCAGGACCAATGTTCCCGTGGGAGCAGTTATATAGGAAATATGGTGTAGGAGCCTGGTATGAGATGGAAGATTTCCATAAATTCTACGATGAAAAAATGTATGAAAAATATAGTGAAGCAGACATTCAGATGGAGTTGAGAAGATATGGGTACGGAATAAAAATAAGCGGAGAAAATGACGGAGAAACTATAAAGGTTATAGGAGCTTTTCAAGCTCATTTTAGACCAGCTAAGGTGACAGGAGAGATGGATTTGGAGACCTTTGCAATCTTAAAAGCACTCAATAAAAAGTATAATTAAAAGATGATTGAAAACTGGAGACAAAAAATAAAAGTGAAAATATTAGTCACGAATAATACAAAACATATTTCTGAGTAGTAATATGTATAATTTGCAGCAAAAATAATATATAGGCAATTAGGTTCTGAAATAGAGTGGGATCGGTGTGGAGATTTTCAAAGGTTTTTATACATGGAAAAAAAATGTTAAATATGGTAAAATATGCAGATATTATAAGGAATTTAGAGGAGGATTAGGGGCTAATATGGAAACTAATAAATTGATAATGAACGGGATATTTTATGTGATACTTACAACTTTTTTTATTTTTCTATGGTTAAAAGAGAAAAAAGTGGTGGCACGGATAAAAGTTTATAGGGATAACTTTTCAGAATTTATAATAAAAAACTTAGGTATAAAATCTAAAGGTGTGAAAACAGGAATAAAAAAAACTGTGAACTTCACGGAAGCCATAGGATCAGCATTAATTTTAGTACTAATAATTCAAAAATTTTATCTAGGAAATTTTATGGTGCCGACAGGGTCTATGATTCCAACTATTGTTCCAAAGGATAGATTGTTTGGAAATATGGTGATCTATAAGTTTGCTGAACCCTCAAGGGAAGATATAATTGTATTTAAGGAACCTGTGGAGAATAAGGTTCTGTATACAAAGAGACTCATGGGACTGCCTGGTGAGACTGTAGAGATCGATGGTGAAAGGTTAGTGATAGATGGGATTAAAATAGCTGACAGAAGATACTCTAACTTAGGAGAATTGGGATATAATCAATGGATAGTTCCTAAAAAAGGAGACAAACTGACTATAATTCCTATGGAAAATTATAGTGAAGAATTTAAACAAAGGAATGTAGATATAGCGAAAGTACAAAAATATTTATTGGATAAACCTGGGGCATTGGCTCAGGTATTACCAGAGGTAAATTTTTATATAAATGGGAAAAAAACAGGGATGATACTAGACTATATTCATGATGAAGAAACATTGAAAAAATTATTGTCTGGGGAAACTGTAGAAACTACGATCTCTGAGGATTATTTCTTGGCATTGGGAGATAATACCGATGGGAGTTATGATGGCAGAATGTGGGGATTTGTAGCACAAAACAGAATTGAAGGGAAAGCTTTTGTAAGGTTTTGGCCATTGAATAGAATAGGATTGTTAAAGTAGAAATTAAAAAGAGGTGAGAGGGTGTTTCTAAATTCTATAAATTATTTTAGAGGAATAGCTATATTTATAATCGTGTTAGGGCATAGTTACTGGCTGGCAGGTTTTGAGGCGACTACAGATGTAGAGAAAACCTTTGAAGCTGTGGCAACAGGAGGAACGGCATTATTTGTATTTGTATCAGGATTTATGTTCCACCATGTTTTTTATAAAAGAACATTTGATTTTAAAAAGTTTTTGATGAATAAGGGGAAGAATGTAGTGATCCCATATCTAATTATGTCTAGTTACGTGATCTATAAGGCTGTATTTATTAAAGAAAGTTATTTGAATTTAAAAAATATAGGAATAGAGATAAATAATAAAATTACTGCAATTTTATTTTATTATGGGACGGGATACCATATGATATCTTACTGGTATATCCCATTTGCAATCTTGTTGTTTATAGCTTCTCCAGTCTATTTGAGATATATAAAATTAAGTAATAAAATACAGGTTATACTCATTGTAGTGGGGGTCATTATGGCTGGTTTTATCCATAGACCTAACCATAATTTTAATGCCTTACAATCGCTTATCTATTTTTCACCCATCTATATAATGGGGATATGGTCATCTATAAATAAGGAAAAGATCTATGGAAAATTAAAGGGTAAAGAGACCTGGCTGGCTATTGGATTTTTAGGTTTAGGTTATATCCAAGGTGTAATACTCGATCATCCATATAATTATCAGAAAGCTCTATTTGAATATAAGGGAATAGACTTAACAATCTATCAAAAGATATTTATGATCTATTTTTTGATGACCTTACTTCGCAGGTTGGAAGATAAAAAAATATGGGTCTTAGATTTTATGGCTAAGTACAGTTTTGCAGTGTTTTTTATCCATGGTTACCTCCTAATGAATGGGATGGTGCTAAAAAAAGCTTTAGGACTAAATTTTCAAAGCGGAATATTAGGTCTGTTGACAATTGCTTTTACAATAACCATGGTTTCGTGTTTTATAGCTTCTTTTATAAAAAAACTTTTACCAAAACACAGTAGGAAATTAATAGGAGCATGATAAAAATGATAGAGATAAGAGAAATAGAAGATGATGAATTGCTGGACCTTTTTGATATAGAACAAATTTCTTTTAAAAATAGTTACAGAATATCAACTCTGGCTGATCTGTATGGGAATCCATCTTATAAATTTCTAGGGATTTTTAATAGAAACAGGCTGGCAGGATATATCATACTCCTGGATAGCATAGATGTATATGAAGTTATAAAGATAGCAATTACCCCTAACTATAGGGGGAAAGGGTTTGGAAAAAAACTTTTGAGCTCTGTACTAGAAAATTTGGATAAAAACTTGATGTTAGAGGTCAGAGTATCCAATGGAACAGCGATAAATCTATATGAAAGTTTGGGATTTGAAAAGATCAATATCCGAAAGGGATATTATGGAGATACAGGGGAAGACGGCATAGTTTATTTATTTGTTAATGAAAAAAAATGACAAAGTTAAAAAAAAAAACTTTTGACATATATATATCAGATAAAAAAGGTTTTAGTTTCGCTGGAAGCGATGGGAGTAAAGTATGGAATATAAATTTATAGATGATAAAGACATAATAGAATTTGCAGAAAAACATCTGCATCTTTCATATTCTACTGAAAAAGAGGTAGGAGAATTTTTTAAGGAATTAAAAAATATAAAGGGTATAAATTTTTTAGAATTTATAGAAAAAATGGAGATAGAATTAAATAACAATAGAAAGCACGATACAATGAAATTTTTGAAGATCATAAGGGAATATAGAAATCCTGTTATGAGTAAGGTTATGAATAAAGTCAAAGGTCTGACAAACTCAATAAAAAACAAGGGATTAACAGTGGAAGTTCCTAAAAACTTAGAGGGAGATACGTTGACTTTAACTTGGACAATAAGATCAGCAGAAGATGTTGAAAAGATCATGGGTCACCTGGAGAAAAAGAAGGAAGATATAAAAAGTTTAATAACTACCATAAAATGTGGTGGATAAAAATATATTAGGAGATGAAGAGAAGAATGATGAATGTGTATTCAAACCCGTTAGTAGAGAGATATGGATCTAAAGAGATGTTAGAAAACTTTTCACCGAATAAGAAATTTTCAAGCTGGAGAAGGCTTTGGATTGCCTTGGCAGAATCAGAAAAAGAATTAGGGTTGAATATAACCGATGAACAAATAGCAGAGATGAAAAAATATGTAAACGACATCAACTATGATGTTGCAGCTAAGAGAGAATTAGAGGTAAGACACGATGTAATGGCCCATGTGCATGCATTTGGCGTACAGGCACCATTAGCTGCACCAATTATCCATTTGGGAGCGACTTCTGCTTACGTAGGAGATAACACAGATTTAATTCAAATAAAAGATGGATATGAGATTTTAAAGAAGAAATTTATAAATGTATTTAAAAATATGTCTGATT
>Ga0316198_10000927_pt1 | contig 16415 bp, 13 predicted proteins | sample OudBieAanoxic_MG_FD_204935 | JGI IMG/M metagenome (GOLD analysis project Ga0316198, IMG submission 204935) | Coastal sediment microbial communities from Oude Bieten Haven, Netherlands - site A anoxic | ecosystem: Environmental > Aquatic > Marine > Coastal > Sediment | place: Netherlands...
CTCGAGAAGAGCAAGCAATGCCTTGGTTTCCAGTTCCGAACCCGGGTGATCTCCGGGGCTGAGGGTGATGTCCTGGGGTCCGTTCTCACGGCTCTTGTACGTAACAGGCTTGGGGGACCAATTGGAAGTCGGAAAATTCCGGTTCAAATCCACACCGTAAGCATTGCCCCGCGTACCCCGCACGAGCCCATCCGGATTGCCGCACAGGATGGCCGCATTGCTCAGGTTCTCAACGCGAATCGATCGCAGAGCATCCGAAAGGACAACTGTCGTCTCCGATTCGTCGCCGTGCATTGATGCCAGCACCAGGACCCTTGGATTTTTGGCCTCGGAAAGCCACACGGTGAGGGAGTGCCCGTCGTGAGACTCTCCGTACACCTCGCAGGCATGCTGAATGATCCCCATATCGTACCGTTCCACGCGCATCCGCATTTCTCCCATTAGCGCCGTCGGGTCCAGTGTAGCCTCTACGACTCACAAGTGGCTTCGGTCGGTGCCGTGGCAAACCTCCCGCATATAATCGTCAAGACATGGAGCCCAGCTATCAACCAACATCCCAAGGACCACGGCGAATGAGGAAGCCGTCACTCCCTCGAAGAACAGCTCTATCCGCCCTGGTTGGGCTGTTCTTCGCCTGTGCTTCCGCTGCCAGTGCAGCTCACCGGAACCCGGCAGTTCTCTCCGCTGTCGCTGTCGCCAACAGAACCCCGGAGAGCTTCGAAATAGCTCTCGAAATTGAGGGGCAGGTGGCCCGCGTCGAAACAGCCCGTTTCGGGGAGGGTCTCTTCGTCTTCGACCTGGCTCCCGTGGTCTGGAGTGGGCCAACGCGTCGGGTTCGTCCAGACCTCCCCGGCATCCTCGAATACCGCTTTTCGCAGTTTTCACGCGACCCTTTGATCACCAGATTCGTCGTCGAAGTTAAACCGGGGTGGCGCTGCAGCCACGATCCCTCTCCTGCCGGCCTCCTGATTGGGTGCAATCGCGCCCCCGGCTCGGAGGCACGCCTTGCGGCGCCCGGTCCGACCGTTGCCGTCGTCCGAAATATCAGCTTCACGAGTCCGGTGGCCGGTTTCGATGCCGAAAGCCTGGTCAAGCGTTCTCTGGGCTTCACTCCCCGGGATCTGGTGCGGGACGGCCTGCCAAACTTCGGCTCCATTCGCGACGATTGGATTGGGAAACCACGACCCCATAAAGGACTCGACATCTATGTCGACAAAGTGACCGTGCAGGCCGTCGCCAAAGGGAGGGTCGTCGGATCCGGGCTCGGTGACCGAGCCGGTGGTTGGATCAAAATCAGCCATGGCAACGGAGTGGAGACCGTCTACGTCCACATCTCCAGATCGAGTGTAAAGAACGGATATGACGTCTCTAGAGGCCAGCCCATTGCAGCTATCGATGGCGCCGTCGGGAACGCCGTTCAGCCGCAACTCCACTTCGAACTGAGGCTCGTCGGCCAGTCAGTCGATCCGATTCCATACATCTTCGAGCTCGCCTCCGAAGACCTCAGAAAGCAGATCACGCTCGCGAATCAGAGGCTTGCCAACCTTGCGCAAGAACGCGCCTTACTCGTTCAACGAGAGATCGAAGAAAACTCGAATTGAGGTCCACCTCGTTGATTTTCTCGGCGCTCCCGCCGAGGATCTTGGCGGATCGCCTCTCACCCACCCGATGTCCTCAACGCGGTCTGTGCTCTGAATTGTGCACCCGCTCGTTGTTTCGGTCACACCTTGATGCGCTCCATTTTCGGGTCATACATCGGTCTCAGTGAAACCTCGGCCGGGTACCTCTTGCCGGCAATGTCGATCTCCCACTCGCCCTCTTGGAGGTAGGCCTTGTTGATGGGCTCGCCGGCTTCGATCATGGCCAGACCGACGGCGCCACCAAGGGTGAAGCCGTAGCTCGCCGCGCGGATATAACCGACCGCCTTGTTGTTTCGATAAACGACCTCGGCGTGGTAGAGCAGCGGCTCGGAGTCTTTGACCAACACCTGCAACAAACGCCGATCGTAGAACGGCCCCTTCGCTTTCTTCTCGACGCAGTAGGCCTTTCCGAGGAAGTCCGGCTTATCCAAATCGACGACGAATCCGAGACCGGTCTCGAAGGCATCGTCGGTGTTGTCGATGTCGTGACCGTAATCGCGGTAGCCCTTTTCCATGCGCAAACTGCCCAGGGCCCTCAGGCCGGCGTGGCGAAGGCCAAAGTTTTTCCCGGCCTCGACCACGCGGTCGTAAACGTGCACCGCCTGCTCCGCTGGGATGTTTAGCTCGTAGCCGAGCTCGCCGACGTAGGTGATGCGGTTACACATCAGGCGCGCGAATCCGATGTCAATCTCGCGCGCGGTGCGGAACGGAAAAGCCTCGTTAGACAGATCTGCCGACGTGATGCTTTGCAGGAGCTCGCGCGATCTCGGGCCCTGCACGTTGAGCTGGCCGATGCCGCCGGTGATGTCGGTGGCAAAGCAATGCGCGTCCGCTGGGATGTGGCGCCTGAGCCAGGTCTCGACGTGGCGGTGCATGGTGTCGGTGACCACCACAATGAAGCGCTCCTCGGTCAGTTTGGTCACGGTGACGTCCGCTTCCAGCTTGCCGCGCTCGTTGAGCCACTGCGTGTAGGTGATGGTCTCGACCGGGCCGTTGACGCTGTTGGCCGAGATGTGGTCGAGCACCCTGCCGGCATCGCGTCCCTGTACAAGGAATTTGCCCATGAAAGTCATGTCCATGGCGATGACGCCCTCGCGGCAGGCCTTATGCTCGGATTGCCAAAAGGGGAACCAGTTCTGACGTCCCCACGAGAGCTTGTCAACTTTGGGTTCGACTCCTTCCGGCGCATACCAGGCCGGGCTCTCCCAGCCGCTCACATCGGTGAAGAAGGCCCGCTGATCGCGCAATCTGTCGTGGAAGGGCGAGCGCTTGCAGTCGCGCGCGGTCTGGGGCACGCGGGTGGGATAGTGGCGTCGGTAGACCATCCCCAGCGTTTCGACCACGCGGGTCTTGCGGTATTCGGGGTTGCACTGATAGGGGTGGAAGCGATCGACATTGATGGGGGTAATGTCCGCGCCCGGGTCACCGGTGGTGATCCACTGGGCCATGATCTTGCCGAGGCCACCTGCGGTGATGATTCCGATCGAGTTGAGCCCGGCAGCAACAAAGTAGTTCTCGATCTCCGGCGCCTCGCCGAAGGCCACGCCCAGGTCGGGGGTGAAGCTCTCCGGACCGCAGAAGAACTTGGAGATCCCCACGTCCTTCGAGATGGGGATGCGGCTCATGGCCTTCTCCAGGAAAGGCGTCATGCGGTCCCAGTCGGGTGCGATCTCGCCGAATGAGAAATCATTGGGCACGCCGTCCACCATCCACGGGGCGCAGACCGGCTCGAAGAGGCCGATCATCAGACCGCCCGTTTCTTCCCGGTAGTAGCCGTGGCAGGAGGGGTCCTCGATGATGGGAAGATCGCGCGTCATGCCTTCGAAGGGTTCGGTGATCAAATAATAGTGCTCGGTGGACTGGTTGGGGATGCTGATGCCGTTGAGGGCGCCGAGCTGTCGGGCCCACATGCCGGCACAATTGACCACGAACTCCGCCTTGATGTTGCCCTGGGTAGTGGCCACGCCGGTGGCGCGGCCGTTTTTGCTGAGAACGCCCGTGACCGTCACGCCCTCGACAATCTTCACGCCCTTCAGGCGCGCTCCTTTGGCCAGGGCCATCGTGGCGTCGACGGGGTTGACGCGTCCGTCCTGCGGAAGATAGAAACCCGCCTCGATGTCATCGACCTTGGCCAGGGGGAAGAGCTTCTTGATCTCGTCGGGACCGATCTCCTCAACCTCATTGCCGAGCATCCGGTTGAAGGCCGCGACCCGGCGGTACTCTTCGATGCGGTCCGAGTCTGCGGCCAACTCGACGAATCCAATAGGCTCGAAGCCGGTGCTCAGCCCGGTCTCCTCCTCGAGGCGCCCATAGAGATCGCGCGTGTACATGCGCATCTCGACGGAGGTCTCCGAAGTTGAGCCGAAGGTGGTCATCAGGCCCGCCGCGTGCCAGGTGGTACCACTGGTCAACTGGTGACGCTCGAGCAGAACCACGTCCGTCCAGCCCAGGTGGGCCAGATGGTAGGCGACCGATGATCCGATAACGCCTCCGCCGATGATCACGACGCGAACGCTCTGAGGTAATTCCTGATTCACCATGCCGGCTCCCTTGTTTCTCGCTTCCCACACGGGCACCCTTGGTACCTGTTTCGCATTGTTGCATGGGCATCGGATGGCTGCCACGATCCGAGATGATGCAATTCGAGCGGATCCCTCGGCCGTTCCTGGGCTCTGATGACCAACGACAATCTGCGTGCGGCGGGGCGATACCTCTCACGGGGCTATCGATTGGTCCGTGTACACATGGATACGGTCGACCGGGTGTGCGAACACGAGCCCAAATTGCCCGACAAGGGATACGAGGGCATACGCACCAAAGATCTTTGGGAGTTCGAAAAGCTGAGGCCCCTCGGGTTGCCGGTTCCCTGACCCTCAATTCAGGCAGCGCCGGCGTACCTGAACGGGAAGGGTGCCAGGCACCGATCACCCGTCGGCTGACATGGCGGCCGACTGCGTTGGCGTGATGCGCACGAACGCCGACGGTTCGTTCGGCTCCGGCGAAGGGACCTGCTTCGGAGCGACCGCCGACGGAGACACCCAATCCTACTGGTGGACAGTCGACGCCGCCGGCACGACGGCGTGCCCGGATATGTGCGGCAGCTGGGGCTACTTCGCAGGTTCCGGCAAGTTCGAAGGGCTTCAGGGGAAAGGAACCTGGACCAGAAACAGCGTCATTGGCGACCTTTCCTGGGGGACCTGGAAGAACAGCTACTCGATGCCGTAGTCCGGGAAGGCGACTGGGCCGACGGGGCCCTCGGAGATCCCGGTGCCGTACCCGAGAGGGAGGCACCGGACTTCGAGGGTCGCTCGAGCCCTCCCCTACCGGGGACGCGGACCGAAAAGTTGGCGATCGAGGGAGAGCCGCCCGGGACCGATGGCGATCAGCAGCAGAGCAACGCAGAAATAGAGCGCTGCGAGCTCGTAGCTCGCGCCACCTTTTGCCACGAACGGGTCACCGCTCATGACAGCGTGCATGTAGAAGGCAACGGCCATCGTGGCCGCGATGCCGGCCGAGGCCAACGGCGTCATGAGACCGATGATCCACGCCAGCCCACCGCCGAACTCGGATATCGCCGCCAGCGCCTGGAGAAAACCCGGGGCGAAAGCATCCGGCCCCATCCAACCAAACGGGTTCTGGATCTTCCCCCAGCCATGCAGCATGAACGCGAGCCCCGCCACAAACCGGATCAGGAGCAGGCTGATGTCGCCGAAGGTCGAGCCTTCAGGCACAGAGAAATATTTCTTGAAATCCATGACGCCTCCTTGATGTGTAAAGCGGGTGCCACCCTGCTACTCGTCGACCACCATCGGGTTGGCGGGGTCGGCAGCCCATTCCTGGAGTGAAGCGGTGTAGACGGCAACGTCGGTGAAGCCGAGTCGGGTCATGATGAAGGCGTTCGATGACGCGGCAATCCCGCCACCGCAATAGGTGATCGCACGGGCGCTGTGGTCGCCAACGAACATTGCGGCCAGTTCGTCGTGCCGCCGGTAGTGGCCTGATTCGTCGAGCAGTGAGAGGGCGGGGATGTTCGAAGCGCCGGGGATATGGCCGGGTCGGTCGTACATGGCCATCTCGCCCCGATAGGAGGCTTCGGGCATCGCGTCGATGATGGAGATGGCGCCGTTGTCGATTGCGGCAAAAACCTCATCCCGGTCGGCGATCAGTTCCGGTCTGGGGGCGGGCGTGAGCTGTCTTGCAGGTCGGTTCGCCGGCTCGGTCGACAGCGGCCGATCCTCATCGGTCCAGGCCTTCAGCCCGCCATCGAGTAACGCCGCTTGGTCGAATCCGACCCAGCGCAGCATCCACCAGACTCGGGCGGCCCAAACCGAGCCGGTGGAGTCGTACAGCACCACGGTTGAATCGTCGCCGACACCCAGTGCACCCATGGCTGCACAGAACTGTTCTGGTGTCCCAACCGCAAAACTGTGTGGGCTGTCGTCGTCGGACAGATCATCCATGAGATCAGCAAATCCTGCGGATGGAATATGGCCACCCTCGTAGTCGGCGCGGCCACTCAGAATATCGAGGCTACCGTTTTCGTTCGGTTCCACGCGGACGGTGCAGTCGAGCACCACCAGATCCGGATCCTCGAGGTGCTGGCTCAACCACTCTGCGGTCACAAGAGTGTCCATCACGGTGTCGGGCTGTGAATTCGATTTTGCACAGCCGGTCATGAGTGCAACCGCTGCGATCAAAATGAAGAGTTTTCGTGAGAAATGATGAATCGACATGGTTCCTCCTCGTTGTTGAGTTCAACGGTCCGCCGATCATACATGTACTTGGACGCCCATAGGTGGCACTCTGGTACAGAGATTTGGACCGCCACGCATCAAAGGAGGTTCCAGTGCAGCGCAGATGCATGCTCGCTCTTCTGGCTGGTGTACTGACCGCAGCGCCGAGTCTGGGCCAGGCTGCGCCGACCCTTGAGCTGTACGGGAACTTCCACACGATGGGGGTCATCGTGGCCCTCGAGCCTGGCGACGATCCCGATGGCGACGTGATCGCGACCGTGGAGTACCGCACTGGTGGAGCCGCATTTTCGCAGGGGTTTTCGTTGACCAGAACACGGACTACCGAGCTGGTGGGGAGCTTGTTCTGGCTCGAGCCCGGCACGGCTTATGACGTGCGGGTCTCATTCGAAGACCCGGACGGCACCCTCCACGATGTCACCTTGCAGGGGGCGGGTAGCACCCGCGCCGAGGTCACGATTCCACCCGCGAATGGATCGTACTACGTGAGCCCTACCGGCAGTGGTGTGGCCTGCAAACTCGCCAGCCCTTGCTCGCTCGGCGAAGGTCTGACCCAGACCGACCCCGGCGACGAAGTGGTCCTGCGTGGCGGCATCTACCGCCAAGGGGAAATCTCTCTTCCCCGCTCGGGCAGCGCAGCGGCACCGATCGTGATCAGGGCCCACTCCGGTGAGACGCCGATTCTCGATGGTTCAGACCCGCAGCTCTTCTCCTGGGTCCACATCGGCAACGGGGTCTACCGAACTACGGTCAACGCCCCCGATCCCCACCTGGTGATGGCCGACGGCGAGCGTCTCTACCCGTATCAATCGAGTTCTGATTTGCTGAGCCTGACCTGGGGCGTGTCCGGATTCTACGCCTCGGGCACGACACTCGACGTGCATCTCACCGGCAACGCCGACCCCAACGCGGCCGCCATGGTCGTGACACGTTTCAACCACGCTTTGTTCGTGGACCGGGACTTCATATACCTGATCGGCCTGACTTTCCGTTACTACGGTCTAGGGTCATACGCAAAGGCCATCTATCTCGATGGGGCTTCGGACAACCTCATTCGCGGCTGCGAAATCCATGCGTGCGATCTGGGCATCGGCCTCAAGCGCGCGAGCCACCGTAACGTGATCGAGGACAACGACTTCTCCGACACCATCTTCGACTGGCCATGGGACGCGGTGAAGTCAGGTTCGGCGCTCGAAACCGGTGGCATTTCCTTTTACGACCCGATGACCGGTCGCGGCAACGTGATCCGCAGAAACACTTTCCATGACGATTTTGACGGTTTCAGCGTCTGCCCGTCGTCCGACACCGGCACGACCTGCGAAACCGACATCCATGACAATCTCGGATACGATCTTGGCGACGATGGAGTCGAGACCGATGGATACTGCTCCAACGTGCGCCTCTGGAACAACACATTCCACGACCTCCTGGTGGGAATCTCCCTGGCGCCTACCGATACGGGCCCGGTGTTCGCGATCAGAAACCTGATCTTCCGCATCGGAGAGGGCAACAGCTCCTACTCGGGGATGCCCTTCAAGTTCAACTCTGGGTACGACCCCTCGGGCACCATGTACCTCTTCCACAACACCTGCCACGCCGCGCTGCCGGACAATGATGGTTTCGAGATCCGATCGCCGGGCTCCTGGGACAACATCGTGTCCCGAAACAACGTCTGGTCCGGAACCCAATACGCCCTCAGCAACGACAACCCGTCCCAACCGTTGGACTTCGACTGGGACAATCTCCACACCACAATGGTCAACGAGCTGGTCTGGTGGGATGGCCTGGCCGACCGCCATTTGAACACCCTGGGAGAGCTACAGGCCGAAACAGGCCAGGAGCTCCATGGAATCAGCGTGGACCCGGATTTCTCTGAACCTTCCGGGTGGGACTACACGCTCGCTTCAACCAGCGATCTCATCGACGCAGCCCTCTACATCCCCGGCATCAACGACGACTATGAGGGGTCGGCGCCCGATATCGGCGCCTTCGAATACATCGACGGCATCTTTGTCGATGATTTTGAATCCGGCGCCACAACAGCCTGGTCGAGCACGGTCCCCTGAATCATTCACTGGGTGCTCATGGAGCCTCTTGAAAAATTCAGCAATTCTCGACCAAGCAACACTTCAGGTCGCCCGTGGACTGCAGTGGATTCTGGGTGAAGATGGAGTGGGCGGGTCCTTGCTGACGTCCTTCGGGCGTCGTGACGCACCGTCACCAGCGAGTGGCCGATGGCCAGCGATCCCTCCCATATCGCTGCCGCCGGCGGGTTCCAGGGCGCGCGCGAAGCGTATTGAAGTTATCGTTGGCGGGCTGGTGGCCAACGCCTTTTGTATTCGCTTTCGAATCTGGATCGAGGGTCGAGCGACCCTGACGTGTACCGGTCGGAACAGCAGCGAATCTGTCGCCGACTACAGCGTGACCTGCCAGGAATAGGCCATTCAGCTCTAGGCGAGACCTGTCGAAATAACGAGCCGGCTCCCTTATTGATTGGTCTATAGGTCGCGCCGTCACGGCGTTTTCAACCACATGAATTCCCCCTATCAATTACGTGTGCTTTGACTCCGAAGAGAATTCGAACACCTTCCTGGGGGGTGCCAGTCGGATCGATTTTGAGGCGAATTTCCCTTCGATTCGAGAGGCTGAAGGATCCTTCTCGGGCGCCACACGGCGGTCAACAGGGTGTGACACTGAGCACACGTCTGGGATCGGGTGCGCCGGTAGGATGGTGACAGTGACCAACGACAGCCTTGCCGCCCTGGTGACGAGACCCGGTAAGAGATTCACGCTCGTGGCAGTGAAATGGCCGCATCGACAGCTTTTTGCCGGACGTCCCGCCATATCTCTTCCAACCCGAGGCATATTGGAGTTCCGATGCGGTTTTTGAATTCCAGGGTTCTCTGTGCGGTAGCGATGGTGATCGTAGGAGTCTCGCAGGCAGGCGCCCAGAACATGACGTTCGAGCACCAGATCGTCGACGCCAGCAACCCTTCGGACCCCCACTGCAAGACGCTGGGAGACATTGACGGCGACGGTTTATTGGATGCCCTCGCCGCCAGCTCGTCCGGCGACGGGATGTTCTGGTACGAATACCCCAATTGGACGAAACATCCGATCCGCGCATCGGGGTCCTGGACAACAGACATGCAGACCGCCGACATCGATGGCGACGGCGATCCTGACGTCATCATTCCAAACTCTGCAGGCTTGCAGTGGTATGAAAACCCTCGCCCGCTCGGCAACCCCCGAACCGATCCCTGGATCGAGCATCTGATCGGAGCGCAGGGCGCCAACCACCACGACGTCGAGGTCGCTGACATCGAGGGTGACAGTGATCTCGACATCGTGAGTCGCACAAAGTCAGGTGGCGATTCCTTTCTCTGGCGGCAAGAAACCCCCGTTTCGTGGACCCGTATCGAGGTGGCCTACGCCGATGGCGAAGGGACGGCTCTCGGCGACCTCGACGGTGATGGCGATCTGGACGTTGCTCACAACGGTTTCTGGGTTGAACAGATCAACACCGAGACGTGGATCAGTCACACGATCGACACGAACTGGGCGGGGGATGTCGGTGTCGAGATCGCGGATATCGACGGCAACGGAAATCCCGATGTCGTCCTGGCTCCGTCGGAGAGCAGTGGTCGCATGTCCTGGTACGAAACTGCCGATCCGGTCAACGGCCCCTGGGTTGAACACGCCATCGACCCGACCGTGACGTACATGCATACGTTTGAGGCTGGAGATATGGATGGCGATGGCGATCTGGATCTGGCAACGGCCGAGATGCACCAATCCTCCGACCCGGATGAAGTCAGCGTCTATCGGAACCTCGGCGGTGGGCTGAGCTGGACCCAGGTGGTGGTGGCCACCAGCGGCTCTCACAATATTCGGGTCGGCGACATCGGCAATGACGGCGACCTCGACATTTTCGGCGCGAACTGGAACGAAAGCGCACCCAACTCAGCGGTCATCGAGATATGGGAAAACCAGCTCGTAGGTGGCATTCTGTCGCTCGATCTCTGGCAGCGTCACATCCTCGAGACCTCCCTTTCGTGGCAGGCGGTATTCGTTGACGGTCGCGACCTGAACGGCGACGCCCTGCCGGATCTCATTTCCGGTGGCTGGTGGTACCCAAACCCCGGCACCCTGGGAGGCGCCTGGAGCAGGCAGACGATCGGTGCGCCACTCCACAACATGGCCGCCGTGCACGACCTCGACAACGACGGAGATCAGGACGTCCTTGGGACCAACGGCCAGGTGGCCGGCGAGGACTTTCACTGGGCTCAAAATGACGGCAGCGGACAGTTCTCGATTCTGGACATTACCAACGGCGCTATGGGAGGAGATTTTCTGCAGGGCGTATCGGTAGGTCAGGTGGTCGCAGGAGGGACCGAAGAGATACTCCTTTCCTGGCACAACGGCTCCGGCGGTACGTCGATGTTTTCGATTCCGGCCGATCCGACCGTCGCAGTCTGGCCGCTGAGCCAGATCAGCCCCACGACAAATCAGGAGCAGATTCCCATCGGTGACCTGGATGGAGATTTCGACACCGACGTCCACCTGGGGTCCGACTGGCTTCGCCAGGACACTCCTGGCAGCTTCTCGGCGCAGGCCGGTGTTGTGCTCAGCAGCGGCGTCCCCGACCGCGTCGTTCTGGCCGATATCAATCAGGACGGAGATCTGGACGCCGTGATCGGAGTCGAGTTCGGCCAGCTTCTGGTCTGGGCAGAGAACCAGGGCCAGGGCGCCTCATGGACCGAGCACGTGATCGCGAGCGACGTCGATTACTTCAGCGTCGATGCATCCGACATGGACGGCGATGGCGATGTCGACGTGGTCGGAGGCGCTCACCTGGGCAATGGCGAAGTCTTCGTCTACGAAAATGTTGACGGCGGAAACACGTGGATCACCCACACCGTCGACTCCGGAGACACCGTCGTCATCGACCACCACGACGGCACCAGGTTGGTGGACATGGATCTGGATGGAGATCTGGACATCATCTCCGTCGGCTGGAGCCCACGCAGCTTGGTGATATACGAGAATCTGGCCATCGCTCTCGGCGACGTTGTGGCTCCGACGGTTGACTCCGTCTTTTCAGTCGGCGACTCGCATCGCGTCACCGTCGCCTTCAGCGAAGCAGTCGATCCGACAACCGCCCAGCATGCCGACAACTTCGCCGTCTCTGACGGCATCGTCGTCACCGCCTCGTCACTGGAGGGAGACGGCAAGAACGTCACTCTCACGACCACCGCGCTCTCTGAGGGGGTGACCTACACCCTGACGGTCAACGCAATCGAGGACCTGGCGGGCAATGTCATCATCCCCAATACCGAGGCCGACTTCGACCATGTGTTCGTCGACCCCACAACGGGTTTGGTCGCCTACTGGCCGTTCAACGAGGGTCTCGGAACCGCCACCGCGGACGCATCGGGTAGCGGCCATCACGGAACATTGGTCGACGGACCACAGTGGACGGCTGATACGGCGCTGGACTTCGACGGCACCGACGACCATGTCGACGTTGGGGCGTTCGACGTAACCGGCAACGCCCTCACTCTCGCAGCCTGGATCCAGTCCAGGGAACTGGCCAACTGTTCTTCGGCCGACTGCCGCATTGTCTCCAAAGCTACCGGCACGGCGGAGGCCGACCACTGGTTCATGCTGAGCACCATCAGCGGAGGATCGTCAGCGGTCCTCCGCTTCCGACTGAAAACCGATGGGTCAACCACGACCTTGATTGCGGGTAGCGGCACCCTTCCCGAGAACACCTGGTTTCACGCGGCGGCGGTCTACGACGGTTCCACGATGGAGCTATTCCTGAACGGTATCTCGGTGGGTAGCACCTCGAAGTCCGGAAGCCTTTCCACCAACCCCGGCGTCGGCGTGTGGATCGGCGGCAACCCGCCGCTCGCCTCTTCCAAGCCGTGGGACGGTCTGATCGACGAGGTGAGAATTTACGACAGGGCGCTGACTCCCGGCGAGATCCTCGCCCTGCCTCCGCCCGGAGGAGCTGCAGTGATCTTCTCAGACGGTTTCGAAAGCGGCGACACCAGCGCCTGGTAACGCGTATCACGTTCCGCGTTGTTGAATAAAATCCGGCTGAGGCCAGCTCATCGGCCCTCCCCTGCCCAGGTGTCGATGAATCGGAAAATTTCACCATTGACAAAACTTTTTTCGAAATATACTGTATATACCGTATATGAACAGTAAAGCGATTCCACTGCTCCTCCACCTGGCCCCTGGAGATCCCGAACCGCTGCGAGAGCAGATCGCACGCCAGCTCAGAGGCCGCATCGTCCGCGGAGAGCTGCCGGCAGGCGAAATCCTGCCCGGCCACCGCCAGCTGGCGCGCCAATACCGGATAGGGCCATCGACGGTCGAGGCAGCGTATGAGCTCCTGCTTGCCGACGGGCTGTTGAGCGGCGCGGCGGCTGGCGACGTCATGGTGGCGGAACTCCGTCCGGAGCGCCGGCACGACATGGTGGAGCGCCTGCAGCTCGAAAAGCTGGTAGCGCAGGAGCTCGGACGGCGCGAGTTGGAGATGGCCCGCGACGTGCAGCGGCGGTTGTTGCCACCTTCTGAGGTGGTCGGCGACGGCTGGGAAGTAGCCGCCCGCTGTCTTCCGGCCAGGGTTGTAGCGGGCGACTTCTACGACATCCTCCGACACCCCGACGGCAGTGTCGATGTGGTGGTGGCCGATGTCGCCGGAAAGGGCTTCGCGGCCAGTTTGATCATGGCCTCGGTGAAGGCGATGCTGCCGTTCGTTACAGCCGAAGGCGGCGTCGCCGAGTCTCTGTCCTACCTCAACCGCCGACTTGCGGTCGAGCTCGGTCGCGGTGAATTCGTTGCGCTGACATTAGCGCGTTATCGTCCAACCGAGCGGCGGGTGGAGCTGGCAAATGCCGGTGCTCCGGACCCCTATCTGGTGCGGCCCGGTCAGCTCCCACAACCCCTGTCGGTGCCCGGGCCCCGCTTGCCTTTAGGTGCCCGGGAGGAGGTCGCCTACGCCTCGCGTACAACAGAGGTGTCCGCCGAAGACCGCCTTCTCCTGCTCACCGACGGTCTGCCTGAGGCTCGCGAGGCCGACGGGGAACCATTGGGATACGAAACCTTGGAGGCGATGCTCGGCCAGATACCGACGATCGGCCCGCCCTCTTCATGGCTATCCGAGCTCTTCGACAGAGTCCAGCGGCGGACCGTCCGCGCGCCGGAGGACGATTGGACCGCAGCGATGCTGGTGCCACGGGAGGCCGAGGAGGCACCGTGATTCTGAACCTGTCGGAACTCTCCGACGAACCGCTGCACGCGCAGATCTCCCGCCAGATCCGGGCGAAGATTTTGTCGGAGGACCTGATCGGCGGTGACCCGCTGCCTTCGATCCGCGGCATGGCAAAGGAGCAAAGGGTGAGCGTCATCACCGTACAACGATCGTACGAAGACCTGGAGCGCGAAGGACTGGTGCACTCGCGGCGCGGCAAAGGATTCTGGGTGGCACCCATTCCCGAGGGGAAGAAGCACACGATGGCAAAGAAGCGATTCGCGGATGCATTGAAAGAGCTCGTTGCGTTCGCCGCCGCAGAGGGTCTGAGCGGCATCGACATGCGGCAGATCCTTGACGAGCAGCTTGGGAAAGGGAAGCGTAAATGAACGAACACAAGCCACAGGGCACCGCCGCCGCCCGCCTGAGCGGGTTGACCAAGAGCTTCCCGGGATTCAGGCTTGGCCCGCTGGACCTCACGCTGGAACCGGGCACCGTGCTTGCCCTCGTGGGCCCGAACGGCGCCGGAAAGACCACCACTCTCAACTGTATGGCGGGCCTCATGGTGCCCGATGAGGGCGGCACCGAGGTGTACGGCGCCCCCGTCCATCCGGCACGAACGGAGTACCGGCGGGACGTGGGATACGTCGGCGAAGAGAACGGTTTCTTCCAGCGTTGGACCGCCGGCCGCAACCTGGATTACCTCGCTCAGTTGCTACCCGGGTGGTCCAACGACCGCGCCCGCCAACTTTCGAAACGGTTTGGGTTGCCCCTTGAGAAGCCGGTCAACAAGCTTTCGCGTGGCAACCGGACAAAGCTGGCCCTGGTGGCTGCCCTGGCACCCGGACCGCGCTTGCTCCTTCTCGACGAGCCGACCTCCGGCCTCGACCCGGTGGTGCGAGCAGAGGTATTGGATGTCCTGTGGGAGATCACCGAGGACGGAGGTCACGCGGTTCTCTACTCCACCCACGTGCTGTCCGACATCAATCGTCTGGCTGACGAACTCGCCTTCCTTCGCGACGGTCAGATCGTTCTACGCACCGGGCGAGACGAGCTGTCAGAGAGCTGGCGGCGGGTGTCATTCAGGCTGCAAGCCGAAGACGTCGATATCGACGGCGTCGTCGAACACCGCCGGGTTCGGGCCGAGCACCAGGTGATCACCCGGGATGCCGAGGCCACGCTGCAGCAGCTCACCGAGCTGGGGGCCGAGGCAGTGGAGGTCTCGCGCATGAGCGTGGACGAGATCGCGGTCCAAATCCTCAAGGAGGGACACCATGTGGCGCGCACTGAGAGCTGAGCTCGTGTATTTCTGGCCGTGGCTGCTCGGCGGCCTTGGCATCGCTGCCTTTGTCGTTGTTCTGCTCAGCCTGCTGGTGCGGTTTCTGGAAGACGGACAAGGTCCTCCGAGCTTTGTCATCGCGATGTTTCCGGTCATTGCAGGCATGGTCGTATCCTTCGTTGCTCAAGGCTACCGGGTAGAGGAACACCGGGCTCGCCTGCTGCTGGCGGGGCCCCTCACACCCGGCCAGCTCGCAGGAGTGACCGTTCTCCTACCGGCAGTCTTCGTCGGAGTGGGCGCCCTCGCGGTTATTCCAATGATCGGGCTGGGTACGCTGATCACCGGGAAGTTTGAGCCCTCCGCCCTTCCCGTCGTCGCGGGCTTTGCGGGTCAGTTCTGGGCGTATGCACAGTTGGGACCACTGGCTCAGGAATCGACTGCAGCCCGTCGCCAAAAGAGGTCCATGGCTGCCGTCGCCGGCTGGGCGGTATTCGTTGGTGCGATCCTGGTGCTGGCGGCATCTCAGTTCTTCATGCGCTCGATGTACGGACATTTCGGGTTCGTGATGGCCGCCGTCGCTTCCATGGGAGTCGCCGCGGTGCTCTACCGGCGTCGGACCGACTTCACGAGGTGAACGAGAACTCCACCGCACAAGGCGTGGCCCTTCACCCGGTTGTTCGGAGTCAACGGTTCGGACGGAATCGTGTTGCTCACCGAGTACGGAATCATCATGCCACTGGTGGCGATCGCCTACCTGGTCATTGGTATGCGCAGCAACGCCGGCGATTTTGACGGGTAAGGACAGGAATGCCGCACCTCAGCTTGGAGTTAAATCTACCGAGATTCAAAAACATTGAAGAGTGAAACTGCAGTTAAGAACCCGAGGAGGTCGGTGTGAAGTATGTGACGAGCTTTGTAATGCCGGTGCAGAAGAAGAAAATCGATATCTATCGTCGAACCGCGCGGAAGTTCGGCAAGCTATGGAAGGAGCACGGCGCACTCGAGGTCGTCGAGTGCGTTGCCGAAGACGTCAAGCCGGGCAAAGTGACGTCGTTCCCGCGAAGCGTGCAGTTGAAGCGGAGCGAGACAGTCGTGATGTCGTGGATCACCTTCAAAAGCCGCGCGCACCGCGACCGCGTCTGGGCCAAGGTGATGGAAGACCCGCGCACGCGGAAGCTGATGAACCCAGAGGATCTGCCCGGCGATGGCAAGCGGGTGTTCTGGGGCGGATTCGACGTCATGTTCAAGCTCTGATTGGTGTCGAAATAGGTACGAGACACCGATATCCGTTCTGAGGACCCCGGTTCCATGTCGCGGTTCCAGGCGCCTTGCCTCAGGGGACAAGCTCGACTAAAGCACCGACCAGCGTGTCGATATCCTGCCGGGTGTTGTAGAAATGGGGCGCGACGCGAAGGGTGTTGCCATCCCTGACGTTGACGACAATCCTACGATCCAGGAGCTGTTGGCGGACCATCTCAGGC
>Ga0316198_10000928_pt1 | contig 16414 bp, 12 predicted proteins | sample OudBieAanoxic_MG_FD_204935 | JGI IMG/M metagenome (GOLD analysis project Ga0316198, IMG submission 204935) | Coastal sediment microbial communities from Oude Bieten Haven, Netherlands - site A anoxic | ecosystem: Environmental > Aquatic > Marine > Coastal > Sediment | place: Netherlands...
AGCACAGTCTGGCGCCTGTACCCGCAATACGTACTGGTCACCGTCAAAGCTCTGCTGCGAGAGCACCTGTGCTGATTCCAGGTAAATGGTGCCACGCTGCGTCTTATCGCTCATGGGTTTTCGCTGGAGAAAATGATCTGGCCGTCGCGCAGAGTGTAACGTACCCGGCCTGGCATCTCCCAGCCACGGAAAGGTGTATTCTTCCCCTGGCTGTTCATGCTGGTATCATCCAGCCGCCAGTTGCTGTCGGGGGCGTAGATGCACAGGTCGGCGGCACGCCCGACAGCCAGGTCGCCATAGGGAATGCCGAGGATCTTTGCCGGGCCGCTGGTGACTCGCGCAATGGCATCCGCCAACAGGTTCTGATCCTCATCCACCAGTTTCAGGGTGAGCGACAACAGCGAATCAACACCCGAAGCGCCAGGTTCGGTCGCAGGAAAGGGTGCCAGCTTTGCATCCGGCTCGTGTGGCTGGTGGTCCGAGCAGAGTGCTGACACCGTCCCGCTGAGCAGTCCTTTCCTGAGTCCCTCGCGATCCTCCTGGGTGCGCAGCGGCGGAATAAAATGATAATCCGCTCCGAATTCCACGGTATCCACTTCGCTGAGATAAAGATGAGGTACGGCCACATCGGCGCTGACAGGGACACCATCGAACTGGGCGCGGGCCACCATGCGAACCGCGTGATGGGTGGTCAGTCTGCAGAAATGGGCCCGCACCCCGGTTTGCTGGATCAGGGCCAGATCACGGGCGACTGCCACGGTTTCTGCGGCCTGTGGAATACCGGGCAGTCCGAGCCGCGTTGAGAGTTCGCCTTCGTGTATGCAGCCGTTGGCGGACAGTGCCGCATCATCGGCGTGCAGAAACACGGTTAAACCGAAGGTGGCGGCATACTCGAATGCACGCCGCTCGACAAGTGTCGAAGCCAGAGGCTTCAAGGCGTTGCTGACTCCGACACATCCTGCCCGTTGCAGGGCGGCCATTTCACTGAGTTGCTCACCCTGCAGCCCTTTGGTCAACGCACCCAGCGTGACCACGCGCGCTGCGCCCGCCTGTTGCGCGCGGTGTCTGATCAGTTCTACCACGGCGGGTGTATCAATTACCGGGTCCGTGTCCGGTGGGCAACACAGTGTCGTGATCCCGCCCGCCGCTGCAGCCCGGCATTCGCCGTCGATGCTTGCTTTGTGTTCCTGTCCGGGTTCACGCAAACGGGCGCATAAATCGATGAGTCCGGGGATCACCACCAGGCCGCCCGCATCGAGTTCGACGTCCTCGGAAAAGCCATCCGGTGCCGCGCCAATCGCGGCAATACGGCCATCGGCAATGTAGAGGTCGAGCCGATCGTCGATCCTGTTCTCGGGATCGATCAGCCGGCCGCCGGAAATTTTGATGCGTGCTTCAGGCATCGCCGTCCTGTGAGTGTTTTTGTTGCATGGCCATTGACATCACCGCCATACGCACAGCAATGCCATAGGTTACCTGTTGCAGTATGACAGAGCGTGGACCATCGGCGACCTGGGAGTCCATTTCCACGCCGCGATTAATCGGGCCCGGGTGCATGACCGTGATATCGGGCCTGGCCATGGACAGTTTCTCTTCTGTCAGGCCATACAGCTGGTAGTATTCGTGTTCACTGGGTAATACAACACCTTTCATACGCTCGCGCTGCAGACGCAGCATGATCACCACGTCCGCATCGCGCAGGCCTTCGCGCAAATCGTGAAAAACCCGAACACCCAGAGATTCGATATGGGACGGAATGAGGGTGCGTGGCGCAATGATGCGCACATCACCGGTGTTGAGCAGATTCAAGGCGTGAATCTGCGAGCGTGCCACGCGTGAGTTGGCGATATCGCCCACGATGGCTACCGACAGACGTCCAAAGTCGGCCCCTTTTTCCCGGCGTATGGTGAACATATCCAGCATCGCCTGTGTCGGGTGGGCATGCCGGCCATCACCCGCATTGATGACGCTGACGTGGGGTAGTACATGACGGGCAATGAAATGCGCTGTTCCGCTATCGGAGTGGCGCACCACAAACATATCGATGTGCATGGCCTGCAGGTTACGCAGTGTATCCAGCAGGGTCTCACCCTTGACGGTGGCGGAGGCGCCGACGTTAATGTTGAGTACGTCGGCGGACAGTCGTTTTGCTGCCAGTTCAAAGGTGGTGCGGGTGCGGGTGCTGGCCTCGAAGAACAGGTTGACGATGGTTCTACCACGCAGCAGAGGTACCTTTTTGACGGATTGTTCGGCAACGCCGGCAAAGGATTCCGCGGTATCGAGTATTTCCGTCAATAGACCGCGGTTCAGTCCCTCAGTGGACAGAAAATGGCGTAGTCGGCCGTCGTTACGGATTTGCAGATTGTTGACGCTCATGCGTTGCTTTTTGTCTCCAGCGTCAAGGGATCCGGCCCACTGAGTTTGACGTGTTCGCCGGGGCCGAGTTTGATGTGCAGGCCGGCAATATTCGCTTCTATGGGGAGTTCCCGTCCACTGCGGTCAACCAGTGTTACCAGTACAATCGAGGCAGGTCGGCCGTAATCGAACAGTTCGTTCATTGCCGCGCGAATGGTGCGCCCGGTATGTAATACGTCATCCACAAGGATGATATTCCGCTCGTCCAGCGTAAACGGCAGATCCGACGGTTTGACCTGGGGGTTCATGCCGATGCGTGTAAAGTCATCTCGGTAGAACGAGATATCCAGGGTACCAAGGGGAGGCTGTATCCGGAGTATTTTGTGTAGCTGCCGCGCAATCCACACGCCACCGGTATGAATGCCCACCATGGCGGTCTGCTCATCGATGTCGAATTTTTTCCGCAGCTCATCTGCGATCTGATCGATGAGTGCCGGAATATCGTACTGTTTGCTCACTGTTGTGGCTCTTTCTGTTGCAGCCAGTCCTGAAGAATAAGTCGTGCCGCCAGTGGGTCAATGGCCTGCCGGGCATGGCCGCTGGGCGGCAGGTTGGATTCTACAACAAAGGACGTCAATCTTTCATCGGCCTGATGCACCGGTAGTCGATAGCGGCCTTCGAGCTGACGGCAGAATCGTCGTGCAGCATGGGTCATATCCTGTTCAGTGCCGTCCATATGATAAGGAATGCCGACCACCAGCGCGTCCGGTTGCCATTCTTCGATCAACCGGTTGATGGCAGGCCAGTCCGGCTTGCCATCGCGGGCGCTCACAGTAGTCAGTGCTGTCGCTGATTGTGTGAGCTGTTGTCCAACCGCCACTCCGATGCGCTTGCGTCCGTAATCAAAACCGAGCAGTGTCTGTTGAGCTGTGGTGGTCGTCGTCATTAACACGGATCAAGCGTGACCTGCTTCCCCGGACAGTAAGTCCAGGTCGACACCGAGCGACGCCGCTGCCGCCTTCCAGCGCTCCTCATCCGGGCGGTTGAAGAGAATGTCGGGGTCGGCTGGGCCGCTGAGCCAGGCATTTTCCGCCATCTCCTGTTCCAGCTGGCCTGCGCCCCAGCCGGCGTAACCCAGAGTGATCAGCGAGCGTTCCGGCCCTTCATTTCTGGCGATGGCTTGCAGGATATCGATCGAAGAGGTAATGCCGATGCGGTCGGTTACTTTCAGCGTGGCTTCCCACTCACCCAGCGGTTCGTGTAAAACAAAACCGCGATCCTGTTGTACCGGTCCACCGAGATGGACCTGAATCTGGCGCGCTTCGGGTTCTGAATGTTGCAGCTTGATATGCTGCAGAATTTCACCCAGCTGCATAGCCAGCGGCCTGTTGATCACCAGACCCAGTGCACCCTGATCATTGTGCTCGCAGATATAGGTGACAGAGTGAAAGAAATTCGGGTCTTCCAGGCCCGGCATGGCAATCAGAAATTGATTGGTCAGGTATTGAGAGTCGCTCATGCCTGAAGTATATCTGCAAGGCAACGGTATTTCATTGCCGCGCAGCCGATAATCACGACTGGTGAGTAGACTTCGCGGTATTCATGCTGTGTCAGACAGATCTGCTGGACAGGATTTCAGCGCGCTGATTGCCTGACCCGCGATTGTATGGGGTTTCATCTGCTTTTCAACCGGTTGCTGCTGGTGAAAACCCAGGTTCGGGTAATGAACAGGACGTCTGTATCCTTGCTGATATTGTCCGGGAACGGTGCAAACGGGGCGGCCAGTTTTACAATTCGCACGGCTGCGTCATCCAGGATCTTGTGTCCGGAGGGTTTGCGAATGGTGATATCCCGTACACTGCCGTCCGGATAAACGGCAACCTGGACGATAAGTTTGCCGGACAGGTTCTGACGGCGCGCGGCATCAGGGTAATTGAGTTCGCCGACACGCTCAACCTTCGAGACCCAGTCACGCATATAGCTGGCGTACTTGAATTCCTTGGTGCGGGCCGATATGAATTTGCTTCTCGGCTTCTTTGAATAGGCCAGTAATGACTGGTTGATCTGGCGGTCGAGCGCCAGCATTTCCAGGCTGCGATTGACCAGTTCAGTGGCGCTGGGTTGCTCGGATTTCTTATCGGTTTCCGTTTCAGACGGTTTCTCTATGTTCTCCAGGCTGTCGTCGCGGGTGAGTACCTGTGTCGGTGCCGGTTTGCCTTCAGCAGGTGTGACCGCAGGTGCCTGTTCCATCATCTGCTCCTGGGGGCGTACTTTTTCCTCGGTATTGCCGGCGCCTTCCTGGCTTGATTCCGCCAGATAGTCGTAGTCTTCCGGTGGCAGAGACTTTGTCGGATTGACCACAGTGATATCCAGCGTGGGAGTGGTCTTGTCGGGTGGATCCTGGTCGAACGCCTCAAAGCCCACGCCGAGAATGATCAGGGCATGAACCGCAGTGGCAATAAACAGCGTCAGCGCCAGTCTGTCGACGGTCGGGGATTCGAACGGTGGCGGTATAGAGGCACTCACTGCGTCATTTTAACGGCTGAGTTCGCTTAACGTCCATAGCACCGGCAGTACAATATTACCGCTATCAGTGTGCCGACTGCAGCCTGGCTTCAATGCAGTCCAGTAACTGTCCGGCGATATCGAGTCCGTACAGTTTGTCCAGTTCACGGATGCAGGTCGGGCTGGTGACATTGATTTCCGTTAAATAGTCGCCGATGACGTCCAGGCCGACGAACACAAGTCCACGTTTGCGCAATTCAGGTCCCACCTGTGCGCAGATCCAGTGATCCCGGTCGCTGAGTTCAACGCCTTCGCCACGGCCACCGGCCGCCAGGTTGCCGCGGGTTTCTCCCTTGGCGGGGATGCGTGCCAGCGCATACGGCACGGGTTTCCCGTCTATCATCAGGATGCGTTTGTCGCCGTGGGAGATTTCAGGGATAAATTGCTGTGCCATCGCGGTACGCTGGCCGAGCTCGGTGAGCGTCTCCAGAATGACGCTGATATTGGGGTCGGTCTCGCGTACTCGAAATATGGACGTTCCACCCATGGCATCCAGGGGTTTGAGTATGATGTCGTGGTGCTCATCGAGAAAGGCCCTGAGGCGTGTTGCATCACGACTCACCAGGCTGGCTGCACAACACTGGGGAAACCAGGCGGTATACAGTTTTTCGTTGCTGTCGCGCAGCGAGGCCGGCCGGTTGAGTACCAGAAGCCCTTCCAGTTCAGCGCGTTCCAGCATAAAGGTCGTGTAAAGATACTCCATATCCATGGGGGGGTCTTTACGCATTAACAGGATATCAAGCCCGGACAGGGGCAGGTCTTCCGCTTCACTCCATTCGAACCAGTCGCTGTCGCGGTCATGCACCCTCAGTTGCCGCATGGTGGCGAACGCCCGCTCATTGCGCAGATACAGATCTTTCTGTTCCATGTAGAAAAGTTGCCATCCACGGGCCTGTGCGGCCAGCAACATGGCAAAACTGCTGTCTTTGTGGGCTTGGATCGCGGCGATCGGATCCATCAGGATTCCAAGACGAATGCTCATGAACTCTCGGGTAATGAGTGCTTGATTGCTCAGTTTGTGAACAAATTCATAGATGTAAAGTTTACTGCTCAGCGGACGATAGAAGCCAGTAGCCGCCATTATATCGCAAATTTGTCGGCAAATCGGGTGCTTGGGATCACCGGCAGTGCCGCTACAGACGGGAAAGCTGTTGCCAGGTGCGAAAACAGGACACTAACTGGGTCAGGTAAGAGCCGTATGCAAAGTATTGTAGATCCGACGGAAACAGTAGATATCCAAACACCGGTTGAGGAAACCGCGGGAAATACCGCAGCAGTTGCTGATGGCGATTTTTCTGGTCTGAAAGTGATGGTTATCGACGATTCCAAGACCATACGCCGAACTGCGGAAACGTTGTTGAAAAAGGCGGGTTGCGAAGTTGTTACCGCGACTGATGGCTTCGAGGCGCTGGCCAAGATTGCCGATGGAAAACCTGACATTATATTTGTCGACATTATGATGCCGCGTCTTGATGGTTATCAGACCTGCGTGCTCATCAAGAACAACCAGTTGTTTAAAGAAACGCCCGTCGTCATGTTGTCGAGCAAGGACGGCCTTTTTGACCGTGCGCGGGGACGAATTGTCGGATCAGACCAGTACTTGACCAAGCCATTTACCAAAGACGAATTGTTAGGTGCGATACGCGCGCACGTTCACACATAGGGGATCGAATCCGCATGTGCTGCCGCCAGTGGCCGTGCGTTTGATGGAGTAGTAAGCAACCAAGGGGTTACATCGATGGCACAAGTCCTGATTGTAGATGATTCACCAACTGAAGCGCATGTTCTTAAAGGCATGCTGGAAAAGAACGGTTTCGAGACGGAAGTAGCCGAGAGCGGCATCGAAGGTATAGAACGCGCCAAAGCGTTTAAACCGGACCTGGTCCTTATGGACGTGGTGATGCCGGGCCTGAACGGATTTCAGGCGACACGTCAGTTGACCAAGGATCCAGAAACATCAGAAATCCCCGTGATTATTGTGACCACCAAGGACCAGGAAACCGACCGTGTGTGGGGCTTGCGTCAGGGTGCCAGAGACTTTCTCACCAAACCTGTATCCGAGCAAAGATTACTGGAGAAGGTTAACGCTGTTCTCGCGGCAGCTTGAGGCACTCGGCATGCTTGATTCCCCGAGTCAAACACCGCTGGAGTGGCTGTCGTACCTGGAGCGGCGGTGTCTGGACAATGCACATGCTCTTCCACAGCAGGAACAGTCCGATGATGAATGGAGCGGTATCGGATTCCGCCTCGGGGACCAGTATCTGGTCGCCCCATTGGGTGAGGTCGCTGAGATTCTGACGCCACTGAGCCTGTGCAGAGTGCCGCGTACCAAATCATGGGTCTGTGGTGTCGCCAATGTGCGCGGCAATCTGATGCCGATTATGGATCTTCAGGCCTATCTTCATGACCGACCGGCATCCATGAATCGGCGTAGTCGTATCCTGGTGGTTAACCACAAGGGTGTTTACTCGGGACTGGTCGTGGATGCTGTTCTCGGGTTGAGGCATTTTCGCGATGATCAGCGTTGTGAAGAGTTGCCGGGTGACGATGAATGCCTCCATCAATACATGACGCACGGATTCAGCGCCGACGGTGAGCACTGGGGTGTTTTCAGTATGCACGCTCTCGCCGAAGCACCAAAGTTTATGAGTGCCGCAGTTTAGCGGCAGGCACGTCGATTTTAACGGGGTAGTAATCCTTGAGGAAGTAGATCAGCCGATTAGGTCAGGAGACAAAGCATGAGTACAACAAAACAGCCCCACACCAAGGTGGGTTCACAGAAAAAGACGATGTACCTGATTGCAGCGCTGTTGCTGTCATTGGGCGCCATGGTCAGCATATTCTGGTACGTGGGTGTCGAGGCCGATTATGACAAGGAATATATCGGCTATACCGGTGAGCAACAGGTATTGTCGCAACAGATCGCCAAGTATGCGCTTGAAGCTTCCCTGGGACGGGAGCAGGCTTTTGGGCGCCTGGCTGATTACCGGGACCGGTTCGAGGAGATACTCGCCAACCAGCGTGACGATCTTGTTGCGACCGGGTTGCTGTCGAACAGGGACTCCGTCAAAGACGATCTGTATACCGTCGAGCAGGATTGGGAAGGATTCAGAAAAAACGTGGATTACGTTTTGAATGGACGCAAAACCGTAGCCGTCGTTGCTGAAGTGGGTCGGGTCATAAATTCCCTGATGCCAAAATTGCAGACATACGACCAGGAAGTCGTGGAGATCCTTATTAAGCGCCAGGCCAGCCGCTCTGTCATCAACCTGGCAACCCGTCAGTTGATGCTCAGTCAACGTATCGTCAACAATATAAAGCTGGCTGTGAGCGGTGAAGATATAGACACGGCGATCGAGCGTTTCACTGCGGACGTTGAAGAATACGGTACGGTGCTCGACGGCATGATGCGTGGTAATGAGCTCATCGGCATGGTCAAGAGCAAAGACGTTCGGGCGAAACTGTTCGAGACCTCAATGCTGTTCAAGACTGTTGCTGACAATGTTGAGGAGCTGCTCGATAAATCCGCTGCCCTGTTGAGCATACAGGATGCAGCACGCAGTCTGGCTTCACAGTCCGATGACCTGTATGCCACCACGCTGAGTTTGCAGAATGCCTATGCGTTGGCGGCTGATTCACGCCCACTACAGCAGGAAATGGCCTACATGTTCGGTGCCATCAGTCTGCTGGTTCTGTTTCTGCTGGGTATGCAGGTCTATCGCGATCAGGAAAAACGCCGCGAGTATGCGGAGGCCGAGAATCGTAATAACCAGGAAGCCATACTTCGGTTGCTGGATGAGATGGGTAACCTCGCAGACGGTGATCTCACCACTTACGCCACGGTTACTGAGGACTTCACCGGTGCGATAGCTGACTCGGTTAACTATACCATTGATGCTTTGCGCGACATGGTTACCACCATCAATGATACCTCCAAACATGTATCCTCTGCAGCGCAGCAGACGCAGGAAACTGCGCAACATCTGACCGAGGCCAGTGGCCACCAGGCGGAGGAAATCACTTCTGCTACCACTGCAATTAATGAAATGGCAGTTTCAATAGATGAGGTTTCAAGGAACGCGGAAAATACGGCAAATATGGCGTTGAATTCCGTGGAGTTCGCCAGGAAAGGTGGGGATACAGTACGTCGTAACATCGAGGGTATGGACCGCATCCGCGAAACCATCCAGGAAACGTCCAAGCGCATAAAACGTCTGGGTGAAAGCTCACAGGAAATCGGCGATATCGTTGAGCTCATCAATGACATCGCGGAACAGACTAATATCCTGGCCCTTAATGCCGCCATTCAGGCCGCCATGGCCGGTGAAGCCGGACGCGGTTTCGCTGTGGTTGCTGACGAAGTTCAGCGTCTGGCTGAACGTTCAAGTAATGCAACGAAACAGATAGAGGCACTGGTTAAAACCATACAGACGGATACCAATGAAGCGGTTATATCGATGGAGCAGAGTACCGCCGGTGTGGTTAACGGCGCGCGCCTGGCGCAGGAATCCGGTGAAGCGCTGGATCAGATCATGAAAGTGTCGGATGACCTGTCCAGCCTGATTCAGAACATTTCAGGGTCTGCCCGGACGCAGTCCAGGGCCGCTTCAAGCGTCTCTGAAACCATGCACGTCATACAGGAAATTACGACGCAGACTTCAGCGGGTACCAATGAAACTGCGGCTTCCATCGGGAACCTCACCGGCCTGGCTGACGAAATGGGTAATTCGGTCGCCGGCTTCAAGTTGCCGGAGTAAGAAGAGGTTCAAGCCCGTGGCAGAAACGGCCGGATCTGTGCAAACCAGCGGTGATGCCCGGTCTCAGGCCAGGGCGGCACTGGACATGGATGATAGACAATTCAGCAAATGGACCCAGTTGCTGGAAAGCCGCATCGGCTTGTTTATCGCACCAGAACGCAGATCCTTCCTGGCCAGTGGAATTCGATCACGTATGCGTGTGACAGGCTGCAGGGAATACGGAGAATATTACAGGCGCCTGTCTTCCGGTGGCTCGCAGGCCCATGAGTGGTCGTTGCTTATAGACTGTCTTACGGTACATGAGACCTGTTTTTTCAGGCATCAGTCTTCGATGCTTCTGCTGAAAGAGGTGGTGCTTCCGGTTGCACTCGAACAGGGTCAAAGCTTCCATGTGTGGAGTGTGGGTTGCGCCACCGGCGAGGAGGTCTACAGTCTGGCCATGCTGCTTGACGCCTGCTATACCCGGCAGCCTGGTGACCGCTATTTCGGGGTGACGGGCACAGATATCAGTCTGCCGTCGCTGCAACACGCGCGCGCAGGTCTGTACCTTAATCGCCGAATACATGATATTCCGCCGGCCTTCAGGCAACAATACTGTCAAAGGGTGACCAACAATCGTTTCCAGGTTAAGGACAATCTACGCAGGCGGGTGTGTTTTTCTCAGCTCAACATGAGGGATATCAGCAGTGCGCCATTTGCCGATTTAAATCTGGTCTATTGCCAGAATCTATTGATTTATTACGAGCGCGAGCGGCGCGTGCAGATTGTCAACCAGCTAGCGGAATCTCTTTGCCCCGGAGGGGTGTTGATATTGGGCCCGGGAGAAATGCCGGGCTGGAAGCATCCGGATATGGAAAGAATGCGTTATGAAAATACGCTGGCATATCGACGCGCAGATTAAACGCAGGTAGTGCGGAATGAAAGGACATACAATGAATCAGGTAGTCGACTTCAGTACACTGTCGTGGGTTAAAAAGGAACTGGATGAAACGCTCAGGGAAGCACGCCAGTCACTGGAATCCTATGTAGAGAATCCGAAGGACAAGGCACAACTGGGATTTCTGTCTGCCTACCTGCACCAGGTCTACGGGACCCTGAAGATGGTCGAACTGCACGGTGCATCATTGCTGGCCCGGGAAATGGAGAAGGTCACAAGCGCGATATCGGACGATTCTGTTACCCAGCACGATGATGCATGTGAAAACCTGATGCGCGCCATTGTACAGTTGCCCGATTATCTTGAGCGGCTGACCAGCGGAGGCAGCGATATTCCTCTTGTGCTTTTGCCGGTGTTGAATGATTTGCGTGCCGTACGTGGAAAAGCCCCGTTGTCAGAAAGTTTCCTGTTTTCTCCTGAACTGGATGTCGAGTTGCCAGCAGCTGTCACCGATAGAAATAGTGATGGTGACTTCCAGAAACAGGCAGTGGATCTCAGGCATCGTTTTCAGCTTGGTTTGCTGGGTTGGTTCAAGGGCGAGAATACACAAGACGCCCTGGCAAGCATGGCTGATGTATTGGGATGCCTGCAGCGTATCAGTGCCAGCGATCACGCCGCCCGACTGTGGTGGGTTGCTGCGGGTCTTGCCGATGCGCTTAAAGACAACGCTGTGGAAAACAGTGTCGCCATCAAGCGTCTGATGGGGCAGGTGGACCGGGAAATAAAATGCGTAACGGATCATGGTGAGGCTGCACTGGAACAGGGTGTGGCAGAGGCGCTTTTCAGGGACCTGCTGTTTTATGTCGGCCAGGCACGGGGATCCAGCCAGAGGGTGGCTGATATTCAGTCAACCTATCGACTGAGGGAGCTGCTTCCCGGCGAAGAGGAACTGGCGGCCGCGCGAGAAAGCCTGACCGGTCAGAACTCCGACCTGTTCGATAGTGTTGCCATCGCTGTAAAAGAGGAACTGACCCGACTCAAGGATTCACTGGATATCGTCTTGCGCAATGGCTGCAGTAATCTGGAGGAGCTTGAGCCACTGATTGTTTCCCTGCGTTCTTTGGGAGACACGCTGGGTATGCTGGGCCTCAACGCACCACGAACGTCGGTGTTTGCCAGGGCGGACGATCTGCAACGGTACGTGGATTCCGCAGAAGTGCCTGCAGATACCCTGTTGATGGATGTGGCCAGCATACTGCTATTGGTCGAATCCTCGGTAGAAGATATGGGCAGCGGTCGTGCTGTGGCGGATAGTGAGGCCAAGCTTGAAGATAACCTGGCTGAATCCGAATTCGGCCAGGTGATGGATGTTGTAATGCAGGAAGCAATTACTGATCTGACTCGGGCCAAAGAGGCGATTGTTCTCTATACCGAAGAAGATTGTGACAGCGGAAAGCTGGGCGAGGTCCCGCAGTTGTTCTGTCAGCTTAAGGGCGGCCTGGAGTTGGTGGGTGAAATACGGGCCGCGGCGTTGATCGATTCCATCGGCCGGTATATCGAGGGTGATCTTCTTCAGCAGAACAGGCAGCCACCTCAGCATGAGCTGGATTCACTAGCGGAAGCAGTATGCGGTCTCGAGTACTACCTGGAAGGCCGCATGGAACATCGTGTCTACGGTGGCACGGCGATGACCATGGCCGAGGAGAGTGTTGACAGGCTGGGTTACCCGGCACAGGAAAGTGATCTGCAGGATACAGGCGCCGCCGCGGATGACAGCGAGCCCAGCGACAGCGAACTGCCGGACCTCGTTTCTGTTGAAGATGCGCCGCCGGAAGCAAGCAAAGGCGAGGGCGAAACGCCGGTGGAATCCACAGGCGAACCATCGCTGGAACGTATGGATGCGCAGCCGGGCGAAGCGGAACAGGCACAGCAGCAGGGTATGGTCGCGGATGACTTGTTGTCAGAACAGATCGAAGCGAGTGTTGAAGAACCTGTCACAGCGACAGCGCACACTGAGCATGACACCGAAGTTGTCTTTGAGCAGCCTGTGGAAGAGAGTGACGGCCTGGCCATTATAGGCGAGGACGTCGATGAAGATATCCTGGAGATCTTTATCGAGGAAGCCGAGGAAGAGATGACCAGTATCCATGAACAGCTCGCGGCCTGGATCAAGGACCCGGGGGATACTGAGGCGCTGGGCACTGTCCGGCGCTCTTATCATACGCTGAAAGGCAGCGGGCGATTGCTGGGTGCCATGCGCATCGGCGAGTTCGCGTGGGCTTGCGAAAATCTACTCAACAGGCTGATCGACGGCACTGTGGCGCCGGGTCCGACAATAAACGATTTTCTACAATCGGCTTCGGGCGCACTGCCTGAGCTGGTCCAACAGGTCAAGGACAATACCCCTACCCAACAGCCCATTGCCTATTTGATGCAGTGCGCCGACGCACTCAGCAGCGGTGAAGAGATGCCGCTAACCGGGCACGCGGATACGCACGCGCCGGCAGACGCGGTGGCGCAACAAGACAGCGATAACGACATGGAAGTGGTGCGCGAGGATGATGAACTCGCGTTGCCACCGGAACAAGCCTGGTCTGAGGTCGAAGCGTCCGCTCAGGTGGATGACACAACTGAGCCCATGGTTGAAGAAGCGGTCTGTGACAGTGTCATGGACCCAATGCTTTACGATATCTTCAACACGGAAACACGAGGGCATATTGAAGTTATTCGTCGGTTTCTTGAGCAGATGCCGGTCGGTGAGGCTAGGGTCGATGAGCAGCTGGCACGCGCCGTGCACACCCTGCATGGCAGTGCACGTATGGCCGAAGCCGAGGTGATTGCCGACCTGGCCGGAGAGCTGGAGCGATGGACCAAGGCGCTGATGGCAGCCGCAGAGGGATTGTCTGAGGAAGGTTGCCGGGTACTGGCGCAAAGCACCGAAATAATCGAACAGATTCTGTCAACTCTGCCTTATGCCATCAGCAAGCCGGATGAGTATGAGGGTCTGTTGAATCAGGTTCGTTCGCTGTATGAAGCGATTCCTGTCTTCAGCGCTGAAAAAACCCTGGGCGAAATCGCGGATGACGATTCGAAACAAGTACAGATTGACGTCGAAGACGATGTTTACGCCGAATGCGATGAAGAGCTGCTGGAGATTTTTCTCGAAGAGGGATCGGAGAATCTGGAAGCGAGTGATTCTGCTTTGCAACGCTGGCGTGAATCGGGCGGTGATGGTGAGATTGTTGACGAACTGAAGCGCTCATTGCATACGCTGAAAGGTGGCGCACGCATGGCGGGCCTTGGCCCGATTGCAGATCTGGCGCACGCTGTCGAGTCGCTGATCACCACCAGTGTTGAGGGTGACGGCACGGTGGGTGAAGAGGTAATGGATGCCATGCAGCACGCCCAGGACAACCTGGCACATATGCTGGACAGCGTTCGTACTCGCCAAGCACTTGAGATGGCGGACTCTTTGATTGCACGCCTGGATGGGTTGAAGGGGCAGCTTGCGGTCGCGGAAGCGGAAATGCTTCAGGAGGAGCCGGCTGTTGCCCGCTCACAGGAAACTGACGCTGTGGCGGAACAGCATGAAACGCCTGCTGATCCGGCACAGCTTACAGAACCGCTTTGGCAAGATCCTTATGCCGAGACCGATCCCGAGTTGCTGGAGGTGTTTCTGCAGGAAGCCGGCGATATCATGGAGCACACCGAGCAGACGCTGGGGGCCTGGAAGCGCGCACCCGACGATCACTCTCTGATGGCGGAGTTACAGCGCGAGTTGCACACGCTGAAAGGTGGCGCTCGAATGACGGACATCACCGACGTCGGCGATCTTGCCCACGCCGTTGAGTCGCTGATGGTCAGGGTTAGCGGAGGTGAGATTAGCGCCAGCGAATCGATGTTTGCAGTTTTGCAGGAGGCCCACGACAGCCTGACCGGCATGATAGACCTGGTTCGTAAACATCAGCCGCTGACAGCAGCCTCCGCGATATTGGCCAGCCTGGAATTGCTGTGCGAGGGCCGGGAAGCGGCCGTGCAGACAGAGACAGCTAAATCGGCTGCGGCGATGAATGAACACGAAAAAACGGTGCAGGCCGTCGCAGTCGACGGCGACACCGAGCATCGGGAGCGCCGGGCCAGGCCGCGCACCAGCCAGGAACTTGTGCGTGTCAAGTCCAAGCTGCTCGACAATATGGTTAACTATGCCGGTGAAGTCAGTATCTACCGCTCACGCCTGGAACAGCAGGTCGGTGCCTATCGATTCAATCTGGTTGAAATGGATCAGACCGTATCCCGCGTAAGGGATCAGTTGCGCAAGCTCGAAATAGAGACCGAGGCGCAGGTGTTGTTCCGCTACGAGCAGGAAGGCGAATTGGTGAACGAGGATTTCGATCCCCTGGAAATGGATCGTTATTCGCACATTCAGCAGCTGTCACGTTCTATGACGGAAAGTATCAGTGACTTGAGCAGCATTCAGAATATGCTGGAAAACATAACCCGTGAATCTGAAACCCTGCTGTTGCAGCAGTCACGCGTAAACACTGAGCTGCAGGAAGGTTTGATGCGTACGCGTATGGTGCCTTTCACCAGTCTGTCGGCGCGTCTGCGTCGTATCGTTCGTCAGACGGCACAGGAACTGGGGAAGAAGGTGGAATTGGAGCTGTCCGGTGCTGAAGGTGAGATGGATCGCACTGTGGTTGATCGTGTTATAGCACCTGTTGAGCATATGCTGCGTAATGCCATTTCTCACGGCATTGAAATGCCTGAGCAGCGACGCGCGGCGGGTAAACCCGAATCAGGAACCATCAGGATTCTGCTCGATCGGGAATCTTCCGATGTCGTGTTGAAAATTGTTGATGACGGCGCCGGTATGAATCTGGCTGCAATACGCAGCAAGGCTATTGAACGCGGCATGATGAACGCCGATTCCGAACTCAGCGATAACGATGCGCTTCAGTTTATACTGGAAACCGGTTTCAGTACTGCGGAGAAGGTGACTCAGGTCGCGGGCCGCGGTGTAGGTATGGATGTGGTTAACAGCGAAGTCAAACAGCTGGGTGGCTCGCTGCACATAGATTCCGAGTCCGGTAAGGGTACAAGCTTTACCGTGCGGCTTCCGTTTACCCTGGCGCTCAATCAGGCCCTGCTGGTCGAGGTCGGCGAAGACACTTATGCCGTTCCCCTGGCCAGTATAGAAGGTGTTGTGCGCATGCACCTGGAAGATCTCAAGGTTTACTACGATAATCCTGATGCACGTTTCAGTTATGGCGGTTCAGACTATGAGGTTCGCCATCTCTGCAGCCTGCTGGGAACGGGTAAACCGCGTGGGGATAGCGTGGCGAAACAGATCCCCCTGCTGCTGGCGCGTGTTGGTGATCAGGGGGTCGCCATACAAATCGATAATTTGCTGGGAAGCCGTGAAATCGTGGTTAAGTCGGTGGGGCCTCAGATCAGCGCCGTGAAAGGGGTGGCCGGTGCCACAATTCTCGGTGATGGCAGCGTGGTGATGATTCTCGATGTGGCAGAAATGTTACGCGGTGGCGCTTCATTGGCAATGGCGCAGGTAGAGGAACTGATTCAGCAGCCTGTACAAGACAATACGGTGACCGTCATGGTGGTTGATGATTCCATTACCGTGCGTAAAGTGACAAGCCGCCTGCTGGAGCGTAATGATATGAACGTTATAACAGCGAAGGATGGTGTCGATGCCGTGTCAAAACTTCAGGATAGTATCCCTGATATAATGCTGCTCGATATCGAGATGCCGCGTATGGATGGTTTCGAACTGGCTACGCATGTTCGTAATGAAGCGCGCCTGCGGGACATACCCATTATAATGATCACTTCGCGCACCGGTGAC
>Ga0316198_10000930_pt1 | contig 16386 bp, 17 predicted proteins | sample OudBieAanoxic_MG_FD_204935 | JGI IMG/M metagenome (GOLD analysis project Ga0316198, IMG submission 204935) | Coastal sediment microbial communities from Oude Bieten Haven, Netherlands - site A anoxic | ecosystem: Environmental > Aquatic > Marine > Coastal > Sediment | place: Netherlands...
TTACAGGAAAGATAGTTTGCAGGGCGATAGTATTCTGAAGAAAATTTATAAACATTTTGGCGTTAGGACCGAATTTAAAGAAGATACTATTATTCTTTTTAAGGACAAACCTCATCAGTTAAATGCTATTGAATCTGACCTTGCAAATGCTCCTGATTTAGCCCAAACGCTGACAGTTACCTGTTTTGGATTGGGAATTGGATGTCACTTAACCGGTTTACACACCTTAAAAATTAAGGAGACAGACAGGCTGGTTGCATTAAAAAATGAACTTTCTAAACTCGGAGCTAAAATTGAAGTGACTAAGAACACATTAACTATGGAATCTTCTAATAATATAAATTCCGGTACGGCAATTGACACTTATAACGATCACAGAATGGCTATGGCATTTGCGCCACTGGCTTTAAAAACAGCAATAATAATCAATGATGCAGAGGTGGTTTCCAAATCATATCCGGATTTTTGGAAAGACCTGGAACAACTGGGATTCATGATTAAAGGCCTATAAGAGTATTTATTAGCACTTTTACTTGACAAGGCCTACTTCAGGATTGTATATTTGCAGCCGCAAAATGGGCGAACTAAAATCTACATATGAAATTATCACACTTTAATTTTGAATTACCAAAAGACCTGATGGCGGAGTATCCGGCAGAACACAGAGACGAATCCAAATTAATGGTGGTTCATAAAGATACTGGCAAAATTGAACATAAAATGTTCAAGGACCTTATTAATTATTTTGATGAAGGAGATGTAATGGTTCTTAATAATACCAAAGTATTTCCTGCCAGGCTATATGGTAATAAAGAGAAAACAGGAGCAAGGATAGAAGTATTTTTACTACGTGAGCTAAATGAAGAACAAAGGCTATGGGATGTCTTGGTCGATCCTGCAAGAAAGATAAGAATAGGGAATAAACTTTACTTTGGAGAAGATGAAAATTTGGTGGCTGAAGTTATTGACAATACTACTTCAAGAGGAAGAACACTTCGCTTTCTTTATGATGGGTCGTATACCGACTTTAGAAGAAAATTAAGAGAACTGGGTGAAACACCGCTTCCAAAGTATATTAAAAGAGAGGTGGAGCCGGAAGATGAGTCGCGTTATCAAACCATATATGCAAAACACGAAGGCGCTGTAGCTGCACCAACAGCCGGGCTGCATTTTTCTAAACATTTATTAAAACGACTGGAAATAAAGGGAATTCAATTTGCCGAGCTCACACTTCATGTAGGATTAGGTACTTTTAACCCTGTAGAGGTAGAGGATCTTTCCAAGCATAAAATGGATAGTGAAGAATTGGTGATTGATGAGAAAGCTACAGAGATCGTAAATGATGCCAAAATTAAGAAGAAAAGAGTATGTGCTGTTGGAACAACCGCTATGAGAGGTCTGGAAAGTGCTGTTTCATCTGAACATACATTGAATACGTATGATGGCTGGACAAATAAATTTGTGTTTCCACCTTATGACTTTAGCATTGCTAATGCCATGGTAACTAATTTCCATTTGCCAAAATCTACTTTACTAATGATGGTTTCTGCGTTTATGGGCCATGATCTAATGAAAAGGGCTTATAAAGAAGCAATACTTGAAGGGTATAGATTTTACTCATACGGTGACGCTATGCTCATCATATAAATAATGTATTATTTAAATTAAAAATCCTGCCATTACCTGTTTTTAAATAGGAGAGGCAGGATTTTTTTTAGTTAAGCAATGGTATTAAAGAAGAAAGATATTAGAGCCCTTACTAAAGAGCAACTTCGTGAATTTTTCAAAAGTCATGGAGAACAGGCGTTCCGGGGTAACCAAGTCTATGAATGGCTGTGGCAGAAATCTGCTCATTCATTTGATGATATGACCAATATCTCCAAGGAAACACGTAAAAAACTGGAAGAACAATTTGTGATTAATCATATAAAAGTAGATCAATTACAGAAAAGTTCTGATGGTACAATTAAGAATGCAGTTCGCTTGCATGATGGATTGGTCGTAGAGTCGGTACTCATCCCATCGAAAGAAAGAACCACAGCCTGTGTCTCCAGCCAGGTGGGCTGCAGTTTAGATTGTAAATTTTGCGCTACGGCAAGATTAAAAAAAATGCGTAATCTTAATCCGGACGAGATTTATGATCAGGTCGTTGCGATCAATAATGAAAGCGAGCTTTATTTTAATAGGCCTTTAAGTAATATTGTATTCATGGGTATGGGTGAACCACTCATGAATTATAATAATGTTTTAAAAGCAATAGAAAAGATAACTTCTCCTGAAGGGCTCGGGATGTCTCCAAAAAGAATTACAGTTTCTACTTCGGGAGTCCCAAAAATGATTAGGAAACTTGCCGATGAAGACGTTAAATTTAAACTTGCAGTTTCTCTTCATTCTGCAATAGAGGAAGTGCGCACTTCCATTATGCCGTTCAACGCTACTTTTAATTTAAAAGAGTTGAGAGATTCTTTGATATATTGGTATTCAAAAACAAAAAGCAGGATTACGTACGAGTATGTTGTATGGGAAGGTATAAATGATAAGGATAAGGATATTAAAGCGCTAATAGCGTTTTGCAAATTTGCACCTTCCAAGGTGAATCTGATAGAATATAATCCGATAGATGATTCCAGTTTTAAACAGGCATCTAAGGAAGCCATCAATAGATATGTCGAGGCTCTTGAGAAAAATAGAATAATAGTCACAGTTCGCAGGTCAAGGGGTAAAGATATTGATGCAGCTTGTGGACAATTAGCGAACAAATCTCTATAGTTAGGATCCGAATTTCTTGTTGTTTTTAAAAGTTTTACAGCTATCGGGAGACTCAAGAATATAGAGGATCAGAATCAATTTCTTATTTCTTTAAGCACACTTCGTTCCCCTAGTTATTTTCCCTAAATTTATCGTTCGTCATTGATAAAATGAATTCTTTTGAAAATTGTTGCTCAAATAACGGAACCTATTAATGAAGAAATGGAACTTTTTGAGAAAAAGTTCCGTGACTCCATGTCCACTAAAGTGGCTCTTCTTAATAGGATCACCTACTATATTGTAAACCGGAAAGGAAAGCAAATGCGACCAATGTTTGTTTTTCTTACCGCGAAACTCGTTAATAATGGAGAGGTTAATGAAAGGACGTATCGTGGAGCATCCGTCATAGAATTAATACACACAGCTTCTTTGGTGCATGATGATGTAGTAGATGATAGCTACAAGCGCAGAGGTTTCTTCTCCATAAATGCACTGTGGAAAAATAAAATCGCCGTCTTAGTTGGAGACTATTTACTTTCAAAAGGAATGTTACTTTCTGTAGAATATGAAGATTTTGATTTGCTTAAGATTATTTCGGTGGCTATAAGAGAAATCAGCGAGGGAGAATTACTGCAGATAGATAAAGCCAGAAGATTAGATATTACGGAAGACGTCTATTACGAAATAATCAGGCAAAAAACGGCAACCCTTATAGCTGCATGTTGCAGTCTGGGTGCGTGTTCCGTAAAACCGGATGGAGAAGATGTTGAAACCTTCCGAAAGTTTGGAGAGCTTTGCGGGATGGCATTTCAGATAAAAGATGACCTTTTTGATTATGGAGTTGAAAAAATTGGCAAACCCACGGGTATAGATATCAAGGAGCAAAAAATGACCCTGCCTTTAATTTATGCACTCAACAACAGTACTCCCAAAGAGAAGAAATGGCTTATTAATTCTGTAAAAAATTATAACAAAGACAAGTCACGCGTAAAAGAAGTAATTGAACTGGTAAAAGCAAAGGGAGGTCTTTCATATGCTGAAACTAAAATGAACGAATTTAAGGACAAGGCCTTGAAACTTTTAAATACCTACCCAGATTCTGAATATAAAGATGCGCTTCGCCTTATGGTAAATTATGTGGTGGAAAGAAAAATATAATATCTAATTATCACATTTACAAATAGTTATAAATTATTTCTATAAAATTTCAGATTTCGGGCAACGTTTTTGAATTCCAAAGCGTCTATATCAATAGAAGACTAAAATGAAACGCTTGAAAATTATTTCTTTTTACAATAATGAGAAAGTGCTGATTAGGAGAGCAATTTCAGGTCATCCGAATGCACAAAGGGCTATTTATGAGAAGTTTTCACCTAAAATGCTAGGCATTTGCAGGCAGTACATTAGGGATCTTCAATATGCTGAAGATGTAATGATTAATGGATTTGTAAAAGTATTTAATAATCTAAGTTCATTTAAACACGAAGGAAGTTTTGAAGGTTGGATTAGACAAATTATGGTAAGAGAAGCCATCTCATATCTCAGAAAAAAACAATTTGTAGTCTTTGATGATGAGGTCTGCGAGTACAATACTCCAAACCAGATTACTATCTCTTCCACAATGGATATTGAATATATTCAGCAGTTAATTGACGATTTACCTGAAGGTTACAAAATGGTCTTCGTGCTTTATGCCATAGAAGGATATAAACATTCAGAAATAGCAGAAATGTTGGATATCACGGAAGGGACCTCAAAATCCCAACTATTTAAGGCCAGGAGAATGTTACAGGAAAAGTTAAAAGAACAAAGGATACTCGGTTATGGAACCCACTAAATTAGAAGATCATATTAAAAAGACATTGAAGGAACGTGAAATAAAACCTTCAGAGGCCGCCTGGTATAAAGTCAAAGGACAAATCAGTCAGGATTTCAAGCCAAAGAGAACAGGATATTACAGATATGGGATTGCGGCTGGTTTTATAGGAATATTGATACTATCAGTGCTTTATTTCACAACTTATGACGTGGATTTAGATCAGGAAATACAAACCGTTACTAAACCTTCAACACCTATTATTGATATAGACAAAGAAGAACTCCTGAAAGCTCCTCTTGCTGAAGAAGAAAGCCTAGTGGGCGGGGTTGAAGATTCCTCTGAAGTGACCGAGGAAAAGTCAACAAAAAGGGCTGAAAAAGGACCTAAAAGGGAATTGGTAATATCTGAAGATGATCAAATGGTAACTACTGGTGGACACCAAAATAAAGTACCGGAAGATCCAAATGAGCTGATTGATGCAAAATTAGCTGAGGTACTTGCGGTAGTAACTACACATGAAGAAAATAGCGAAGCGCTGACAGAATTAGAAGTAGATTCCATGCTCAGGCAGGCTCAAAAACAAATTTTGACAGAAAAGCGTATAAATTCTGATAAATCAGTTAATCCGGAAGAACTCCTTTCGCAGGTGGAAGAGGAGTTAGATCAGTCGTTCCGTGATAAGATTCTAGAAAAACTTAAGTCTGGATACAACAAAGTGAGAACTGCAGTTGCGGACCGTAATAATTAATTTTTTAAACCAGTTTTTATAAAATCTCTTGTACTGATTTTGAGGAATCTGTAAGGAGTTTATTCATCAATCATCAAAAATAAATCAAAATGAAAACAATCAGTACCTATTTAGTATTCGTTTTAATCTGTATTATTACCAATTCAGTGGTGGCACAGGAGGATTACAAAGACAAGATACAAGATCTAATAGAACAGAAAGAAAAAATTACTCAAGAAGAAAAAGAAGCTTTAAAAGACGAAGTAGAAGCCATTGACAAACGATTGGAGCGAGGAAATATTAATACCGAAGAAGCTGCGGAGCTTAAGGAAGATGCGGCCAGAAGACGTGCATTAAATATTGAGAACAGACTGGCTATAATTGATAATAAAATAGCCTTGCTGGAGAGAAATAAGGAAGATGTTTTAGGAGAGGAAGACAGTTCTATAAACAGGGACGAGGAGGCTGGAGTATCAATAAATATAGATGATGACATTTCAATAAAAATAGATGATGAAGAGTGGGATATTTATTTTAACAAATCAAAATATGATCGTAGGACCTATTCAGACCTGGTTTTTGCTTTTGGACTAAATAATGCTATTATAAAAGGTCAGTCTCTAAATGATACGCCTTATAAGGTATGGGGAAGCAGATTTTTTGAAATTGGATGGACATGGAGAACAAGAGTGTTTAATAAGACTAATTTCATGAGATTTCATTATGGATTTTCCTTTCAATTCAATGGACTTAAATCACAGGATAACCTCTACTATGTAGTAGATGACGAGGGAAAAACGGTACAGACTCCATTTGCATTCCCTTTAAGAAAATCTAAGTTAAGAATGGATAATCTGGTATTTCCAATTCATTTTGAATTTGGACCTTTTAAAACTACCAGATCTGAGCATAGGATAAGGTATTCATTAAGAAATCAATTTAGAATTGGGCTGGGAGCTTATGGAGGTTTTAATATGGGAACACGGCAAAAGCTAAAATACAATCAGGACGGGTCAAACAGGAAGACCACAATAAAAGGTGGTTTAAACAGTAGTCCTTTCATATATGGTCTTAGTGGTTATATGGGTGTTAATTGCTTCTCAGTCTATATAAAATACGACCTTAATCCTATTTTTAGAAGCCCTTCTGATGAACAACGCAATATATCTTTTGGCCTTCGCTTTGCTATCTGAAGTACTTAAAAACCAGAAATTCTGTCGCTTTTAGGTTTTATCCTGGTTGAAGTTTATATCCGAAAGCTGTTATTGGAGGGTACTTTACAAATTACCTCTCAAGGGCAGCTTTCATTTCTTTTGTAAATTCCTCTTTGTAATACCCCTTTTTACAATAATCACAATGTACTATCTGAGTTGTCGATACACGAAAAATGGGAATCCAGAATAAATGAAAAAAATTAGGAGTACTTTCCCCGAAAAGCGAATTGTTTTGATTGCAATTAGGGCACCTTATCTGTTTCAAGTTTATGTTTATTGTCTTTCCAGGCCTGATTCCAAAAAATAATATCATGATAAATTTTATTATTTTGCTGAGGTAAATTAATCTTTCTCAAACAGTTTCTATTTAAAAAATACCGTATTTTAAAGCATTCAATTTTCTTATTTTTACAAGGTAAATAATTAACACATTGATTTCAAAATTCACTATAGATCAGGTTTATGAAACAGCACGCCTTGAGGAGGTGATTGGGGATTTTGTGCAACTAAAAAAATCTGGCTCTAATTTCAAAGGTTTGAGTCCTTTTACTGATGAACGCACTCCAAGTTTTATGGTATCTCCTGTAAAACAGATCTGGAAGGATTTTAGCAGCGGGAAGGGTGGTAATGTTGTAGCTTTTCTTATGGAACATGAGCATTTTACATATCCTGAAGCTATTAAATACCTGGCAAGGAAATACAATATTGAGATTGAAGAAACAGAACGTACAGATGAGCAAAAAGCGCAGGCCGATGAACGGGAAAGCATGTATCTGGTTTCTGAATATGCAAAACAGTATTTTGAGAATACGCTTTGGGAGAAGGAAATGGGAAAGGCTATTGGTCTGAGTTATTTTAGAGAAAGAGGTTTTGCAGATGATATCATTAAAAGATTTGGACTGGGATATAGCCTGGATCAATGGGATGCTTTTACCAATTCTGCTCTCGAAGAAGGTTATCAGCTTGATTTTTTACAGAAGACCGGGCTTACAATTGTTAAGGAGGATACCAACAATCCGGGAGTTTCCAGAAAATTTGATAGATTTAAAGGCAGAGTAATGTTTCCTATCCATTCAATGAGTGGCCGTGTTTTGGGTTTTGGGGGCCGAATACTTTCCAATGAAAAGAAAGCTGCCAAATATTTGAATTCTCCTGAAAGTGAAATTTATCATAAAAGCAAAGTGCTATATGGTATCTATTATGCAAAGCAAGCTATTGCCAAAGAAGATAATTGTTATTTGGTGGAAGGCTATACAGATGTTATCCAACTCTATCAACGAGGAATACAAAATGTTGTTTCTTCCAGTGGTACAGCTCTGACGCCCGAACAAATCCGATTAATAAACAGGCTTACAAAAAATATAACTGTTTTATTCGATGGTGATGCAGCTGGTTTAAGGGCATCCTTACGGGGTATTGACCTTATTCTTGAGCAAGGAATGAATGTAAAAGTTTGCACCTTTCCGGAAGGAGAAGACCCTGATAGTTTCGCGAAGAATAATGAATTGGAGGAGATCATACTTTACCTGCAAGAGAATGCCAAAGATTTTATACAATTTAAAACCTCATTGCTTGCTAAGGATGCAGCGAATGACCCCATAAAAAAGGCCGATACTATTCGCGAAATAGTAAACAGCATTTCTAAAATCCCGGATAGGATAAAACGCGAGATTTATATTCAGGAGTGCTCAAAAATAATGAATATCTCAGAAGATGTTTTGTTTAATACCCTAGCGCAGATAGGAAGGAAAGAGCGAACAGATGCGGCAACTATTGCAAGACAGCAGCAAAAGGCATTTTCGGTTGTAAAGCATAGTCAAAAAGCCGAGAAACTGGACGTTCAATATGAGTTGGAAAAGAAGATAATAGAAATGCTTTTGCTCTATGGAAATGAGCTTCAGGAATTTGAAGACCTAATTTTAAAAGAAAATGAGGAAGGTGACCTGGTTCTGGAACCTGAAAATATGGAAGCAAAAGTATATGAAAAGGTATATTTGGACCTTCAGGAAGATGAAATAGAACTTACACATGACAAATTCAGGAAGATCTATTACAAATTAATAGAAGGTCTGAATGAGAAAGAAGACTTTTCCATAACTACTTTTATGACTGAACTAGATCAGGAAATGGTAGCCCAAATTTCTTCCATACTTATGGAAGAAGAAAAGTATGAGTTGCATCACTGGGAGAGAAAGGATATTTATCCAAAAGATAAGGAGAAAAGTATTTCCCAATTAGTAAGTGAAACAATATTAACTTTAAGATGCTTTCTAATTAAAAAACGGATCACATCCCTGCAGGAAAATACTGAAGATATTAGTGGTGATCACCAAGAAACATTAGAAGAGATAATGAATTACCTTCAATTAAATAAACTCTTAAATAAGAAGTTAAATAGAGTGCTTTCGTGAAACTCCTATTAAACGGGCAGTACTTCCACTTTAGAAGTGTAAAAAAACCCCGACAAATTGGTCAGGGTTCTAAATGTTTCTCTTATTGAGAGCTTAATACAATTCGAGTGCCTTGGCTTGTTGAAGTAAATCCACAAGGTTATCAACATTTAACTTTTTCATTAAACGGGCTTTATACGTACTAACTGTTTTTTCATTCAGATTCAATCCTAAAGCCACTTCTTTATTTCGCTTTCCACTGGCCAGAAGTTTTAAAACCTCAACTTCTCTGGTAGATAATTTTCTGAAAAATCTTCGCGGTTTTTGGGTACCTTCATCGAAAGCTAGTCGCTGAGCTAATTCATTAGTAATAAACATATTGCCCTCACTTACTTTTTTAACGGCAGTAATTATGTAGTCCAATTCTGCAGTTTTTGAAAGATAGCCGAACGCTCCCGCCCTTATGGTACTAAGTGCATATACGTCTTCAGATTGACCACTATAGATTAATACCTTTATGTCCGGGTATTCTTGTTTAAGTTTTCTCAAAGAAGCTATCCCGTTGATTTCCGGAATGTCCATTTCTAAAATAACAACGTCCGGATTCAAGGTCTTTAATTTTGTAAAAAGTTCAGTAGTAGTGGCAACATCACCAATAATTTCAAAATCAGAAGCAGAATTTAGTACATTCTGAATTCCCATTCTGACTATAGGATGACTGTCTGCAATTAAAACTTTTATCATTTTGATTGGTTTTCTAGATTTTAACACTAATGCTCGTCCAAAAATACTGACATGCAATGTAAGGTTAAATAATCTAATTTCTTAAACAAAAGTGTACTTTTTTTCTCAATAATTAAGAATAATGGAACTATTATTCGTCTTAATTAACTGATTCTTAGTCAAGATGTTATTTTAGGTTGTCGGGAATTTCACAAACTGGTATAGGGAGCATCTTATGTTGGTTCATGGTGTTATATCTTTTAAAGATGAGAAAGACTTCTTTTTCTCTGCCACTGAATTCATCAGCCTCCTTTCCCAGGTTATCCATTTCCATAGCCCACTCTAATTCAGGATAAGAAGCCCCTATCTGATCCTCATCTGTTCGTGAGTCTCCCCACAAACCATCTGTTGGGGGAGCAATAATAATTTCTTCATTAATGCCCAATTGCTCTGCAACTTCATAAACCTCAGTCTTGAGCAGGTCGGCAATGGGACTAAGATCAACGCCACCATCACCATACTTAGTGTAGAAACCAATTCCAAAATCCTCTACCTTATTACCTGTTCCTGCAACTAGGTAATTCTTTAAAGCAGCAAAATAGTATAGTGTTGTCATTCTCAGTCTCGCACGGGTATTGGCTAAAGACATAAATCTTTCTTCTTCATTATCAACTGCAGGTAATGATGAAACCAGATTATCAAATACCGGAGTCAGATTCACAGGTTGTCTGGATACATTAGTAAAATTCTGCTGCAACCAGGCAATATGACTAGATGCCCGTGTAACCTGATTTGCCCCTTGATGAATTGGCATTTCAATGCATAATAAGTCTAAACCGGTTTTTGCACACAAGGTTGAAGTAACCGCAGAGTCTATTCCACCTGATATACCTATAACAAAACCTTTGATTTTTGCCTCGTTTGCATATGTCTGTAACCAAGTTACAATATGATCTATTACCTTTTCTGTTTGCATAGGGTACTTTATTATATGGAAATATTAACTTTGCTGCGATAAAAATAAAGCCTACAGGTCTAATAATAAAACTGAATCATCAATACTTTAAATGAAAACAAGATTTATTACTCTTTTATTTATTCTTTTCTGTGTCTATTCCTGTAAAAATGAGACAGGGGTATCTGAAGATGTTGCCAAGATCCGTATAAATCTTGCTGTTTTGCGATTTGATAAACAATTTGCCGAAGCAAAACCGGAAGACATACCCGCACTAAAAATTGAATTTCCCTATCTTTTTCCAAAGCAGTATTCTGATAGTATCTGGATTGCCAAACTAAATGATACTTTACAGAAGGAATTATCTCACGAGATAAATGCAGAATTTCCAGATTTTGTTAAGGAAACGGAAGACCTAGAACTTTTCTTTAAACATGTTCTTTACTATTTTCCAAATTACCAGGTGCCCAATGTAATTACGGTTATTTCTGATGTAGACTATACTAATCGCGTAATTTTGGCAGATACGCTTTTACTAATAGGGTTGGATAATTATCTTGGCAAAGATCATAAGTTCTACCGCGGAATCGAACAATATATAGCGGCCGGACTTGATAAAGAATACTTAGTTAGCGATGTTGCAAGTGCTTTTGGTAAAACCAAGATACGCTTCCCTTCTGATCGCACTTTTTTAGCACAGATGATATATTATGGTAAAGAATTATTTCTGAAGGACAAGTTGATGCCTCTCGCCACTGATGCTCAAAAAATTGCTTATTCACCAAAGGAGTTAGAATGGGCCCAGGCCAATGAAGAACAGATTTGGCGCTATTTTATAGAACGAGAAGTACTTTACAGCACGGATAATATGTTGGCTCCAAGGTTTTTAGACCCAGCTCCTTTTTCAAAATTCAGGCTGGAACTGGATAATGAATCCCCGGGTAGACTTGGGCGCTATATGGGGTGGCAAATAACAAGGGCTTTTATGAATAACAATGATGTTAAACTCAGTCAACTTCTTGAATTAACTGCAGAGGAAATTTTTAAGAAATCGAACTACAAACCGAAAAAATGAATCATGGGAAAATTATATACCTCAGAAATAACACTTAAAGTTGGTTTGGATGAAAATCGCGTTCCTGAAGAGCTTACCTGGTCCGCAGAAGATGGCGGGATTGTAAATGAAGAGGCTAAAGCCATGTTATTGTCGGTGTGGGATAGTAAGAACCAGGAGTCCTTAAAAATAGACCTATGGACCAAAGATATGCCTGTAGATGAAATGAAAGTTTTCTTTCATCAAACTCTGATGGCTATGTCCGATACTTTTATGAAAGCCACCCAGGACGAAAAAATGACTTCAACTATGAAGGATTTCTGCGATTATTTTGCAGAGAAGCTGGAATTAAAAAAGGATTAATCCAAGGTTATTGTAATAGGCCATCCTTCAAATTGAGTTGCTTTACCTGCGGTAACATCAGTATTTCTGGGCCAGCATTCAAAGGTTATATTCTTCTCTTTTTTATTAAATCTGATAAGGCCATAGCCTCCTCCACTGGAGGCGTTTTCAGGATTTACATAGGCCATCATACTTATTTTATTTCCAAAACCATCTAAATAATCACCAGTCCAGGGCAGGGAGGTTTTCTTGTTAGGATTTGATCCGGCTTTTTCATCTTCAGGCCACCACCACCTGCTATAATAATCATTTACTATTGCCGGAACAACAAAAGCCCATGGTCCATCTCTATAGTCTTTAATTCCATGCTGAATAACGGTTGCCAGGTGTTGGTCTCCTGCAATATGAATAGCATTTGCATTTTTAATCAGTTTTAAAGCTCTGTTTCTACCGCTTTGTGGCCAGCCATTGGAATCCAGGTCTGCGTGTAATCTGTTATCCAGCGATCCATGGATATGGGCGCCCCCACAAAATCCGGTCTGCGATAAAACCACTTTCATGGTCTCAGATTTTTTACTACCCCAATCTTTTAAAAAGACAAGTTGTCTTTCGCCCAACAAAGTCAATCCCTCCAAATCAATAGACTTCGGATCGTATTCGGGATTCCTTATATGGTCTGGTCGCGGACCTTGCTGAGGAATCTTACCTTCAGGCCCCGATTTAAATTTTCTGTCTTCCAATATAGCAAAATCAATACCACCCAAAGTAAGATTTGTATAGTATACGCCAATGCCTTGTTCTATTGGTGTTGGGTCATAAGGATCCGGAAGATGCCCGGTTTGGCACCTTTCCACCATTTTTACATATTCGGGGTGATACGTATACCCACCATCACTGCTTCCTTTTGCTGTAGATAATTTGCCATTATCTCCCCAAAGGTTACCCTGCCCAATATCGTGGTCATCAGGAATAGTAATACAGGGTCTGTTCCTGAAAGTTTCCCTGAATTGCAGGCCAAATTTAAGCCAGGCAGCCGTATGCTCTGTATGATCATATGACTGGTCACCTGCAAAAAACATAATATCCGGGTCCTGGTAATTAATATTCCTTACGTAATTTCTCCTCAAACCTCTGTCCTTGTTTGAATTACAAGAAAGCGCAGCCATTACTATTTCATCCTTAAAATCTGGATTTTTGCGGATTGTTCCCTCAAAATAAGCACCTTCCCCATGGGTGATCCTGTATTTTACATCTTTTGAAGAGTCCCAGTTTTCAATCCTGAAAAGCGCGGACCAACCCAATTCATTTACATCCTGTTCCTGGACTACATTCCATTTTTCATCTGTGTATAATGCCAAGCTAACTGTCCTTGTTTCTTTGGGATAAAGGGGATAGAGTTGAGCAGTTAATTTAAGGATATTGGCATGAACGGTATAAAGACCGAAAGCCAATACACTGTCTCGGTTTACTTTGAGATTAATAATTTCATTAGGAGCTCTATTCCACCAGTCATTGGTTGCAAGAGTGTCTATATTTTTAAATGGAGATTGTAATGGAATCGCTTGAGACTGAGAAAAACTTGATTGGAATAGTAATATCAATAACAGCACGTAAAAGTTTATGAGTTTATGCATGGAAGAGTTGATCTAAGTTGTAAGGATTGAGTATTTTAGTTGACTGAAAAGTATGCTTTAAAGCATATTTTCAGTACTTATTAAATTTATAAATTTATTTATGGAAAACCGCCAGGAGACCCGGCTAATTTTTATTTATAATGCAGATTCAGGAATGAGAAATACCCTTTTGGATGGTGCTCATAAAGCATTAAGCCCGAACACGTATAAGTGCAATCTCTGTGATTTAACCTATGGTGTTTTTAAAGAGAGAAAAGCATGGAAGAAATACCGGCAAGAAGTGGACTGGAATATGGAGTTTCTGCATAAGGATGAATTTAAAAAACAATATGCCTCTAAATTTGGTTATAAATTTGAGTTTCCAATCGTTCTGATTGCCTTAGATGATGAATTACAGGTATTTATTTCTACCAGAGAACTCAATGAATTACAAACTATGGAAGCATTAATTGATTTAATCAATAAAAGAGGCATGGAAATTAGAGCGTAAAGGATTAAGCTTTTTTTTCTTTAAAAATACCAGTATTTATTTCTTCAATATAATCTAAAACCTCTTCCCTGCCCATTCCATTAGAGGAAGATGTAACAAAATGATTTGGAACCTCCTCCCAGACTCCTAAAAGCAGTTGATCCAGGTAATTTTGCACATTTCTTTCAATCGCTTTAGGCTTCAGCTTATCTGCTTTGGTAAATATTATGGTAAAAGGAATGCCGTTCTCACCCATCCATTGCATGAATTCGAGATCTATTTTCTGGGCTTCGTGTCTTATATCAATTAATAGAAAGGCACATACTAATTGTTCTCTTTTAAGGAAGTAGTCGGTAATATATTTCTGAAATGTTTTTTTATCCTTTTTAGATACACGGGCATAGCCATAACCGGGAAGATCAACCAGGAACCATTGGTCATTTATTTTAAAATGATTGATGAGTTGAGTTTTTCCAGGTCTGCCAGATGTTTTTGCAAGACTCTTTCTCGAGGTTAGCATATTGATAAGTGAAGATTTTCCCACATTTGATCTGCCTATAAAGGCATATTCCGGTAAAGGCTGATTAGGGCACTTCTCCACACTTGAGTTGCTCATTAAAAAGTCGGCAGACTTTATCTTCATGTCAGTAAGTGAATTAGAATTTCCGCTTATGCAACCATTTGTCCAGAATGACATTGAATTCATTGGGATGTTCCATCATAGGTGCATGACCGCATTTTTTTATCCAGAATAGTTCTGAATCCGGTAGTAACTCATGGAATTCCCGGGCAACATTAGGAGGCGTTACAGAATCATTTTCACCCCAAATAATGCAAGTTGGGGTCTTCATTTTTGGTAAATCTTTAGACATATTGTGTCTAATAGCACTTTTGGCTATAGCCAGTGTCTTAACTAATTTACTTCTGTCATTTACCGTGGCAAATACTTCGTCTACAATTTCTTTGGTTGCAACGGCAGGATCATAAAATACATCCTGCGCCTTCTTTTTAATAAATTCATAATCGCCTCGTTTGGGGTAGCCATCTCCCATGGCGCTTTCATAAAGTCCGGAACTTCCAGTTATGACAAGCGCTTTTACCATATTAGGATAAAGCTTCGTGTGTAGCAAACCTACATGACCTCCAAGTGAATTACCTAATAATATTACATCTTTTAACCCTTTGTATTCAATAAATTTTTCAAGGAACCTTGCAAAGTTTTTTACATTGGTTTTTAATAATGGCAAAGAGTAGATTGGCAACTCGGGAATTAAGACTTTATAACCTTTTTTTGGAAAATAATCAGTTACTCCGTGAAAATTACTGAGCCCTCCCATAAGACCGTGAAGAATAATCATAGGAGTACCTTCTCCTACCTCAATAAATCTATATTTACCTTCTTTTTTAATGTGCTCTTCCATTAAATGCTGCTTCTGTCTTCAGTGGGCAAATATAGGCATTTCCTTATAATACATATACTTTTCGAAAAAAGAGGGTACCTTTACAATACCTTATTTTTAATCTAAAATAGCGGTCCCTAAGAATTCTTGACAGCAGATTAAATGGCTGGACTTTGCATTTTACTTCACGTATATTCAAGAATTTTTTTCAATAAAGTGGTAATTTGTGGTAATTTGTGGTAATAATTTCTATATATTTGAGTTAATTATAGAAAACCAGCCGATTTAAGTGATAAGTTTTATAGGGACATATGATTGCAAAGCTGATGTAAAAGGGCGGATAATGATACCCGTAACTCTAAAAAATCAGATGGCCCCTGTTCTCAACAAGGGCTTTGTCATAAAACGCTCCGTATTTCAGCCATGTCTGGAGTTGTATCCTATGGATGAATGGAATCTGTTAATGGAAAAAATGAATAAAAAAAACAGGTTCAAGAAGAAAAACAATGATTTTATTAGGCGTTTTTCGGCTGGTGTGAAACCCCTGGAAATAGATGGTACAGGTAGATTGCTAATACCCAAAAACCTGGTATCGATAGCAGGGATCAGAAAGGAAGTGGTTTTAAGTTCAGCTATAAACATTATTGAGATTTGGGATAAGGATAGCTACGAAAAAGTAATTGATGAAACTGCAGAAAATTTTGCAGAATTAGCGGAAGAGGTAATGGGTGATGATGGAGACGAACTATCATAACCCTGTTTTATTAAAAGAATCCGTTGACGGGCTCAACATATTAGCGAATGGAATATATGTAGATGTGACTTTTGGCGGAGGCGGTCATTCCAGGGAGATTTTAAGAAGATTGGGCAGTGAGGGTGCTTTGTTTGCATTTGATCAGGATGAGGAAGCT
>Ga0316198_10000931_pt1 | contig 16383 bp, 5 predicted proteins | sample OudBieAanoxic_MG_FD_204935 | JGI IMG/M metagenome (GOLD analysis project Ga0316198, IMG submission 204935) | Coastal sediment microbial communities from Oude Bieten Haven, Netherlands - site A anoxic | ecosystem: Environmental > Aquatic > Marine > Coastal > Sediment | place: Netherlands...
ACTGCTTCTACGACAAATTTACGGCAATGTCGTAAAAGGGGCGGCGGATGGCGTCATACAGGAAGCGAAAAGATCAGTGGCAGGTTCAACTCTGCGTCAAGGGTGTTCGCCGGGCGGCGACGTTCACCACCAAGCGGGAAGCGCAGGCGTGGGCCGCTCGCGAAGAAACCACGCTGCGCGAGGATGCGGCTGGCCAGATCCCAAACCGACCGTTCCGTGACCTCGTGAGGTCAAAAAACTCATCCGCGTTGCGATATCAGCATCTTATCTTCTATTGTCTGTGTCACAATGCCTTTGTATTTTGCCTCAAATGAGGCTTAGAATTGGATGATAAATTCGAGTTAACGGTGGGGAACCTTAATGGATTGGGCGCGCATACTGGCCTATATCACTGGGACAGTGGACCAGGAACTCCTTTTGCGCAATGAGTATCTTGCTGCCGAAAACCGGATCCTCAAAGCTCAACTCAAGACACCGTTGCGGCTCACTGATGCGGAGCGGATGACGCTCGCTGAAATCGCGCATCGCCTTGGCCGTAAAGCCCTTGAGGATGTCGCAAATGTCGTGAAGCCCGACACCCTCCTGGGCTGGTACCGGAGGTTAATCGCCCGTAAGTTCGATGGATCCAAGTCGCGTCGCTATCCGGGCCGCCCCCGAATTGATGATGAGATCGAACAATGGGTAGTGCGTATAGCCAAAGAGAACTCGGATTGGGGCCACGATCGCATTGTGGGCGCCATGGCGAATCTCGGCTACAGGCTATCCGATCAAACGGTGGGTAATATTCTACAACGTCATGGTATTCCGCCTGCACCAGCGCGGAAGCGTACGACGACATGGGCAGACTTTATTCGCGCGCACATGGCAGTTCTTGTACGGACTGACTTCTTCTCAGTGGAGGTACTGACGCTGCGTGGGTTGGTCACTTACTATGTGCTGTTCTTTATCCGCCTGGAGAGCCGTCGCGTTGAGGTTGCTGGGATCACGCAACATCCTAATGAAGCATGGATGAAACAGATCGCTAGGAATGTCACCATGGATGAGTGGGGATTTCTCGATAATTGCAGATATCTCATTCATGACCGTGATACCAAATACTGTCAGTCATTTCGGGATATCGTCGAAACCGGTGATGTCAAGACGTTGCCGCTCCCGGCACGCAGTCCGAATTTGAATGCGTTTGCCGAGCGCTGGGTGAAATCGGTTAAAGAGGAGTGTTTGTCGAAGTTGATTCTGTTTGGCGAAGCATCATTAAGACGCACACTCCGCGAGTACCTCGTCCATTATCATGTCGAACGAAATCATCAAGGTAAAGACAACGTACTGTTATTTCCAGCCGCTACGAAGGCAATGAATCATGGTGACGGATCAGTCGGCTGTAAAGAACGCTTGGGTGGGCTGCTTAAATATTACCATCGGGAAGCCGCATGAGTATTTTGACCGCACGGGATCCGGGGTTCCTCCGGTTTGGTGAGCATCGTGGCCTCCGAAAACGAGTTCTGTAAGAATCCGACGTCGAAGAATACAATAACGACAATAGATTCCGAGAGCTCTGGCTCGATCTGCGGGCACAAACATTCGCTGGACCAGAACAGTCCATCCTATCGCCTAGCAGTGGGTGATTTGTCTCAGAGGCAAGCGTACGTCCGGCAACTCGATCAGCGGCTTGGGGTCCGCGGAGCCAGACAGGTTGGCGTACACGGTCAGGTCGAAACAAAAGCTCCCGCCTTGGCCCCACACTTCGTGGCTGTTGGCCCAATCGATCAAGAGTTTCGCCAGGCTCGGGCACAGTCCGTCCGGTTCTGCGAGATCGCGGGATGGAACGAAATCGTCTACGGCACGCAGCACCAGCGGTATGCGCGTGAGAATGATTGCTTCGGATTCATTCGCGCAGGCCTGCGAGCGCTCCTGCTCGTTGAGTGCGAACGCATAGGAGACCGCCACTCGAACGGGACGGGCCTGATCGGCGGGGTTGTCGGGCGCGACCTCGAGAAGCTGTGCAAAGAATGTTGCGAGGCACTCCGGCAAGGGCCTGCTCGATTTCCCCCCACTCGCGGGCGTCGCGGCGGTCATCGTTAGCGGTTGCCGGTAGGCCAGTAGCGGCCATGCGGTCGCCGCCGGCCGCACGCGCGGCACTTTATAGATGAAGTCCGGGTTCGTCGGCCGGTTCGGTAATAACTCGGCATTGCGTTCTACGGACACAGTGCCCTGAATATTCTGAGTCTCGATGGCATCGAGGTCCCTCACCTCATGAGTGAAAACCAGATCGGGCTCTCCAAATCTGCTGTCGGCTTCCTGGCCGGCTTGGAATGGGCTGTCGACCGTATCGTGCTTGGAGGCGGCAAGCAGGCGGGTTGTTGCGAACCGCAAGGTCGGGAGGCTCGGCGCACCGTGGCTGGGATCGGGGTGCATAGAGACGCCCGGTTTGCCGCGCTCGGCGCCGCTCAGCCGAATTCGAAAGCGCGGTTCCGTCGCATTCTGCGCGGCCATAAGCACGCCGGCCGGCTGTGCCCATTGCGCCCATGCACTCGCAATGCCTTCGGCAAAATCGGCAAAGATGTGGAGCGCCGCACCCACGATCGGTTCCGGTTCGGCGCCGTCGGTCACGTCGCTGAGCTTGGCGAGATCCGCCCACAGCGGCGTGCGCACGGCATCGTAACGCGCGAGCCAATAGGGCAACGTGTCGGTCGGATCCTGGTTGGCCATGAGTGCGACCGAATCAGGAATGTTGCACTCGAGCGCCGTGTAGAGCTGATCCTGCGCCGCGCGCGTATACGAGTAGCTGTACAGGTAGTCGTAAGTCTTGATGTCTTGCAGCGTCGGTTGCGCGCCAAGCGTCTGTCGCGTTCGTTGACCGAGAAATGCAGGCGGTAACGGATAGGCGCGCAGCGCCACAGGCACCACCGTGTTTTGCATGGAACGATCGGCGATCGGATCGACGAAGGTCAGCCATTGCGATGTCTGGTAGCCGTCCGCCCAATCGACGTTGCCGATGTCGTACTCGATCTCGGTGATCTGGTAAGACAGATCCAGCGGAATGCGGCGGAATCGCCTGTTGCTCGCGGTCTGAAACAGGAACGTCAATGTCGAACCCTTGCAGAGCTTGACCTTGGCATCGGACAGGGAAAAGCCCGGCACGAATGTAAGGTACAGGACCTCGACCTTGTCGTTCACGAGTTTGGGCACGTCGAGTTGGCTCAGGACGAGCTCGCTCGGCGTCACGGCCAGCGCTTTGGCGACGGCGTCGAGCGACTCACCGTTCTTCACGCGATGCCTCTTATCCGTCGCGCCGCTTCCCATAACGTGGTTGTCGATGATTATCACGGCGCCCGGTTTCAGCAGATCCGCCGTTTCGCCGTTCATTGCGCTGAAAATATGTGCGGCTTCTTCGACTGTCTCGGCGTCGTCGAGCAGGTCGAGTATCGTGCCGAGCGTATCGCCCTCCACGGTCTGGTAGCTTCGCGTAACGAGGTTGAGCGTGGCGCCGGCTCGCAGCAGTTTCTCGTTATGGCGCTCATCGTCGGCAAGCGTCACGACATCGGTTCCCAGAGCGTCGGCGACACTATGCAGCGTGTCACCCTGTTCGATCACGGACTCGCGCTTGGCGAAGCGCACCTTAGTACCGATCCTCAGAAAGTCCGTGGCGTCGGCAAGAATCGATGCGAGCAAAGACCGCGGAGCGCTGAACTGAGTCGTGAGCTGGTCGAGCGTCGCATTCGGCTCGATGGAATAAGTCGCCCCCGTGACTTGTCCCGAGAATCGGGGTGCGGTGTAGGCGTCCTCGTAGGGCGAGTCGACCTTCACCGGGAACTGAACAATCGTATCGATTCGGTAGACGTTGGAAAGCTCGATGAGCAGACGCTGGTACAGCGCCTCCCGGGCCGCTGCGAGATCGGGCTCGGTGGTCTCACCGGCCGGCGGGACGACAACTTCCGCGACGCAGTCCCGGATAGCGCCCGCGAGCGCACTCTTGGCCTGAACGATGCGATCGAAGCTGGAGCCGCTATCGGCGCCGGTGCTCAGGCGATGCGCCGAAATTGCGAACACCGGGGACAACAGGCGGTCCATGTCTTCGAGAAAGGCGAGTCCCCAGGTGTCCAGATCGATACCTTCGAAAGCGCGTTGTGTCGCCGGCTGCAGCGCACCGTCGCGGTATTCCCGGATGGGCACCGGTACGTCCTGGACAGAGCCCCACAATTCGTTCTGAAGCGGCTTGGGCGCAAAGAAGTACGGTGTGCGCTCGATTCTGTAAGCCAGCGTCTGGTTCTGAAACTGCACGGCCGTGAGCCCGCGTTGCGGTGCTGCGCCGTTCGTTCGGTCTGTCCCGGTCGCTAGCCTGAGATCCGGGAACGCTTCCTGGAAGTGCGCTGCAAAATCGCCGAGCTTGAGCGCACGGCTGTCTTGCGCGGTTGAAGCCGAAAGCTCCGGCCCAAGCTCCGTTCGAATCTCGCGCACTGAGTCTTCGTCCACAAGCGCCGGATCGATCAGTTCGTCGCTGCGTGTCATAGAGATCCAGGCTTTGACTGGGAAAATCAGATCGGGGTACTTGGGTGCGACCGGGATGACGGTCTGTTGTTGCCGTGGCGGCACGAGCATGAAGGCGTCCGCCTTGAGCAGACCCTCGAGGGTTTCGTTCTGCTGCGCCATCTGCGCCGCCGTGGCGTCAGCGCATGCCTGCAACTCCCGAAACCGGCTCAGGACGGTAGTGAGCGTGTCGCCTGCTCGGACTTCGACTTCGTTGCTCGTACCGAACTTCATGGCAGCGCCGGTCTCGAGGATGCCGTCCATGTCGAGATTGGCTGCCGCGAGCGAGACCACACTGACGCCATGCTGTGCGGCCAGGGAGTGCAGGGTGTCCCGCGCCTCGATCCGATGAGTGGCCATCCGGTCGGCGCCCAATGACAGGTGATTCGGAATCCAGGCAGTCGCGCCAGGCGAGAGTAGTTTGGCGTTGTGCGCGTTGGCGACACACAGGTCTGTCACGCTCAGGCGGTGTCGCGTTGCGATCGAGGCGAGCGTGTCGCCCAGATTCGCATCCACTTGTAGCACTTCGAGGAGCAGTTGCGTGCCCTCGGCGAACAGGTTCGCGCGTTCCGCATTGTCCCGGCCGATCTCTTCGGCCTCGATGGAATACCTGCCCACCAGCTGCGCGAGCGTCGTCAGCCGGTCGATCGCGATATTCACCCCGTTAATTTCGAGGACCGCACCGACTCTGAGCGGCGCCCATACGTTGGTCTTTGCCAACGTCCCTGGCGTCAGCGCCGCGTTTGCACGTCGGGCGATCGAGGCGAGGCTGTCGTTTTGCACGATGACATGCAGGCGCGGTACGAGCACGTTCGCGGTACTATCTTGAATCAGGTCCGGCGTATTCGCATTGCCTTGGCCCAGCGCTTCGATCGGCAGTTGGTAGACGCAGGCGATGTCGTGCAGCGTTTGACCCTTCGTGACCTCGTGTTGCTTCTGCACCAGGCCGGATAGAGTCTCGAGGTATGCATGGACCTCGTCGATATAGTCTAGAAACATCGAGGGTTCGAGCGATGGCCCCTGTGTCTCGATCGTGCTCGATGCCATGAATAGGAGATCGTCCTGCGAGATCTGGGAATGGACCCGCTTGCAGAGATCGCGACCCGCCGTCACCCGCGCAAGCGGACCTTCGTAAAGTTCTCCCAAACCCGGCACATAGCGCTGTACGTCGAAGGCGAGGCGAATGCGCAGGCGAGGGCCCGCATCCTTGCGTAAGAACTCGTAAGTTGCCGCGGTGCTCGGCCACTGGTTCAACGCGACCAACGGGTCGCTGTAGAGCACGCGCGTCTGGACCGAAGGAATCGCGCCATCGGGAAGACAGCGATTCCCGAACAGGTCGTAAAGCTCGAAGCCCAGTTCGGCGTCCTGGCCGAGACCGGCATAGGGATCGACGGCCGTTGACGCGGCTGGGGAGGGGGCGGGGCTGCGTTTGGCGAGCTCGGCGATCGACAGCACGCGGGCGTAGCGCCAAGGCGGCGCGACGCCCGCCGGGGCCGGATTCAATTCCTGCCTGTGGCTTTCCGAGGGTGCGCAAGGTAAACCCTCCGCGCTCTTGTCGAACCCGCCTTGGCCCGTCAACCGGTAACTGAGCAGATTGAACAGCGTTTGCAGCCGCGTGGCCGGCGTATCCTGGGCGGCCGACTCCCGATCGGCCGTAGCTTCCGGGTCGGGGTCGGTGCGTAGCATGCTGAAGCCCGTCTTGCCCGGGGGCAGCGTGGCCTTGCGCAACACCCAGTCGGGATGCAGGTAGATTCTGGCGCCGGTCAGCAGTGGTTCGGCAAGCTTGTCGATGGCCGTCGCCACGGTCGAGAGCGTCGGGTCGGGTTGGCGCAATGCCAAAGACAACAAGTCGTCGCCGAGCTGAACGGTGTAAGGGTTCGAGTCTGGAAGTTGCACGACAATGCCGGGCCGGATCACATGAGGCAAAGTCGCGTTAGCCTGCGCCAGCTGGTTCACTTCTATGTCGAGTGCCGTCGCGATCGCTGTGAGCGTCTGCTTTTCCTTGATCTCGCAAAGCGGCGGCGCCACGAATACCACCGCATCTGCGTCGCCGGCGTTCTCGACGCTGACCGCGTAGTTGTGAAACGGCTCTGCTGCAATGCTGGTTTTGCCTTCGGCCGGGAATACCGTGACGAGCACGCTCAGGGCGGCCTCCGAGGTCTGATTGAACAACTGCGGCGGCAGGCCGTCGCCTTGCTCGTCACCTATGCGGTAGAATAAGTAGTAGCCGCCGGTATTGACGACACTGGCTTCCCAGAGCAGCGTCAGGAACTCGCGCGGTTCCGCCAGTGAGGCGTGCGCGAGCATTGCAGGCTTCGCAGCCGCGCGTAGAGGCAGGGCTTGCCGGCCGGATACAGGATGCGTGTTTGTCGAGAGATTGGCCTTGAGCACGAAGACTTCGGAAGGTGTGATCGTCGCGTCGGAGCGCAATGCCGCGTCGCGTCCGTCGGCCGGGTTGGCCGAATACAGCAGATCGATCTGAACGCGCAGATCCGGATTCTGGCGCAGAAATCCGATGAGGTCGCGCAGCGTGCCGCGACCCGCCACGTCCGTGCTGAACACTTCATAGACATGCGGCACGAAACTCGAAGCTTCGGCCGGATCTGAAGTGCGCCGCAGGCTGAAATCGAGACGCGTGGCCCAAGCGCGGGATGCAATCTCTTGCGCGCTTGCGCTTCGGTCGCCCGGTACGCTGGACGCTTGGCGCATCAACCGCAGGTCGTGCGCTCGCTGGGTATGCCGGCGCAACAGATCCTGCAGAGCTGGCGACAGTGGATAGAGCGTCGGCATTGCCGACAGCTGTGCATCCTGACCGTAATCTGGCAGCTCGGCAGCATCCCACCCCACAGCGTCGCCGACAGCAAAATGTTTCGGTATCACCCAGTAAGGGCGATAGCGCTCGTTGTAGACGACCGCCGGATTAAATGGCGGCCCCTCCGCGGCGAGCAACGTACGGTAGTCCGCGATGAGCTTCTGGTCGTCGGCCGCGAGGCTAACGGCGAGCCGGCGATCGGGATAGTCGGACAGGAAATTGATCAAGGGCCGCTGGCACTCTGGCGGATCGTCGTCCAGTGCGTTTCTGGACAACGTGACGGTGTACTCCGCCGGTGCTTGCGGTGCTTCCCATTGCTGACCCGTCAGCACGTAAAGTGGATAGAGATCGATGTCGGCCCAATCCTCGTGGCCCGCGCGCAGTTCGCCAAGTTGCGTCTGATCCGCATACTTTTTGGGATCCGGCAGGCGCATCCCGTTCAAAAGGAAACGGGCGACGGCCCCGGCAGCATCGGCATATGCGTCGCGCTCAGTCAGCAGTTCGAGCAGTTCCTGCAAGGGCAGGCTTTCGCAGTCCGGCAGTCGAATCGTGCCGAAGGAGGTTTCTGGTCCGGAATTGGCGATCACGAGCTCGCGAGCAGTGAGACCAAACCTGCGCGCCACCGTGGCCGGCGTGTCGGTGGCAGCGACTTCGTAAGAGATCGGCGGGAGCGGTACCGGGCAGAGCGTGACTAGGAGTTGCTTCGATCCAGCGTTCTGTTCGATTTCGACGAGCTTGTCGACCGAGAGCCCGAAGAACTCGCCGATGCGTTTGAGCGTGTCGCCCATCTGCACGTGATAATCGAGCGCCGGTACGGCAATGAGCGCGCCGACCGGCAGGGCCTCGGCGCTGCCTTCGGGAACGGTCCAGTCCACATCGGGATTGACCGTCAGAAGCTCGGGCACCGTCGTTGCGAATCTGGCGGCGATTTGCTCGAGCGTGTCTTTCGATTGAATCGTATTGCTGCCGCCCTCGATCCTGATCGTAGCGTCTACGCGTAGTAAGCCCTGCATATCGTGGGCATGCTCTGCAATTTCGGCAGGCGCTAGCTGCACACGAGCGGCGAACTCGGCGAGGCTTTCACCGGCCAGGACCTGCACGCGCAGGTTTTCGAAGCGCAGCTCGTTCGGCGTGCCGTCTTCGGGATGGGCGAAGAACGCCTCATTGTCCTGATTGGCCGTGGCCAGGCGGTCGACCGCGTCTTCGCCCTCGATGCCGAAGCGCGTTGCGATACTTTGCAGTGTTTCGCCGGCAGCGGCCCGGTATTCGAAGCCCTCGAACGTATCGAGCGCCGCCTGCACGACCTGGCGCACGATGATGAGGAAGTAATCGCCGAATATGAGCGCGGCCAGTGAGTTTGGCCCGTGCGCCGTATCGTCTGCCGACATAAGCGGTTCTTGCTCATCGGGCTCGTGCGTGTGCGCATCGAGTTCACGGTAGTACTCGTCGACGACCTTGCGGTAAGCCGCGTTGCAAGGATTGAACGTCTGGAAGTCCACCTGATGCTGCTCGTCGCTCATCTCGACAGACAGATACGGCGGCATCGGGAACAAGGTCAAACCGCGTGTTCGCAGCTGGTCTTGCGCCGCGGCGTCTGCGGGCATCGGCCTAATGCGGAAGCGGAAGTTTTCGCGCAGAAAATCGATGATCGTACAGAAATCTATCGGATGCCCTGAATCGAGATCGTGCGAGATGAATTCGAGCTGGCTGCGAGTCACCTCGGCATCGGCCGGACGCGTGCTGGCGGTTTTCAGCGACGCCGACTTGATGGTGTCGATCGTCCAAAGCAGTGCCGCGCGCGCCACGTCGTCGAAACATGCCGGACCTTCGGCGTCGTCCGGGTCGGGATGCGGCACAAACAACAGCGCGACAAGCTGGGCCGCTGCGTCGTCGTCTACATCCGCAAGCGCTTGGGCAGACGGGCGATCCTTTTTTAGACCGACGGTGATCATGGGTTGGAAATAAAGATCGAGCGTGCGTACTTCATGCAGTACCTGCATGCCGCGCCATGTCAGTCCTTCCGCATGCAGTGCAGCGTAGGTCCCGTCCATCATGGCCATGCCCTTTGCGAGACGGCGATATGCCACCGGGCGCTCGAGCCGAAGGCGGGCGGGTTGGCCTGTATCGATCTTCCAGGGCGCAGTGCCTGGCTGCCCGATCGTGATCGATTCGCGCACAGTCGCGCTGAACGCAAGCTTGACGGTGAAGAACACGACCTTGACGGAAAGCTTTACGGTCACGCCGGCTTCGAGCACCAGTACCGTGGCCTCGTAGGCTTGCATGGTCGCCGAGACGGACGCATAGGCATACACGTCCACCCTCGCCTTGATGATCGCGAAATCCACTTCGCCGTAGATATGCCCGACTAAAGCGATGGTCCCGCTGATGCGGTAGAACGTATCTTTCGGGATCGTCGGGTCTTCGGGCTCGAAGAAGGCCAGCGAGCCCTCCAGCAGCCCCTCGATGGCGATGACGATGCCGGCCTTGAGAATGCCCTTGTTGAACGTCTTGCCGACCCCGATCTGCAGGCCGAGTCCGAATTCGATGATCGGAGCGAAACGGCCGTTCGTGATCTGCGGAATGCTAGCCGAAGTCTCGCCGTTCAGCACGCCGAAGTAGACGCCGCCGGCCCCGATCACGGGCACGGGGCCGACGAAAGCCTGGATCGTGAATGAGCGGCTGAAATCGAGGTTGTACGGGAAGCCCAGGTCGACAAGGAAGTTGCCGTTGGTATAGATGTCGAGCACGACCACAGGCAGCGTGATCGAGGCCGCGCCGAATTCCAGTTGCCGCATCGTGTCCGGCAGCTTGAACTCGGTATGGAAGACGCCGATTTCGTCCGTGACCTTTCTATAAAGAATCTCAAACTCGAGGCCCGCAAAGGTCTTGGCTCGCTCGCCTGCCAGCTTCAGGCGCACGCCATACAAGACCGGATCGTTGAAAATCATGCTGAACTCGAGTGTGTCGAGCACCGAGAAGCGCGTTCCGATCAGCCAGCCTGACGATGCATCGAACTTGAGCGCCGGCAGATGCGCCATCGGATTCGCGTCGGCGGGCACGTCCTCGTACGACCCCATGAGCCCGTCGATGATGTCCTTCATCGTGGTCAGCGCATTCGGGTCGCGCAGCGTGACGTGCTGCCCCAAGCCCAGATACTCGAGTTCGAATGCCTTCGGCTGACCGCTCGGGATCGACGGCGGCGGCTGGGTCAGCAGATCCCAGGACAGCGGGTGGTGGGGGTAGTCGTAGACCTTGTCGAGAAAATGGCCGTAGATTTTCACGTCTACGGAGCGTGTCTGGCCGTCTTTCGGGTAGGCTGTGTACCAGAGCTCAAGGGCGTGGATCTTGAGAAATTTGAGGTCGAGATCGATGTCCATGTAGGAAAAGCCGACACGGCTTTCGCTAGTATCGATCTTGAACGTCAAGTCGCGCAGATTGACGCTGTTCAGGACATCCCAGGGCGGCGCGAGCTTGAAGTCGAGAGACGGGTCTGCAAGGTGTACGACCTGGCGGACGATATCGCCGAGCGAGAGGTCGCCGAGCCGTGCCTCGAAGATCGGGCCGGCCTCGGTGAAAGTCGCCGTGAGGCGCAACGGGACGCCGCCGATACCGAAGTCGCCGAACACGGAGACTTCTACGCCCTCGGCGGTCTCCGCGCGGTGCACAGCGTTGGGGCTCTTGTCGCCCTTGGTCGGCTTGCCCACCGAAGCGTGGCCTGGCTAGGTCGCTTCCTTGGCTTTGGTGTAGGTAAACAGCAGACCGAAAGCGTCCAAGGAGATCCCGCCCACTTTCTCTCCAGCTAGGTCTACGCCGAAACCGAACTGGTACTTGCCCGTCTGAGTATCGATACCGAGATCGGTCACCTTGACCACGCCCGTTTTCAGAATGTTTGCGACCGGTGCAACCAGCGGTACGCTTCCGAGCTCTGTCAGCATCGTGTTGAGTTTCGTTGCAAAGTCCTTGGCGTTGGGTACACCCAGCGCGGTTGCCACGTTGGCCACGATCTCGGGAATCGTCCCGAGCGGCAGCGCCTCCTCGAAGCTCTTGTGGTATTCAACCTTGAGATAGGCGCCCACGATGCCGCGTAGCTCGAACTTCTCGTCGCCGATCGAAATCGTGATGAATCCCTCGGTGAGCAAATTGCCGCCGTCCCCGTCCCCCAGTGCGCCTGGAGCCGCCGCCATCGTTCTTGTTACTGCCGTCGATTTTCCCCGGCTCGCGCGTTTCTTAGTCGATGCTCTTTTCGCCATATTTCGGATCCTTTTGTCCTAGGTCTATTTGTCGTTGAATGTCTCGATTGTCCGCTAAAGTCATTGTTGCGGTGGGTCCCGCAGCGTTTCGAGTAGCAGTGACTGTGACCACGGTCGCCGTTCGACGAGCGCCGGGGCCACACTTCGCAGCAACGCTTCGTCTTCATCGCCGGCCGTATCCGCGGGACGCTTGTAAGCACCGTACCAGCCAAGCGAAGTCACGCCGCCGGCCGCGGCCGGGTCGCCGAACAGAAAGAAATCGAACGTGGCGCCGGGCGGCAGCGTTTTACCCATGACCTTCAAGGTCATGCCCGTGAGCTTGAGAATGAACTCACGGTCGGCACGCAGGAGCTGTAGCTGATAGATCGTGAGCTTGAGTACGCCCATCAGGGACAGTTCCTTCGCAGTGCCGGAAGAGCCCGGCATTTTGAGCCCGACGAACACAGGCTCCGCCGATGTTGAGGGCGACCAGACGACGGCCATGCGCGCTGTAAACCCGACTGCGCCGGCCAAAGCACCCGGCGTGCCGAGATCGAGGTCGAATACGATCCCGAACCACCTCGCGTCGAGCCGCGTCACCTCGAGGCCGGGCACTCCCACGTTCATGAAGCCGAGGTCGGATGGCTGCGCGGCGTCGCCGTCCGCAATCATTGCTATGGGCCGCACCGGGAAATGGCTGGCCATGGCGCCTGGCCGGGCCGACGCGCTGCCGAAGGCGACGTCGGACGGGTCGAGGCGAAAGCTCGTGGCCTGCGGTGCACTGCGCGGATAACGCATCTCCAGCGCGAGCTTCGAGAAGGCGAGTTCGTCGTAGCTGAACAGATCGAAAGTTCTGCCGCCGGTCCGTTCCTTGAGCTCGCCGAACTCAAGTGTGCCGCGAAACGTAAATTGAGTGATGACCGTCGCGTTATCTTCGTCGGTCGCTTTCGGAGACGCGTCCCGCGTCACCAACCCGAACTCCGCCTGCTCGAGTTTGACGCGTTTGAGTATGCGGTCCTCGAGCTCAAAGACGACTTGGTCCTGATTGCGATAAACATAAACGGATCGGTCGCCGCGGCGCTGGTAGGACCCGTCGAGAATCAGGGCGTTGCCGGTGTCGGAGCCAACAGCCGTGGCCCGGGCGCCGAACATCTGCATAAGCGTTACGGCGATCGACGAGGAAAAATGCCGGATTTCGGAATTCGCGAACAGCACTTGGATTTCGAGTACCTGGAAATCGAAACTGCCGCCTCGAGATCCCGGCGGCCGTAACTGGTCCGAGTAGGCGATCAGGCCGAACAGCGAGCTGTTGCCCGCGTTCAGGTCCGAGCTCCGAACGGCTGTCTGGTTGATGCCCAAGTGATGTGCAAAAAACAGTTGTTCGTTGAGGCCCGCGGCGAGATCGCTGAGTTCATCGGGCAGTTCAGTGGGCGGCACGAAACAATTCAGAAACAGCACGCCGTTCCAGCTCGGGTCATCAATAACGGTGTTGACGAAGTAGTCGTAGCTCGACTCACTGGCCGTGCCACACTCGGGTTTGTCTGCGGCGTCGTGCCTGGCGTCGGCGATGATCTGTTCGAGCGACTGCTGCGTCAGGCTCGGGGCGCTGTTGAATTCCTCGGGCAACGCCCAGGTGCCGACGTCGTCGACAAGCTTCGCCACGGAGCGATCGCAGTTCTTGATCAGCATGATGGTGCCATGCCGCTGCCACTCGCTGGGATCGAGGTCGAAGATCCAATCTTGAATGGCGATGCGGTTGTGGTCGCGAAAATATGCCGCGAATGCCTGTGGATCGGAAATGATCAGGAACTGTTGGTTCGTCAGCAGCGCGGCGCGCAGCGGATCGACGACATCCTGCAAGGCCAACGACTGTGCGTCCATTCGCGCCAGCGTCAACGATTCCCAAGTGTCTTTGTTGTCGCTGAATCGACCCACGAAGCCGACGGGCGTCACGGCCGTCAGCCCAGCGCTCTGATCAAGAGGCTCCGCGGCCGGTTCGAGCGCTTCGGACTGGTTCGTCAACTCGTAAACGAGCTCCCGTCGCTCCTGCGCGAGCACCTCAGTTTCGAAGGCCAGCGCGATAGCGGCATCGCTGGCATCTATACCCGCGTACGGCACAAGCGGGAAGGCGTTGTCGACCGCGGCCTCATCCGCTTGCGCGACCGGCAGCTTACCGGCCGGTACGGGAAAAAATGGCAACAGCGTGTTGTTCTCCGGCGCAGTCCCTGCCGTGGACCGTCCGTAGAAGACCGCGCCGGCCGGTTGAGCGTAGTAGACGAGAGGAGCCGGCGCTGCCACCGAGCCCCAGGATGTCCTGGCATCGAAGTCGAGCCGCGGCGCCTCGACGGCGTCATCGCTGGACTCAGTTTCGGGAGGTTCGAACAGCGGTGCGAAAGCGGCTTGTTTCGGTACAAAGGTCAAGACGGTGCCCTCGGCCGCAAGCGCCACGTACTCCGCGCCACAGGCGCCGCACATAAGTTGTTCGGCGCCTGTGGCGGCCTTGGGCAGAACGACCTCGAAGCCACCGGCCGGTACGAGGTAAAACGGGTCACTATCCATGTCTTCGCTCGAGCCCGGCCGCAGCTCGAAACGCAGTGCCGCGTTCGCCAGCGGTTTGAGATCGATGCGGCCGCCGACAGTCGTGCGAAAAAATGTCGCGAGCGCTTGGTCGCCCGGCTCTATAGAAAACGCAGTGCGATCGCTTAAGGGCATGGCGGGATCTAGAACCGCTGCCAGCGAGAGCCCGCAGGCTCTGCCGTCGAAGATCGGATAGCTCAGTGAAGCAAACTGTCCCGCAGGTTCGCCCGGCACCGGGTAGAAGTAGCGGCACGCGACGTCCAGCGCCTCGAAACAAGTCGGTTCATCGGCGCCGCTCGGTGCGTCGATCTCGAGCCGGAAGGCGAACGTGCCGGCCTCCGGACCGCGCAGGCTCAACTGAGCGCCGGGGGCGGCCAGCGGGAAACGAGACTCAGTGGCACGCCGCGGCGATTGACCGTGCACTACGGCCAAATAGGCTTTGTCGGCGGATGTTTCGGGCGCTGCTAGCGTGAATCCGGGCGTTTCCTCGTCGAGCGAGATTGTGCAGCCGCGCTCGAGCACCACGACATAGTTCTGCAGCGCAATTTGCGCCTGGGCTGCGATCGCGCCTCCCTGGTCCGTCAACTTGCTGACGCAGACAATGCTCGGATTCCAGGAGTCGGTTGCGGCGTTGGGATCTTCGAGCCAAAGTAGACGCAGATTCTTGGCTGTCGAGGCGGCTTGCCACGACCGGAAGGCCGCCAGGAAAGTTCTGTCGTTGTTGGGCCGCTGGCCGAGAAAAAGGTAGACTCCGCCGGCGACCCAGGTTGCGGCCAGGTCTAAATTGACGGGCGGAGTCTCACCGATGGGCGGCAGGTAAGCGAGTCGCCGATCGATCCCGCCGCCGGCCGACTCGTCGCGAAGCGCATATAAGACCCAAGCCAAGGAGTGTTGGGCCGTGAACACCGGACCAGTCACGCGAAATCCCTGCTTGGATCAGACACGAGTTTCCCTTTTTTTCGGCTTTTTGGTTTGTATAGCCAGTCTACACAATCTGAACAACTTGAGTGTGCTTGCCGGAGCGAGACGCGCGAAGGCAACGTTAGCAGATGGCATTGAAGGGGTCTAATAGATTTGCACGTACTGACAAGTTAAAACTCAGGATATCGTAAATTCCAGCCCAGCTTTCTACTATCTTAAAGCGAACCCGTATGGTGCAAATATTCGAACGAGCCATAAGATATGGTTATCAGACAATATTACGGATAGTCTGTTCCGGCAATGAGCAACAGCAACGTCATACAACCATTCCATCTGTTGGTAATCGCCTATCTCATTGAAGAGAACCGTGTACTCAAGGAGCATCTCGAAGGACAGAGGCTTCGGTTCACTGACGAACAGCGGATACGGCTGGCCGTGAAAGCCAAGGTCTTTGGCTGTGAGCAGAAAGATTCGGTGGACCAGTACACAGGATACATCTTTTAAAAACACTCCGAAAATCGGCTTTTCAAAACCGACGAAACAAAGACTTACAATGCCGATTTCCGAAAATAAGTTACTGTAACTAATTAAAAAAAATTATAGCGGTGATTGCAAATCCGTTGTCCTCCGCAGAAATTCATGCAACCTTCGGTACCAATCTATATTCATGGTGTAATCCACCCAGGACAGGATGAGCCACAACTTTGCAGTGGTTCGGAATCCTATGCCGATGTCTGTGTGGTTTGACAGGAAGGTCGACTGGCGGATCCGGGATGCCTGGCCCAAGGCTGGTGTGAGGTCGGCCTCGATTGTAATGTGCGACCCTGTGCATGGCGAAATGTAACTCAAGCTGCAACCGGGAGTTGGAACAGACCGCCGCAATGCTTTTTCCACAGGTAGCTGTTTAGTGGAGCAGGTTGCGCGACTCTGTCACCGCTGATTTCAGCGGGCGTGTTACCGTCCAGAGACGCATGTGTGCGCGAATGATTGTAATAATCTTTGAAAAGTTCCAGCTTCCGCTTCAAGTCAATCGCATTCCAGAATAAGGGGTGGTCAAGAAACTCCCGGCGAATGGTTCCGATAAGTCGCTCAACGAAGGGATGCGAGCGGGGCGTATAGGGAACGCTTTTGACTTCATCGACATTCAGGATGCTAAGATTCGCTTGCCACTGGTGATACTGGAATAACGGATCGTTGTCTGAGCTGAGATATTTCGGGACACCCTTGGTTGAAATGGCTGTGTTGAACATTCGGCACAAGGCCACACCATCGACATCACCGGCGTGCACGCCAAAGCCAATGATGCGCCGGGTGAATTGG
>Ga0316198_10000932_pt1 | contig 16383 bp, 19 predicted proteins | sample OudBieAanoxic_MG_FD_204935 | JGI IMG/M metagenome (GOLD analysis project Ga0316198, IMG submission 204935) | Coastal sediment microbial communities from Oude Bieten Haven, Netherlands - site A anoxic | ecosystem: Environmental > Aquatic > Marine > Coastal > Sediment | place: Netherlands...
GGCGAAATCAATCGCTCGTTCATGCCCAGTACCAGTATGCCGGTGCGCTCACTGCGTACTGCGGCAAGCATTTCACCCAAATCCGGGTCGACCCGTTCATGCAGGCGTAGTGCAAGCAGGCCGCTTGATTCTATGGCCTGCGCGCGTAGCGAGTTGAGTTCATCGGCGTTCGCTGCCATCAGAAAAACGTTTAACGATTGAACGCCGGTCCTGGCAATGCGGCTCGCAACGGCGAGTGCCCGCTGAGCGGCTTGCGAGCCATCGAAAATAATACTGACCGGCTGGTCTAACGGACGCGGCCGGGTGGTTGGCGAGAAATGGCTGGCAAAAGGCAGGGTGCGCCGTGCCGCGCCCAGCAGCATCACATCCATGTCCTGTGCGGCATGCGGCAGCAGGCTAGACAGTGAGCCCCGAACGGTGCGGAAGGACCAGCTAAAACCCATACGCCCGGCGATGGCAGCCAGTGCCTGCCGGGAGGATCGTGCCTGTATCCTGAGCTGACGCTGCAGATCCGCTGAATTCAACTGCCGCTCAACCTGGGTCAGGCGACAGTATTCCCGCACTACCGGCAGATCCGCAAGGCCCAACAGTTCGTTATCCTCTATGAATAGTCCCAGGATTTTCGCCGGTGTCTCTGCCGCTAACAGGCCGAGCATGTCCAGGGTGCTGCGGTCGGCGTCGGTGTTGCCGAGCATCACGGTGATGCGGAACTGCCGATGTTTGCCACGGGAGGTCATCAGTCGGTATTCGATGGAGACTTGCCGTTACCGAAACTCTGTCTTTTCTCGGTAAATTCCTTCAGCCTGGCGCGTACCCGCTGATTGACGCTGCCGCCGGGAAAATCGCCCTGTTGATCACGCTCGCCGGCATCGACTCCGGTGAGTAGCGTTATGCACTGGTTGATGGTCTCGACCGCATAGATCTGGAAGCGGTTCTGCGCCACCGCCTCGATAACATCCTCTCTGAGCATCAGGTGGCGGGTGTTGGAAGCCGGTATCAGGACCCCCTGATGGCCCGTCAGCCCGCGTTTATTGCAGATATCGAAAAATCCCTCGATTTTGTCATTGACGGCACCGATAGCCTGAATCCGGCCATGCTGGTTGACCGAGCCGGTGATGGCCACACCCTGTTTGATCGGAACCTCCGCAAGTGCCGAGAGCAGCACGCAGAGTTCGGCGGCCGAGGCGCTGTCGCCCTCAATGCCGCCGTAGCTTTGTTCGAACACGAGGCTGGCAGACAGGGAAAGTGGGCTGTCGATGAGGTAGTGAGATGCCAGAAAACCTGACAGTATCAGCACGCCCTTGGAATGTATCGGTCCACCGAGTTCGACTTCGCGCTCGATGTCCACCACTTCACCCGAGCCGAGGGCAACGCGTGCGCTAATGCGGCAGGGGTGGGCAAAGGTCGATTCGCCAAGCTGGGCTGCCGCCAGACCGTTGATCTGTCCGACGCATTCGCCGTCGGTGTCGATCAGAATTGTATTGCGCAGGATTTCCTCCTGCAGGCGGTCTCTAATGCGGCTGGCACGGCGGATACGCGTGTCTATGGCCTGTTGTATTGCTGCCTGGTCGATGACGTCCTTACCATTGCGGCCTGCATGGAAGTCGGCTTCGCGCACGATGTCTGCCGCGTATCGGATCTCTGCGGAAAGCTTCTCTGCATCACCGGCATGACGGGCGCTGGCCTCCAGCACGCGGGCGGCGGCGGCCCCGTTCAGCGGCCTGAGATTCTCCTTTCTGCCGAGTGTGGCCAGGAGCCTGATGAACTGCAGGCTGTTCTCCTTATCCCGCCCGATCCGGCCCTCAAAATCGGCCGCCACTTTGAAGAGATCCATGAATTCCGGGTCATAGGCCTGTAGCAGATAGTAGAGCATTCGGTCGCCCAGCAGAATGATCTTCACATCGAGCGGTATCGGTTGAGGTTCGAGTGACACGGTACTCACCAGACTGAGCGCCTCGCCGAGCGACTGGATGCGGATCTCACCTGACTTCAATGCCCGTTTGAGACCCTCCCACGCGAATGGCTGTAGCAGCAACTTGCCGGCATCCAGAACCAGGAAGCCGCCGTTGGCGCAGTGTAGGGCGCCGGCGCGGATCAGGTTGAAGTTGGTGACTAGTGTGCCCATTTCGGCGACGTGTTCAATGCGGCCAATCAGGTAGGGAAAGGTGGGATAGTCTTCGAAAATCACCGGCGCACCTTCCAACTCAGTGTGATCGATGATCACATTGATGGCGTAACGCTGCATTGCCGCGGATTTCTGTGCCCCCATAGCCTGCGGGTGGCCGCCATGCACGGTCCTCAGCGACGGGTTGTCTGATTCCGGTGATTTGAGAAAGATTTCCACATTGTTGACGATATCGGTCTGCATATTTTCGAGATAGGCAACGACATCGGTTAACGGCTTGTATTTCATGATCAGCTGATCGATCAGGCCACCAACGGCGAACATGGAAACGTCGTGGTCCAGGTCGCGTATCTTTTTACGAACCCGGCGCGCTTCCTGTGGGACCGACTGCATTTTCTGTTGCAGGTCCTTGCTCACGGCTTCGGTATCACGCTTCAGCTGCTCCTGTTCCTCTTTGGGGAGCTGCGCGTATTCCTTGGAGCTGATGGCCTTGTCGTCGTGCAGTGGCACAAAGGCGAGTCCGGTCGGCGTCTGGATAATACTGATGCTGCGTTCTCTGGCGCTTTTCTGGACTTCCCCGAATACTTTTTCCTGGTACTCGTTGAATTCCTCTTCGATGGCCTGGCGCCGGGTGCGGTAGTCTTCGCTTTCGAAAGCAGCCGGTATGACCCGGTGGGCTTCCTCGATGAGTTGCTCGATTTCCCTGCGTAAGGCATTGCCCTGTGCCGCCGGCATTCTCAAATAGCGTGGTCGTTTCGGGTTGTCAAAATTATTGACATAACACCAGTCATCCGCAGTCGGCTTCTGTGCCGCCTTTTGCTTGAGGATGCGTCGTGCTGCGCTGTGTCTGCCCGTACCTTGCGGGCCCAGTATGAACAGGTTGAAGCCACTGAGCTCCATTTCAGTGGCAAAATCGATGGCTTCCACCGCCCGTTCCTGGCCCGGTGTCTCTGTCTGCTCCTCCAGCTCCGCGCTGGTATTGAAGTCAAACAGTTCGGGGTCGCAGCGCTGATACAGTTGTTCGGGTTGCAGTGGTTTTCCTGGTTGCACGGCGGGGCCTTTGAGCGTGTCGTTATCAAAATGCAATATTCTGTTGATTCAACATAGTATCATTTTACTGTCGGCGGATTATATTGGGGCTCAGCGCCCGAAGGAATGAATTCAATCCGGCGCGCCGATCCGGTAAACAGTTGGTTTTGTTCAGTCTGCGAAAGTAACAGGTGAACGGAGAGAAAAACGTGCGGCAAACTTTCACCGACAAAAGAGTGTTCTCCTGGGCCCTGTACGACTGGGCCAATTCGGCGTTTGCCACCACCGTGCTGGCGGGTTTTTTCCCGGCCTTTTTCAAGGACTACTGGAGTGCCGGCACGGAGGTCGGCACCAGTACGTTCCAGCTCGGCGTGAGTCACTCGCTGGCCAGTGTGCTGATGGTGATTCTGGCGCCGGTACTCGGCGCGATTGCAGACGCCGGTGTGGCGAAAAAACGCTTCCTCGGGTTTTTTACCGTCCTCGGCATCGCCATGACGGCCACGCTGTACCTTATCGCGCAGGGTGACTGGTTTACCGCCCTCAGCGTTTTCGTGCTGGCCAACCTGGGGTTTTCCGCTGCCAATGCATTCTATGATTCACTCATCGTCGGCGTCGCCCGGCAGGATGAGCTGGACCTGGTTTCGGCTTACGGTTATGCACTGGGTTATCTCGGTGGGGGTCTGTTGTTTGCGCTGAATATCGCCATGGTGGTCTGGCCGTCGACATTCGGTTTTGCCGATGCGCAGCAGGCGGTTCGTGTTTCGTTTCTCTGTGTGGCAGCGTGGTGGTTGGTGTTCTCGATCCCGCTGTTCCTGAACGTACCCGAGCCGGGTGCAAAGACAGGCGTCGGTGCTGGCACTGCGATACGCGCCGGTTTCCGACAGCTGGCCAATACCTTTCAGGAGATCCGCAAGCTGCGCGTCGTGTTATTGTTCCTCGTCGCCTACTGGCTGTACATCGATGGCGTGCATACCATTATTCGCATGGCCGTGGACTACGGCATGGCGCTGGGTTTCAACATGTCGCATCTGTTCACAGCCTTGCTCATTACCCAGTTCGTGGCCTTTCCGGCGGCGGTGGGGTTCGGGATTTTAGGCAGCCGAATCGGTGCAAAGGCCGGTATTCTTATCGCCATTGGTGTGTATATGCTGGTCACCGGCTGGGCGACATTCATGGATCAGGTTAGTGAATTCTATGTACTGGCTGTAGTCATCGGACTGGTTCAGGGCGGTGTACAATCGCTCAGCCGGTCATTGTATGCGCGCATTATCCCGGCGAACAAATCCGCGGAGTTCTTCGGTTTCTACAACGTTCTGGGCAAGTTCGCCGCGGTACTCGGGCCGCTGATGGTCGGTTTCACCAGTCTGGCGACGGGCAGTCCGCAACTGTCACTGTTCACCATTGTCATCCTGTTTGCCCTGGGAGGCCTGTTGTTGTACCGGGTTGATGAGCACGCAGGTGCCCGTATCGCGCAGGAGCTGGCCAAACGGTAGTGCGTAGGGTCGAGGATGAGAACCACTGGTCGGCGCGCGTCACACGAGAGAGCACTGGTCTTCTAGTTCAACCGTGGGCACCCGGGCCCCGGACGGAAAGCGATTCCGGAAGCGGCTAAAATCGGGTTGCGTAAGCTTTATGGCTGCATCTGAGCTATGCTTAAAGGGTCAGATACTGGGTTCATAAGATGCTGAGACAGACACGCATTCTGCTGGTTCTACCGCTGCTGCTCGCGGCCGGTTTGCTGTTGAATGTGGCATCTGTCAGTAGCGCTGACAGTCCTGTAATTCAATTGACCATAGAAGGTGCCATTGGTCCGGCTACCGATGATTATATCGGCCGGGCCCTCGAAACCGCTGCCCGGCGCCACGCCGAACTGGTGGTCATCCGTATGGATACACCGGGTGGCCTGGACAGCGCCATGCGCGGCATCATCAAGAATATCACCAATTCCGCTGTGCCTGTTGCAAGTTACGTGGCGCCGACCGGCGCTCGTGCAGCGAGTGCCGGCACTTACATTCTGTATGCCAGCCATATTGCCGCCATGGCACCGGGTACCAACGTAGGTGCCGCTACACCGGTCAGGATCGGCGGGAGGGCATCACCCGGCAGCACGGGAAAGGATAAGCAGGACGACGAAGCGGCCGGAGATACTGCCACCGACGCCGGCAAACAGAAAATCATTAATGATGCTGTCGCTTACCTGCGTAGCCTGGCGGAACTGCGCGGGCGCAATCAGGAGTGGGCGGAAAAAGCCGTGCGTGAAGCAGACAGTATCGCGGCGAGCGAGGCCCTGCAGCTGGGTGTAATCGACATCGTTGCCAGCGGTATGGCTGACCTGATGAAACAGATAGACGGTCGCGAAGTGCTGATCCAGGGTCAGAAACGCGTCCTGCAAACCGCCGGTGTGGTTATCGATCAACTCGCTCCGGACTGGCGCAGCCGTTTTCTCAGCGTAATCACCAATCCGAACGTTGCCTATATCCTCATGCTCATCGGTATCTACGGCCTGATGCTGGAGTTTTCCAATCCCGGTGCTATTGTACCCGGCACCGTCGGCGCCATTGCCCTGCTGCTGGCACTGTATGCATTTCAGCTGCTGCCGATCAACTACGCCGGCGTGGGCTTGATACTGCTGGGTGTGGCGCTCATGGTCGGTGAAGCCTTTCAACCCAGTTTCGGTGTGCTCGGTATCGGCGGGCTCATCGCCTTTGTCATTGGATCCGTTATTCTGATGGATACCGATGTGCCGGGCTTCGGTATTGATATTTCTGTGATTGCCACCTTTGCCATCATCAGCGCCCTGGTTTTTATTGTAGTGATCGGGATGGCAATCAAGGCACGCCGCCGACCGGTGGTGAGCGGCTTGGAACAGCTGGTCGGTGCCGAGGCTATGGTGCTTGCGGACTTTGACGGCCAGGGCAAGGTTTCCATTCACAGCGAGACCTGGCAGGCGCTCAGCGGCGCGCCGTTGCGCAAGGGGCAAGCGGTCAAGGTTTCCGGCATCGAGGGCTTGACGCTGCGGGTGGAGCCACTGGATACATCGACACAGGAGAAAGAATCATGACAGCCTATGCCCTCTACACCATCCTGACACTGGTGGTGCTGTTTTTCGTTTCTGCCATCAGGATCCTGCGCGAATATGAACGCGGTGTGATCTTTCTTCTCGGACGTTTCTGGAAGGTCAAGGGGCCCGGGTTCATTATCATTGTCCCGTTGATCCAGCAGATGGTCAGGGTCGATCTGCGCACCATCGTCATGGATGTACCCACCCAGGACGTCATCTCCCGTGATAACGTCTCGGTGAAAGTGAACGCGGTGGTCTATTTCCGCGTCATCGAGCCCGAGAGGGCCATCATCCAGGTCGAGGACTTTTTCATGGCGACCAGCGAGTTGGCCCAGACGACCCTGCGTTCCGTGCTGGGACAACACGAACTGGATGAAATGCTGTCAGAACGTGAGCGCCTCAATACCGACATCCAGAGTTCTCTCGATCAGCAGACCGATGCCTGGGGCATCAAGGTCAGCAACGTCGAGATCAAGCATGTGGATCTGGATGAAAGTATGGTGCGGGCCATTGCCAAACAGGCGGAGGCCGAACGCACACGGCGCGCCAAGGTCATCCATGCCGAGGGTGAAATGCAGGCCTCGCAGAAACTGCTGGAAGCGGCAAGAACGCTTTCCAAGCAACCGCAGGCATTGCAGTTGCGTTACCTGCAGACTTTGACGGAAATCGCCGGGGAGCGATCCAACACCATTGTCTTTCCGTTACCAATGGATCTGGTTGAAACGCTGATCAACAGGACAAAGCAGGTGTGATGCCTTAGCCGGTCGCCTCGTGCCGGCGCGTAGGCTGCCGCATGGCCCCATCAGACGACCTTGCGCCGGGTGATGCCTGTTAATCCAAGGAAGCCGGAACGGCAAAGCCACAGCGTGACGGCTGTTATGGCGAGTGCAAGGACAGCAGCGGTCAGCGAAATTCTCAGTAGAATCGAGGTGTACATAACGCCTCCCGTTTTTTCTCCTGGAGGCATCAGAATGGTTGGCCGGCTACAGTGGATGATGATTCTGCGGAGAAACTCCGCTGGGTTGCTGTCACCGAATCGATCGCCAACAGGCCGATGACAAACAGTAGCGCAAGGACCAGGCTCAATAGATCGAGTTTCATATAACCATCCTGCGTTAGTCTTGTTTTATCTATTTTATAAGCATTTTGAATGCCGTCTGCTCTAATGTGGAGATAAATATAACTTTAATGGATTGTCTGTGCGATATTGGTGCAACTGTCTGTAAAGAATTCCAGACAGTATTCTTGGATTCTTTACACTCCATAAAAAGCTGAATGATCCCTGGCGCTAGCTTATTTCGCCATGGACTAAGTCTTAAACATCTGACAGCAGTATCAGGAGCTGTGTCTGATAAGAAAAGCGTTTTTACCGGCCTGTTTTTTCTTTCTGTTATACATGGTTGCGCCCACGGCAGCACTGCTGGGTCTGCCTGATCACGATGTCGTGGTGTAGAGCTTGAGCCGGGTAAACACTGAACGAACAAGGGGGTAATTTGTCCGCCGGTTTAAACGTGGCGGGGTGCAGTGGCAACGGGTCGAGTGAAGCCAGCAACCCCCTCCCTCGTCGGAGGGGGGGTTACTGACGGGTATCAAAGCTCAAAAATAGTGGCACTCAGCTGCAGCCTTTGGGCCGGGGCAGTCCTGCGACCTTGTTGGCGCACTTGATCAGCCCGGTGGGGAACAGCGAGTAGATATATTTCTGGTCGCTGCGGTCCTTCCCGTACTGCTTTTTCATGAGTTTGGAAAATGTGCGTGGCTCTGCAACGGTACCGTTCTCATGGAAATATTCACGGGCCAGTTTGATGATATCCCAGTGTTCTTCAGTCAGTTCAGGGATCTTTTCATTCTTGCCAATTTCGACCGCCAGCTCTTCGCTCCACTCGTCGAGGTTGTTCAACCAGCCGGCTTCACTGAGTTCAACGATTTTACCATTCACTTCTGCTTGCATTCTTAGCTGCTCCTTGGAGATATCTGTACAGTGGCTAATAACTGAGTAATTTTATCAGGTATTATTGTGGATTTCTAATACATTTAACAAGCTGATTAACATGGAGTTAGGTGGTGTGTATTGATTTTTGCACAAGTTTGTCGTCATGCGTGGCTGTGTGAAAGGGGAGTTGTTACAATGCCGCCCTTTGCGGGCTGGTGCAGCCTGTCGGATCGTAGATCCGACAGGCGTCAGGTCCGCGATCATCAGTGGTTTATGGTGACCTGTATCGGTCCCCTCGCGACAATAAGCTGTGGACCCGGTCAGGCCCGGAAGGGAGCAGCCGCAGCAGTGGACTTGGGCGCCGGGGTGTGGCTGGTACGGGTCGCCACCCTTATTTAAGCGGACTGCTATAATGCCGGGGCCAGTTATATCTCGCAGTCAGGAAACTGCCGATGTGATTACCCGGGTTTTTTGTGCACAGGATAGTCGATGAGTTACCAGGTTCTGGCGCGAAAATGGCGCCCGCGGAAATTTGCCGAGATGGTGGGGCAGGAACATGTCCTGCGGGCCCTGAAAAACGCGTTGGATAACGACCGCCTGCACCATGCTTACCTGTTTACCGGTACGCGCGGCGTGGGCAAGACGACAGTAGCGCGGATTTTTGCCAAATCCCTCAATTGTGAGACCGGGGTCAGTGCCGAGCCTTGTGGCCAGTGCCCGGCTTGTATGGAGATCGATGAGGGGCGTTTCGTGGATCTGCTGGAAGTGGATGCCGCCTCGCGAACCAAAGTCGAGGATACTCGTGAGCTGCTGGATAATGTCCAGTATGCACCGACCCGCGCCCGCTACAAGGTCTATCTGATCGACGAGGTGCACATGCTGTCGGCGCACAGTTTCAATGCCTTGCTGAAAACACTGGAAGAACCACCGCCGCACGTGAAATTTCTGCTGGCGACAACCGATCCGCAAAAACTGCCGGCTACCGTGTTGTCACGTTGCCTGCAGTTCAACCTCAAGCGTCTGCCGATACCATTGATTGTCGGTCACCTCGAACAGCTTTTGAGATCGGAAGCGATTGAAACCGATGCCGGGGCATTGCGCCTGCTGGCGCGTGCAGCGGACGGCAGTATGCGGGATGCGCTCAGTCTGCTGGACCAGGCGATCGCCTACGGTGGCGGCGCGCTTGAGGAGACTGAAGTGCGTGCCATGCTGGGCAGCATCGAACAGGCACACGTGGTTGAGTTGCTGAGGGCGCTGGCCGGGGGTGATGGCGCCAGCTTACTGCGAATAGTCGAGCGGCTGTCGCAGCAGCTGCCCGACTATGAGGGCCTGCTGACAGACTTGCTCGCTTGCCTGCAGCAGATCGCCATTGCGCAGACTCTGCCCGAGGCAGTGGACGAGCATCTGGACGAACGCGAGGCGGTGCTTGAACTGGCTGAACGGATGGATGCCGAAGACGTTCAGCTTTTTTACCAGATCGGCTTGATCGGGCGGCGTGATCTGCAATTGGCGCCGGATCTGCGTGGCGGCCTGGAAATGGTTCTGTTGCGTATGCTGGCGTTCCGTCCAGTGTCCGTGGAGCAGCCCCGGCAGGTGGAACCGCCGGTGCTGACTCGAAAAGCGCCATCCCCTGAACCGGTGACGGCAGCGGCCCCCCGGCAGACGGTTCAGGCTAAAGGTCCGGCGGTGGCCCCTGGCGGTGACTGGCGCAGTCTGGTGGAAAGCATGCAACTGAAAGGCGTGTTGCGTGAACTGGCGATGAATTGTGCGTTGAAAAGCAGGGACAACAACAACTGGAAACTGGTGCTGGATACCAGCCACCAGCAGTTGCTGAGTAAAACACGGCAGCAGAGGCTGGAAGAATCGCTGTGCGAGGTTTTACAGCAAACGCTCCATGTGGAGATCGAAGTGCAGGGGAGTGCTGATAACACGCCGGCACAGCAGCAGTTGCAGGAGGCCGAAACGCGGCAGGCTGATGCGGTGAACTCGATCGAATCAGATCCGAATGTGAAAGCCATTCAAAAGGTTTTTGACGCGACGCTGCACAAAGAGACCATCCGTTCTGTGGACTAGAGAAAAATTGATTGAGGTGAATCGAGTATGAAAGGTGGACTTGGGAATCTGATGAAACAGGCTCAGCAGATGCAGGCTGATATGCAGAAGGCCCAGCAGGAGATTGCCGGCCTGGAAGTCACTGGTGAGTCCGGTGGCGGTCTGGTCAAGGTGACGATGACCGGTCGTCATGAAGCGAGCCGGGTGCAGATCGATGACAGTCTGGTGGGTGATGACAAGGACATGCTGGAAGATTTGATCGCAGCGGCGATTAACGATGCGGCGCATAAAGTCGAGGCCGCGACCCAGGAACGCATGTCGGGTGTGACAGCCGGGATGGATTTGCCGGCGGGAATGAAGTTACCGTTTTAGACCGCGGATGTCTGCATCACCCCTGATCCGCCGCTTGATGGAAGCGTTACGTTGCCTGCCTGGTGTGGGTAACAAGACTGCACAACGCATGGCCTATCATCTGCTGGAACGTGACAGGGAAGGTGGCCGGCGGCTGGCCCAGGCGCTGTTAAAGGCCATGGACGAGGTCGGAAAGTGCCGGGATTGCCGTACCCTTTGTGAAAGCGATCTTTGCCCGCTCTGCGCCAGCGCCAAACGTGATGCCAGTTTGCTCTGTGTGGTTGAGACGCCAGTCGATATCGATGCGATTGAGCAGGCGACCGATTTCAGGGGGCGTTATTTTGTTTTAATGGGGCATCTGTCGCCACTGGACGGAATCGGTCCACAACAACTCGGGCTCGATCAGCTCAGTGAACGTTTTGCCGCTGGAGAACTCAAGGAAGTCATTCTCGCCACAAATCCGACCATTGAAGGTGAGGCCACCGCCCAGTACATCAGTGAGCTGGCTCAAGAGCAGGGTATCCGCACCACGCGTATCGCACACGGCGTGCCCGTGGGCGGTGAACTGGAGTACATCGATAGCGGTACCCTGTCCCATGCTTTTTCGGGGCGTCGCGAACTATGATCCCATCTAGCTGATATTAAGAGAAAAAACATGTCTGCCACGGGTGCGATTTCGACAGTTTTCTGGCGGGGTGCAATGTGAGAAAAAAGGTGTAAACTTTTTCACCGGATCAGCGATGTTAACGGAGTATACGGAAGGTATTAGACGAAACCGATGGACATCAGCAGAATTCCGGCCACGCCTTTGCTGCGGCCGGCATCAGCACCCGTCAGAACGACACGACAGCCTGCTTCAGATGAAGCAGCGGGGCGTGTCGAATCACTGAATCCCCGCCAGGCTGGCGGTGGATTATCCGCGCGTGTGGTGCAGGGTGAACTGCTGCACCGGGAGCATGCGCCGTATCAATCGACACGCGCCTTTATCGATGAGCGCAGCCTGGATCAGGCGCAGCCCGCAGGGCTGCAGACAGAATCGTTAATGCAGGCGGGTGCCGCCATCTCGCGCTATCTCAACAACACACGGCCTGAAGCGGGCAGCGAAATTGGCCAGGGCGGCACGGTTAATTTCTTCGTCTGATTGACTTCAGAGAGGTAGAAAAGCTGAGCATGGCCGGGGAGCCGCTGCTGCAGGCGGCGAGGCGGGTTTTCGATTTAATGCTTTCGAGGGGGTCCAATGTCTGACTGTCTGTTCTGCAAAATGGTGTCCGGTGAAATTACGCCTGATACAGTCTATGAGGATGATGATGTGCTGGCGTTTCGTGATATCAGCCCACAGGCGCCGACCCATGTCCTGGTGATTCCCAGGCAGCACGTTTCCACCCTCAACGATCTGGATGCCGACAGTGCGGGCCTGGTCGGCAAGATGGTGCTGGCAGCTTCCACGGTTGCCAGGCAGGAAGGCTTTTCGGAACAGGGTTATCGCACCGTCCTCAACTGCAATGCGCACGGTGGTCAGACTGTCTTTCATATCCACCTGCATCTGCTGGGTGGGCGGGTCATGACCTGGCCCCCGGGTTAAATCTCTGGCGTTCTGTCATCATCCTCACCAGCTCCCTGTAGTTCGCCAGTCGACGCTGGTTGATGACGCCGCTGCGTGCTGCATCCTGAACGGCGCATCCAGGTTCACCGGCGTGCCGGCAGTTATGAAAACGGCACTGCCCCAGATAGGGTCTGAACTCCCTGAATCCCTGCGCGAGTCGATCCGCAGCGACAGGGCTCAAGTTGAAGTCCCGCACCCCCGGTGAATCGATCAAGTCACCACCGTCCGGCAGGTGATAAAGCATTGTTACGGTCGTGGTATGACGGCCCAGCCCGGTGACCTGGGAGAGGGCACCCGTACGTATATCAACATCGGGCAGCAGGGCCTGTACCAGTGATGATTTGCCGACGCCCGACTGGCCGACCAGGATGCTGGTGTGGGATCTGAGCTGTTGGTGCAGATCCTTTAATCCATCTGTCGTCCGGGTACTGATAAACAGCAGCGAATAAGCGATTGTTTCATAGATGGCCAGCCGCCGTTCCAGCTTTGAACGGCTTTCCGTATCCAGCAGATCCGCTTTGTTCACCACGATGACTGGGGTGGCGCCAATGAGTTCAGCAGCGACCAGATAGCGGTCCAGCATGCCGTACTCAAAGCTCGGTTTGCAGGCGATAACAACGACGATCTGGTCGAGGTTGGCGGCAACAGGACGAATGCGGTTGTTATTATCCGGTCGTATCAGCGTTGTATGCCGGTCCAGCACCTGCACGATCACGCCCTCTCTTGGGTTGCTGGCCTGCCAGAGTACCCGGTCACCGCAAACCGTACGCGGTAGATTCCGGCGCGTTGCGCAGCGGAAGATTTCACCGTTGCCGTCCTCGACCAGGCTGGCCTGGCCGAAGTGCGCCAGCACCTGGCCAGGCTGGCCATGGTGTTTTTCTGACGCTTGGGAGGAGGGGCGGGGTGTCTGGCTGCGACGGGTTGCCACGCGGACTAGGTCGGTTCCGCGGCCGCTAGCGTGTCGATTCTGGCTGCACAGATAAAGTCATTTTCAGACAGACCGCCCACCGAGTGTGTGCTGTAGTGAACGATACACTGCTTGTAGCCGACCTCCAGCTCAGGGTGATGATCCTGCTGATGTGCGACCCAGGCCAGTGCATTGACAAAAGCGATGGTCTGGTAATAGTTGCTGAAGCCGAAACTGCGCTCGATCGCCTGACCGTCTGCGCAGACGGACCAGTCCTTATGGATCTGTGCCATCAGCGCTTCGACTTCACCATCGCTGAGTCTGCCGGTTTCCCGCTGGCAGTGCTTGTCGATGAGCACGGTGTTCATGGCGCTATCACTTGAATTTGTAGTAGGACTGATTGAGGTATTGCACAACATCGTTGATGTCGGTATCAAACCAGCTCAGACCCAGATTCAGTTCGCAGCGTTTTACCTGTTTGACCAATGCATCCCGGTCAGCGACACGCCGGTCTTCCCGGGTATAGACGCCGCTGTCGTGACATTTCATGCACTGCTCGTCATGCAGTTTCTGACCGTGCTCGGCGTCGGCGAGTACGTAGCTGCCTGTTGTCAGTAGAGCGGCGAAAATTAATGATCGTTTCATCCCGAGCCTCCTGTTCAGCCGGTTTTTGTGGACAAGTGGGCCACCCGCACCGGGGCTGGCGGGTGTGAGTCGTAGAATGCCGAATACAGAGGATCCGGCGTCAGGGTGCTGGCATTTTCCTTGTACATCTTGACCAGCGCCCGAATCAGGTCAGTAGCACTGGCCTGAGTGGCGGCATAATCATCGGCTTCAAATTCATGTCTGCGTGAAAACCAGGAAAACAGCGGTTGCAGAAATACGGTAAACACCGGCGATACCATCAGAAATAACAGCAGGGCCAGATGATTCGACGGCTGCTGTACGCCGAGTCCCTGGTAAAACCAGTTTTGTTCAATCAGCCAGCCCAGCAGCGCCAGTCCCGCCAGGCTCATGAGCATCATGGTCACGATACGTTTCTGCACATGTTTGCGTTTGAAGTGCCCCAGTTCGTGCGCCAGTACGGCCTCGATTTCGTCGGCTTCCAGCGTTTTGAGTAAGGTATCAAAAAACACAATGCGTTTGTTCTGTCCCATGCCGGTGAAATAGGCATTGCCGTGTCCCGAGCGGCGTGAGCCATCCATGACGTAAATACCGCGGCTCTTGAAGCCGCAACGATCGAGCAGAGACTGTATACGATGCTGCAGATTCTCATCGTCCAGCAGGGTGAATTTATTGAACAATGGCGCAATGACCGCAGGGTAAGCCCACAGCATCAACAGACTGAAACCTGCCCACAGCAGCCACAGGTACAGCCACCACAGGTGGCCGGACTCCTGCATCAGCCACAACGCCGCCCAGGCGAGTGGTACGCCCAGGATCAGCATCAACAGGGCCTGTTTGGCCATGTCACCGATAAAAGTGGCGGGCGTGGTTTTATTGAAGCCGAAACGTTCCTCAATGACAAAGGTGTGATACAGGGAGAACGGGAGTTCCAGCAGTGCCATGATCATGAATGCGCTGACCAGCATGGCCACTCCAGTGGAAATGGTCCCCCAGCCAAACTGCTGCCAGCTGCTGTCCAGCCATTGCAGGCCGCCTCCCAGTGTCCAGCCCACCAGCAACAGGCTGTTATAGACAAGTTCCAGCCGTCCCTGCAGGGTGTTGGTGATGGTGTAGTCAGCGGCTTTTTGATGGGCTTCCAGCTTAATACTGTCGGCGAAAGCGGCAGGCACCCGGCCACGGTTGGCGGCAACATTTTGCAGCTGACGCCGCGCCAGCCACAGCTTGAGCGCCAGGGAAACGCCAAGAGCCAGCAGAAAAATCCACGAGAAGGTATTCATTCAGTTCCCAACAACTCGTTTACACAGTTTCTGTCAGGTTAGCCTCTGCTACAATGCAACACAACCATAAGGAGTCTCGGGAATGTCAGACAGAAAGACGAATCTCATCTGGATCGACCTGGAAATGACCGGTCTCGATACCTTCGAGGACGAAATTATCGAAATTGCGACACTTGTTACCGACTCGCAACTGAATCCGGTCGCAGAAGGTCCGATGCTGGCGATTCACCAGCCGGATGAGGTCCTGGACGCCATGGATGAATGGAATACCCGCCAGCACGGCAAGTCAGGTCTGACGCAACGGGTGCGTGACAGTAAGCTGACGACGCAGGATGCGGAACGCCTGACACTGGAGTTCCTGGCGGAACATGTGGATGCCGGCGCATCACCCATGTGTGGTAATTCCATTTGTCAGGACCGGCGTTTTATGGCGCGCCTGATGCCGAAGCTTGAGGAATTTTTTCATTATCGCAATCTGGACGTCAGTACCCTGAAGGAGCTGGGCAAACGCTGGGCGCCGCAGGCCATTGCAGCTTTCAAAAAGGAGTCCAGTCACCTTGCCATGGACGACATCAGAGATTCCATCAAGGAACTGGAGTACTATCGCGAACATCTGTTCAAGCCATTCCCGGCATGAGAACAGTCTCTTGCGCTCAGCGGCCGCTTGTGTGGCAAACAAAAACGCTATCAGTGGCTTAGTGCTTCACTTGCTTTTTCGGTGTCAACAGCTTCTTTCGCCTGTTGTTTGTCGACTGCCTCATATGCCTTGTTGTAATCGACACCTTCTGAGCTGACCGCGTCGCCCATCTTCTCTTTATCAACGGAGCTGGTGGCCTTCTCTTTATCCACCGAGTCATACAGTTTTTGGTAGTCAACGGCATTTGCAGCGGGCAGAACCAGCAGGCCTAGCAGCAGAGGGAATAATCGTCTATACATGTCAGAACTCCTCGCGACTTGTGGTGAGTGTATTGGACAACAGAGCTAATCGACCGGTGTATCCGGGTGATTACCCCATGCAGACCAGGAGCCAGGGTAACCCCTGATGCGCTGGTAACCAAGCAGTTTCAGCATGATGTAAGCAAGTGACGAGCGGTGGTGAGACTGGCAGTAACAAATGATTTCCTTGTCGGCGGTAAGTCCTCGTTGCTCCAGCATCGCACGGAGTTCTTCTGCCGGTTTCAGGCGCAGATTGCGGCTCTGATCCATGGTGTCGGTCCAGTTCAGCAGGCTGGCACCGGGGATATGACCACCGCGTGCGGAGAATTTTTTTTCCCCGCTGAATTCCTGTGGTGTGCGGCTGTCGAGCAGTCCCAGATCAGGAGCGCCAAGCCGGGAGAGAATATACTCGGTGTCGGCTACCGGCTCCTGGCGCCAGGACACGCTGTAGCTGCCAGTGGCTGGCGCTACTGCCTGCTGACTGG